>Ga0326730_1000311_pt1 | contig 13808 bp, 11 predicted proteins | sample MHFSIPfraction_3_FD_207740 | JGI IMG/M metagenome (GOLD analysis project Ga0326730, IMG submission 207740) | Lab enriched peat soil microbial communities from Michigan Hollow, Ithaca, NY, United States - MHF7AN SIP fraction | ecosystem: Environmental > Terrestrial > Soil > Wetlands > Peat...
GGCGGGTCACTCATGGCGCTGACTCACGTCGAGCGCGGCGTCGGCGACGGCTGGATCGCGATCGCCGCGCACCCGGGCGAAGGCGTCTTCATGAACAGTGTGATCGACCCGTCGGTCGCGGACGAGAACGATCCCCTGGCCGTGATTCCCGAGCTCGACATGTACGACCCCGACAACGGCTGGCGGCCGTGGCCCGAGCCGAGTCAGTACGACCGCGGATGGCTCGCTACTTACCGGGCGGCGCAGCTCGCCCGCGTCGCCCGCCTCGACGCGATCGCGCGCGAGTCGATCGCCTCGGCCGAAGACGCAGCGCGCATCTCGAAGGCGGTCGACAAGCAGGCCGACGCGCGGACCTGGAGACACTGGCGGCAGCGCGCGGTGCACGCGAAGTACATGGTCATCTACCGCACGCTCGCGGACCCGGCGTATCTCGATCTGTCGATCGATCCCGACGACCGGCCGCTGGGCTCACTCTTCGCGTTCCCCGATCCGCTCGACGGCAACTACGGGCGCTTCGGGCTCGCGCGCGTGATGACCGCGCGCGGCTGGCTCTCGACCTGGTCGGGCCTCTCGTCGCACGCGCGCCTCGCCGACACGATGCCGCGCGTGAAGGTCCCGTCGCTGATCGTGCACGCGACCGCGGACACGGAGATCCGCATGTCGCACGCGCACGCGATCCGCGACGCCTGCGCGGCCGACGATCTCGAGTATGTCGAGCTGAAGGGCGCGCCTCACTATCTGGAAGGGCGGCGCCGCGAGGCGATGGATCTCACGGCCGCTTGGCTCCGGGCGCGATTTCCGTGAGTGACCCGAGGCGCGAGAAGCTCACGCTCGGGATGAAGCTGGTCTACGGCGCCCCGAGCGTCGCGGGCGCGGCCATGGCGATCCCGGTCGCGATCCACGTCAACCCGTTCTACTCCGACACGGTGCTCGTGCCGCTCGCGTGGGTCGCGCTCGCGGCGGCGCTCGCGCGCGTGCTCGACGCGATCATCGATCCGTTCGTCGGCTGGCTCAGCGATCACACGCAGACTCGCTGGGGTCGCCGGCGCCCGTGGATTGCCGTGGCGACGCCGATCGCCGCGCTCGTCTTCATCGCGCTCTTCACGCCGCCGACGTGGCTGTCGACTTCCGGTGCCGCGGTCTGGTTCGGGACGACGCTGATGCTCTTCTTCATGCTGAACATGCTCTACGGGCTGCCGCACGCCGCTCTCGGGCCGGAGCTCACGCTCGACTATCACGAGCGCTCGAGTCTGTTCTCGTGGCGCGAGGGCTTCGCGCTCGTCGGCACCTTGGTCGCGGCGGTCGTGCCCGGAATCCTGATCTCGAAGATGGGCGACGAGCGGCGCGCGTTCGCGGACATGGCGATCGCGTACGGGCTGCTGATGGTCGCGCTGTACTGGCTCCTCGTGCTGCGCGTGCGCGAGCGACCGGACTTCGTCGCGCGCAAGTCGAACCCGCTCGTTCCCGGCGTCCGCCGCTCGCTGCGCAATCGCCCGTTCTTCGTGCTGTTCTTCTGCTACGTGGTGGCGAGCATTCCGGGGGCGATCCCGGGTCTGCTCATGCCGTACTTCAGCCGCTACGTGCTGAATCCGCCGCCCGTCGATGCGGGACAGGCGCAGAGCTGGCTGTCTCTGTTTCTCGCGGCGTATTTCCTCTCGGGCCTCCTGTGTCTGCCGCTGTGGCTCGCGCTCGCGAAGCGCATCGGGAAGCTGAACACGTGGCTCACGAGCTTCGTCATGGGCATCACGGGCGGGCTCGCGCTCTTTCTGTTGGGGCCGGGCGACAACGTCGCGTGTCTGGTCGTGATCGCGTGGGCGGGCTCGAGCTTCGGCGCCGGGCTCTTCCTGCCGCCGGCGATTCAGGCGGACGTGATCGACTACGACGAGCTCCACACCGGCAAGCGCCGCGAGGCGCAGTATCTCGCGCTCTGGGGGCTGGTGCCGAAGTTCATCGTGATTCCCAGCGCCTCGCTGCCGCTCGCGCTGCTCGCGTGGCTCGGGTATCAGCCGAACCTGCCGCAGTCACCCGAGGTGCTGTTCGCGATTCGCGCCGTCTTCGCGCTCACGCCGTCGGCGTTCTCGATCGCGGCGTTCTTCATCGCGTGGCGCTTCCCGATCAGCGAGACGGTGCACCGGGCGATCCTCGCGGGGATCGCGGCGCACGGCCGCGGCGAGGTCGCCGTCGATCCACTCACTCAGCAGCTGCTCGGACCGCCCGCCGAGCGCGAGGTCGACGAGGAGACGGGTTGGTTCCTCGACTACTTCTCCGTCGGCGAGCTGCAGCGCGTGCTCACTCGCGGTGCTCACGGCGCGCTGTTCGACGTGCTGCGCATCGCTGCGCTCTCGCTCGCGCTCACCATCGGGCTGGCGCTGTGGGTGACGAGCGAGCTCTCGGCGACGGGCGGGAACCCCGGACCGCTCGCGGTGATCGCAATCGTGATCGCCGGCTTCGCGCTCACCATCTTCGTGTTCCATCTCTCGCGCATCGGCCCCGCGCTGCGCCTGCGTCGCCAGCCGATTTCCGAGGACACGATCCGCGCACATCTCGCGCACGTGAACGGCGGGCACGGCGGCGCGGTGCTCTCGCAGCCCGCGGCCGCCGCCACGCACGCCTGAGTTGCGCGACTCACGCCGTCTGATCGCCGCGCGAGGACTGCGCGGATTCGCGGACGGGGCGGTCAGCGTGGTGTTGTCGACGTATCTCGTCGGTCTCGGATTCTCGGCGCTCGAGGTCGGCGCGCTGGCGACCGCGACCCTGGTCGGCAGCGCTCTGCTCACGCTCGCGGTGGGGCTCGCCGGCGCCCGCTTCGCGCCGCGGCACGTGCTGCTCGGGTCGTGCGCGCTGATGGCCGCCACCGGCTTCGGCTTCGCGGGGATCGCGGCGTTCGCGCCGCTGTTCGTGATCGCGTTCGTCGGCACCCTGAACCCGACCGCCGGCGACGTGTCGGTGTTCCTGCCGACGGAGCAGGCGCTGCTCGCGGAGTCACCCGACGTGCAGGCGCGTACGGCGACCTTCGCGCGCTACAACGTCGCGGGCGCCTTGCTCGGCGCGGCCGGCGCGCTCGCCGCGGGCCTGCCCGAGCTCGCGGTGAAACACTTCGGTGTCGACCTGCACGGCGCCCTGCGCGCCGTGTTCGTGGGCTACGCGGCGGTCGCGCTGCCGCTCGTCGCGCTCTATCTCGGACTCGGTCCCGCGGCGGCGAAGCCGCGCGAGGCGTCGCTGCGCGTGCCGCTCGCGCGCTCGCGCGCGGTGGTGCTGCGACTCACTGCGCTGTTCGCGCTCGACTCGTTCGGCGGCGGCTTCGCGGTGCAGGCGATGGTCGCGCTCTGGCTGCACCAGCGCTTCCAGCTCTCGCTCGCCGAGCTGGGCACGTTCTTCTTCGCGGCCTCGACGCTGTCCGCTTTCTCGCAGTTCGTCTCCGCCTGGCTCGCGGCGCGCATCGGCCTCGTCGAGACGATGGTGTTCACGCACCTGCCCGCGAACGCCTTTCTCGTCGCGGCCGTGTTCATGCCGACCGCGCCGCTGGCGCTCGGCTGTCTCTTGATCCGCGGCGCGCTCTCGCAGATGGACGTGCCGGCGCGGCAGTCGTACGTGATGGCGGTCGTCCCGCCCGAGGAGCGCGCGGCCGCGGCCAGCGTCACCAACGTGCCGCGCAGTCTCGCGAGCGCAGTGGGCCCGTTCCTGGCGGGGGCGATGCTCGAGCACAGCTCGTTCGGCTGGCCGCTCGTCTGCGCCGGCCTACTCAAGATTGTGTACGACCTCTTGCTGCTCCAGCAGTTCCGCCGCGTGACTCCGCTCTAGCGCCGCGGGAGTCATGCGATACGATCCGCGCCATGGGGAAAACCAAGAAGAAGACGGCAGGGAAGAAGGCGGCTGCGGGCAAGAAGAAATCTGCGCCGAAGAAGAAGGTTGGCGCCACGAAGAAGAGCGCGCCGAAGCGGGCCGCCAAGAAGGCAGCCACACCGAAGAAGAAAGTCGCCGCGAAGCCGACGACGGCTCCGGCGGCCAAGCCCGCGCCGAGGATGCCGACGCCCATGCCGGCTCCGATCGCGAAGCCCGTCGTCGCCCCGCCCAAGCCCGCGGCGCCGAAGCTGCCGGCACCCAGGCCTGTGCCCACGGCGCAGCCGCTGCCTCCACCAGTCGGCGGTATCTCGGCGGCGGACGTGAACCTCGGACACATCGCCGGTCTGCGACCGCGCACGCACACGGGCTTCAAGCCCGAGGCGTTCCAGGAAGCCAAGCGCGCGTTGGCCGATGCCCGCTATGCGTCGATCGAGGAAGCCGCGCGAGCCGTCGCCGAGAAGGCGGTCGAGCTCAGCAACGAGAGCGGTCCGGATCCGTTCACGACGCCCTGAGCGCCCGAGTCACTCGAGCGGATCGATCGCTCTCGTCAGCGCAGCTGAGGATCCGAGGTTTCGGAGAGCAGAATCTCCGGGTGGCGGGCGAGCGCGCGCTCGACGTGCCACAGACTCTCGGCGAGCAGCACGGCGCGGTGATCGCGGTCTTCCACCAACCGCATCGCGTCCGAGTAGCGCAGGACGTCGGCGTCGTACGTCCCGTGCACCCAGCGCGCGATCTTGTACGGCAGCGGAGTGAGTCGCAGCTCGACGCCGTACTCCGACGCCATTCGGTGGACCAGCACGTCGAACTGCAGCGGGCCCACCACGCCGAGGATCTGCGCGGCGCTGCCGCTGCCCGGGTCGGTGAAGATCTGCACCGCGCCTTCTTGCGCGAGCTGGTCGAGGCCCTTCGCGAGCGCCTTGCGCCGCTCGACCTTCGCGACCTCGACGCGCCGGAAGTGCTCGGGAGAAAAGGTCGGGATGCCGCCGAAGGCGATGCGCCCGCTCGTCGAGAGTGTGTCGCCGATGCGGAACACGCCGGGGTCGAAGAGCCCGACGACGTCGCCCGGGAACGCCTCGTCGACTTCCTCGCGCCCCTGTCCCATGAGCAACGTCGAGTGTGCGAGGCGCACCGGCTTCTGAGTGCGCGCGAGCACCGCGTCCTCGCCGCGCGCGAAGCGGCCCGAGCAGACGCGCAGGAACGCGACGCGGTCGCGGTGGTCGGGATCCATGTTCGCCTGGATCTTGAAGACGAAGCCGGAGAACTCGTCGCGCACGGGATCGACCGGCCCGGCGGCGGTCTCGCGCGCGGACGGGCAGGGCGCGAGCTCGAGGAAGCGCTCGAGGAACGGCAGCACGCCGTAGTTCGTGAGCGCGCTGCCGAAGAACATCGGCGTCTGTCTGCCCTTGCTCACCTCGAGCGGCGCGAACTTCGCGCCCGCGCCGTCCAACAGCTCGAGTGACTCGCGGATCCCCGCGCTCTCCGGCGGGCCCGGGACCTCTCGCTGGTCGACGAGAGTGGTGCCGTGCTTGCCGCCGGAGAAGTACAGCGAGCGCTCGCCGACCCGGTCGTACACGCCGCGGAACTCACTGCCCGCGCCGATCGGCCAGTTGAGCGGGATCGCGTCGATCTTCAGCACCTCCTCGATCTCGGCCATGAGCTCGAGCGGGTCACGGCCGTGGCGATCCATCTTGTTCACGAACGTGAAGATCGGGATGTGCCGCAAGCGGCAGACCTCGAAGAGCTTGCGTGTCTGTGACTCGACGCCCTTCGCGGCGTCGATCAGCATCACCGCGGAGTCTGCGGCGAGCAGCGTGCGGTACGTGTCCTCGCTGAAGTCGCGGTGGCCGGGGGTGTCGAGAATGTTCACTCGGAAGCGGAGCGTGGGTAGGGTGCCCGCGCGACCATCGGACGGGCTCCAGTCGAAGTGCATCACCGAGCTCGACACGGAGATGCCCCGCTGCTTCTCGAGCTCGAGCCAGTCACTGGTCGCGTAGCGCGCCGCCCGCTGCGCGCGCACCGCGCCGGCCTCGCGCAGCGCGCCGCCGAACAGCAAGAGCTTCTCGGTGAGCGTCGTCTTGCCCGCGTCGGGGTGCGAGATGATCGCGAACGTACGGCGCCGCTCGACCTCGCTCGCTATGCGCCGCTCCGCGTCCATCGCGCCTCTCGCCTCCTCCGGCGTGGCTGGCATCCGGGGAGGCGTGTGGATACCGGAAAGGCCCGCCGGATCAAGGCCTTTCGCGGTCCGGCCGATGTTTCTCGGCGCACCTTTTGCGGCGCGAGGCGGAGCGAATGGCGGCGGGAGCCCGCGGAGCGGGCGGCTGGATCGAGTTCGTGGATCGCTTGGTGCCGGCGGCGCTCCACCGCGCCGACCCGATCGTGCGCCGCCGCGCCCGCGTGATCGTGTTCAACACGGCCGTGCTCATCTCGTACGGGATCGTGCGCGCGGTGATCGAGCTCTCGGTCGAGCCGTTCGAGACCGCGTGGCGCGGCGCGCTTCCGATCGCGCTCGGCTGTACTGCCGGCGTCGGCCTCACCGCGTGGCTCTGGCGGCGCGGCGACACCGAGCGCGCCGCCAAGGCCGGCATGTGGATCTTCCTGTCCGTCGCGGTCTGGTTCACGCTGGCGAAGGGCGGCATGCGCTCGCCGGGCCTGCCTTGGTTCGTCGTGTTTCCGGTGCTCGCGCGCGCCTGCGCCGGGAGTCGCTCGGTCATCACGAGCACCGCGTTCGTGCTCGCGTTCCTCGTCGTGTGCTCGGCGCTCGAAGTGTTCGGGGTCGCGCTGCCCGCGAGCCCGGCGGGTCCGGAGCTCACGGTGGAGCGCATCTTCGCGCTGTCGGCGGCGATCGTGCTCTGCGCGGGCCTCGTGTACATGCACGGCGTGTTCGAGGAGGACGCGCAGCGCGCCCTGGTCGCGGCGCGCGACGCAGCGACCTCCGCGAGTCGCGCGAAGAGTCTCTTCGTCGCGAACGTGAGTCACGAGATCCGCACGCCCATGACCGCGATCCTCGGCTACACCGACGTCCTGGCCGAGCCCGAGATCACCGAGGGGGAGCGCCGCGACGCGATCGAGACACTGCGCCGCAATGGCCATCACCTGCTCGCGCTGATCAATGACATGCTCGACCTGTCGAAGATCGAGGCGGGCGGGCTCGAGGTGCGGCGGAACGAGACGTCGCCGATCTCCGTCGCTCAGCACGTCGTGGCGCTGTTGCGCGAGCGCGCGCGCTCGAAGGGTCTGTCGCTCGAGCTCGAGCTCGGCGCAGACTTGCCGGACGCGATCTATACCGACGCGCTGCGGCTGCAGCAGATCCTGCTGAACCTGGTGGGCAACGCGATCAAGTTCACGGAGCAGGGCGGGGTACGCCTCTTGGTGTCGCACCGGCCGTCGCCGATCGGCGGGGAAGGCGAGATGTCGTTCGAGGTGATCGACTCCGGCATCGGCATCGCGCCCGCGGACCGCGAGCGCGTGTTCGCGCCGTTCTCGCAGGCGGATCCATCCGAGTCACGCCGCTACGGCGGCACGGGCCTCGGGCTCGCGATCTCGCGGGGTCTCGCACAGCAGCTGGGCGGCAAGCTGGACCTCGAGAGCGAGGTCGGCCGGGGCTCGACGTTCCGCCTGCGCATCTCCACCGGGAAGCGCGATGGCGCCGAGACGTCCGCGCCTTCGGCGCTCGACGCGGAGCTGGTCGCGCGTGACTCGTCGCCGCAGGGAAGTCTGCCCGTGCTGCGAGGTCGCGTGTTGGTGGCCGAGGACGGCGTCGACAATCAGCGCCTGATCGAGCGCCTGCTGACACGCGTCGGGCTCGAGATCTCGCTCGCGAGCGACGGCCGCGCCGCGATCGACCAGGCGCTGGCCGCCGAGCGCGAGGGCCGGCCGTTCGGCGCGGTGCTGATGGACATGCAGATGCCGGCGCTCGACGGCTACGCCGCGACGCAGGCGCTGCGCGACGCCGGCTTCGCTCGCCCGATCATCGCGCTCTCCGCGCACGCCATGGTCGAAGACCGCGAGCGCTGTCTCGCCTGCGGCTGCGACGCGTTCGCCGCCAAGCCGATCGACCGGCGCGCGCTGATCGAGCTGCTCGCGGAACACCTCGCGAAGCCCTAACCCTTCTGCGCGTTCTTCGAATCACTCGGAAGGGGGAGCCGCCGTGAGACTGTCTGGGAAAGTCGCGCTGATCACGGGCGCGGGCAGCGGCATCGGCCGCGAGACTGCGCTCTTGTTCGCGAGCGAGGGCGCAGCGGTCGTGGTCGCGGACGTGAATGCGCAGGCGGGCGAGCGCACGGTGAGTGACGTGAAGCGCGCCGGCGGGCGCGCGGTCGCGGTGCGCGCGGACGTGTCGAAGGGCGCAGACGCGCAGGCGATGGTCGAGGCCGCGGAGCGCGAGTTCGGCCGGCTCGACGTGCTGATGAACAACGCGGGTATCTCGCACATCGACGACAACGGTGCGGTCGACACGGAAGAGGCCGTCTGGGACCTGACGATGGCGATCAACGTGCGCGGCGTATTTCTCGGCTGCAAGTACGGCATCCCGGCGATTCGCCGCGCCGGCGGCGGGTCGATCATCAACGTCGCCTCGTTCGTGGCTGTGCTCGGCGCGGCGACGCCTCAGCTCGCGTACACCTCGAGCAAGGGGGCGGTGCTCGCGATGTCGCGCGAGCTCGCGGTGATTCACGCGCGCGAGAAGATTCGCGTGAACGCGCTGTGTCCCGGTCCGCTGCGCACGGAGCTGCTGATGAAGTATCTCGACACGGAGGCGAAACGACAGCGCCGGCTCGTGCACGTGCCGATGGGTCGCTTCGGCGAGGCCGTGGAGATCGCGCGCGCGGCGCTCTGGCTGGCGTCGGAAGAGGCCTCGTTCACGACGGGCGCGACGTTCATGGTCGACGGCGGGATCACGGCGGCGTACGTGACTCCGGAGTGAGTGACTTCGAGCCGCGCGCGGGGCGGGCGCGCGAACTCCGGCTCCTTCCGGTCCTGTCGATTTCACTGACTGACACTGCGAGGCCGAGCGAGGGCCGTCCCGAGCGAGGCCCCGCAAGCGGCATAGCCGCGCGCAGCGAGCCGCAGGCGAGCGAAGTCAATCAGTACCGCGTCGAGCTGGTGCGCTGTCCGAAGCTGAGATAGGCGATGCGGCGGAAGCCCTGGTCCATGTCGGGCGCGGAGGTGCGCACGACTGTATCGCTCGCGATCTCGAACTCGGGCAGCGCCGCGAGGTTCGCGCGGAGTGACTCCTCGAGGGGCTGGCGCAGCTCGACTTCGATCTCGTGCGGCGCGGGCTGGTCGCGGTAGGCGGGCAGGTCGCCGCGCAGCGCACGAGTCACCGCGGAGTGCGCGCCCGCGTAGATCAGGTCGCGCGCGCGTGCCGGCGGGATCACGTCGCCCGACACGTTCGAGAGCGCGCGCTTCACGCACACGGCCTCGACCCAGGGCGAGCGCTTGGCGAGCTCCGCGCACACGATTTGGTCGCCCGTGATGAGACCGACCGGCACGCCCAGCTCACCCGCGCGGATCGCCATGATCTCCGACTCGCCGACCGCAGTGCCCGCGATGCGCACCTCGCGGAAGCGCTCATACGAGACGGTGTGCGCCATGATTCCGGGGAACGAGCCGGCGCGCGCGTGGTGGCCGACGAACAGCACGACACCAGTCTGTGTATCCAGGCCGGCCATCGTGGTCGCGGTCGGGCGGCCGGCGCCGCGAATCACTCGGCAGCGCGGGTCGATCTCGTCGAGCACCAAGTCGCAGAGCTCCTCGACGCCGTGGTTCTCTTCCACCACGACCTCGGTCGCGCCCGCGTCGAACGCGCCCGCGATCGCGGCGTTCGCGTCCTGGGTCATGAAGCGGCGGTTGCGCTGGAAGTCCATGCCGGCGGAGATCACGTCCGCCCAGCGCACCAGACCGGAGATGCCCTCCATGTCGACGGAGAGCCAGACCTTCACGGCTTGTAAGCGACGCAGTCGATCTCGACGAACGCGCCGAGCGCGAGCGCCGAGCAACCGACGGTGATGCGCGCGGGCGGGTCGCTGGGGAAGAACTCGAGATACGCCTCGTTCATCTCGGTGAAGCGCGCCATGTCGGTGATGAAGACGTTCACCTTCACGACGTCGCCGAGGTCCGCGCCCGCGGCGCGCAGGATCGCGCGGATGTTCTCGAGCGTCTGCTTCGTCTCGGCCTTGGCGCCGCCCGCGACGAGCTCGAACGAGCCCGGCTTCGTGCCGAGCGTACCCGCGACGAAGATGAAGCCGCCGGCGCGCGTCGCGTGAGAGAACGCCCGCAGCTTGCCGAGCTCGGGAACGTTCAGCTTCGAGATGTCGCCCATCGAGGGCGATGATACCATCGCGCGTCATGAAGCTCGCTGGAGTGCACCACGTCTCTCTGAACGTCGACGACGCCGAGAAGACGGGCCGCTTCTACATCGACGTGCTCGGACTCGAAGTGCTGCCGCGCCCCGATTTTCCGTTCGCCGGCTACTGGCTGCGCAGCGGGAGTCAGGAGATCCACCTGATCGAGGTGAAGGATCACCGCACTCCGGGCGGGGAGCACTTCGCGTTCGCCGTGGACGACATCGACGGAGTGTGTCGCGAGCTCGCGGAGCGCGGTGTGAAAGTGAGTGCCCCGATGCAGATCCCGGGTGCCGGCCGGCAGGCGTTCTTTCGCGATCCGGCGGGGAACCTGATCGAGCTGAACGAGCCGCGGAGAAGCGCCTGATGCGGCGCGCGCTCGCTGCGTCCTGTCTCACCGCTCTGCTCGCGCTCGCGAACGCCGCTTCCGCGCACGCGATCCTGGTCGGCTCGCAGCCCAAGGAAGCGGGCGAGGTCACCGGCCCCGACGTCGACGTGTCACTCGAGTTCAACAGCCGAATCGACGCCGCGCGCTCGAGCTTGCAGCTCGCGCGCGACGACGCGGGTACGCCGCCGCTCGCGCCCGTGAGTGCGGGCGGGCAGCCGTTGGAGCTCTCTGCGGGCGCGGAGCCGAACAAGCTGGTGGCGAAGGCGTCGGGTCTCGCCCCGGGCACGTATCACCTGCGCTGGCAGGTGCTCTCTGTCGACGGTCACGTGTCGCGCGGCAACGTGAACTTCAGAGTGCGCGCGCCGTAGGGCTCGCGTGGCGCTGTTCGTCGACTTCTTCGGCTACCTGTCCGTGGTGCTGCGCGGCTGCACGCTCGCAGCACAGGCGCTCGCGATCGGCGGCGTCGCATTTCTGATCGTCGTGGCGCGGCCGCGCGCGCCGCGCCTGGGCGACGCGGGCTACGCAATGTTGCGTCGCTGTCGCTTCGGCATCGCGCTCGCGTCGCTCGGGCTCGCGGCCGTTGCGCTGCTCTCTCTCGGATCCGATCTGGCGGCGCTGATCGAGATACTGGGCTTCGAGCGCGCGGATCCGCTGCACGCGGACTTCGTGCGCGCGGGCCTCGTGCAGGCGGGCGCGGGAGCGTTGCTCGCCGGAATCGTGCTGCTGCGACCGCAGGCCTCCGCGGCGCTGCTCGTGATTCCCGCGCTGGCGATGCTCGGCGCATCGGCCGCGACGAGTCACGCGGCCGCGCGCCTGCAACACCAATGGGTGTTGGGCGCGGTCACGTTCGTGCACGAGGCGGCGGCCAGCACGTGGATCGGCGCGCTGCCGTATCTGCTCGCGACGCTCGCGCTGCCGATCGAGGGCAAGGAGCTGCATCCCCTCGGTCGGCGCTTCCACGGGCTCGCGACGGTGAGCGTCGGGACCCTGCTCGCGGGCGCGGCGGCGCTCTCCTACGCGTATGTCGGCGGGCTCGACGGTCTCTACGGCACGGCCTACGGAGTCATGGTCGGCGTGAAGGGCGTGATGGCCGCGGCCTTGCTCGCGCTGGGCTTCTTCAACTCGCGGCGAGTCGCGCGCCTGGAGCGCGACCCCGACGGGCCGCTGCTCGCGCTGCGCCGCTTCACGGAGATAGAGATCGGCATCGGCATCACGGTGTTTCTCGCCACCGCGTCGCTGATCTCGGTGCCGCCCGCCGTGGATCTGCGCGAGGGGCGACTCACTCTCGCGGAGCTCGGCGCGCGCATGACTCCGACCTGGCCGCGACTCACGAGCCCGGAGCACTCCGAGCTCGCGCTGCAGGTGCTGCAGTCGAAGCTCGACGCGCAGGCCGGCGGGCGAGCCGAGCCCGCGTACGTGCCGGGCGCGGGCGCACCGCCGCCGTACATGGCGGAAGACATCGCGTGGTCGGAGTACAACCACCACTGGGCCGGGATCTTCGTGCTGGCGATCGGCGTGCTCGCGCTCGTCGAGCGCATCTTCCACGCGCGCTGGGCGCGGAGCTGGCCGCTCTTGTTCGCGGGGCTCGCGGTGTTTCTCCTGATCCGCTCCGACCCCGAGGCCTGGCCCATGGGAAGTATCTCGTTCTGGGCGAGCTTCCGTGAGCCCGAGGTCGCGCAGCACCGGATCTTCATGGCGCTGATCACGATCTTCGCGTTCTTCGAGTGGGGCGTGCGCACCGGACGCACGCGCGCGCCGCGCGCGGCGCTGGTGCTTCCGCTCTTGTGCGCGCTCGGCGGCGCGATCCTGCTGACTCACTCGCACGCGCTGGGCAACGTGAAGGAAGAGCTCCTCATCGAATACACGCACGCGCCCCTGGCGCTTCTCGGCGTCGCCGCCGGCTGGTCGCGCTGGCTCGAAGTGCGGCTGCCCGGCACCGACGCCGCGCGCCGCGCGTCCTGGATCTGGCCGACCGCGTTCACGCTGGTGGGTGTACTGCTGATTCTGTATCGCGAGGCTTGAGTCACCGCTTCTCGCGAAGTGAGTCGCGAAGCGATGCCAGAGCGGGGGGAAAGTGACTCCTCGGCATTGGGATCGAAGCGGACGGTGAGTGTCTGAGCCGCCTCGGGCCAACCCTCGCGCAGGAGCGCGTGAACCTCGATCCGGTTTTCGCCTTCGGCCGCCGGGACTAACGCCGCGAAGGATCCGTAGGGACGGCGGAGGATCTGAGTCGTCTTCTGCCCGGTCGTCTCGTTCCTGATCACGACGTCCTCGACCCCGGAGAGATACGCCGCGCCAATCGCGGCCGGGACATCACTGGTTCCCCTGATCGGTGTGAACACTCCAGCCGACACCCGCGCGATCTCGCGTGGGACCACGGGCTCCGAGAGCACGTCTTCGCCGATCGCGAACGTGTCGATCCGAATGCCGAAGAATCTCGCTCGTATCGCCTGCTTAACGGTGAGCTTCGCGTTCGCGAGGAATGACGCCTCGAGCGGCAAAGTGGGCTGCCCGCCGACGAAGAACAGGATCACCTGCTTCGCGTCGTCGCGCTTCTCGCTCTTGGCGCTTGGCGTGCCGAGCAGCTCGATGACGGCCAGGTTCACGCCGGTGACCATGTTTCGGCCGCCGTGTGCGCCGTGCCGATGGATCCGATCGAGACCGCGCCCAACCTCGCCGAAATCACTCGTGAGCGGCACCTCGGTGTAGGCGTCGGGAGTCTGCGCGTCGCTGTCACCGGCGAAAACGACGAGGCCGACGCGCGTCGAGTGTGAGTCGAGCTCTCCGATCAGAGCGCGCGAGGCTGCGATTTCAGCGCAGAGGATGCTGTCGTCTTCGTCGGAGTTCGGCGACGTCCGCAGCTGCCCGAGGAAGCGCCGCTTCCGCACTGCCCCGAGCGAGCCATCGCCGTCTACGTCGAACCCCGACGGCTACGTGGCGCCCTTGGACGTATCGATTGCAAGAACGATGTCCAGCAGCTCCTCCGTCTGGGACACGGCCCTTCCCGCGACGACGGTCGTTCCATCGGCACCGCCGACGGTCGACCCGTCCGCGGGTGTCTCGACCGTGAGCGCGATGGGCGCCTGCACGTCGTACGGACTCGCCGCGATCGCAGAGAGAGCAAGACAGGCGACCGCGGCGCTTCGATAGACTTTGCGCGAGCAGAGCACCGCGGCATCGTGATCTCGAACCCGCGACCGCGCAACGATGTATTGTGGTTCGCCTACCGGGAGGCC
>Ga0326730_1000315_pt1 | contig 13718 bp, 16 predicted proteins | sample MHFSIPfraction_3_FD_207740 | JGI IMG/M metagenome (GOLD analysis project Ga0326730, IMG submission 207740) | Lab enriched peat soil microbial communities from Michigan Hollow, Ithaca, NY, United States - MHF7AN SIP fraction | ecosystem: Environmental > Terrestrial > Soil > Wetlands > Peat...
CGATCGGGCCCGCCGGGATGTCCCCCGCGTTGTTGACAAGCACGTCGACTTCGGGGCAGGCGTCGATCAGTTTCTTCCTGCCTGACTCCTGCGAAAGGTCGAGCGCGAAGACCTGCACGTCGACCTTGGCGCTCTTGCGCATGGCCGCCGCCTCTCGCTCAAGCAAGTCCCCGGAACGCGCCGCCAAGCGCAGGTGGCAGCCTTCGCGCGCGAACCACTGCGCGATCGCGAGGCCGATTCCCTTCGACGCGCCCGTGACGAGTACTGTGCGTCCCGCGAGCTTTAGATCCATCCCGATCTCCGCTTGTATGTATACAGTGTTACCCGGCAGCCCGGCCCTTGGCCGTCTGCCGCAGCTCGCGCGCTCTTTCGCGCTCGCCAGCCCTGAGCGCGCGGAAGATCTCCTGGTAGACCGCGACCACCTCGCGCGGCTGCTCCGCGAGTTTCGCCGCGAACGCGAGGGCCTCGCGCTCGAGGTCCTCCGCGGGGCACACTTCGTCGAGGAATCCCCACGCGTGCAGCGTGGCGGCGTCGAATACTTCGCCCGCGAGCATCATGCGCCGGGTGCGCGTCTCGCCGATGATCGTATACAGGCGCTCGAACGCCGAGATCGGGTAGTAAAGCCTATTCTTCACCGCCGGCACCGAGAGCCTAAGCGCGGGCTCTCCGAAGCGGAAGTCGGTCGACACGGCGAGCTGCACGCCGCCGCCGTAGCAGTTGGCGTGCAGCATGGCGATCGTCGGAAAGGGCATGGCCGCCATGTCGCTGCAGAAGGACTCGACGCCCTTCTCGACGATGGCGAAACCTTCCGCGCGCTTCGTGAACCCCTCGACGAATTTGAGGTCGACCCCGGCGGAGAAGGACTTGTCGCCCGCGCCGCGAAGGACCACGGCCCCGACGTCCTTGCGCACCTTCAACGCGGCGGCCGCGGCGGCGAGACCCTCGGCGACGCCCGCGTCGATCGCATTCATGCGGGCGGCGTTGTCGAAAGTGACGATCGCGACCGCGCCCCGGACCTCGGCGGTAACGCTGCCCATGCCTACCGGCTCACGACCGCCACCGCGTCGATGAAGCCGAGGCACAGGCGGTTGAACTCGGCCGGGTTCTCGAGATTGACGCAATGGCCCGTCTGCGGGAAGACGTGGAGGCTCGCGTCGGGCAGCACGCGCTTGAGGAAATCGCTCGGCTTGCGACAGCCCGCGTCCTCATCGCCGACGACGACGAGCACGGGAATGTGAAGGCCCGCGAGCCGCTTCTCGTGAACGTAGAGCGGCGGCCGCCGCCCTTGCACCCCGCGCTGGGTGTTGGCGTGGCCGGCAGGCGACATTGCGAGCAACTGCTCGTTGAAGCGGCGAAACTCGGCCGGGTTCTTGTCCTTCAGGCGCGCTCGCGTGGGGCTCGCATTCATCTGCGCGGCGAGTGCCGCCATCCCGGTCGCTTCGAGCAGCCTGGCGGTCGCCTCCGCGGTCTGCCGGAAAGCCGCCGGATCGTCCGACCCCGAGCCGATGCCGACCAGCGTCGCCGAGAGAACCCGAGCCGGCTCCTTGAGCGCGTACTGCAGGGTCGAGGCCGCGCCCATCGACACGCCGACGAGGTTCGCCTTGTCGACATCCAGACCGTCCATCACCGCGCCGATGTCGGCGACGGCGTGGTCCTGAGAGTACGAGTCGACCGAAACCGGGACTTCGGAGGGCGGATAGCCGCGCGCGTTGAAGACGACGCAGCGATAGCGCGCGTGGAAGGCCGCGACCTGCATGTCGAAGCTGCGGCACGAGCCGCCGTACTCATGCACGAAGAGGACCGGCGTGCCTTTGCCGCTTTCCTCGCAGTAGAGCGCGACTCCGTCCGCCGTCTTGACGCTGCTCATCTCATTCCGCCTTGAACCCGGAGGTCTTCACCACCTGCGCCCAGCGCGCCATCTCTTTCTCGATCACCTCGGCGAATTCCTGCGGCGAGTCGGCCGCGGGCTCGAGGCCTTGGGTCGCGATCGCCTCGCGGAGCTCCGCCGACACGACCGCCTTGCGCACCTCGGCGTTCAGCCGCGCGACGGTCTCGGCGGGCGTGCCCTTCGGAGCAATCAGCCCGAACCAGGCGTTCACGTCCAGGCCGGGGAGCCCGGCCTCGGCCGCGGTGGGCACCGAGGGAAGCTGGGCGACGCGCGCAGGCCCGAGGACGGCAAGGGCGCGCAGCTTCCCTGACTGGACGTTCTGGAGCTGGAACGACGCCAGGATGTCGAAGCCGATCTGCACCTGTCCAGCGAGGAGATCGACGAGCGCCGGCGCCACACCCTTGTAGGGAACGTGCACGATCTCGACCCGGGCTAGCGACTTGAAGGTCTCGCCCGCGAAGTGCTGCAGCGTTCCGTCGCCGATCGAGGCGAAGTTGAGCGTACCGGGCTTCGCCCTCGCCAGCGCGATCAGCTCGCCGAGCGACTTCACCGGGACCGAGGCATTCACCACCACGATGAAAGGCGCGCTCGCAACCAGGCTCACCGGCGCGAACGCGGCGAGGGAGTCGTACGGCGGGTTGGCGCGGACCACCGGCGCCATGCCCAGCGTCGACACCGTTCCGAGGCCGAGCGTGTAGCCGTCCGCGGGCGACTTGGCGAGCGCGCCCACGCCGATGGTGCCGCCCGCGCCGGCGCGATTCTCGACGATCACCTGCTGCCCGAGCCCCTCGCCCAGCTTCTTCGCGAGCGCGCGCCCGATGAGATCGGTCGATCCGCCGGCGGGAAAGGGCACGATGAGCCGCACCGGGCGCGACGGGTAGACCTGGGCGAGCGCCGTTCCGCAAAGGCAGGCGCAGAGCAGCAGGACCACACGGGATACCTTCACGTTCTTGTCCGTCTAGGGCGCGTCGCCCCTGAAGCCCGAGGCGCGGATGACCGGCCCCCAGCGGGCGTAGTCGGCGCGAACGATCGCCGCGAATTCCGCGGGGCCCATCTCGCGCACCTCGAGATCGAGGTTGTGCATCCGGTCTTTCACAACCGGGTTGCGCATCGCCTGCGCGAAAGCACCGTTCAATTTCTTCACCGTGTCGGCCGGCGTCGCGGCGGGAGCGAAGATCCCGAACCAGGCGTCGGCCGTGAGCGCAGGGAGCCCGAGCTCGGCGAAGGTCGGGACCTCGGAAGCGGAGGCCGAGCGCTCCTGGCCCGACATCCCGAGAATCGTGATCTTTCCCGCCTTCGCCTGGGCGAGCAGTGTGCCCAGCGGCTGCACGGTCGCGGGAACATGCCCGGCCACGACGTCGAAGATCGCGGGCCCCGCGCCCTTGTAGGGCACCTGCTGCAGCGGGACGCCCGTGCTCTGGCCGAGGAGCACGCCGAAGAAATGCGTGGAGCCGCCCGCGCCCGACGAGGCGAAGACCGCCCGCGTCGCATCGGCCTTCACCCAGCTTACGTACTCGGCGAGCGTCTTCACGCGCAGCTCGGACTGCACGCCGAGCGCGAAAGCCCACCTTCCGGTGTGGGCGACCGGCGCGAAATCGGTGAGCGGATCGTACGGTGGCTTCGCCAGCGTCTGCGGGCGGAAAATGACCGTCGCGTCCGGCGCGAGCATCAGTGTGCCGCCGTCGGGCGCCGCCGCTTTGAGCGCCTCCGCTGCGATCTGCCCGACCGCGCCCGGCCGGTTCTCCACGATCACCGGCCGTCCGAGCGCTTCGCCCATCGGCTCGGCAAAGATGCGCCCGAGCACGTCGACCGCGCCCCCGGGAGGGTAGCCGACCAGCATGCGCGCGGGGGCGCGCGTCTGCGCGGCGGCCGTGCACGTGAGGCCCGCGCAGACCAGCATTCCGGTGACGACGACCCAGCGAAGGCCTCGGACTCGCATAACTCGATTCTATCCGTCTCCGCCTCTAGCGGTCTTTTCCCCGCGAAATGTCGATGATCATGCGGGCGAGCAGGTACAGGTGCGGCTCGATCGTGTCGAGCAGGGGCTGCTTCTCTCCCTTTGCGAGCGAGAACACCGGTTCGACCGGCTGCGCGAAAGCCTCGCCCTCACCGGCCGCAAGAAGGATCGCTACGACCGCGATATTGCGCACGAACCGATGGCTCATGACTTCTCCCCGTCTTGCGACCCGCGGGAAGCCGGGCGCCGAGTCTGCCACAGCACGAGCGCAAGATACACCACGATCGCGGCGTTCACCGCGAGCAGCCCGGAACGAATCCAGGTCACGCGCCGGGCGATCTCGTAGATCTCGATGGGTATGTAGAGACCGCCCGCGACGACCGCGAGCCATTCGGCCCAGCGCCGCTGCATCCACAGTCCGTAGGCTTCGATGAAGCGTACCGTCGAGTAGGCGATGGCCCCCATGGCGAGCGCCACCAGCCGCTCGTCGGTCAGCGCGCCCGCGGCGTCGAGCAGGATGCGCGGATAGCGGCTCGCCGGATTGAAGTGGAAATGCTCCACGATGCGCTCGGCAATCGCCTGGACGTCGCGATGCACGAGCGTGAAGAGCTCGAGCCCCGCGGCGAGGACGAGCGCGCCCTTCGCTGCCTCGACCACCGCTACAATGCGCACTCCGCGATAAGACACGATGACCTCCGTCCCTACTCGAGACCTGCGCAATCATAACGGGGCGAACCCTTGAGCCGGAAACTGATGGTGCTCCTCGCCGTGTCGGTGTTCGCCGGCGCGGGGACCATCCACTACCAGACGCCCATGCTCGCCGCCTTTGCCGCGGAATTCAATGCGGACGCGGCGGCGGTCGGCTGGGTGGCGACACTCACTTTCGGCGGATTTCTCGCAGGCACTTTTTTTCTCGTTCCGCTCGGCGACCGCTTCGACAAGCGCCGGTTGATCCTCATCGAGCTCGCGGTGCTGATCGTCGCCCTGCTGGTGATGGCCGCGGCGCCCTCGCTCCCGGCGCTCGCCGCGGCGAGCCTCTTCGTCGGCATCACCGCCGGCTTCGCCCAGCTCGTCATTCCGCTCACCGCCGAGCTCGCGCCGCCCGAGAAGCGCGGGCGCGTCATGGGCACGCTGCTCGCCTGCCTCTTTCTCGGCATCCTGTTCGGGCGCCTGGCAGGCGGGCTCATCGCCCAGTTTCTCGGCTGGCGCTGGACCTACGTCGCGGCCGCGGTGATGTTGCTCGCCCTCGCTCCCGCGCTCGCCCTGTGGCTGCCCTCGATGCCCTCAAAGACGAAGCTCAGCTACGCGCGCCTGATCGGCTCGCTCTTCGGATACCTGCGCGACAACGCGACCCTGAGGCGCGCGTCGACCATCCAGTTCCTTCTCGGCATCTCCTACGGGGGCTTCTGGGCCACGGTCGCGCCGATAATGCTCGTGCTCCACGGCTTCGGCCCCGCGCAGACAGGACTGCTCGCGATTCCCGGCGCGGCGGGGATCCTGGTATCGCAGCCCGCGGGCCGCTGGACCGACCGCTACGGCGCATTTCCCATCGTGACCGCGGGCGTGGGCCTCGTGCTCGCGGCCTACGTCGTATTCGCCTTCGCTCCGCTCTGGGTGGGCGCGGTGATCGCGGGCGCGGTGCTGCTCGACTCGGGACTGCGCTCGGCGATCGTCGCGAACCAGACCCTCATCACCGCGGTCGCTCCGGACGCGCGCAGCCGCTTCAACACCGTGTTCGGCGCGCACATCTGGGGCGGGAACGCGGTGGGGGCGTTTCTCGCGAGCACGGCGCTCGCGCACTACGGGTGGCTGGCGGTATGCGCGATCGCCGTGTGCGCGTCGTGCGTCGCGCTGCTGCTGCAGTGGCGGTCGCGGGGTGCGCGGCACTCGCCCTGGCGGCGGGAAGGACTATAGCGGCTGGATGCTCGCCCCGTGGTCTTGTTCGTTCCGTCCCGCGGCCACGCTCTAGAGTATCAGCACCACCGCGATGACAATGAGCAGGATGACCACGATCAGCTGGAAGTCGGTCAGCCTGCCGCCCGCGGGAAGCATGTCCAGCTTGCCGGCGATCAGGTGGACCTCCGCGTCGCTCATCGCGCCGACCCGAGCCTGGGCCTCGTCGGGCGACACGCCCATCTTCTGCATCTGTTTCACCACCTCGGGGCGCTCCATGAACGCGCGAACCTTTTCACGATCCCCATTCGGATTGGCCGGCTCTACCGAAGCGGCCGCCTCGTCGGTACCGACGATTTCGGCACTTGCGGTTCCGCAGCACAGCGCGAAGCCGAACAGGGAAGCCGCGACAAAGCGGGAGACAGTCAGGCGCAGGCGATCGTTCATGGTTTCCTCCTTGGGTATCGAGTCGTCCGGATTGTAATAGGGAATCGTGCCCGCGTTCCTTCGCACTAGTGCAATATTCCCCCTTCGCGCATATAACGCAGCACGCCCGGGTGGATCAAGTCCTGCCGCGGCGCGGCGGCGAGCGTGTTCTCGAGCGTCGATTCGCCGCCTTGCGCGTGACGAGCGGCGATCAGGCTTTTCCCCTTGTGCAGCGCCCGCGCCAGGCGGTACGCCACGTCCTCGGGCAGCGACGGGGCCGCGAGCACGAGCGAGTACGAGCCAAGCGCGGTGATCGGCGAATCCTGGCCGGGATAGCTGCCCGCAGGCACGCTCATCGGCTTGATGAAGGCGTGCTTCGCGAGAACGCGCCGGATGTCTTCGGCGGTCGGCGCGATGAAGCGCGCGCCGCCCGGAGCCTTCGCCACGGTCACAAATCCCGGCCAGCCGATGCCGCCGCCCCAGAGCGCGGCCGCGCGGCCGTCCTGGACCATCGCGGGACCGTCGCCCGCCTTCTCCAGATAGATCGGCTTGAAATCGCGGCTGATGTCCAGGCCGAGCCCGTCGAACACGTAGCGGGCGAGGACGACGAAGCCCGAGCCCGACGCGCCCCAGGCGATCGGCTTGCCCTTCAGGTCGGCGATAGAGCGCGCCGGGCTGTCCGAGCGCACGACGAACATGCCGAAGTTGGAGTACATCGCGTTGATGATACGCAGGTTCGCCGGCGCGCGGCCGATCCCCTGCAGGGCCTCGTAGGTGACCTCACCCGTCGCCTGGCCGATATCGATCTTGCCGGCCTCGAGCAGCGGGATGTTCTCGGTGCTGCCCTTGGTGTTCTTCGGCTCGACCGAGAGAGTCGGATCCATCTCGTTCAGGGTGCTCGAGTAGGCCGCGCCGTAGACCGGAAACCCGCCGCCGGGCGTCGCAGTGCCGAGAACGACCACGGTCTTCATTCGGCGCGCGCCCCCGAGGCGCGAATCACGGCCGCCCATTTCTTCGCCTCGTCCCGCATGAAGATCTTCAGGTCTTCCGGGGAGCCGCCCACCGGCCGGGCGCCCTGGGCGATCAGGGCGCTACGCATCTCGGGCCGGGCGACGGTCTCGACCAGCGTGAGATTCAATTTGTCGACCACGGCGCGGGGCGTGCCCGCGGGCGCGACCACCGCGTGCCAGGAGGCGCCGAGCACTCCAGGTAGGCCGATCTCGGGCGTCGTCGGCACGTCGGGAAGGAGCGACGAGCGCTCGGTCGCAGTGATCACCAGCGCCTTCAGTCGTCCCGCCTTCACGTGCGGCAGGAAGGCCGGAATGGTGTTGAAGGCGATCTGCACCTTGCCCGACATCATCTCGGGGAGCGCCTGCGCCACGCCCTTGTAGGGCACGTGCACCATCTGAATGCCTGCCTCGCTCTTGAAGAGCTCGCCGATGAGGTGCAGACCCGAGCCGACGCCGGTCGAGGCAAAATTGATCTCTCCGGGATGGGCACGCGCGTAGGCGAGCAGCTCGACCGCCGAATTCACCAGCAGCACGGGGCTCGCGAACAGAACGAAGGGGAGCATCGCGACGAGCGACACCGGCTCGAAGTCCTTCGCCACGTCGTAGCCGAGCTTGGGATACAGGCCCGGGCCGATAGCGAGCGGTCCGACGTTTCCCCACAACAGCGTATAGCCGTCGGGCGCGGATTTCGCGACTGCCTCGCTGCCTATCGTTCCGCCGGCGCCGCCGCGGTTGTCGATGACGATCTGCTGACCGAGCGCCGCCGACCAGGACTGGCCGACGAGGCGCGCGGTAGAGTCCACCGATTCCCCCGCGGGGAAAGGAACGACAAGGCGGATCGGCTTGGCGGGATACTGCGCAAAGGCGCCCTGCACGAGCGCAAGCAGCAAGAAGGACACCGCGGCACGACTCATTTTCCGGTTCCTGTAACAAAATGTGTGCAGCCCACCGGAATATAGACGATCCGGGTGCGGCATGCTTCGGCCTTTCGCGGGCCTGACACAGGGCCCCCGTGCGGGCGTGGTATTCTTTCCGCGAGTTCATACGTTAACCCTGCTGTCTTCGCAGAGGAGGAAATCACCATGAAAATCGCCGGCTCGCAATTCGTGTCGAGCAGGACTCTCGCCGCAGCCGCCCTCACCGTCGTCCTCGCCGCGTGCGGCGGCGGCAAAACCATCGTCGAGAGCGACCTCGGCATCAAAGGGGCGCCAGACTGGGTCAACAAGGGCACCGCGGTCCTCAACGACAAGGACGGCAGGCTGTTCCATGGAGTGGGGTCGTCTCCCACCCTGGGCGACGAGGCGCTGCAGCGCTCGACCGCGGATGACCGCGCGCGCGCCGAGGTGGGGCGCATGCTCTCGACCTACCTCGACGTGGTCGGCAACGACTACGTCGCGGCGACAGGCACCGGCAGCAACGCCAGCGCCGACCAGGCGGTATCGCGCCAGATCAAGGCGGTCACCAAGGTGAATCTCGCCGGATCGAAGATCATAGGCCGCTGGAAGGACCCCAAGACCAACATGATCTATTCGATCGCCGAGCTCGACCTGAAGCAGGTGAAGAGCACGCTCGAGAACGCCAACAGCATGAACGAGGACCTGCGCCGCTACGTCGGCCGCAACGCCGAGAATATCTTCGACAAAGTGTCCAAGGAGGCCAAATGACCCGCCGTCCGTCGCTGCGCGCGGGACTCGCGCTGCTCGCGCTCGTCACGGCCTCCGCCTGCTCGACCAAGGTCGAGCGCCTCGACGAATCCAAGGCGGTGGATCTGAGCGGGGGCTGGAACGACACCGACTCGCGCCTAGTGTCCCAGGAAATGATCCAGGACTCGCTGTCGCGCCCCTGGCTGCAGGAGTTCCGCGGCCGTCCGGGGCAAACGCGGCCCGCGGTGATCGTCGGCGAGGTGCGCAACCTGAGCCACGAGCACATCAATGTCAACACCTTCACCCTCGATCTCGAGCGCGCGCTGATCAACTCCGGCAAGGTGGATTTCGTCGCCGCCAAGGACGAGCGCAAGGGAGTCCGCGACGAGCGCAAGGACCAGGACCTGAACGCACGCGCAGATACGCGCAACGCCATGGGCAAGGAGCTGGGGGCGGACTTCATGCTGACGGGGACGATCAATACCATCGTCGACCCCAACGGGAGCGAGCAGCTCCTCTTCTACCAGGTCAACATGACCCTCATCAGCCTCGCTGACAACCGCAAGGTCTGGGTCGGGCAGAAGGACATCAGGAAGCTGGTGACGCGCAGCAAGATGCGGTTCTAGGACGCGGGCTTCCGCGAAGGTCGTGTCTGCGGGCGGCGTTGTGGCGAGAGTTCCGCTGCCGTTCGCGGTGGCGAGCCTCGCCGCGCTCGCCGGGTGCGCGACCTTCAGCGACTCCATCCAGTCCACCGAGTACAGTCTCGCCCAGCAGCGGCCCAGTGCAGCGCTGGCAGAGTACGAGAAGCACAAGCCGCCGCCCGCAGATCGCGTCCTTTACCTGATGAATAAGGGAATGCTGCTACGCATGTCCGGGGACTACGACGAGAGCACGCGCACGCTGGAGGAAACCAAGCGCCTGAGCGAGCAGCTGAGGGCACTCTCCCTGCGCGAGCAGGCGCTCTCGGTCACCGTCAACGACGCCACCAAGAGCTTCGTCGGCGAGGACTTCGAGCGCGTGATGGTGAATAACTATCTCGCGCTCAACTACCTGGAGCGCGGTCAGCTCGACGCCGCGCGCGTCGAAGCGCTGCAGGTGGACGTCCTGCTGCGCGAGAAGCAACAGCGAGATGCGAAAAACAATCCGTACGCGGAGGATGCCTTCGCACGCTACCTCGCCGGCATCGTATACGAGGACGAGGGCGAGTGGAGCGATGCGATGATCGCCTACCGTAAGGCCTACGAGGCCTACCAGAAGCAGCTCAAATCGTTCGCGGTGTCCATGCCCGAGACGCTCAAGCACGACCTGATACGCCTTGCCGACCGCATGGGCCTGGCCGAGGAGGCCAAGCGCTACCGCGAGGAGTTCAAGATCGCCCAAACTCCGAGCGAGGCGGACCTGCTCGAGCGCGGCGAGATCATCTTCACCGTGCACGCCGGGCTCGCGCCGGTCAAGCGCGAGCGGGCGGCCACCATGCCTAACCCGGCGACCGGTCGCATACTCAGGATCGCGCTGCCCCAGTACCGCTCGCGGCCGCAGCCGTTCGCTTACGCGCGCGTGAGCGCGGACTCGAGCTCGGCGAAGACTTCGCGGGTGGAGAACATCGACGCCATCGCGGTGAAGACGCTCGAGTCCGAAATGCCGGTCATCACCGCCCGGGCGATCGCCCGGATGGCGGCCAAGGACACTTTGGCGAGCGCGGCCTCCTCGAACTCGAACGACAGCGGTGCGAGCGCGCTGTTCGGGCTGGCGGTCAACGTCGCGGGCGTCCTCACCGAGCGCGCCGACACCCGCAGCTGGTTCACCCTGCCCGGGGAGATCCATCTCGCGCGCCTCGCGCTTCCACCGGGCGAATACAAGCTGAAGATCGAGCTCTACGGACACGACGATCGCGTGCTCGATTCCAGCGAGATCAAGATCACGCTGCGCAGAGGAGAGAAGAAATACGTATCGCGGCACTGGATTCCAACCAATCTCGAGGTCAAACCATGAAGCAATGGCCATGGATCGTTGCAGTGGGCTTTTCCCTGTTCGGCTGCGCGAGCGCGCCTTCCACCCCGGACTGGGTAAACGGCAAGAGCGCCAAGTATCCCGACAACCAGTATCTCGTGGGGCGCGGCCAGGCGGACGCGCAGGAGGAAGCGCGCAACCGCGCGCGCGCCGATCTAGCGAAAATTCTGGAGGTGGGCGTGTCGGCGAAATCGAGCGACGTCACCAGCTTCAGCTCGGGACCGGAGGGCAAGACCGAATCGCAGGTTTCGCGCAGCATCACGACGCGGACCGACCAGATCGTGCGCGGCATCCAGATTCCCGAGAGCTGGCAGGATCCGCAGACCAAGTCATACTACGCGCTCGCAGTCCTGCCACGCTCGCAGGCGGCGATCGGGCTGCGCGCGGACATCGACCGGCTCGACGCGGCGACGCGCGGCTATGTCGCCGGGGCGCGCAACGCGCCCGACCTGCTGGCGCAGGTGGCCTCGGCCAGCCGCGCGCTCGACTCGCAGCGCGAGCGCGACGCCGTGCAGCGGACCCTGCAGGTGATCGACGTCACCGGGCGCGGTGTGGAGCCCGAGCAGAACAGCGGCCAGCTCGCCGCGGATCTCGCCGCGCTGCTGAAGCGCGTGCGCATGAAGCCCCAGGCTCCGGGCTCGCAGGAGCTGGAGCGCATGCTCTCGGCGGCGCTGTCGGCGGCCGGCTTCGTACCGGAGGCGGGGGCCGCGGCGCCCTACGTGCTCTTCGGCTCGCTGCAACTCGACGATCTCGGCATGATCGACGGCTGGTACTGGATGCGCGGAACGCTGGAGGTGCAGCTCACGGAAGCGGCGAGCGGCAAGGTGCGCGGGAACAAGCGCTGGGAAATCAAGACCTCCAGCCCGCAGAAAGCCACCGCGCAGCGGCGCACGCTGGACGAGGCCGACGCGACGCTCAAGCGCGAGCTGCGGCCGACGATCCTCGGATTCGCGACGGGGAACTAGCAGCGCTCACAGCGCCGCGATCCAGTCGGCGATGTAGGAGATCCCGAGCGGCCGGTCGTCGACCTGGCAGTGCTCGGCGCCCCCTTCCTCGGGCGTGAAGATCTTGAGCGTTTTCCTCGAGGTCTTCAAGGCGGCGTAGAGATCGCGCGCTGCCTGCACCGGCACGACGCGGTCGTTCTCGCCGTGGGTGATGAGCACCGGGCAGGTGATCTTCTCCGCGACGCCCGCGAGCGAGAAGAGCTTCGCGCGTTCCAGCGCCGCGTCCGAGTCGTCCAGCCCTAGGATCCACTGGAACTGGAAGTTCGACTGCGCGCTCTTCTTCGGGTCGGCCGCGAGCTGCTCCTTGATTCTCTTCTGCCAGGCGTGCAGGTCCCAGTGCAGGGCGCCCAGGCACACGCAGGCGGCGTAGCGGCGCTCGAACGCCGCGATCCTCGGCGCGTAGTAGCCGCCGAAGCTGTAGCCCATGATGACGACTCTCTTCGAGTCGACGTCGGGTCGCCTCGCGACGAACTCGTAGGCGGCGGTCCCCGGTACCTCGTAGTCGTGGCGCGCGTAGATTTTCCGCAGGCGCAGCGTCTCGCCCTGCCCCGGCCCGTCGATCGCAAGCGTGTTGAATCCGCGCTTCGCCAACTCCAGCCCCGCGAACAGCACGCTCATCTCCTTGCAGTTGTCCATGCCGTCGAAGAGGACGACCGTCGGCGCGCGGCCTGAGGCCTGCGCCTTCATGAAGTACGCGGGGAGCGTCTTGCCCTGGTACGGCACCTCGCAGAATTCGATCTCGGAATATCGCCGCCTCAGGCCCTCCTGATAACAGCGCAGCGCCTTCCTGTAGATGCCGAGCTTCCGCTCGCCGAGCGGCACGAAGCGCTCGCCGGTGTAGTAGTAGTTGCCCGCGCGCAGGTAGTGATTCCCCGCGCTCGCCTTGCGGCCCTCGCTTGCCGCGGCGTCGGCGAGCCTCTCGTTTCTCTCGCCCTCCGCGCACCACTCCTGCCACCAAGCGTCGGGGTCCTGCGGCCCGCGCGATCCCAGGCGCTCGCAGATCCGCTCGATGTCCTCGATCGCCACCGCGCCGTAGGGCGCCATGCCCTTGCACACGAGCGTCGCGTTCGACCACTGGAAATTGCCCGGAAAAGAATCGGTCCAGGTCGAGGGCATTTCGGCGCCTAAGCCGGCAAGCGCAGCGCGCGGACGCGAAAGTGCAGCGCGAGGCCATCCTTCACGGCAATCGCGCCGCCCAGGAGCGAGTAGGGGGTGATTCCGAAATCGGTCTGGTTGAACGCCAGCTTCCCCGACACCCTGACGCTTTTCTCGTCGGTCTCGATCTCCACCGGCACCTGCAGGGTGCGCGCGTGGCCGTGCAGCGTGATCGCCACGGCGAGCGTCGCCCTCCCCTGCGTCGCGCCCGAGCCGGCGACTGCGATGAGCGCGAAGGGAAACCGCTCGGCCTCGAGCACATGGTTCAGCATGTTGGAGCGCGTCCCCTCGATGTCGGACTCGGTCGGCTGGGTGTCGAAGCCCGCCTCCTTGCGCAGCTCCGGCTCGTCCACGACGAGCCGCGCGAGAGCTACGTACATGTCGGCGCGGCCTTCGCTAGGCGCGACGTAGCCCGTGACCTCGTGGCTCGCGATCACATGGTCGTGCCCCAGGCGCGCGAGCGAGCCGCCGCGGCGCACCTCGATCACGATCAGCGACTCCGCGGGATCGATGCGATACACAGGCTTGCCCTGCTTCAGCGCCTGCTGGTAATACCCCTCCGGAAACTCGGCCGGCGGCGCGACGGGTGCCTCGACGCGCAGGAGCTGCGCGCAGCCGGCGAACAACAGCACGAGGAGCGAGGCCGCCGCGAGGACGGCGCGATGAAGGCGAAGGCTCATGCTCAGCTCTTGCGCAGCTTCACCTTGAATTTCACCTTCACCTCGGCGCCAA
>Ga0326730_1000316_pt1 | contig 13706 bp, 14 predicted proteins | sample MHFSIPfraction_3_FD_207740 | JGI IMG/M metagenome (GOLD analysis project Ga0326730, IMG submission 207740) | Lab enriched peat soil microbial communities from Michigan Hollow, Ithaca, NY, United States - MHF7AN SIP fraction | ecosystem: Environmental > Terrestrial > Soil > Wetlands > Peat...
TGGAACTTCCAGCCACTGGACGTCCATGCGCCGCGCCCGAAGTCGCAGTGTCGGAAGTTCCAGTCGGTTTCCAGGGTTTGCGACGCGAGCACTTCGCTCGCATCCGGTCGCCGGATCTCGATCTCCGTCGAGGTCTGCGCGCCGTAGACATAACCATTCCAGGCGTGAGTGAAGATCAGGAAGCCGGGGAACGAGATGAGGTAGTTCCAGCCGGAGCCCGTGAACTTCGTCGTCGGCTGAACGCTGACGACGTAGTCCGGATGAAAGTCGGGCGGCGCCATGTCTGCGACGGTCACGCGCTCGACCGACGAGTGGGCCGCGAGACCGTCCTTCACCGCCGTCGCCAGGGCCCGCGCGGTCTCTTCCGGCGGGACGCGTTCGAGCGAGAGCTTCAGCGAGCGCGGTGCGCTCGCGGTGTACGAGTAGTCATGGAGGTTCTTCACTTCCATGTTGTGTGTGCAGGCCACCGTGCTCATCGCGAAGAGCAGCGCGACAAGCTGGAACCGCGGGCGCGCGAGGCACCAGGACTGAGTCCCCATGGATAACTCCCGTGTTTGTGGACTTTCACGAAACCCAGTGAGTTACGTAGCGCGCGAGACATTGGATTGCGAGTCTCTCGAAAACTCGATCCGGGGTAGAAATACAGTGAGTGGCCTGGGGGTGCCGAGGGGCCACGATCCGAGTACGTCGATCTCGACACGAGGGGGAGGGGTCCGCCCGGCCCGCGGCCAGGTCGAAGCCTTGGCTTGCACCGTGGTGTCGCCCGACAGCACGAGACTCTCTGGCCCGCAGCGGTCGCTATGTCGCACTGAATCCTCCCATCTAGGGACGGATGTCTCCGGTCTCGGGCACCGGAGATACAGGGGCCGGCACCGGGGGAGTGGTCTCTCGCATCACAGGTGAGTCCGATCGCCCCGACCAAGTGCGTGCCCTTGTGAGTCGATTTGTCACTCGCCGGAGCCGCGCCAGGCATCGCGCAAGTGTGTCAGAGCGCTTTGCCCTGAGGCAGCTCGGCACGCCCCTCCTGGCTTCGGGCAGCGCGCAGTGTCTCGGGTGCGGTCTCCGTCCCGGTGTGGCTACCAGCTCCGAACGACGGGGAGCACGGCCTCCGCGAGCAGGCGCAAGCTCTTCTCTGCCGCCGCGTCGGGCAGCCCACCGAAGGTTGGGACGATCGAGAGATTGAAGTCACCGATCAGCTCGCGCCGCGCTCGCAGCTTCTCGAGGATCTGTGCGGGCGTGCCGTACGCGTTGATCTCGACGAAGCCCTTCGCCGCGTTGTCGACCCCGTACGCGCCGAGCGCCGCGGCCTGCTCCGCGTACGACGAGTAACCCTTCTTCTGGAAGTTCTCGACCTTGGTGAACTCGTAGTGAGTCACGACGGATTGGTAGTAGTTCGCGACATGCTCGTGTGCGAGATCGCGCGCCTCGGTCGCGCTCTCGGAGCAGACCAGGAACTCCGCGAAGGTGGGCGCCGGCGGCGGCGTCTTGTGATGCTTCGCCCAAGAGGTGTTGAACAGCGCGATGTGCTCCTTCGTTTCCTCCCAGGGTTTCTGTACGAACACCATCGGCTTCGCGCCGAGCTCCGCGCAGAGTGGCGTCGAGTGCGGCGACATCGCGACCATGTAAGTTCGGTCCTTCCACGAGCCGCGCGGCTTCGGGCGCACCTGGATCGGCTTCTGCGGGTAGTACGGGCCGTCACCGCGCACGACGCCTGTCTCCAGGCCGGCGAGGATCATGCGCGCTGACTCGGCGAAGCGGTCCCGCGCCTCGTTCATGTCGATCTGGAAGCCGTCGTACTCCATGCGCGCGAGCCCGTGCCCCATGCCGAAGACGGCGCGGCCCTTCGATTGGTAGTCGAGCAGGATCATCTTCTCGACCACGCGCAGCGGCGAGTTCCAGGGCAGGATCACCGCGCCGGTCGCGAGCTTGATGCGCTGCGTGCGTCCGGCCAGGTACGCGAGGATCTGCGGCGTATCCGGTCCCATCGAGTACCAGTCGAAGTGGTGCTCGACGCACCAGATCGAGTCGAACCCGAGCGGCTCGGCGAGCTCGGCGAGCCGGTACTCGAGCTCGAGCACGTGCTCGTCGGTGGTGGTCTCGAGGTAGTTCTGGAGAACGAGCTGGAGGCCGACGTGCATGGTGGTCTTCACCTCTCTCGTGGAGTTGTCCCGCGACGATACTCCCATCGCACAGCCGGAGCGAATCGGCGCACGCGCCGGGAAGAACGGGAGTCACTTGCGCACACCGACTGGCGTCCCTGGCATGTCGGCGCCCGGATGACTCCCGATAGGGGCTTGCCTCTCGCGGGCGTCCCCGGCGCGATTCGAACGCACGACCTGCTGCTTAGGAGGCAGCCGCTCTATCCACCTGAGCTACGGGGACGTGCGGCGGAGTCTAGCGGCCGCGCGCTTCGCGCGAAGGGTCTCGGTCAGCCGAGCAGGATCTGCTCGAAGAACTCGTCGAAGTCTTCGTTGCCGCGCGCGATGTACACGCCGAAGCCGGGCTTGGCCTTCTCACCAGCGGGGAGTTGGTCGGTCGTCCAGCGGACGGTGCCGTGCACTTCGATCTTGCTGCTGTTCCGGTTCGGGAAGAGCACGCGCACGTCGACACCCACCGGCGGAAGGACGTTCGAGCGCACGAACAGGCCCTCCTTCGAGACGTTCTTGATGTGTCCCTTGCCGCGGAGAGTGCCCGCTTCGAACGCCGCCGGAATCCGCTTCAGGATCCTGCGCAGCTTTCGGCGCTCGACTTGCGGTGCCTTGGACATATGCGCTCACCCCCGACGCCACGCCCCTATCGACGCCCCTGCAAGGGTGCTTTACGAGATCCCTCCCGCGTGCAACTTCGCATGCACTCGCGTTGGCGGAGAGTTACTTCCGCTGGCGCGATGCCTCGGCGCCGAAGAACGTGAATTGCGTGCCATCTTTCGCAGTGAACTGGAAGGTGAAGCGCCTCTGGTCGGCGCTGGGGGCGATGCCGGCGCGCGCGTCGTAGTCGGCGAGTAGCTTCGCGCCGTCGCTGCCCGCGGGAATGGTCTGGACGACCATCTTGCTGTCGCCGCCGTCGAACGGCAGAACGCGCGCATCTGCGGGGTCGGCCTCGGTGCCGATCCCGCGCACCTGCAACTCACCGCGGTGCGCGTTGTATGTGAGTGGCCCGGAGGTCGCGGCTCGGCGGAAGTCCGAGACACCGAGATCCTTCCGGTTGTGCGAGCGGAAGTGGATGAAGATGGTTCCGCGGCGATCGAGGATGCGCCGCTCGACCAGGTTGTAGCAGTAGGCCGTGTCAGCGACGTCGACACCGAAGAAGGTCACCTTCAGCGCGTTGCCGCCGCCCGACTCGGGCGCTGCCTTGAACACGAGCGACTCCTCGAGCTCGATCGAGCTGCCGTCCGTCTTCTTGCATGTGACCGGGCTGGTGAAGCGGCCCTCGAGGAAAGCGAGGGCGACCTCGTCTTCGCTCGCATGGACGGGCGCGGTACTCGTCGTCTTGCGCGCGCGCGCTCGGCGCCACGGCGACGAGGCACGCGCTCGCCAGGAGCGCTCCGAACCCGCGAGCAGCGCCCTGTCGTATTCTCCGCAGCATGACGAGCTCCTTCGACGCCGCGCTCACCGCGCACAATCTACCGCGCCTTCGGCGCGGCGCGGCGCGCATCCTCCAGCTCAATCTCACCCGGCGCTGCAACCTCGCGTGTCACCACTGCCACGTCGAGTCGTCGCCCAAGCGCACCGAGGCGATGGACGAGCGCACGGTCGCGCGTGCGCTCGAGCTGCTCGCCGCGAGCCCCGGCATCTCGCTCGTCGACCTCACCGGCGGTGCACCCGAGATGCATCCGTGTTTCCGGTCGATCGTGCGCGAGGCGCGGCACCTCGAACGGCGCGTGATCGACCGCTGCAATCTCGCGATCCTCGACGAGCCGGGGCACGAGGACACGGCCGAGTTTCTCGCGCGCGAAGGCGTGGAGATCGTCGCGTCGCTGCCGTGTTACTCGGAGGCCAACGTCGACGGACAGCGCGGGCGCGGCGTGTTCGCGCGCAGCATCGCGGCGCTGCGGGCGCTGAACCGCCTGGGCTATGGCATGCCCGGGAGCGGACTCGTGCTCGACCTCGTCTACAACCCCGTGGGTCCTTCGCTGCCGCCCGCGCAGGCGCAGCTCGAGACGGACTACAAACGCGAGCTCAGCGAGAAGTTCCAGATCTCCTTCGGGCGCCTGCTCACGCTCACCAACATGCCGATCCGCCGCTACGCCGACTGGCTCGTGCGCCGTGGTGAGTTGGAGCGTTACCAGGGATTACTCGTGAATCACTTCAATCCCGAGGCGGTGCCGAACCTGATGTGCCGCGACACCGTCTCGGTCGACTGGCGCGGCGAGCTCTTCGACTGCGACTTCAATCAGGTGCTCGATCTGCCGCTCGGCGGGGGCCGGCGGACCCTGTGGGACGTCGAGTGTCTCGATGAGCTCGAAGGCGCGCGCGTGGCGACGGCGAGTCACTGCTTCGGATGCACGGCCGGCGCGGGCTCGAGCTGCGGCGGCGCGCTCGTCTCGTGAGCGAGCTCGGGCGGATCGAACCCGTCGACGCGTGGAATCGCGCGCTGCTCGAGAGCGCGCATCCGCCGACGTGGCAGAACCCGGAGCCGAAGTCGCGCTACGACCTGGTCGTGCTGGGCGGCGGCACGGCCGGCCTGGTCGCGGCGATCGTCTCCGCGGGCCTCGGCGCGCGCGTCGCGCTCGTCGAGAAACACCTGCTCGGGGGCGACTGCCTGAACTTCGGCTGCGTGCCTTCGAAGACCCTGATCCGCTCGGCGCGCGCGGTGGCCGACGTCCGCGAGGCGACGCGCTTCGGTGTACGGGTGAGCGGCGCGGCGGACGTGGACTTCGCGGCGGTGATGGAGCGCGTACGGCGCGTGCGCGCCGAGATCGCCCCTCACGACTCCGCGCGTCGCTACACGGAGCTCGGCGTCGACGTGTTTCTCGGGCACGGACGCTTCACCGGCCCGCGCGCTCTCGAGGTCGCGGGTGCGGAGCTGCGCTTCAAGCGGGCGGTCGTCGCGACGGGAGCACGCGCCGCGCCGCCGCCCATCCCGGGCCTCGCCGAGGTCGGCTTCCTCACCAACGAGACGGTGTTCTCACTCGTCGAGCGCCCGGCGCGGCTCGCGGTGATCGGCGCGGGCCCGGCCGGCTGCGAGCTGGCGCAGAGCTTCCAGCGCCTGGGCTCGCGAGTGACTCTGGTCGAGGTCGCGCCGCAGGTCTTGATCCGCGAGGACCCCGATGCGGCGGCGCTCGTGCAGGCCGCGCTCGTCCGCGACGGCGTAGAGCTGCTGCTGGGCGCGAAGCTCGAGAAGGTCGAGCGGCGCGGCGCGGCGAAGCTGCTGCGCGTGGTGACTCCGAAGGGCGAGCGCGAAGTCGAGGTCGACGAAGTGCTGGTCGGGATCGGCCGTGCGCCGAACGTCGAGGACCTGGGTCTCGAGGCGGCGGGCATCGCCTTCGATCGCGCGCGCGGCGTGGTCGTCGACGCGCGCCTGCGCACGAGCAATCCGCGCGTCTTCGCGGCCGGCGACGTGTGTCTCGCGACGAAGTTCACGCACGCCGCCGACGCGACGGCGAAGCTCGTGGTGCGCAATGCGTTCTTCTTCGGCCGGCGGCGCGTCGCCGACCTGCGGATCCCATGGTGCACTTACACGGATCCCGAGGTCGCGCACGTCGGTCTCTACGCGCGCGACGCACAGGCGCAAGGGATCGCGATCGACACGTTCGAGGCGCCGCTCGCGGCGAACGACCGCTCGCGCGCCGAAGGCGAGGACGCGGGCTTCCTCAAGGTGCACGTGCGCAAGGGGAGTGACTCGATCGTGGGCGCGACGCTCGTCGCGCGCCACGCAGGTGATTTGATCGCGCCCCTCGCGACCGCGATGGCGTCGGGCGCAGGCCTCGGGCGCCTGGTCGACCTGATCCTCCCGTACCCGACTCAGTCGGAGCTGATCAAGGTCGTGGCCGGCGCCTACACACGAACGCGTCTCACGCCGTTCGCGGCGCGCGTGCTGCGCGCACTGATCGAGCTCGCGCGCTAGTCGGCCTTGGATTTCAAGCCGCGCGCCGCGAGGATCGCGTGCACCAACGCGTCGGGCAGGGGCTGGGCTGGCTCGTCGCGCACCAACTCACCGAGCGCCAGCGTCGCGCGGTAGCTCTCGAGATATGTGAGACACGGCGGACAGAGCTCGAGGTGACCTTCGAACACGCGCTGCTGTGCGGCCGGCAGGTCGCCGTTCAGATAGTCGATCAAGAAGTCCGTGCATTCCCGGCAGTTCACGAGGTCCCCCGCGCGCGCATGTGTGGATCGAGCAGAGTGCGCAGCGCCAAGCGCGCGCGGTGCAAGCGAATCTTCGCGGCGTTCGGCGTGACCCCGAGCAACTCGGCCGTCTCCTTCGTATCGAGGCCTTCGATGTCCCGGAGCATCAGGACGGTTCGGTAGTCGGCCGGCAGGCGGTCAATCTGCTCGCGCACCAGGGCGCGCGTCTCCTGCCGCTCCAGGGCGTCGAGCTGGCCCGGGCTCTTCCACTCGGCAGGCTCGTCGACGTGGTGTCCGTCCTCGTAGAACTTCGGCAGCAGGTCTTCGATCGAGACCTCGGGCCGGCGCGATCGCGTGCGCAGCTTCATCAGCGCGGCGTTCACCACGATGCGGTGCAGCCAGGTCGAGAGACGCGCGCCGCCTTCGAAGCTCGCGATCGCGCGAAACGCGGAGACGAAGGCTTCCTGGACCGCGTCCGCGGCATCGTCGTCGGAGCGCAGCAGCCGACGGGCGACGGCGAGCATGCGCCCGCCTTGCGTGCGCACCAGCTCCGCGTACGCTGCAGCGTCGCCGGCGCGCAGGCGCGCGACGAACTCGACTTCGTCCGCCGCTCCTTCGGTCGCTTGGCTGCGTTCTGCCACGCGGGCAACTTAACATAGGGTCCAGCTTGAGACGCGTTCTTCTCCTCGCCTGGGTCCTCTGCTCGTGTTCGAGGACCGAGACGCCGCCTTATGGCTTCGGCCGCGTGCCCGAGCAGCGGTATCGCTTCGAGGCGGACGAGACGACCACGGTCGACGGCACGCCGGTGAAGATCGAGCGCGCGGCCGACGTGGTGCTGCGGGCGAAGCCCGAGTCCAGTGAGACGGTGCGCGCCACCGAGATCGAGCTCTTCATCGATCGCTACTTCATCCGAGTCGAGGGCGCGCCCGGCGGGGCCTCGGAGCTCTCCGTCTCCGAGAAGGGTCTCCGAGCAGTCACAGAGGACGGCCCGGTGCAGCTCGGCGCGGACGAGAAGACACCCGGGGGTGACACGGTGCTCGAGATGCGCTCGCGTCCCGCCGCCTCCGTGTCACTCGACTTCGCCGGCGTGCCCACGGGGGCCCTCTGGACCAGCCCGCACCCGGTGTGGGCCGGCGTGTCTCTGCTCGACTGGATCCTGCTCGCGCTGCCGACGCGCGAGCCCTCGGATCGGAAGCCCTGGACGGCGACGCGCATCCTGCCCCAGGTGGGGCAGTACGCGCTCGGCATCGACGTGCCGGTGCGCTGGGAGGAAGGGAGCGGCCCGCTCGCTCTGCGCGGCGCGGGCTCGGTCGCGCGCGAGTCACTCCGGCTCGCCGAGAACTTCGCCGGGCGCGTCGCGATCGAGACGCACGGCGAGGCCGAGCTGGCGGACGACGGCCGAGTGCGCGAGGCACGCCTCCAGCTCTCGCTCGACTTCGCGGCGACGAACGGCACGCAAGTCGTTTCGAGTCACAGCATTCGGATCCGCTGCACGAGCTGCGGCGGCGACGTCAACTCGCCGCAACCGGGCTCCGATACCGAACGAGGTCGTGACGGAATTCCGCAGCAAGGACACGTGGACGCTCTTCCGGATCATGGCGGAGTTCGTCGAGGGCTTTGAGACCCTCTCCCCGATCTTCCCCGCCGTCTCGATCTTCGGAGGTGCGCGAGTTGCGCGCGACAGCGCGATGTACCAGCTCGGCCGCGACATCGGCCGCTGTCTCGGGCGCGAGGGCTTTGCCGTCATCACCGGCGGCGGTCCGGGCGCGATGGAGGCGGCGAACCGCGGTGCGCACGAGGTCGAGGCGCCGTCGATCGGACTGAACATCAAGCTGCCGTTCGAGCAACACGACAACGGCTACGCCGACACGGTCATTCACTTCGACTACTTCTTCGCGCGAAAAGTGATGTTCGTGAAGTACGCCTGCGCGTTCGTCTTCCTGCCCGGCGGCTTCGGGACGCTGGACGAGCTGTTCGAGTGTCTCACTCTGAAGCAGACCGGTAAGTCGCGAGACACACCCGTCATCCTGGTCGGGAGCTCGTACTGGTCGGGCTTGATCTCGTGGCTGGAGTCGGAGGTGATCAAGGAAGGCTTGATCGCCGCGAAGGACCTGAAGCTCTTCTACGTCGTCGACACGGCCGAGGACGTCTGCCGCCTGGTCCGCGAGGGCTGGGAGCGGCGCCGCAGGGATCCGCCGCACGAGGAAGGCCGGACCTAGCGACTACGAGGCGAGGTACTCGCGCCCGCAGGAGCGGCAGTGAGCGCGCTGGCCCTTCACGGAGAGCACCGCGCCGCAGTCGCACAAACCCTGCAGCCGGCGCGCGTGCGCTTCGAGCTCGCCCCACGACTCGTCGCCGCTCTCGATGCGGAAGTGCTCGCCGTCGCGGACCACGACGGCGCCGGCGACGAGCAAGCGGTCCACCTCGGTCTCGGCGTCCTGGAGCAGCGTCTCGGTCACGATCTCGCGCGCGCGCCGCGAGAGCCAGCGGAACTTCATGTCTGCGCGACTGAGCAAGCGGCGTGCCCGTCGCGCCAGCCCCGCCCATGCGTCGCGCGTGTGCAGCGCCGAGGGGCGGCGCGACTGCGGGCTACAAAATGAGTAAGCCGTTTCCGCTAGCGGCGGGTGAAGACCATCGTGGTCTGGCCGATCTCGATCTCGTCGCCGTGGTCCAGCTCGCTCGAGCGCACGCGCTTGCCGTTGACCTTCACGCCGTTGGTGCTCTGCAGGTCCTCGAGGCTCGCGTCCGCGCCGTCGCAGATCACGACCGCGTGCTCGCGGCTCATGCTGTCGTCGGGGATCTGCAGGTCGCAGGTCGGCGCACGCCCGATCAGGGTCTCGGTCTTCGAGATCTCGAAGACCTCGTCGGGCTGACCAGTCATGCGCACGATGAGCGCGGGTTTCCCCATCGCGGTCGGGATCGGCAGCACCCCGAGGCTGCTTGAGAGCTGCCTACAGGCGGCGGTGTCGCAGCGCGGGTAGGCGGCGTCGGGTATCCGCTTGCCGCGCGAAGTCGAGCTCGGCCAGGCCGATTCCCTCAGCGTCGGGCACCGTACACAGCACGATTCCCCAGGGATCGGCGATGAGTGAGTGCCCATACGAGCGCCGCGATGCGTTGTGCTCGCCGTACTGCGCGGAGGCGACGACGAAGCACTGGTTCTCGATCGCGCGCGCGCGCAGCAGCACTTCCCAGTGATCGCGGCCCGTCGGAACGGTGAACGCGGACGGCACCAGCAATACCTGCGCGCCGCGTTCGGCGAGCTGCCGGTAGAGCTCGGGGAAGCGCACGTCGTAGCAGACCGACAGCCCGAGCGTGCACGCCGCGGTCTTCGCGATCGCGATCTCGCTGCCGGGCGCGACGCGCGCGGACTCACGCAGGGTGGCGCCGGGCAGGTCGACGTCGAAGAGATGGATCTTGCGGTAGAGCGCAAGCAGCTCACCCGTCGGTCCGAAGACCGTCGAGGTGTTGAACACGCGCGCGTCGCCGGGAATGCGCTCGGGAAACGAGCCGCCCGCGAGCACGATGCGGTGAGCCGCGGCTTGCTCGGCGAGGAAGCGCAGCACCGGGCCGTCCGGGACGTCCTGCGCGTGCGGGTTCGCGGTGTCCGCGCCGTCGTCGCGGATGAGCGGGAACATCTCCGGCAGCGCGACCAGCTCCGCGCCGCGCCGCGCCGCGGCGCCGATCCAATCCGCCGCGCGCGCGAGGTTCCGCTCGAGATCGCTCCCCGAGGTCATCTGCACGACGGCGGCTATCATGCGGGCAAGCATAGCCCGAAGGAGTGAGAGCGGTGTCGGAGCTGGTCGTCGATCTGGCACATGCCGGAGTTGCCGAGGCCGAGTTGCTCGCCTACGGACCCGCGCTGCGCGCGGAGCTCGAGAGACTCGACGGTGCGCCGGAAGGCGAGTTTCTCCGCGTTCCGCACCAGCCCGGGCATGTGCGGCAGATGCAAGCCGTGCGGCGCACGCTGCCCGACGGACTGCGCGACGTCGTGCAGCTCGGCATCGGCGGCAGCTCGCTCGGCGCGCAGACACTCTGTGCGGCGCTGCTCCCTGCGCGCCACAACGAGCGCGTCGGCCGCGACGGTCTCCGCTGTCACTTGCCCGACAACGTCGATCCCGAGAGCTTCGCCGCGCTGCTCGAGCGACTCGACCCGAAGAAGACGCTGGTGCACGTGGTGTCGAAGTCGGGCGGAACGCTGGAACCCGCCGCGCAGCTCTTCGCGCTGCTCGAGAAGTGGCGCCGCGCCGGTGGTGCGAAGAAGCTCGCGAGTCACTTCGTCGTGACCACCGGCCGCACCGGTTCGCTGCGCGCGTTCGCCGAGCGCGAGGGCATCCCGATCCTGGACTTTCCCGAAGCCGTCGGGGGGCGTTTCTCCGTGTTCACCGCGAGTGGACTGTTCGTGCCGGCACTCTGCGGCATCCCGGTCGCGCGCGTGCTCGCCGGTGCGCGCGCCATGGACGCGCGCTGTCGCGGGGACGCAGGCCTCGGACCAGCGGGTCGGCTGGCCGCGCTCTACTGGCTGCAGGATCAGAAGCGCGAACGGCGAATTCACGTCGAGCTGATCTACGGCGACGCGCTGATCTGCGCGGGTGACTGGTTCCGGCAGCTCTGGGCCGAGAGTCTCGGCAAGCAGGGCAGGGGCCCGACGCCCGTCGTCGCGCGCGGCACGACGGATCAGCACTCGCTGGTCCAGCTCTTCGTCGACGGCCCCGACGACAAGCTCTACACCGTTCTGCGTAGTGCGTCCTCGCGGGCGAAGCTGCGCATCGGGCGCGACGCAGAGCCGGCGGTCCTGCGCGGGCGCGACATGGGCGAGCTGTTTCGCGCCGAAGCGCAGGGCACGATCGAAGCGCTCGTCGACCGCGGGCGGCCGCTCGTCGATTTGCGCTTCCCGAGAGTGACTCCCGAAGGCCTCGGCGAGCTCTTGATGCTGCAGCAGATGCAGACGGCGCTCGCCGCCGCGCTGTACGGCGTGTACGCGTTCGATCAGCCCGGCGTTGAGGCCGGCAAGGTCGCCGCGGTGCGGATCCTCAGCGGAACTCGGCCGGGTTGATCTGATTGCGCCGCATCACGTCGTAGAAGTCCTTGCGGTCCTTCTTGGCGATGCGCGCCGCGCGGCTGATGTTCCCCTTGCAGATCCGCAGCACGCGCGCGACGTAGTCGCGCTCGAACTTGCGCTTCGCGTCGCGGAACGAGGGCACCTCGTCGCTCGCATCGGGAAGGAGCAGGAGATCCTCGACGCCGACTTCCTCCCCGCGCGCGAGCCGAACTGCGGAGCGGACCTGCTCGCGCAGCTCGCGCTCGTTGCCGGGCCAGGAGTGCTCGCGCAGCCGCTCGAGCGCGTCGCGCGTGAAGCCGCGCACCTTTGTGGCGCGGCCGAGCTCGCGCTCGACCTCGTCGCGCGCCGCCGCGAGTGCCTGCGCGGCCAAGGGCAGGATGTCCTCGCGGCGCTCGCGGAGCGCGGGCAATTGGATCTCGAGCAGGCGGAGCCGCTCGGCCAGCTCGGGATAGATGCGCCCCGCTTGTACGAGCGCGTCGAGTGGCTCGGCGCTCGCGCCGATCACCCGACACTCGAGAGCGTGGGGCGTCGAGCCGCCGAGCCGACGGAAACGCCCGTCGTTGAGTGCGAGCGCGAGTGCCTGCTGCAGCTCCTTCGGCAGTGACTCGATGTGATCGATCAGCACGGTCCCGCCCGCAAAGCGCGTGAGCGCGCCCGTCGACTCACCGGGCAGAGAGTTGATCGCGGCGCGCTCGCTTCCGAACAGCTCGCGGCCGACGAGTGTCTCCGGCACCAGCGATGCGTCGAGAGCGAAGAACCCGCCGATCGCCCACTCACTCGCCTCGTGTATCAGGCGCGCGACGAGATCTTTCTCGACGCCCTCCTCGCCGGAGATGTACAAGTGAAAGCGACCGCGTCCGGCGACCGCGACTTGTTCGAGCGTGCGCAGCACGGCGCGGCTGGTTCCCACCAGTCGGTCACTGCGCCGACGCGCGGGCGCGGCGCCACCTGGCGCAACCTGAGACACCGGACTCGCCCCCCCGACGGAGTCCGCCGAGCCTGCCACCATAGGCGTCCCTGACATCGCAACCCCCCTCGTGCGCAAGAAGTTGACCAAGGTCGCCAGACTGTCAAGGAATTTAAGAGTCGCTGCGCGAACTTGGGGGGCACCGAAGACGCGTGATACCTTCGCCGCGGAGATGACCAGAATCCGAGTGCTCCCCAGCGAGCTCGTGAATCAGATCGCCGCGGGCGAAGTCGTCGAGCGACCCGCCTCGGTCGTGAAGGAGCTCGTCGAGAACTCGCTCGATGCCGGGGCGACACAGATTCGCGTCGCCATCCGAGAGGGCGGTGTGGCTTCCATCTCGGTCGTCGACGACGGCGCGGGCATGAGTCGCGAGGACGCCGAGCTGGCATTCGAGCGACACGCCACGAGCAAGCTCGCGACGCTGCAAGACTTGGAGCGCATCGAGACGCTCGGCTTTCGCGGCGAAGCGCTGCCGAGCATCGCGTCCGTGGCTTACGTGCGCATGTGCACGCGGCGGCGCGAGGACTCGCTGGGCACCGAGCTCATCGGCGAGGGGTCGGGCATCGCCCGCGTCGCGCCGATTGCGTGCAGCGAGGGCACTGCAATCGAGGTTGCGGAGCTCTTCGGTCGCGTGCCGGCGCGCCGCAAGTTCCTGAAGAGCGACGCGACGGAAGCGAGTCACATTGCGCGCTGGCTCGAGCGCATCGCCCTGGTCAGGCCCGACGTCCGCTTCGAGCTCGAGCGCGACGGTCGCCGCGCGCTGCTCTGGCTTCCGACCGCGGATCCTCGCGAGCGCCTCATCGCGGTCCTGTCACCGGGCACGGGCGAGAAGCTGCTGCGGATCGACGCCGACCACGGAGGCCTCGCGCTGCGCGGCTTCGTAAGTCCGACGGACGTGATGCGCAGCGGCCCGAGCGACTTACACATCTATGTGAACGGCCGACCCGTCCGCGATCGCCTGCTGCAGTTCGCGGTGCGCGACGCCTACCGCGATGCGCTCCCGCCGGGCCGCTATCCGGTCGCCGTGATCTTCCTCTCCGCCGACCCGGAGCTCGTCGACGTGAACGTGCACCCGGCGAAGTGGGAGGTGCGCTTCCGCGATCCGCGCTCAGTCACCGACCTGTTGCGCCGCGCGATCGGCGCGACGGTGCGCGGCGCCTCCGGCGCTCGGCCGCGCGACCGATTCGAACCCGAGTTTGCGGCGTCGGGCGGCGCGCGGCAGAGCGACTTCGGGCTGGCTGCGGCCTTCTTCGGCGAGAGCGCGGCGGCGGACGCGCCACTCGACGCGTATGCCTCGGCGGAACCGCCGCGCGCCCCGTTCGTGTTCTCGAGATTGCGCTATCTGGGTCAGGCGCTCGGCTTGTATCTCGTGCTGGAAGCCGAGAGCGCCGTCGTA
>Ga0326730_1000317_pt1 | contig 13612 bp, 11 predicted proteins | sample MHFSIPfraction_3_FD_207740 | JGI IMG/M metagenome (GOLD analysis project Ga0326730, IMG submission 207740) | Lab enriched peat soil microbial communities from Michigan Hollow, Ithaca, NY, United States - MHF7AN SIP fraction | ecosystem: Environmental > Terrestrial > Soil > Wetlands > Peat...
TGGACATATTCTGCGCTCAATGAGTGGGCATTGATGCCGAAGGTGTCGGTATAATAGCGATAAGCAAACCTCCCGGCGCCTTCAGTCGACTCGAAATAATGGTTCCACCTCGTCATGAAGGTCGTACTGTTGCGATGCCTCGGCCTTTCGTCAAGGGTCTTGTATGGATCGGAATAGTAGCCGGTTCCTATTGAACGACCCAGGTTCAACTGCACGATATCGTTCTTCGACATAACCTGGGTAAGTCCAACGAGGCATGAATAGATCTTTTTATGATCTGTCAGGGGAAAGTTGTTCGGGGTTATGGTGTCTGTCGTGACACTACCGCCAAGAGTCACGGTGGTGTTCTTGCTCGGGGTGGAAAGAGCGCCCTGCAAGGAAAAACTCCTGGAGATGTAATCCGATTCCTCCGAATAGCTGGTACCTGCGGTCAGGCTGCCTGTAGGAAAGTAGCGGGTCACGTTCAGATCGACGGCTTTGCGCGTATCTCCATTCAGCTTTGAAGCACCGCTGGCAGTGTCAAAATGGGTATGGTAATGCGGCGAAGCTCCGGTCACGGAATCGTGGACACCGGTGACGTCGATCGCCCATTTGCCGGCAATCGGCGCCATGGCCCTTACCGAATAGGCGTTGACGTCGATACGATCTACTCCAGGCTGGCTGTCCCCGTAGTTGAGATACTTGAAAGCAACGATGCCGCGCTCGGGTGCCGCATCGGCAAATACAGGATGAACCGAAGGCAGGAACATGGCGGCCGCTGTGAGGGCAGCGCCGATAACCCTGGGGGTCTTTATTGTGGATGCCGGTTTCATAGATTGGTCCTGATGATTATGAGTTATCCTTAATTGCAGCCGCAACCGCCGCCGCCTACACCAGCGCCTCCGGATGCCGCTTCTTTGCTGCTGTAGATGTGCTCGGTATAGCCGGTTTCAAGCTTGTCGCCCTCGAAGGTCATTTCGGGTTTGGCAAGGTTCTGCTTCTCCCAGGGCTGCACTGTAGCACAACCGGACAAATTTGTCAGACCGATCAGGCAGCCGAGAGCCACCAACGTTCGAATAATGCTTTTTCTCATTTTCTTGCCTCCAGTGCGGACTTTATTTCGTTCTCGATTTTTTCTTTTTCAGCAGGATTGAATCCCTGATGCCTGAAAATGACCTTTCCGTCCTTTCCGACAAGAAAACTCGTCGGCATGCCTTTAACGCCGTAACCTGCCGGTGTCGCTCCTTTAGGATCGAATGCGATTGTGAATGCTGCGGGGTTCTGGGCAAGGAACTTTTTTGCGTCCTCAGTTCTGGCATCAACATTGACTGCTATGACTTTGAGCCCTTTAGCCCGGTATTTTTCCTGTAACTGGTTCATCCAGGGAAACGACTGGCGGCAAGGCCCACACCATGAGGCCCAGAAATCGACATAAACGACCGAGCCGGCGACGTCTGATAAGCGCACGACACCCTGTTGTCCCTGAAGTTCAAATCCTGGAGCCTTTTCACCGGTATCGACGGCTGACGCCCTCAAGGGAAGCCCGGCGCACAGCAGGACTGCGAGGAGAAATCCCCTCATGATTTTGCGATCTGGAATAATCATGCTTTCTGGTTTTGTTGTTTCAATGAAGAGTGAAATTCCTGCCTGCACTCTTAACAATTGTTAACCCTTAAATCAAAAAAAGGTCAAAAACCGCGTATCCCGCCCCACCATGAAGAACGTCTCTGAACCTCTTTTTTTTACCGAGGGGAAACAGGTGCCATAAGCCCGATGTTCCTTTCGGAATGATTTTTTTAAAACTTCGGCAACAGGAGGATAAAGGAGAGCTCAACAGTAATAAATCTTATTACAGAGGTATAATGTAAATAGGAATAGCTTAAAGAAGTCTTTAATTTCCCTTAAAAAACGCTAAAAATATCAGATAAATATCAGATTGGTATCAGGAAGAAGAAAGAGAAGATAGTGGAAATGGAGGAAAAAAAGAAAAAGGCAGCTACAGTACCTGCTGTAACCGCCTTTTTGTCGGGGTGGCGGGACTCGAACCCACGACCTCTGCGTCCCGAACGCAGCACTCTACCAGCTGAGCCACACCCCGAATATTTTGATCGAACTTGTGCCCTTGGACAGATTCGAACTGCCGACCTTCAGTTCCGGAAACTGCTGCTCTATCCACTGAGCTACAAGGGCCTGCTGAACCTGGGATCAATCATTCAATCAGGTCTGCAAAAATAAGAATTTAATCGAGAAAAAGAACAATTTTTATGAGTCCGGAAAAGTTTCCCGGACAAATATGCCCCCCTTGTTATCTATCTGTCTTCGAGGCTTCCCGGACGAGCGCATCTACGGCCAGATTGGCGCTCATGACGGCGCCGCCCATCGAGTCGTAATAGAGTTGCTGCGAAAAGCCGCCGGCGATAAAGAGATTGCTGACGGGAGTAACCTGTGTCGGACGGTACTGCTCCATACCCGGCAGCGGAGCATAAACCGACCGGGGAATCTTGACGAGCGTCGATTTGAGGATCTTCGCCCCCTGGGACTCTTTCGGAAAGTTCGCCCTGACGCTACGGTCGACCCTCTGGATTATCTCCTCTTTCGTAAGTTCCATAAGCTCTTTTGCCGGAGCGACGCAGAACTCGAAGCGAGTCTTGCCTTCAAACTTCTCTCCCCTCAGGCTCCTGTAATCGGGTGTTGTCCTTGCAAGGTTGGCGAAAACCGGGATGACGCCGTCAGGACTGAACAGGACGTTGTCGACCGCGGTGATTTCGCGATCATACCAGAGCTGCACCGAGATGACCGGGACCCCTTCGAGCCTGTCAAGGTCGCTGAAAAATCGGTCGTGCTTCTTGAGCGAAGGGGGAAGCACCTTGCAGAGATTATGGATCGGCAGGGCTGAAATATAATAGTCGGCATCGAGTATCTCGCCGTTGCGCAGTTGCACCCCCCTTATGCGTTTGCCGTCGAAGAGCAGCTCGTCGACCGGCGAATGGGTCTGGAAAACTGCCCCCTTCTGCTGTGAATAGTCGATGAGCGGCTGATGCAGGTACTCCTGGGGCGATCCCTTCAGGAAACCCATGCACGATGAGTCGGGAATACGGTAGAATGTCTCGGTAACATCGAGGATGATCTTGGCCGAGATCTCTTCCGGAGGAATGAACTTGAGCGCCAGGGCCATCGGCCTGAACATCTTGTCCATGAGGCGGTGCCCGAATTTTCGCTGTTCGGCCCAATCGGCGAAGGTCAGATGATCCTGCGTCGGAGGGTACTTGTCCTTTTTGACGGCAAGAGGAATCAGCGACCTGGAAAATGCCGCCATCTCACCGAAAGTGAAGTACCCGTTTTTGATTATGGCCGGCATGAGGTGCAGCGGACTCGGGAGATCCCAGGTACTGAACGTGAAGTTCTTTCCGCCATCGAGCGTATAGGTCAGCTGGTGCTCTTTCCAGAGAACGGCATGGTAGGTTTTCAATTCCTTCATCAGGTCGTACAGCACCCCGTAAGCACCGAAAAAGCAGTGGGTCCCGGACTCGACCCAGTCCCCCTCCTCGTCTTTCCATGCAGAAACCTTACCGCCGAATATGGGGCGTTTTTCGAGGACCCGAACCTGGAATCCCCTGTCGACAAGCCTCTTTGCGGCGGTCAGGCCGGCGAGCCCTCCTCCGATGATCAGTACCTTTTTATTCTCTCCGTTCATCAGATAATTATGATGTTCTGTATCGATTCCATTGTTGCTGTGCACGCGATCACATCGACGACCGGCCTTCCATTGCACGGGAGAGCGTCGCTTCGTCGATGAATTCAAGTTCGGCGCCGACAGGGATGCCCCTGGCGATCCTGGTTACGTTGATCCCGAGCGGTTTGAGCAGTTTGCTGATATAAAGCGATGTGGTCTCGCCTTCGACGGTAGGATTGAGCGCGAGCACCACCTCGCGCACCTCACCGGACGAACCGGGATTAAGGCGAAAAAGAAGCTCACGCACCTTGATGTCGTCAGGACCTACTCCATCGAGTGGTGAGATGACCCCGTGAAGCACGTGGTACTGACCCTTGTAATGGCCGGTTCTTTCGAATGCGAGCACTTCCGTGGGTGATTCGACTACGCAGATGACCGTGCGGTCACGCCCGTTGGAGGTACACACCAGGCAGGGATCGGTGCCGAGGTCGGTAATGTTCTGACAGACCGAACAGCGAATCACCTTCTCCTTGACATCGATGAGTGCTGTCGCAAGCTTTTCGACCTCCGGGCGCCGCTCCTGCAATATATGCATCGCGAGACGCTGTGCAGTTTTCCTGCCGATTCCGGGCAGCTTGGAGAACTCTTCTATCAGCGCCTCGACGGCTCCTGAGGTATACCGCATGGAGGGGCGTCAGGTTCCCTGACCGAAATGTTTCATCAGATCGGCAGGATTGATCATTCCACCTGCAGCTTTCGCAATCTCGTTCTGGGCGAGCTGGGCCGATGCATCAAGCGCGTTGTTCACTGCCGCCACGACAAGGTCCTGAACCATGTCTGCATCGTCCATGATTTCCGGATCGATGTACAGCTCAAGGAGCTTCTGGCGCCCGTTCACCTTCGCCTTGACCATGCCGCCGCCGGCTTCGCCTTCGGATATAAGCTTTTCAAGTTGCTTCTGTACGTCCTGCATCTTATCTCCAGCTTCCTTGAGCTGCTTCATCATGTCACCCAAATTAGGCATCCCCATCGTATGGACTCCTTTCTGTTATTATACAACAAGCAATAATAAAACCGTCGTTAACAACCGTAGGGGCGGACCTGTGTGTCCGCCCTCTTACAGATTTTGATCCCCACATTTCGGGACAACGAAGCAATCGAATCACACTTACAGGGTGATCGACCCGCATGTCAGCATTTTCTGCGTAGCGCCAGGTATATCTTCTCGAGAATATCCCCGGTGGTCAGCTTGTACTTCTCAAGGAGGTCGTCCGGCTTGCCGGATTCACCGAATGTGTCCTCGACGGCAACCATTTCGATCGGCACGGGAATGTTCCTGGCACAGACATTGGCCACTGCCTCGCCCAATCCGGTATACATCTGGTGCTCTTCAGCGGTCACTATGGCGCCAGTGTCGTTGGCAGCCCTCACGATGGCAAGCGTATCGATCGGCTTGATGGTATGCATATTGAGGACGCGTACCGAAACCCCTTCCTTTTCGAGGATCCTTGCAGCCTCTAACGCTTTCCATACCATGATGCCGCAGGCGATCACGGTCACGTCCGTGCCCGGGTGCAGCTCGATGGACTTGCCAAGTTCGAATCCGTCCTCGTCGGTCGTGAAGTCAGGAATGTTCGGACGGCCGAAACGGAGGTATACCGGGCCTTCATATTCGAGGATCGCTTTTGTGGCACGCCTGGTTTCGCTGTAGTCGCAGGGAACCACGACAGTCATCCTCGGCAGGCTCCTCATCAGGCCGATATCCTCGAGGATCTGGTGCGTAGCGCCGTCTTCACCGAGCGTCAGGCCGGCATGCGATGCGCAAATCTTGACATTGAGGTTCGAGTAGCAGACCGACTGGCGGATCTGGTCGAAAACGCGCCCGGTCGCGAAAACGGCAAAGCTCGATGCGACGGGGATCTTTCCTGTGGTCGCAAGACCTGCTGCCATAGAGACCATATTCGCTTCGGCGATGCCTGTCTGGATGAAGCGGTCAGGAAACTCATCACGAAAGAGGTTCATGTTGAGCGACCCGGTAAGGTCGGCGCAAAGGGCGACGATCGAAGGGTTTTCACGTCCCGCTTCGAGTAGCGCTTCGCCAAACCCGGTACGGGTGGCCTTGTTGCCCCGGGAAGCGTACTTCACGGTCTCCTCGATGGTATTTTTATCTCCCATTAATGACAGAATAACTTAAATTGTGAAAAGTACTTCCACCCGGATCAGCAGTTCCCCATACCCAGGCCGATGACAAGAGTTGAATATAAGCATACGCATATAGCGGCAAAAAAAAAATTGGGCCAAAACTTCCTGACCGACAAGAACATAACAAGGAAAATTGTCCGTGAGTCAGGGGTTTCTGCAAGTGACAGAGTGCTCGAAATCGGTCCGGGGTTCGGCGCCCTCAGCTCAGCCATACTCGAAGTCGTGCCGTCGTTCACCGCTATAGAACGCGACCCGGAACTCGCGAAATTTATCAGGCAGGAACATCCGCAGATCGAACTTGTCGAAGGGGACTTCCTCAAGGTACCGCTCGAACCTGTCGCCGCCGGCAGCAAACTCGCCGTGCTCGGCAACATCCCGTACTCAATTACCAGCCCGATCCTCTTCAAGCTGCTGGAAAACCGTCACCTGATCTCGTCGGCCACCCTCATGATGCAGCACGAGGTCGCACTGCGCATTGCGGCTTCACCAGGCACGAAGGAGTACGGTATCCTTGCAGTCCAGATGCAGGCGTTCTGCGACGTCACCTACCTGTTCAAGGTGGGACGCGCGGTATTCAAGCCCCGGCCTGAAGTCGACAGCGCGGTCATCCGGATGGTGCCGAAGCCTGTCGATCCCGTCGCCGACAGCGAAGGGTTCAGGATATTCGTCCGTTGCATTTTCCATCAGCGAAGAAAAACGATCCTGAACAACCTGAAGAACGATTACGATATCTCATCGGTCCCCGAAGAGACACTCAAATTGAGGGCTGAGGCCCTGTCCATCGAGGAGCTGATCCGCCTTTTTGGCCTCCTTCGCCCTGCAAGGCAGGAGGAGCATGAATGACTGCGCAGATAAAAACAGGGCTGTTGAGCGTCAGTTTGAAAATCGTTTCATTGATCAATTCGTAATTTTTGTTAACATTGACTTTTCATTCAAAACCAGTCCTTTTCAGTGTATGCGTGATTTACAGCAGCATCGCTTCTTCGTACCTCTTTTCGTACCTCTTTTGTCTTACAACAGTCCGATTCTCCCTTCCTATCATTAAAATCATATTCCAAGGGGGCTTGCAGTATGTCACAATCTTACAGCGCAGTTCACAGGCAATCGATCGAAAATCCAGAACAGTTCTGGGGTGAAATTGGGGAAAAACTCCACTGGTACACCAAATGGGACAAGGTTCTCGACGATTCGAATCCTCCTTTTTACCGGTGGTTCACCGGCGGGATAACGAATACCTGTTACAACGCACTCGACCGTCATGTCGATGAGGGACGGGGCAACCAGACCGCCGTCATCTTCGACAGCCCGGTAACCGGTACTATCGAGAAGTACACCTACCGCGAATTCCGCGACAAGGTAGCCCTTTTTGCCGGCGCCCTCCAGGCCCGTGGCGTCAGGAAAGGCGACCGTGTGATCCTCTACATGCCGATGATCCCTGAAGCCGTGGTGGCCATGCTGGCCTGCGCAAGGCTCGGTGCGATCCACTCAGTCGTCTTCGGCGGATTTGCCTCGCACGAACTCGCTGTCCGTATCGATGACTGCAAACCGAAAGTGATCGTCTCGGCATCATGCGGTATCGAACACGGCAAGCTCATCGACTACAAGCGCCTTCTCGACTTTGCCATCGAGCTCGCCCACTTCAAGCCTGAAATCTGTATCATCTACCAGCGTGAGCAGCTCAAGGCACCACTCAACGAAGATCGCGACATGACCTGGAAACAGGCCCTTCTCGGCGTCGCCCCCGCCCAGTGCGTACCCGTCGAATCGACCGACCCCCTTTATATTCTATACACTTCCGGCACTACCGGCCAGCCGAAAGGCATCGTCCGCGACAACGGCGGCCATATGGCAGCGTTGAAATGGACGATGGAAAGCGTCTACAACGTCAAGCCCGGAGAGGTATTCTGGGCGGCCAGCGACGTAGGCTGGGTCGTCGGGCACTCCTACATCGTCTATGCTCCGCTTCTGCACGGCTGCACGACGGTCATTTTCGAAGGCAAGCCGGTCGGCACCCCGGATCCCGGAACCTTCTGGAGGATCATCAGCGAGCATGACGTTGCCGTGCTGTTCACCGCTCCGACCGCATTCAGGGCCATCAAGAAAGAGGATCCCCAGGGCAAATACATCGGCCGCTACAATTTTTCGAACTTCAGGGCCCTGTTCCTGGCCGGCGAACGCGCCGACCCCGACACGGTCAGATGGGCCGAGAAGCAGCTGCAGGTCCCGGTTATCGACCACTGGTGGCAGACTGAAACCGGATGGGCCATCGCGGCGAACTGTCAGGGAATCGAACCCGGGCCGATCAAGTACGGTTCGGCATCCAGGGCTGTCCCCGGTTACGACGTCAAGGTCGTCAACGCTGAACTCGAAGAGCTGCCTGCCGGTCAGATGGGTGAAATCGTCGTAAAGCTCCCGCTTCCTCCCGGCACGATGATGACGCTGTGGAAATCGGACAACCGCTTCAATGAGAGCTACATGAAGAACTATCCCGGTTACTACCAGACCAGCGACGCGGGATACATCGATGAGGACGGTTACATCTATATCATGTCGAGAACCGACGACATCATCAACGTTGCCGGCCACCGTTTGTCGACTGGTGGAATCGAGGCCGAACTCTGCGAGCACCCGGACGTTGCCGAAAGCGCCGTCATCGGTGTGGCGGACGACCTGAAAGGCGAGATCCCGATGGGTTTCCTCGTGCTCAAGTCCGGCGTCGATACCGCTCCGGAACTCATCATGAAGCACGTGGTAGAGTATGTGCGCGAGAACATAGGGCCGGTTGCGTCGTTCAAGCAGGTCGTCATCGTCAACAGGTTGCCTAAAACCCGCTCGGGAAAGATCCTTCGTTCCACCATGCGCAAGATCGCCAACGGCGAGGAGTACACCGTACCGCCGACAATCGACGACCCGGCTATCCTCGACGAGATCAAGGAGGCACTGCAGACCATCGGCTACGCGAAAAAACGCTCTTGAAACACTGAACCAGTATTACCATGATCAACAGGATCGACCATATCGCCATTGCGGTTCAGAATCTTGATGTTGCACTCGGGACGTTTCTCAACGTCCTCGGGTGCGACCCGGGTTCGGTAGTCATCGAAGAGGTACCCGCAGAAAAGGTTCGGGTGGCTTTCCTCACTGTCGGAGAGAGCCACATCGAGCTGCTCGAACCGCTCGGCGAAGACGGACCGGTTTCGAAATTCATCGCCAAGAACGGTGAAGGAATGCACCATATCGCACTGGCGACCGACAACATCGGCGATGAAACGAAGCGGGTAACCGCGCTTGGCATCAATCCCCTCGGCGAACCTTCGACAGGCGCAGGCGGTAAACAAATCGTTTTTCTCCACCCTCGTCAAACAAACCGTGTTCTTCTTGAATTGGTGGAACCAAAGCATCACTCCCACTAAGAACTTACGTACCATTACCGTGAAACACACCGTAAAGCAATTTTTACTGCCTTTCGAGAAAAAAGAGCATTTCAGTTATTCGGCAGAGTCCATCGAAAACCTGTCGGAATTCGAAAAATACCAGCTCTCTTATCACCCTGAACGACCCAAGTACCTCGACTACCTCCCTGCCTTCGACAATGTCGCAGAGATCCTACAGAACGACCTCCATGGGAGCTGCCTGATCCAGACTCACCGCGCTGAAATCACTCACGGGGGTAAGATCTGGCCGGTAATGCTCATTGGCCAGCAGTCGGGCCCGACCTCCAATTTCGAGGAACTGAAGTGGGTCATGAAAGATCATCATCAGGTCGTCAGGTGGAATCATGGCATGCCTACCCCGGCAGCGTTCGAGAAGGCCATCGAAGCCATAGAGATCGCCGAACGCGAGAACCGCATCGTCATCACCGTGATCGACACGGCCGGCGCCGATCCGACCGAGGAGTCCGAGTCTGGCGGCATCGCCTGGAAGATCGGTCGATGCATGCAGGCTCTTGCTGAATCGACGGTCCCGACGATTTCTGTTATCATCAATCGTGGTTGCAGTGGCGGCGCAATCGCGCTGACAGGTTGCGACACTGTACTGGCCATGGAGAATTCAACCTATCTGGTCATCTCTCCCGAGGCATGCTCCTCCATCCTGTTCAGGACGAGGGAAAAGGCCAATTTCGCAGCTGAAATCTCACAGATCACCGCAAAAAAGGCACTCAATAACAATATCATCGACGAAATCATCCCCGAATCGGCAGGACCTGCCCATCGCTTCCCCAACGAAGCACGGGAATCCTTCAAGGATGTGGTAGGACGCTGGATCGAAAAACTCGGCAGCGAGCCCATCGAAACTGTCTTCGAACGGCGCATTAAACGCTGGCATGTTATCGGCCAGTGGGATACGACTTCCGAAGAGGCTATCCAAAAATATGAAAAAACGGTTTACAACTTCCTGCATAAACCGCCGAAAAATCGTTTCGTATTCCGTCACAAGCGCTGCCGTAACGAACACAACCGGCATGTCGCCGATCCGGTGCTCTACAGCAAGCTTCTGGCCGACAACTTTGTCTGCGATACGTGCGGCCACCGCTACGTAAGGCTCACTGCCCATGATTATATCGGCCTTCTCGTCGACGAAGATACGTTCACGGAGCACCCCGAAACTCGATACATCGTCGACCGCGACATCCTGAACTTCCCCGATTACAGCGACAAGATCGTCGAGGCTCGCGAAAAGAACGGAATGTCCACAGCCCTCATCACCGGCAACGGTTTGATCGACGCGCACGAAGTCGTTATTTGTGCAACCAGCTTCGGCTTCCTTGGTGGATCGTTCTGCATGTCGACCGGCGAAAAGATCTGGCAGGCCTGCCGGATCGCGATCGAAAAAAAGATACCGCTCATCATCCAGGCCGCTGGCGGTGGAGCCCGCATGCACGAAGGGTGCTCCTCGATGGTCAGTCTCCCCAAAATCCATCTTGCCATTTCCCGAGTTCAGAAGGCCGGCCTGCCCGTCATCACGATCGTCACCGACCCGACGCTCGGAGGCGTAGCTATCGGCTTCGGTTCGCGCGGTATCAGGATTTTCGAACATAATGCGGGAAACATCGGTTTCTCGGGAAAACGGGTTATCGAACAGTATACCGGAAAGGATACTTCCAAAGGGTTCCAGACTACCGCATGGCTCGAAACCAAAGGTTTTGCTACCCTGGTCGCACATCCACTTTTACTTAAGGCGCGGATCAGGGAGATCATCGAAGCCTACCCGACCCATTGAACACCAGGGCATCTCTGCCGTCCGCATCGGGCGCGCCGATCACCTCGCCTCGACCGGCAGGCCGGCGGAGATGCCTGAAAGCATGAACCAGCAGAAAATCATTATCAATGTCCCAGGCCGAACCTCTTTTTTCAGGATTTCCCGCCGTCGATAACGGCAAGTGGAAATCAAGAGTTCTCGAAGAACTCAAAGGCGCAGACTATTCAAAAATAGTCTGGAAAACCCCCGAAGGCTTCGCCATGGAGCCGTGGTATAACCGCCAGACTGCCCTGCCCTCACCTGCCGTACCTTTCGACCGCTCCTCAAACCGCTGGAGAATCTGCCAGCAGATCATCGTTACCGATCCAGCCACAGCCTCAGCAGCAGCTGAAGCCGCCCTGTCAGGCGGTGCCGATGCCATCGAATTCCTGCTCGAAAGCGATGTAAATTACGATGCAGCCAAACTTGCCCTCATTTTGCAGCATGTCGACCTGGCAAAGGTGCCGGTCTACTTTTCCGGTACGATCGGCAATGCCCCATCGCTCCTTGAAAATCTGTCCGGTCTGCCGGGATTCGCATCGAACAGCGGTGGAATCCTTCTTGATGCATTGACCGCGGACCGGAAAACCATTCCTTTCGCAACCGCCGGCCTGCGGCCTGCAGGGTTCCGTACGCTTGCCGTAGACACGACCCGCTTCCATAAAGCCGGGGCGACGATCACCCAGGAGATCGCCATCGCGCTTGCCGGAGTCAGCGAATATCTCAGCCGCCTGACGGACCAGGGCATCGACGCCGGTGATGCGGCTGCAACCCTGGAGATCGTCTTTGCTGCCGGTACGAGCCACTTCCCTGAACTGTCAAAGCTGAGGGCCTTCAGGGCGATCTGGCCGCAGTTGCTCGAAGCATACGGCATCACATCCAGTCGACCCGAGCCGCGGATTTACGTCCGAGCGTCACACAGGGCGTCCTCCATGCTCGATCCCTATACAAACATCCTTCGCCTGTCGACTGAAGCCGTTTCTGCCATCCTCGGCGGATGCGACACACTCCAGCTCGACTCTTTCGACCCTGCGGGTTCTGTCTCGGAGGAGTTATCCGAAAGGATCACCAGAAACATCCATCTCCTGCTCAAAGAGGAGTCGGGACTTGACCGTGTCGTCGATCCCGCAGCCGGATCCTGGTACATCGATACCATGACCGCCTCCATCTGCCGCGAGGCCTGGAAGCTGTTCCAGCAGATCGAAACAGCCGGTGGCCTTCTCCTGGCTGAATCGAACGGCCTTATCGCCGCAATGATCGCTCCGGCGGCAGACGCACAGAAAAAGGCTCTCCACACACGCAAACGCTCCCTTATCGGCATCAACCGCTACACGGTTCCGCCGACTGCCGACGTCGTAGAGGCTTCCGTCAAAGCTGCGGCCCAGACCGGTGAAGCGCTTTCGTTCGAACAGCTCAGGTTGCGACTCATTACGAACTCAGCAAGATCCGGCGTGACACCACGTGCCGCCGTGTGGCTGCATGGAGATCCATCGAAATCTCTCAGGGTCGCGGCCTTCGCAGAAGACTTCCTGCGCTGCGGCGGATTTGAAGTCGCAACCGGCGTGAGCCTCGATCTCGTAACGAAATCATGCCGCAGTATTCTGGCTGATGAACCGGATATCGTCGTATTCTGCTGGACCGGCGACGAAGACCTTGGATCGGTGCCCGCCATCTGCGCCACGATCCAGGAGCTTCGCAAGGAGACCGTCGTCATCATGGCCGCCAAGCCTCCGGAGAATGCCGGAGACCTGCTCAAGGCAGGAGTGGACCAGTTCATCTACACAGGCTGTGACGCATACAGCTCACTGCTATCATTGCAACACAAAACCGGTGTGTTATGAGACCCGATTTTTCTACTATCGAACCATACAAGACAGATAAAACCAGCGTCTGGACAGACCCGGATTCAACATGGGCGACACTGGAAGGGATTCCCGTCCACGCACGGTACGACAGCTCCGTGCTCGAAGGCGCAGACCATCTCGATTTCGCTCCGGGATTTCCGCCGTTTACGGCCGGGCCCTACGCCACGATGTATACCAGCAAGCCATGGACCATCCGTCAGTACGCAGGTTTCTCGACGGCTGAAGAGTCGAACCGTTTCTATCGCCAGAACCTGGCGGCCGGCCAGAAAGGGCTCTCTGTGGCCTTTGACCTCCCGACCCACCGCGGCTACGATTCAGACCATCCGCGTGTCGTAGGCGACGTCGGCAAGGCCGGTGTGGCCATCGACACCGTCGAGGACATGAAGATCCTGTTCGACCAGATCCCGCTTGGCGACATCTCTGTCTCCATGACCATGAACGGAGCCGTGCTCCCCGTGATGGCCTTTTACATCGTTGCAGCTGAAGAGCAGGGCGTACCTCCGGAAAAGCTGAGCGGCACCATCCAGAACGACATCCTCAAGGAGTTCATGGTGCGCAACACGTACATCTACCCGCCGGAACCGTCGATGAAGATCATTGCCGACATCTTCAGGTACACCAGCGAGAAGATGCCGAAGTTCAACTCCATCAGCAT
>Ga0326730_1000318_pt1 | contig 13574 bp, 19 predicted proteins | sample MHFSIPfraction_3_FD_207740 | JGI IMG/M metagenome (GOLD analysis project Ga0326730, IMG submission 207740) | Lab enriched peat soil microbial communities from Michigan Hollow, Ithaca, NY, United States - MHF7AN SIP fraction | ecosystem: Environmental > Terrestrial > Soil > Wetlands > Peat...
CCCGGATCTCCTCGGGCCAGTACAACCGCTGGATCCCGCCGCAGTGGGATCGGACGGGCCGGCGAGTGCTGGTGCACGGATCTGGCTCTGCCTCGGGAGCGTATGGCTACTATCTGGTGGATCCGGTCACCGGTCACCAGGAATTGCTCGCGTCCACCAACGCCTCTTTCGTCTTCGGTACCGACGACTCGTCCTTCGTCGCGACGTACGAGGGAGCGATGTACCTGGGTCCGAACCCGACCACATTTCAGATCGTCGGCCCCTCTCTGGTCGGTGACGGCCGACTGATCGACTTGCGCCGGGAGTACACCTTCATCTCGCTGCCCCGGGTCCATCCCACGGGGCGCTGGATCGCGTTTCTGGGCAAGCGTGCCTCGGGGAACGTGGATCTCGCCGTGGTGGGCGCCGATGGTCGGGATCATCAGACCCTGGTGCCGAACCTGGGGCGGATCGAAAGCCAGATGGACGACTGGGTTGGGCGCCCGGAGTGGAGCGCCGACGGCACGAGGATCTTCTTTCCTCGACCCCAGGGCCTGGGCTGGAGCCTCTGGAGCGCCGAGTTCGACCCGGCGTCTGGCAGGCTCCGGAGCACCCCACATCCCCTGGCCGAGCGGCTGCCGGGATTCCTCGGCTTCGGCATCGGTGCAGACGGGACCTTGCTCTATTCGGGCGGGTTCCCCCAGGCACACCTCTACCGACTGCGCCTGACCCGGAATGGATGGGAAGCCGACCGCCCGCTCACCACCGGCACAGCCCTGGCTACGGCGCCGGCCGTTTCACCCGACGGCCAGCGGATCGCGTACCTGCGAAGCGGGCTGGACGGGCGCTCCGACATCTTCGTGCTCGGCATCGACGGCGGCCAGGAGCTCAGGGTGACGAGCACGGCGGCCGAGAAGGGTCCGCCGGCCTGGGCTCCCGAAGGACAGCGAATCGCCTACGTGGAACGGGGCGATTCCGGCTTCGTCCCGATGATCCTCGACCTTGCGACCGGCGCCGCGCGGCCGGCCAGCCGGGAGGTAGCCAGCTTGTCCGGCCTGCCGCCGGTCTGGACTCCCGATGGGCGACAGCTGCTGTTTCAACTCCCGTCGCATCGCAACTATCAGGTGGTTGACCTCACCACCGGGCAGGAGCGCCGCCTGGTCGCCAACGACTCCGTCGGGTGGCTCTTCGCGCCGCTGTTTCACGGTTCAGGAACGGAGCTGGTGGTGTACTGGCACCGCCCGCCGCGCATGGACCTCTGGCGCCTCCGCTTGAGCGACTCCAGTCAGACCAGGATTCCGGGAACCCAATCCAGTTCAGGCGACGTCTACCCGCTTCGCTGGCGTTCCGATGGTGTGCTGGAGATGGAGCAGGATGACATGGACGGCGCGGCCAGGTGGGTGATCCGGGTCGAGCCCCGGAGCGGCCGCCGGCTGCGGCAGGATCCGGTGCGTCTCAATTGTCAGGGCCTCGCCCTGATTGACGACACTACCGCGGTCTGCCCGGTGCTGACGATGCAGTCGGATGTGTGGCTGAGCCGGATGCCGCATTAGGCTGGCGGCCGCAGCGAGCCCTCAGGCCGGGCCGTGCTCGAGCTGGCGCTCCCTGAGGTAGAGGAACAGCGGCAGGCCAAGCGAGACGCCGACCACAAGCAGGGCCGCGATCGGCGCCCAGCGGTGGGGCACCCGGACTCTTCGGCCCTCCACCCGGATGAAGACCCACAGGACAACGCTGGAGACGATCACGTCCAGCCCGAAGAAGCCACTCACCCGGTTTGCGAACAGCTGGGCCACGAACTCGCGCCCGTCAGGCCCATACGCGCGCAGGAACGGCAGGAATTGGGAGTAGGGGAGAATGGCCCCCAGGAGGCAAAGCCCGAGATAGAGACGCTTTGGTGTCATGGGGGCCCCTGGGGTTTAGGTGAGGTTCTCCTGTACGAAACGCGGACTGAGATGCACATCCAGCTGCACCAGGGGCGCGTCGCCAATGCAGCGGAAGCTGTGGATCTCCCCGGCCTTGATGACCAGAATGTCACCCGCGCCGGCTTCGAAATCCTCTCCGTTCACGGTCCAGATCCCGCGGCCTTCCCTTACGAATTGGACCTCGTCGTACGGATGACGATGGGGCCCGGGACCACGCCCGGGCAGGGCGCTGAGGAGGAACACGGAGACGTTCACATCACCGTTATCGGCCCCAACGAAGTGGTGAGAGCTGCCCTTGAATGGCAGGTCCTGCTGACGGACACGGTACATGCCGTCCATGCTCCTGTGTGGTGAGTTATGCGTAACGGCAGGTGACATCGGCGAAGAATACCACCGGGTCGGCGAATGGTCACCCGGTCTCTCGCGCCGGTGTCTTCGGCCCTCACGGCACCGTTGCAATCAGTGCAGTGATGGCCGCGATCGACTGGCCAGCGGCACGCCCTGGAGAGGCAGGTCGGGCGATTCAGAGCGGTGATTGGGCCGCGCCGCAGCGCGTGGGGCGACTGCCGGAGCCAGGCTACGGAATGCTCGCCAGAGGCGCACGCCACCGCTTGAGCCGCGGCAGCACGTCGGACAGGAGCGCCCGGGCCTGAGGGGCGGGCATGATTCCCTGCTGCTCCATGATGGCGACGCATCTGTCGAGCATCGCCTGCATCGAGATATCGGGCTCCGTGAACACGCCGTTGGCAAAGCAGTGGCGGCAGAAGTCGTTGACGCGGTAGCCCGCCTCGTCCGTCCCAAAGTTCTCCGGTCGCTCAAGGGGCATGGAGCAGCTCTGACAAAACGGCCCCCTCGGTTCTTGTGCGGGCATGGGATTCTCCTTGGATAGGGGCCAAGAACGCCGTCCGGCACGCTGGCCTAGCTTGGCGCAACGAGAAGTAAGCGTGAATGAAGCTGAGGTGAGACTCTCGGAGGCGACCCAGGGAGGCGGTCTCGGCCCTCGATGCGCTCGAGGGCGGTCAGGCGGCGCGCGCGTCGCCGTTGCGGATTCGGCTTGTGGACCGGGCGCACGGTTATCACCGCCGCTAACCGCGCACCCGCTCCCATTCTGCCACAGGACCTGGCACGATCCGGAAGAGCGGATGGGCCTCGGGCCGCCGGACGGCGCCGAGAGCCCGGAGCCAGGCGGGGCTTCGTTGGCGAAGCTTCCGGCGCAGATGGGTCCACTCGTAGGCGAGCTGCCCGCGGCTCTGGGTCAGGGGACCGACGACACCGTGGCGGCCGACCTTCCGGGCATCAAAGCGATACCCCCGGGCCCGGGCCTCGACATAGACCTCGGCGAGGTAGGCGTTGACTGCCTGCAGCGGGCTCGGCGCCTCCCGAAATCGGAGGAGTTGAGGATGGCTCCGGTACCCGCGGGTTCTGCCGCGAAGGACGGCGCGGGCCAGCAGGGCCTCCCGCCAGAGGGCGACCAGGCCTTGTGCGTCAAGGTACCGGGGATGCAGGGTCCACAGGCGCATGGCAGGTCAGGCGGCTCCTCTTCGATCCTTGGATTCCTCAGCGAGGGCTCAGCTTGCCTGTCTTTGCGTCGATCGCGTAGAGATACCCCTGGTCAACACGGTCCATTCCAAAGTAGCGCACGGTCGGCGTTGTAAGGAACAGCCTGCCGTCGGCAATCAGCCATGCGGATTCGTTTCGCGTCCCCTTGAATGACCACAATTCCTTGCCTGTGGCTGCATCAATCGCCCTGAGATGCCTGGCCTCGACCCTGCCGGGGTGCGCCGATGGCAAGGCTCAGGACGGTCGCGGCCGCGAGCAGTCTCCCTGGACACCTGGTCATCGACGGCCTCCCGTGGCGGTCACGTTTGGCGCTACCACCCTGGCAGCGTATCGCCAGGCGGCCGCTTTGCATCCGCGCCCCGGCGTTGGGCCCGTAGCCGATCCATGACCGCCTGTTCCTCGGGCGACGGTGGCCAGCACGGCCTGGTTGCCGGCCCTCGGCGCCAGTCGATGCTGAAGCGCTGGCCACAGTCCCGGCACAGGTAGATGTCGCTCTCGGTGCCCTCCTGGATTCGGTCGGCCGGACCGAAGCAGTGGAGGCATCCCATGACGGCGGCGTGCGGGCCTCCAGCCATTGCGACATCCCTTCAGAGTCTGACGCTCGCACCGAGCGGCGGGGCGAGTCACGTCGCGACGCGAGCCTGCTCTGCTGATCAAGCGGCGCGCACCGGAGACGACTCCGCATAAGCTGCAAGCGGCGGCGCGTCCCGACAAGCGGCCAGTGCCGTGGAAGGCGGTCCTTGACCCGACCGACCCGACAGCCGGAGCCGGTCGGCTTGATGCGCGCGCTAGCGCATCCGGGAGGGCAGCGTAATCCGCCGGCCCGCCAGCATGAACCTCCCCGATCCAAGATGGTGAATGGTCCGCGGACGCTTGACGGATCGAGCATGCCAGGCGCGGACCACCTCCAGGAGGAAGAGGTTGTATCGCCTGACCAGGCGTGTGTCGATGACCCGGCACTCGAGGTTGGCGTAGCATTCCTCGATCAGCGGTGGACCGATCTGAGACGCCGGAACGGGGGTCAGGCCGAACGCCTTGAACTTGTCCAGTCGGCGTCCAGAGGTGTTTCCAGCGCCCACGACCGCAGCCGCGAGGTCGGCGGTTGGAATGTTGATGGCGCACTCCTTGGTCGCCTTCAGGGCCAGAAAGCTGTGGTTCCGGTTGCTGACGACGCAGCCAACCAGGGGAGGCTCGAAGTCGATCATCATGTGCCAGGACATGGCCATGACATTGGACCGGCCAGACCTCGCCGTGGTGAGGAGGACCACCGGCCCAGGTTCGAGCAGGCGGTAGACCTGGGATAGGGGCAGGACTGACTTTCGCGTGGTGACCTGGCTTTCGCAGGGACCGAGGCGACCGGACCACCTCGCGGAAGCTGCGGCGCGAGGCGAGCAGCGGCAAGGACTAGGGAGCGTCAGGCCACAGGTCAACGGCCTCGAGGCGAGCCCACCATGTGACTCCGGTGGAGTCGGCTACACACAAGTGGTTGCCCACCGCTTCCAGACGGCCCACGCGATCGCCGGTGTAGTGGACGGTGCCCAGAAGGCCCCATGTGCGGAATGGGGTCCCCTCGGCCCAGTTAGGGAACCGGGTCCATGCGCGAGGACGCGCCCTGAGCAGGGCACGAAGGTGATCGCGGGCCGCGGGAAAGTCCGCGAAGCTGTCTCCCATCTGGTGGACCTGGAGCTCGAGCAGGGCAGGGCCCAGGAACTCCTGCACGGAGCGGCGTTCGTCGTTGGGTAACGGCACGGCCGCGGTCGCGGACTCTCCGGGACACAGGCGGGAGCGGTCAGCAAAGTGCCGATCGACCACCCGCGAGACCAGTCGGATGTCGGGCTCCTGCCCGGCAGGTGGCGAGAGCAGTGCCACGAGCGGCGAGTGCGCCGGCCTTTCCCTGGCCCCGATGGCCGTAGCATGGCCTGGTCGATGCGCCGGCACGCCAGTCAAGACCGCTACCGCCAGAGAGAACGCCGCCACACCGAGGCCTGAGGGCTTCATGGCGTGAGGCAGCGGGGTAGTCCGGCGGCTGCGACTGCGGCCTTGATCTCCCGCTGAACGCTCGAGGGGCGAACGTGTGGACGCCGCCGGAGCCCGGTAGCTCTGTCGGTGAATGGAGTCCGTGCGGGGAAGACCCAGTGCCATCGGAGATCTCGTGGGAACGCCGCCGAGCGACCCCGCAGAAGCTGCAGGACCCGTCGCGCTGGCGCAAGCGATGAGATGCTGCTCATTACCGATTCACGATCGGATCAGGGCACCTCAGGTAGGGTCCGGGTACTCCCTCTGAGATCGGGGTGACGGGCATGACGATGAAGAACGCACTGAAAGCGATACTCGCTGTCAGCCTGGTTGGTATCGCCTTCTCGGGGACACTCACCTACCGCGAGCTGTGTGGCGGCACGGCCGGCGGGTGCTCCGCTGTCGGCGCCCCTGGGACTATCTGGGGCTACCCTGCCTGCGTGTATGGCCTGGCCATGTACCTGCTCTTGGGGGCGATCGCGGCGTTCGGGTTACGATCCGAGAAATAGGCCGTTCCCGGTACCGGGCGTCGGCGGGCGACTGGAGCCGAGGGTGTCGGCGATGAGCGGCGGCGACTCCGCGGACCTGGCCGGGTGGGCCGCCTGGGCCCTGAGCATCGGACAGCGAGGAGTCTAGGCTTCATGCGGTAGTCAGCTCGCCGCAGGACCGCATCTTCGCCACGCCTCTACACCCGCCTGGAGCGCCTCCTCGAAGGCGAGGCTGCTCACCAGGTCGGGAAGGGCGCGTGGTGGAGCCGGGTCTGGAGGGTGGTCGCCCAGGGACCGGCCGTACCAACGGGTATCCAGCCAGCGACCGTCCTTGAACCCGACCCGCCGGTATGCGCCAATCAGCTCAAAGCCCATCGCCTCGTGAAACGCGCTGCTCGCGGGGTTCGGCACCGTGACGCCGGCGAAGGCATTCTGAAATCCCTGGAGCCTTAGGACGGCGAAGAGGCTGGTGTAGAGTGCGCGGCCAAGGCCCCGCCGGTGGGCCTCGTGGGCGGTGTAGATCGACACCTCCACCGACCAGGCATAGGCGAGCCGCACGCGATGAGGACTCGCATAGGCATAGCCGAGGATGGACTCGGCCTCGGCGACCAGCCAGGGCCTCTGTGCCGTCGTCTCCACGACGCGGCGGCTCATCTCGGCTCCATCGGGGGCGGTCAGCTCGATCGACAGCGTGCTTCCCACCACCGCCGGCTCATAGATCGCGGCCAGCCGGGGGCCATCGCTGGGGACCGCAAGGCGGATTCGCATTGTCGAATGTAGTCCGGGATCAGGCGGTGCCGCCTTGCGTCGGGCCGCCTCGACGGTTGAGCGAAGAACCACCCCAGTTCTCCTGCCAGCGGCTCCGGCTTTGCTGCCTCGATTGGTCGAATTCTACAAGAGTACGGGGGCAGGGATGTTGGCTGATTGGAGGTGAGGTCGACGACCAGGGCAATGAGGGCGGGAATGGGTGATCAAACATCCCTTCTTGGGCGAGGTCGATCGCCACGAGCCATCCGATAGGCCTCGTGCATGAGGCGCGCCAGGTCGCGGTCAATGTCAGCCGGGCTTGCCAGATGAAAGTGGAGGCCGTAGCCCAGGGCGCCGAACGACTCGGTGCGACGGAGCCGTGGATGCTGCACGGGCCGCTTCAGCCACAAGGTGGCGTCGACGTAACTGGCGCGGACGACAGCGCCGGCGAATCGTACGCGCGCCTGGATCACGATGCGCGACTTCTGGGCATAGATGGTTACGGGGCCACACGTTCGGGCCAACGCTGCCCAGGCACGAAAGGTGGGATAGAGACGGGCCGCTTGGCCCCGGAAGTGTGTGCGGAGTGGCACGCGGACGCAGGAGTGCCAGAGGTTCTTCGTGACGAACCGATGCTTGCACTTGGGACAGGTCCAGAGGGGCCGCGGAGAGGCTGGCATGCCGGAATCATCGGCGGCGTCGGACGGCGACCACCACGGCGACGACGACGAGGAGAATGACCCACCAGTATCGCGTAACGAATGTCGCCATCGGACCTCGAACGGGAGTGAGTTGGCGAGCCCTCGTGTCAAGCAACCTGGCCGGGGCGCGGCGAGGTGGCCTCGCGGGTAGAGCGGGTTGATGACTCCGGATAAGGTGCGGGCCGCGCTGCGTCTCGACAAGCCCACCCTGACAGGATCGCCCGCCTCCACCGCTCCGGCGGACATGACGCGCGCGGAGGCGATCAGGGCGAGTCTGAGTTGCCACTGGTCTGGCCTGGGCCAGTCGTCCGCGAACGCCAGTTTCAGGATTCGGCGATGGCCCCAGCGGCGGGAACTGAGGCAGTGACGCGAGGTCACGGCCAGGGGACGAGGCACGGACATGTTGAAGTCAACTCAAGCGGAGCAATGGCCATGGTGGCAACATTGGTCACGCTGTCTCGATTCCCGCTGCTCATGGCGGTCATCGCGGCACTGTATTGGGGTTCGCCGAGGCTCCAGTTTGTCGCTGTGGGTGCGCTCTTTCTGGGCCTCGTGCTGGATACCGTAGACGGTGTCATCGCCCGGAAACGGAACGAGGCCAGCCTCGTCGGCAGTGTCCTCGATATCGCTGCCGACCGCACCTATGAGCTGGTACTCTGGACGTGCTATGCCGACCTCGGTTTGATCCCCGTGGTGATGCCCCTCATCGTCGTGACCCGAACCGCGCTGACCGATGCGTTCCGCAGTGTCGGAGTGGGGCAGGGGACCGCGCCCTTCGCGCAGCTGCGCACCTGGGTTGGACGGTTCCTGGTGGCATCGTCCGTGATGCGGACGGCGTACGGCGTGAGCAAGGTCATGGCGTTCTGCGGCCTGGCGCTGGCTCAGGTGTTCCGGAGTCTGCCCGGGCCAGCCATCACCCACCAGGCGTGGAAGGTCGGGCAAGTGATGGCCTGGGTCTGCATGGCGTTGTGCGTGGTCCGGGGTCTGCCGGTGATCGTCCAGGGGCTCCAGCAGTATTGGGTTACTTCGCGGCCCAGGACCGCATAGGCAGGCCGCTCAGCGCCGATCCGGAGCGATCGCGCCAGCGGCGGGGTCGCCGGGGTGGGCGAGGAGCACCAGGCCGATGCCGCCAAGGACCAGGATACTGGCCAGCAGGAGGCGGAAGGTGACTTGCTCCCCGAGGAAGGCAATGCCGCCGGCCGCGGCCAGAATGGGTACCGCCAGCTGCACAATGGAGGCAACGACCCTCGACAGTCCAGCCAGCGCCTGGTACCACAGGACGTAGCCGAGCCCGGAGGCCAGGGCCCCCGACAGGAAGCCGAGCAAGAGGCCGCCGGGCTCGATGTGAAGCCCTCGATGAGCAACCAGCGTGACTGCCAGGATCATCGGAACGGCGCGCCCGAAATTGCTCGCGGTCTGACCCAGGGGGTCGCTCACGCCACGCCCGCGGAGAGTGTACAGACCCCAGGCCACCCCGGCCAGCAGCATGAGGGCGGCACCGCGAGGGGAAGGTGCCGTAAGGCCAGGGAGCACGAGGTAAACGAGCCCGCCGAACGCGGCGGCCAGCCCCAGCCACTGTCCTGCCCGGGGCCGCTCGCTGCGCCGGAGCGCGGCGAGGATCATGGTTGCCTGGACCGCGCCGAACAGCAACAAGGCCCCCGTACCGGTGCTCAGGCTCGCGTACGCGAATGAGAAGGGGACGGCATACAGGAACAACATGATGGCCGAGGTCCACGAGGGAACGACAAGGGGACGGGAAGGCCCCTCCGCTCGAACCAGAAGGGCCAGCGTGCCCGCGCCGGCGAGGAGCCGGACGGCGGAGAAGCTGGCCGGGTCGATGACCCCGCGGCTGAGCGCCAGGCGGCAGAGAACGGAATTCGCGGCGAACGCGATGAGGGCGAGAGCGGTGTACACCCGAATCCGAGACACCCGGGGTCACCCTCTCGGGACGGGGTGGCTCGATGACGGTGCGGAAGCCCGGGCGGCCACTGCGGCCCTCAGCGCTTCAGGAAGTCTCGGCTCATTGCAGGGACGCCGCTCTTCATCATGCTCTCGGCGACCGCTTCGACACAGTCCAGCAACGAGCCCTCCGACGTGCCATCCGCGGTCGCGGTGTTGCCCCAGTTCCCCGTGTTGACCATTTCCTCGCCCTTGGCCCCGCTCTTGGTCACACCCTTGGGGTATCTCACGATCGAGCCGGACAAGGTGCACTTTGTCTTGTGAGCCTCCGTTTCGATCTTGGTGATCTCTATCCTCACGATGTAGCCCTTGGCGCTGCCGGCCTTGGTCGTGGTGAAGTTCGGGTCCTTGTCGACGATGCGCTTCACCACCGATTGCATCTTCGCCTCGGCCTTGGTCGCGGCCTGGCCCGCCTTGCTGCCGTTGTACAGCTTGTCCTTGGCATTGCTGTTGTCGGTCTCCACGAAAATCGGCGGCATGTACGCCTCCCGGCGGTTGGCCATGGATCGGTTTGAAGGTCGACCCGGTTGTTCGGAACTGGCGAGCGGCCCGTGCCGTCGCGCTGCTTTTGGGGGAGATCAGGGCCACCCCGCGGGTACCGCCCCGGCACGGCACTCTGATCGAAGTCCCCACAGAGACAATCGGGAAACGGGCGAGGAACGCGACAGTCAAAACTGGGTCTCCCTTCGGGTCCGGGCACGGCTCCGGGGGTGCCTCGGCTGGGCGCGAGTGAGCGCCTGGTGAAAGAGCCAGCGCCGGCCTTGCGCACCTTTTCGCTCGCCATATACTGAACCATATGGCTCAGTATTCTGCTCGTCTCGATCAGGCGTTCGCGGCGGTGGCTGATTCGACCCGCCGGGAGATCCTCGAACGCCTTGCCCGGGGAGAGGCGTCGATCAGCGATCTGGCGGCGACCTTCGGCATGACCCTGACCGGGATCAGGAAACACGTGCAGGTGCTCGAGGGGGTGGGGCTGGTGACCAGCAGGAAGGTCGGGCGAGTGCGGCGCTGCAGGGCCGGCCCGCGTCGGCTGGAGGACGCGGCTGGCTGGATTGGCATGTACCACGAGATGCTGGAGGCAGGGCTCAACCGGACCGGGGAATCCCTCGAGCGCGGGAATGAACCGTCGTGAGGGAGATCACCGAGGCCGCGAAGGTGACCGCGCCTGGTGAGGGGCGCTGTCGAGGTCAGTCGCCCACTGCCTGACCGAGCTCAGTCCGACAGGTCGCGGTAGTACACCGTCGTACTGCAGAGACCGCCCCGCGGCATCAGGGCGTAGCCGGGGATCGCGCCCACTCGCTGCCAGCCCAGGCGCTGGTACAGGCGCTCGGCCTCTCCCCCGGTAACCGTGTCGAGCACCAGTTGCACAGTACCACACAGGCCGCGCGCGTCTTCGGCGACCAGCAGCGCCCGTTCGCCCGCGGCGACGCCTTGCGCCGCCCGGCGCCAGAACGCCTCGGCCCGGTCCGGCGACAGCGGGTGCATGAAGCTCACCGACGCGCCACCTTCGACACAATCGATCAACACGCCGGCGAGCCCGCTGATCTGCGCGTCAGTGAGGGTGTGCAGGCGCCGTGGTGACCAGCTGGGTGTGATCATCGCCGGGACGAAGGCTCGGCCGCGATCACCACCGCATAGCGCGCGGGTCTTCGCGTAGGGTTGTGGAACATCGTCGGGCGGTCGAGCTGCATTGCCAGGCAATCGCCCTTCCGCAATCGGTGACGCTCGGCGCCGAGCGTGATGTCGATCGCCCCTTCCAGCACCCACACCTGCTGGTGCACCCGGATGTCGCGCCCGCCGGTGTCGAAGGTCACGCGCCCACGGGGCGGGAAGTGTACTTCGACGATCTGCATCGGTTGCGGCACGCCCGGTGGCGATACGTTGCGCCGGACGTAGCCCGACGCCGGATCTTGCCACTCCGGCTGCTCCTCACGCCGCGCCACCGGTCCGCTCGGTTTCCGGCCGCCGTCGGCCGGGGGAGCTGCAGACCGAGGCGCTCTCACGCAAGCGAGTATAATCGTCTTCCGGCGAATGCCACTGGCCGAGGCGCGTCGGCAATCAGCTCCCGGCCGGCTTGGTCGCCAGGATCACCGGCTGGTAGAAGGCGCCGTCCTGTCGAGTGACATCCTCGAACCCCGCCTGGCGACACAGCGCCTGAAGCGCAGCCACTGAAATGGCGTAGTACCGGCCGGTGAAGACGTGCTCTGGGGCTCCTCCCGGGGAGAAAGAGGCCGTGATCCGGAAATCGTAGCACGGCCCGTCCCAACACCACTCCTGGCTCACGTAGTAATTCCGATCTCCCTAACGCCGCCACCCATATGGGTGGTGGTCGATGGTGCCGCCCTGTGGCGGCGTGCCGTAGTCCCGGACGGTGAGGAGAAGGCCACCGCCGGAGCGGAGGCAGCGGAGGCAGTCCCGCAGGGCGGTGAGCAGCGCGTCGTCCGTCAGGAGGTGAGGGAAGGCGTTGTCGGCGGCGAGGATCACACGGCCGAACCGGTCCGGTACGGTAAGGTGCTGAAATCGGCAACACAGGCAGGAAAGGGAACCCCCCGGTGTATCGCCTCGTCCCGGGCCCTCCGGATGGCGATCCGGGACAGGTCTGAAGCGATCAGCCGGTAGCCGAGCGACGCTAGGCCGATCGCTTGCGTGCCAATGCCGGCCGCGATATCGAGTACAGGTAGGTCGGTTGGGGGCCAGCGTCCCCGGATGAGCGCGTCAAGGGCGGCGGTCTTGCCGGCGGATGGAGGCGTCCCAATCCTCGAACAGCAGGTGGTACAGCGGGGCAAGCTGGTCGTAGAAGGTCTGCACGGTCCGCTTCGAGCTGCGGGCTGACGGATCCGCCTGAGCTGCGGCCGGAGGCGGATCTCGACAATCCTCACCGGTAGTTGGACGGCAAGGACAGGCGGCCTAGGACGCACGCTGTCCTTGCACCTGAAGGTGGTAGGTACCACCATCGCCCGAGAGCTCGACCACGCCGGCGATCGGTGCGCCAGCGGCCGGTGCGAGCGCGGTGCCGGCTGGCGCCTTGAGAACCTTGCAGGTCGCAACGCATTCGAGCGTGCGCCAGTAGGTCGCCCCACCCTCGTTGGTCAGAAGCAGGACCGCCGAGCCCAGCCAATGAGCCCCCTGGCTGGTGACGGGCACCAGGGCCGGCGCGAGCAGGGAGGCGCGAGCCGCCGGGGATTGGGCCAGCACACTGGTGGACGCGGTTGCGGCCTGGGCTTCGTCGGAGGGCTGTACCCGGGTGGCTTCGAGCACGGAGACGAGGAGCCGGACGCTGTCGCCTGGCTGGAGACTGAGGTCCACGAGCGGCCGGGCTCCCAGGGCTTCGTTCTCGTGAATGCTCAAGTGACCGGTGGTCGGAAGCTGGATCGTCGTGGTATTCGCGCCTGGCCCGAGGATCGAGACGAAAAGGTACGGATCGTCCTCTGCATCACCGGTGGCTCGAGGAGTGGTGAGTGCCGCAGCATGGAGAGTGGCGAGCGTAAGTCGGACCTCGGTCGGGGCCGGGCCGGAAGAGCCCCCGGGCAGTAGCAGGAAGGGGCCCAGGGCGCTCCAGAGTGCAACGGTCTTGAGTGACATTGCGAGATGTAGGATTTGAGGGAGACTACTGCCGCCGAACTACGCTGAACAAATTGCAGGGCGACGCGAGCCGCAGCAAGCCCGATCTGGGAGACGCCCTGGCATCTTCCAGAGAACACAGCTGGCGCCGCGCCGCGCCGGCGTCATGCGTAGTTAGGCGGCAATCCCAGGGGGGTGGAGTGCCCCCGCGGCCTTCGCGCGCCGGCTCAGGGTTTGACCCAGTGCCACTCGGCTCGTCCGAAGACTCCATCGTCCCGGGTGACGATCATGGTGCTATCGGTGAGGACCGTGATCTCGATGCTGCCGGCCGTGGTGTCGGCCCCGAATGGGACATCAGCCCAGCGGAGATGAATGACCCGTCCCTGGAGACGGCCATACCCAACATGGGCCCAGCGCGAACCCATCGCGGTGTCGCCAACGGCCTTGTTCATCCCCAGCCAGAACACTTCGTCGGCATCACATCGGAGCCAGAACTCGTTGCGGCCGGGTGTCTGCCAATGGCCCTGCTGTAACGGGATCCGGCATGGGGCCGTGTCTTCTCCGGGCCTCCTTGCTGATGAAGAGAGCGCGGAGAAGGCGACGGCGGCTGTGAGCAGCGTGACGGGGGACTTCATAGGGGT
>Ga0326730_1000321_pt1 | contig 13526 bp, 8 predicted proteins | sample MHFSIPfraction_3_FD_207740 | JGI IMG/M metagenome (GOLD analysis project Ga0326730, IMG submission 207740) | Lab enriched peat soil microbial communities from Michigan Hollow, Ithaca, NY, United States - MHF7AN SIP fraction | ecosystem: Environmental > Terrestrial > Soil > Wetlands > Peat...
TTCCGGCAAGAGTATGACTTGGCGAGGTTGTCCCTCTTTTCGAGTTTCAGTTTCGAGGCGTTCTCCTGGTACTCGGCGATCATATCCTGAAGGATCGTCGACTCGGTACCGTCGCGCACATCCGGAGGCACGCCCTCTATCATGACGCTCATGCCGCCGAACGGCCTGATGTTGAAGCCGAGCCGGTAGATCTCTTCGCTGATCTCTTCATAGACCTCGTACTGCCAGGCCTTGAGATCGATTTTCTGTGGAAACAGAAGCTGCTGGGAGTTCGGCACATCCTCATTCATCACGTCGACGGCTCGTTCATAAAGCACTCGCTCATGAGCGACATGCTGGTCGATGATCATCAGGCCCGTCTTGATCTGGCAGACGATGTACTTGTTATGCAACTGCCAGATTTTAGGTTCCTTGTCCGCCGTGACCCGTGCCGCATCGTCATCGATGACCGGCTGCAGGTCGGAAGAGGGAGTAAGTCCGGCTTCGTTCACCGTATAACGCTCTTCGACCGAAGCTTCCGCGGGGGCCATTGCATGGAAAAGCTCTGCTGGCGGCAGCGGATCGCTGGTGCCTGAATAGTTGAATGCTCCCTGCCGGTAATTCCTGTAAAGATCGCCTGTCGTTGACGCCTTGCCTGAAAACGAGGAGTAATCGAGCCGTCTGTCGACTCCTCTGGAGAAGCCCGTTTCCGGAGAAAAATCATGGCTGGAGGACGCTGACGATGATGCCTCGGGAGAAAAATCATGCAGCTGGATCGCACGTTTGATGACCGGGTATATCATGTTCCTGACGCTGCGTTCATCTTCGAACCGCACCTCGAGCTTAGCCGGATGAACGTTCACGTCCACCTTGGATGGATCGATGCCGAGGAACAGCAGGGCGAAAGCTGACTGGCGTTCTTCGAGAAGTTCGCCGTAAGCCTGCTGGACGGCCTGGACCAGCATCCGGTTCTGGACGATGCGGCGGTTGATGTAGAAATACTGGTCATGCTTCTGTCGGAGCATCATGCCCGGCTTGCCGAGATAGCCTCCGATAGAGAGGTAGTCGTTGTCCTCGATGACCTCGATGAGGCTGTCACCGAACCCTTCGCCGTAGAACAGATTGAGCCGTTCACGCACGTCGGGAGTCCTGAAATGAAAGAGCTCGTCGTCGTCGTTGATCATGCGCCACTCGATCTCCGGATAGGCCAGCACGAGTGACTTCACTGTTTCGTAGATATGCTTGAACTCGGTGGCGTTTGACTTGAGGAACTTGCGTCGGGCCGGCACGTTGAAAAAAAGGTTCCTGACCGAAATCATAGTGCCGGTTTCGCACTGGACCGGTTCAGGGCCTTCAATCACTCCGCCGTCACTCCTGAGGAGGGTTCCGAGCTGGTCGGCCTCCCTGCGGGTTTTCAGTTCGAAATGAGAGACCGAGGAGATGCTGGCCAACGCCTCTCCCCTGAAACCGAGAGTCATGAGTGCATCGAGATCGTCCACGCCGGTTATTTTGCTGGTTGCGAACCGCTCCACGCTCAGCAGGGCATCTTCACTGCCCATACCGCAACCGTTGTCGATGATCTGGATCAGCTGCTTGCCGGCATCCTTGATGACGACGGTGATGCGTGTTGCACCGGAATCGATGGAATTTTCGAGTAGCTCCTTGACCGCGGAGGCAGGCCGTTGCACAACCTCGCCGGCAGAGATTTTATTGGCAACGATATCGGGGAGTTTTGCTATGGAGGCCATAAAACATAAGCACTATTTTCTTTCAGTAACCATCTTACATGGGCTTTACAAAGCCTCATACATTAAACCGGTCACAGATCCCCCAGCCAACCGATTTTCAGATGACCGTCTGAAAACGATCACCTGAAAAAAAATATAAGCATTTCAGGAGCTCTTTGCAGTGGGTTTAATAATATCAGCATCCTGGCCTGGCCGATCAAAACGCCTGGAGGGTTGTTCCGGTTTCAGGCAAAACGGGAGAGAAAACAGCACAGAGAGTCATGACGATTGACTTACGCGACCACAGACTCCATCAGAGATTGCTGATCACGACAGTGCCGGAGATACCGAAAAGCTCAACATGACCCGCCCCTGAGCCGAACGAGCAGGAATCTCAGTGCCGCCTCGCTGAACCGGGCCTTGATCTGGCGACGATCTCCGTGCATGGAAAGTGTCGAAGCTTCGGCCACGACATCACTCTCTCCGGTCCTCGATGCGACACCGATGCAAACCATGCCTACCGGTTTTTCGTCCGATCCGCCGCCCGGACCGGCAATGCCGGTGGTTGCCACCGCGATGTCAGCTCCGCTTTTCAGGAGGCATCCCCGAGCCATCTCTGCAGCGACAGCTTCACTGACCGCACCGTGCACACTTATGGTTTCGGCATCGACGCCGAGCAGTTCCACCTTGGCCTCGTTGCTGTAGGTCACCAGCCCCTGGAGAAAACATCCCGACGATCCGGGAACGTCGGTCAGGCGGCTTGAAACCAGGCCGCCGGTGCATGATTCGGCGACCGCGACCTTCAGTCCCTTTTCGAGAAACGTCTTCACGACGATCTCTTCGAGTGTGGATTCGGTAGTCGCATAGACGAAGGAACCGGCCTTCGATACGATGGCTTCGACAACGCGGCGGTTCTCCTCGTCGACCGCATTCCGCTCTGTCCCCGAAGTGCTCACCATGAGGCTGACCCCTGCGGCGTGAGGCAGGTAGGAGAGCGTCGTATGGGACGGCATGCCATCCTCCACATCGACGATCATGGCTGCGAGCTGCGATTCGCCGATGCCCATGGTCATGATCGGCGTATGCCGGATGAATGCTCCGGAGATCGGCGCAAACCAGGGAATGACCGTAAGCTTCATCATCGCCTCCATCTCAATCGGGACGCCGGGCATGAGTACGAGGTGATGGTTGTCGAACCTTTCTCCGCAGTCGATGATCATACCGGGAGCGGTGCCCATGGTGTTCGGTATCGTCACCGAGCCTTCGATCACCATGGCCTGGTCACGCATGGATTCGGTCACATCGCGTCCGCGCCGCAGGAATATGTCGGCGATCCGTTCGTACGAACCCGGATCGAACCTGAGACCCCTGCCGAGAAGCTCCTGAACCACCTTCCGGGTCCTGTCGTCCCTGGTCGGCCCGAGCCCGCCGGTAACCAGCACAAGCTCTGCCTCCCCGAGCGAGGAGGTGACGGTATCGATGATCGCCTGCGGATCGTCGGAACAGGTGATGATCCGTCTCACCGGAATGCCGATCCTGCCCAGCTCTACTGCGATGAAAGGCGCGTTGGTGTTTACCCTGTGCCCTTTGAGCAGTTCGTCGCCTATGGAGATAATGTCAGCTTTCATGATCGCAGCGGATTATACCAGGTACCCGGCGATCCTGAGGATGTCGGCGAACACCCCTCCGGCCGTCACTTCGCCGCCGGCGCCGGGCCCCTTGACCACCAGCGGGGTCTTGAGGTACCGGTCGGTGGTAAAGACGACAAGGTTCTCGGTTCCGTTCAGGCCAGCCACCGGGCTTTGCAAGGGAACCCGCTTGAAGCCGACTTTCGCCTTTCCGTCTTTGAGTTCGCCGGTATACGCGATGGTCATGCCTTCGCGGGCCGCGCTCTCCATCTCTTCGACATACCAGTCGTCGATGGCTGAAAGGCGGTCGAGGAACTCTGCCGGGCTCATCTCGCCGCGGCACGACTCAGGCACCAGGCTCTCGCAATCGACATCGGCATATTCGAGGTGGTAGCCCAGCTCCCTGCCCAGGATGAGCAGCTTCCTTGCGAAATCGGCTCCGGACAGGTCGTCTCGCGGATCGGGCTCGGTGTAGCCGGCCTCCTTCGCTTGCCGGACGATCTCGCTGAACCGCCCACCTTTGCGCAGTTCGTTGAAAATGAAGCTCAGCGTGCCCGACAGCACACCTTCGATGCAGATGATCTTGTCACCGCTGTTCTTCAGGTCGTTGAGGGTATTGATGATCGGAAGTCCAGCTCCGACATTGGTCTCGTAGAGGAACTTCGCATTGCTCGAACGCTGCGCGTCAATGATGCGGCGGTAAAGCTCCCACGGACCGGCCATGCCGAGCTTGTTTGCCGTGGCGACGGAGATATTGGACTGCAGAAGGCCGGGATAGGCCTCGGCAACTTTCGTGCTTGCGGTGCAGTCCACCACGATGGTGTTATGCAGGTTCAGCTCCTGGATAGTGCGGACGTACTCGCCTATGCTGTCATGGCCCTCACGTGGATTCATGGCTTCGTGCCACTTGTCGAGGTCGATACCGTCCCTGTCGATAGCCACGGCGCGGGTGTTGGCCAGGCCGCAAACCACGATATCAAGGGACTTCTCCTCCTGCAGCGTTGGACGGTGCGCCCGGATCTGGCTGATCAGGCTCTTGGCGATGGTCCCGGTTCCGGTGATAAAGACATGCACCTTGCGCATGGACAGGAAAAACGACTCATGAATGCAGTTCAGCGCCTTGTCTTCGTCGCTGCTGTCTATCACCAGGGAGATGTTCATCTCGTTGGCCCCCTGGGCGACGGCGATCACGTTGATTCCATTCTTGCCGAGCGTTTCGAACAACTGCGCCGAAACTCCCGGATGACCGGACATCTTGTTGCCGACGACAGCCACCATGGCCAGGTTACGGCGGACGTTGACGGGATCGATCCTTCGAGCTTCGATCTCCCGGGCGTACTCCTCTTCAAGCACCTTTTTGGCCATCGAAGCCTGTCCCGGCGCAATGGCAAGGCTGATCGACTGTTCGGAAGAGGCCTGCGAGATGAAAATGACGTTGATGCTGTGCGTGGCAAGGCAACTGAACAGTCGGGAAGCGGTGCCCGGAACACCTGCCATACCGCTGCCCGAAATGTTGAGCAGCACGACGTGGTTGATCGAAGTCAGGCCGGTTACAGGTCGGGGAATAGTTGTCGGTACGACAGGTTCATGGCCGATTCTCGTGCCCGGACTTACCGGATTGAAAGCGTTTTTGATCAGTACCGGAATGCCTGCTTTCATAGCTGGCTGTACCGCCAGCGGATGCAGCACCTTTGCGCCTGCATGGGAAAGCTCCTTGGCTTCCGCATAGCTGATATAGGGGATGACCTGCGCGTCACGGACCCGTTTCGGATCGGCGCTGTAGAAGCCGTCCACATCGGTCCAGATCCATACCTCCGAAGCATGGAGCACAGCCCCCAGAATCGTGGCGGTGTAATCGGAGCCTCCCCTGCCCAGGTTGGTGACCGCGCCGTCCGCAGCCGCGGCGATGAAACCGGTGACGACGGGAACGGCATCGAAAGAGTGAAGATGCTCCCTGATCGATTTCCCGGTTGCCTGGGTATCGACTTTCGCGTAACAGTAGTTATCGTCGGTCACGATCAGGCCGCGGGCATCGACACAGACCGACGGGGTGCCGGTGTGCTGCAGGTGACGGCTGACGATCCAGGACGACAGACGCTCTCCATAGCTCAGTGCCAGCGCGAGGCTCTTGTCCGATACCTCACGAAGAAGAAAGATGCCATGGACGACGTCATGCAGCTCCATCATCATGCCTGCAAGCCAGGCCTCCGCCTCGGCAGGATCGTCGTGGAACAGATCACGGACGATCGATTCGTGAAGCGATGTGATCTCGCTGAGTTTATCGAGATAGGCGACGTCGCCCTTACCGGCGAGCGTGGCGGCATCCGAAAGCATATCGGTCACCTTCCAGACCGCCGACACTACGACAACCAGCGGGGATTGGGACAAACCGTCCCTGATGATGCCTGCTACGTTTCTGATCTTTGCGGCCGACCCGATCGACGAGCCTCCGAACTTGTATACTCTCATGCTCAACATGGCTGCTTTTCTGTTGTTGCGAACTCCCCTAATTTCTCACGGTAAACTGAATTATACAAGCCGTGGGAAGCGTATTTCGAATTTTGACCCCGCTGTAAAAAACAGAAAAGCGCCCTGGATATGGGCGCTTTCTGAAAAATGGCTGTCTCTTGTAGCCTTGATCACTGCTTCAGTGCATCGGCGCCTGCGACGATTTCGCTGAGCTCCTTGGTGATAGCAGCCTGACGTGCCCTGTTATAGCTGATGTTCAGCGCCCTGATGAGCTCCTTCGCGTTCTCGGTAGCAGAATCCATGGCTGCCATTCGTGCTGCCTGTTCGGCGGCGTTAGATTCCAGCATGACCCTCCAGAGCTGGGTATTGACATGCTTGGGCACCAGAACGTCGATGATGGCCGCAGGAGAAGGCTCATACAGATACTCGCTTCCCGAATCGGCGGTTCCCTGCTCCGGGGAGATCGGCAGAAGCTGCTCGGTCTTCAGGGTTGGAGCAAGCACCGATTTGAACTCGTTGTAGACCAGCAGTACGCGGTCCACTTCACCGCTGAGGTACATCTTCGACGCGGTTTCGGCAATCTCTTTGGCCTTGCTGTAATCAAGGTTCTGGAAGATTCCCGGATAGGCCGCAGTGAGATTGTATCCCCTCTTGCGGAAGAAATCGCTGCCTCTCGTTCCGGCACAGATCATGGTGATCCCGCCTTTGGCGTACAACTCCGCATAATCCTCGTGGATGACCTTCTGGGCCATCTTGATGATATTGGTGTTGAAGCCGCCGCACAGGCCCCTGTCGGAAGTAACGAGAATGACCAGCACTTTTTTCACCTCTTCGCGGGGTGAGAGCAGCGGATTGAGCGAAGTGTCAACCTTCGTTGACAGGGAAGAGAGCATTTCCTTCATCTTCCTGGCATACGGACGTGCCTGGATGGCCCTGTCCTGCGCCCTTCTCAGCTTCGCTGCCGCAACCATCTTCATGGCCTTGGTCACCTGCTGCGTGGATTTGATACCCTTGAGGCGTATGCGTATGTCCTTTAAAGTAGGCATGTATTCCGATACATTGTTGGTATTGCCGAAAAACTCGCTGAAGCCCCTGATTGTCCAGGGGCTTCCACTTCACTCTTACCCTTACGCCTTCACCCTTTCCTTGAATGCGCTGATATATTTTTCAGCCACATCTTTCAGTTTGGCTGCCGCATCGGCGTCAAGTCCACCAGTTGTTGCAATCGAGGACAGAATTTCGGGATGCTTCTGCTCGAGCATGGCGAGGTAATCCTCTTCGAAACGGCGGATGTACTTGAGGTCGACAGAATCGAGCAGCCCCAGGGTACCGACGAAGATGATGGCAACCTGCTTTTCGACCGGCATCGGGATGTACTGGCCCTGCTTGAGGATTTCGACCAGGCGGGCACCCCTGTCGAGCTGGGCCTTGGTGGTCTTGTCGAGGTCCGAACCGAACTTGGAGAAAGCCTCGAGTTCACGGAACTGTGCAAGATCGAGACGCAGCGTACCGGCAACCTTCTTCATGGCCTTGATCTGGGCGGCGCCGCCTACGCGGGAAACCGAGATACCGACGTTGATGGCAGGCCTCTGACCGGAGTTGAACAGGTTCGACTCGAGGAAGATCTGACCGTCGGTGATCGAGATCACGTTGGTCGGGATGTATGCGGACACGTCGCCGGCCTGGGTTTCGATGACCGGAAGGGCCGTGAGGCTTCCGCCGCCCTTCACGATCGCCTTGAGCGGTTCGGGAAGGTCATTCATTTTCTTGGCGACTTCGATATCGTCGGTGATCTTTGCAGCTCTTTCAAGCAGGCGTGAGTGCAGATAGAACACGTCGCCGGGGTATGCTTCGCGTCCCGGGGGACGGCGGAGGAGCAGGGAAAGCTGACGGTATGCGACTGCCTGTTTGGAGAGATCGTCATAGACGACCAGTGCGTGGCGGCCGGTGTCACGGAAAAATTCACCGATGGTAGCACCTGCGAACGGGGCGATGAACTGCAGCGGTGCAGGATCGGAGGCCGTGGCCGAAATAACCGTGGTATATTCCATTGCGCCGTATTTCTCCAGGGTGTTGACCACCTGGGCGACCGTCGAGCCTTTCAGGCCGATAGCCACATAAATACAGAAGACGCCTTTGCCTTTCTGGTTGATGATGGTGTCGAGCGCAACGGCGGTCTTGCCTGTCTGGCGGTCGCCGATGATCAGCTCGCGCTGGCCGCGGCCGATCGGGATCATGGCGTCGATAGCCTTGAGGCCGGTCTGGAGCGGTTCGTGCACAGACTTACGGAAAATAACGCCGGGAGCCCTGCGTTCGAGAGGGAGGCGGATGTCGGTATTGATCGGGCCCTTGCCGTCGATTGGTTCGCCGAGAGGGTTGATGACCCTGCCGAGCATGGCTTCACCGACCGGGATCGATGCGAGAATGTTGGTTCTTTTAACCGTATCGCCTTCCTTGACCGCGTTGGATTCGCCGAAAAGCACGGCGCCGACGTTGTCTTCTTCGAGGTTCAAAGCCATTCCCATGACCTTGTGGGGAAATTCGAGGAGCTCACCAGCGGCGACTTGTGACAACCCGTAAACGCGGGCAATACCGTCACCGACCTGCAGAACTGTACCTACATCGTATACATCCGCTTCCGACTCGAAACCCGCGAGCTGCTTGCGGAGTATGGATGACACCTCATCGGGTCTGACTGTTGTTGACATATGGAATTCGATAGGTTATTGTTAGAAAAGAAAAAGATTCTCCGTACCTTCTGTTGAAATCGGCTACGGCCCGTCACCATCCAAAAATAGAAGCCAAATTTAATGAAAAGCTTTTAGTTATTCAAATGCCTAAGACAATTTGGATAATCGCCTTTTCAGGAGAATCCCTTCACCATACCGATTCAGGAATTTTGCCCCAGAACATGCTATGAAAACCGTCACTGGATTTGCGTCGGCAACTGTCGGAAACGTTGCCTGCGGTTTTGACGTACTCGGTTTTGCTATTACCGAACCCGGTGATGAGGTGATCCTGACGCTTCATGACGACCGCCAGAGTGATTGCCCGGTATCCATCCTGGCCATCGAAGGCGACGGCGGAGCCCTGCCTCTCGACCCGAAGAAAAACACCGCCAGCTTTGTCGTGCTCAAATTTCTCGAATATATCCGTACCGTCAAAGGAATTAGTTTCGACGGACATATCGACCTGACGCTCAAAAAGAACCTGCCGCTCTCCAGCGGCATGGGCAGCAGTGCAGCAAGCGCCGCTGCGGCGCTCGTCGCGGCCAACGAACTGCTCGGATCCCCGTGTACAAAAATGGAGCTGGTCCATTTCGCCATCGAGGGGGAGCGTGTAGCATGCGGCTCGGCCCATGCCGACAATGCCGCCCCTGCAATGCTCGGCAATTTCATCCTGATCCGCAGCTACCACCCGCTGGACCTCATTACCATAAAGCCACCGGAAAACCTTTTCGCCACCCTCGTACATCCGCACACGGAGCTCAAGACCTCGTTTGCCCGGTCGGTCCTCCCGAAGATGATTTCGCTATCGGCCGCCACACAGCAATGGGGCAACGTCGGCGCCCTCGTTTCCGGCCTCCTGATGCAGGATTACGACCTGATCGGACGTGCGCTGGTCGACGTCATCGCCGAACCGAAACGGGCTCCGCTCATTCCGGGATTCAGCGAGGTCAAGCAGGCAGCAATCGATTCCGGAGCGCTCGGCTGCAGCATCGCAGGATCCGGACCGTCCCTGTTCGCATTTTCGTCGTCCCGACAGACGGCGCTGACCGTCGGCAACGCCATGCAGGAAGCGTTCCTCCATTCGAAAGCAAATCTCAGGTCGGACATGTGGGTATCGCCGATATGCAGCCAGGGGGCACGGGTACTCAGCAAAAATCCATGAAACGCATTACGATATGATCTTCTTCAGCACGACGAAAACATCCGCACCAGTTTCGATGAAAAAGGCCACGCTCGAAGGGCTCTGTCCTGACGGCGGCCTGTACGTCCCTTCAGGGGTTCCGCACTTTTCCGAAGAGGAGCTGGGGCTTCTCGAAAGCGGATCGTTCAATAACGTTGCATTCGCCATCGCAAAAAAATTCGTGGGCGACGAAATACCGCTCGACAGCCTCTCCAGGCTGATTGACGAGTGCTTCACCTTCGAGACTCCCCTCCGTGAGCTCGACGGGAATACCTTCGTAGAAGAGCTTTTCCACGGCCCGACGCTCGCGTTCAAGGATTACGGCGCCCGGTTCCTTGCCAGGATGACCGGCTTCTTCGCCGCCGAAGACCAGAAAATGATCACAGTGCTCGTGGCCACCTCCGGCGACACAGGAAGCGCCGTAGCCTATGGGTTCCACGGCATCCCGAACACCAGGGTGGTGCTGCTCTACCCGTCCGGCAAGGTCAGCCGGCTACAGGAGCAGCAGCTCACCACGGCGGGCGACAACGTCTTCGCCCTTGAAGTCAGGGGCGATTTCGACGATTGCCAGCGGCTCGTCAAGCAGGCCTTCGTCGACCAGAACCTGAAGCAGAAGCTCACCCTGACCTCGGCCAACTCGATCAACATTTCGCGCCTCATCCCCCAGTCGTTCTACTACGCATGGGCCTCACTGCTGCTCAGGAAACGATTTCCAGGCAAGCTGCCGGTCTTTTCCGTGCCGAGCGGCAACTACGGAAACCTCACTGCCGGCGTGATGGCAAGGATGATGGGTTTTCCGATCGGCCATTTCATCGCGGCATCGAACGCAAACGACAGCGTGACCCGATACCTCGAGGAGGGGCGGTTCGAACCCAAGCCGACCGTCAGGACGATGACGACGGCCATGGATGTCGGAAACCCGAGCAACTTTGCCCGGCTCCTCCACTTCTACGACAGGGATTTCCGCAAAATGGGGACGGAGATCAGCGGCATTGCGGTCTCGGACGAAGAGACTGTCGATGCGATCCGTTCGGTTTATGACAATTTCGGATATATCATGGATCCCCATACCGCCGTCGGATACCGGGCGCTCGAAAAGTACCGCGAAGAGCACGCCGGTTCCGGTTTCCCGGGAGTGGTGCTTTCCACTGCCCACCCGGTCAAGTTCGATGAAGCCATCAAGACGGCTATCGACAAGGAGGTGCCGATCCCGGTAGAGATGCTGGAGATCATGGAGAAGCCGAAATCCGCCACGCTGATCGGCAACGGTTACGAAGAGCTTGCACGCTTTCTTTCCAATCTCGACCATTAATCAAGCTGACCGGCAGCTCACCCCATGACCCTTCAAACGCTCCTTTTCTTCCTGGTGCTGATCCCGGTGATGTTCGTGGGCATGCTTGTGTCGACCATCCTGAACCTTTTCAACCCTACCGGAGACTATTTCCATGCAATAGCTGCCTGGTGGGGACGGTTCGCGGCAAAGCTTCTCGGCATCGCGATCGAAGTGGAGGGTGAAGAGAACTACCAGCAGGACAAAACCTACCTCGTCGTCAGCAACCACGCAGGAATGGCCGATATCCCGCTGATCCTCGGATCGATTCACCTGAACCTCCGTTTCATGGCCAAGGAGGAGCTGGGCCGGATTCCCGTATTCGGCTGGGCGATTAAAACCGGCGGATATGTCCTTGTCAAGAGAGGGCAGAAAAAAGAGGCGATGCAGAGCCTGCTCGATGCGGCAAATACCCTCAAAAACGGACGGTCGATCCATATCTTCCCTGAAGGCACCAGATCGGAAACGGGAGCGATGCTGCCATTCAAGCGGGGCGCGTTCATCGTCGCCATCAAGGCTGGGGTTCCGGTATTGCCGGTCACGATTTCCGGCAGCCACCTCATCACCCCGAAGAAGAGCCTGAAAATCAACAAAGGCAAAATCAGGTTGATCATCGGCAAGCCCATCATGCCTGGACAGTACAAGGGTGCCGATGAACTCATGCATGCCGCCTACGATACCATCAGTGCCAACCTGGCCAAAGAAGGAATCGTGTAAACTATCTGAGAGAGCGCTGAGCGATCTCAAATTCCGGAGTCCCGACAGGTCAGGATGAAGGACATTCAGCTCTTCTCCCTCCTCAGTTGTCCCGGGTTTCAACCTCCCATACTCAGGAGTCCCGACAAGTCGGGAGACGGACATTCATATCTTCTCCCTCCTCAGTTGCCCCGGGTTTCAACCTCCCATACTCAGGAGTCCCGACAAGTCGGGAGACGGACATTCATATCTTCTCCCTCCTCAGTTGCCCCGGGTTTCAACCCGGGGAGAAAGATGTAGTATCAACAAATACTCTTCGGACTTCAGTCCAATCTCTTCACTTTTGTCACACAACGACAACCTGACTTCTTGTATCCGAGAATATTGGACTGAAGTCCTTATACTATAAGGATTTAGCTATTCCCGGACTGAAGTCCGGGGCAACTGGAAGAAAGGACGGCGGAAATAGGGGCGGTTCGCGAACCGCCCCTACAGAAGAGTAGAGGGGTCATTCTCGGAATTCAACCTCTTTTTATCAAAAATGACTCGATGTGATTTACAGCTTTTTGAAGAGGTTGACCATCTCGATCGCTGCCAGCGCGGCGTCGAAACCCTTGTTGCCGGCTTTGGTTCCGGCTCTTTCGATGGCCTGTTCGAGGTTCTCGGTCGTCAGCACGCCGAACGAAACGGGAATCATGGTCTCCATTCCCACCTGTGCGATTCCTTTGGTCGCCTCGGCGGCGATCACATCGAAATGGGGGGTAGAGCCCCTGATGATGACTCCGAGTGTTACGATAGCGTCGAATTTACCCGACAGGGCCGCCTTCCTGGCCACCGACGGCAGCTCGAACGCGCCCGGGCACCTGATGACGGAGATCTGGTCGGCTGATCCCCCATGACGCACGATGCAGTCGACCGCGCCGTCGACGAGCTTCGAGCCTATGAAATCGTTGAACCGGGAGACGACCAGGCCGAACCTGATGCCTTCAGCTCCCAATGCGCCTTCAATCTGCTGTATCTGCATGTTATTTCTTGATGTTTGGTTATAGCTCTGAAATTATGGACGTGATGGACGGAATGGACGCTATGGACTTTATGGACAAACTCCACAAAAACCTCCCCCCATTATCAACTATCAACTGTCAACTATCAACTATCAACTATCCACTGTCAACAAAATCCCATCATCTTTTCGACAAGATCGATGATCACGTGCCCTACGGCGATATGGCACTCCTGGACCCTGTCTGCACTGCCCGAATGCGGAACGACGACGGCGAGGTCGGCGTACTGCCTTATGGAACCGCCGTCACCGCCCAGCAGGGCCATGGTCTTCATGCCGTGGTTGCGGGCAAACTCGAGGGCTTTCAGGACATTGGGGCTGTTTCCGCTGGTCGACAGGCCGAACATGAGGTCGCCGGGGCGACCGTAAGCCTCTGCAAGCCTTGCGAAGACTTCGTCAAAGCCGAGATCGTTGCCGCCTGCCGTCAGGGCCGAAGTGTCAGTGGAGAGGGCTATGGCGGGAAGGGCCGGCCGCTGCACGGAACTGCGGTACCTGATGGTCAGCTCGGCGGCCAGGTGCTGGGCATCTGCCGCACTTCCGCCATTGCCGCAGAGCAGCAGCTTGCCGCCATCCCTGAAGGTGTCGGCGATCATACGCGCCATGGCTACGATGACGTCGCTGTTCTGCCGGGCAACGCTCTCTTTCAGTCGAGCGCTGTACAGGAGCGTATCGAGCACGACCTCTTCATAACGAGTCCCGCCGACGCTCCCTTCCGAACATTTGCA
>Ga0326730_1000322_pt1 | contig 13486 bp, 10 predicted proteins | sample MHFSIPfraction_3_FD_207740 | JGI IMG/M metagenome (GOLD analysis project Ga0326730, IMG submission 207740) | Lab enriched peat soil microbial communities from Michigan Hollow, Ithaca, NY, United States - MHF7AN SIP fraction | ecosystem: Environmental > Terrestrial > Soil > Wetlands > Peat...
GCCGCATGGGGCTGGCGGTGGACTTCGTGAAGGTACTCGACTTCGGACTGGTGAAGGCGCTGGGCGAGGGAGAGAAACAGGACGTGATGCTGACGGCGCCCAACGCGACCGCGGGTACACCGGCCTACATGGCTCCGGAAATGGTGCTGGGCACCACGCGGGTGGACCACCGGGCGGATATCTACGCGCTGGGGTGCGTGGCGTACTGGCTGCTGACCGGCCGGCTGGTGTTCGAGGCGCCGAACGCGATGCAGGTGATGATCCAGCATGCGAACGCGGTGCCGCTGGCGCCGTCGGCCCGGGTGGAGCTGCCCATCCCGCCCGCCCTCGACGCCGTAGTGCTCTCCTGTCTGGCCAAGAAGCCCGACGACCGGCCTCGAAGCGCCCGTGAGCTTGCAACCCGGCTGGGTGCGGCGATCGGTGAGCCCGGGGGGTGGAGCCAGGAGGAGGCGCTGCGCTGGTGGGAACGGCACCGGCCGGAGTCGGCGCGGCCGGCCCCCACCAGCACCACCGGGCTCACGCTGGAGAAGACCCTGGGAGTCGGCTGGACGCAGTGACGGCCGGTGCCCCGCCCCGCCTGGCACCTGCGGCCTTCCCGCGGATGCCGCAGGTCACGATCTTCCCGGGCGTTCGCTCCGCATCCCTTGCCCGGCCGTTCCAGGTGGCCCCGACGCCGGCCCGTCCGGCCTGATCGTTCCCCGCTCGAGCCCAGACCGCATGAGCGAAGCCCAATCCGTCCTGCTGGCGATTGCCGTCGGGATCGCATCGATCCTGCTTGCCGCGCTGGGACGGCGGCTCCCGATTCCTACCGCGATCCTCCAGGTTCTGGGCGGCCTGGTGCTCGGACTGGTCCCGGGCGCATCGGCCCTTCGGGTCAGCCCCGACCTGGTGTTCTTCGTCTTCCTGCCTCCCGTCCTCTGGGCGGCCGCGTTCTTCACCTCGTTCCGCGACTTCAAGGCCAACCTGCGGCCGATCGGGCTCCTGGCCATCGGGCTGGTGATCGCCACCACGGTGGCCGTCGCGGTCGTTGCCCGTCAGCTCCTTCCCGGCATCCCCTGGGCCGCGGCGGTGGCCCTCGGCGCCATCGTCTCTCCGCCCGATGCCGTCGCGGCGGAGGCCATCCTCAAGCGGCTGCCGATTCCGCGCCGGGTAGTGAGCGTGCTGCTGGGCGAGAGCCTGGTGAACGACGCCTCGGCCCTGATTCTCTACCGCGGCGCGGTCGGCGCCCTGATCACCGGGGTGTTCAGCCCCGGCGAGCTGGTGGTCCGGTTCTTCGTCGATGCCCTGGTGGGCGTACTGCTGGGCCTGCTGGTAGGCTGGGTGATTGTCTGGGCCGCCCGCCGCTCCGACGATCCCCTGGCCGAGACGGCGCTCACCCTCCTGGGGCCGTATCTGGCCTGGATCGGCGCGGAGTACCTGCATGTGTCCGCGGTGCTCGCGTGTGTGGCGGGGGGGATCTACGTCCGGCAGCACTTCTCCACGATCGTGGCGCCTGCCTCCCGCATCCAGAGCCGGGCGGTGTGGGATCTCTTCCTGTTCGGCCTCAATTCGCTGGTGTTCCTGCTGCTCGGCGCCGAGTTCGGCAACCTGATGGAGGCGGTCCAGCGGAGTACCCTGGTGTCGGTCGGGACGACTGGTCTGCTCATCGCCGGGCTGGTGATCCTGGTGCGGCTGATCTGGGTGCCGCTGGCCGTAGCGGTGCCGCGCTGGCTGAGTCCCAGCCTCCGGGCCCGCGATCCGATGCCACGCGCGGCCGCGGTGTTCATTATTTCGTGGACCAGCATGCGGGGCATGGTCTCGCTGGCGGCCGCGCTGGCCCTGCCGATGTTGACCGCGGACGGCTCGCCGACGCCATTCCGGGCGGAGATCGTCCTGGTGACGGTGATCGTCATCATGGTCACCCTGGTGCTCCAGGGTCTCACCTTGAGGCCGCTGTTCACCCGGCTCCGGCTTCCCCACGACCACGGCCCGGCACAGGAGGAGTCCCACGCCCGGGCCGAGGCCCGGCGCGCGGCCCTGGAGCATCTGGCGGATCTGTCGCAGGAGGAATGGGCCACGGAAGAGGAGCTCGCCAGGCTGGAAACCGAGGTCCGCATGTCACACCAGCCGGAGGCCGGCCCGGCCGAGGCGGTGGCTCGCGCCCGCGCGCTCCGGCGCATGCGGCTGGGTACCCTCGGAGCCAAGCGTCGCGCCCTCATCCGGCTGAGGGACGAGGGCGCGATTTCCGATGACGTGCTGCTGGATCTGGAAAGCGAGCTCGACTACGAGGCCCTCAGGCTGGGCGCAGGAGCGGAACGGGGATAGAGCGCCTTACCGCCTTCCAGCCTCTTCCTCCGCCGCGGGCCGCGAGGTAGTACCCTCCGGCAGCCGATCCATCCGGTCCAGCCGGGCCAGGTCCACGGTGATGATGCCGTCCGGCGAATCGATGAACATGTCCGCAAACCGTGCGTCCCAGGCGACCTCGTCCCACAGATAGGAGGTGCGGGCGGTTACCCGGGTCGAGAAGGTCTCCTCATGCGCCGTGGCCAGGACCAGCAGCTCGGCCTTTCCCGCGCTCAGCTCCTCCGGTGTGACGCCCGCCAGCGGACTGTCCCGGTCGATTGGATGCACCACGGTCCAGTGCAGGCTGAAGAACTCCACCCGCTGGCGGTCGAGCGTGAGCTCGTGGAAGCGCCGTTCCCGCGTCTCGCCGACCCGCTCGTACCACGCCAGGCTGACCCTCACCTCCGCGTCGCTCAGCTCGCTCGGCTCGGCGTTGACCACCCGGAGCATGAGCCCGCGGCCATCCCGATACGGTGCGACCACCGCCCGCTGGGAGAAGCGGATGTGGGGCCGCGGGCGGGCCAGGCGGGCCAGGGTCAGGCCCCCGCCCACCGCCAGGCCTACCAGTCCGCCGATCGACTCGAGGATGGTCAACCACTGCGCGGTGGAGCCCACTGCCACGACCGGACCGGCGCCGACCCCTGTCAGGATCCCTACGCTGTAGGTGAAGGCGATGAAGAAGGGGTCGGAGAGCCCAAGTCGGTCGGTGCCATCCAGGGCGGCCGGACCCAGGCTCCGGTAGCCAATCGCGAAGACCCCGGCCACGAGCAGGGCGAGCCCGGCCAGCCATGCCAGGAACTCCGGCCAGGAGGCCGCCAGGGCCTTGAGGTAGAGCCGCGGCCAGGCCTGCCGCCCCATCCCATACTTCCGGCTGTTTGGGGTGCCATCCTTGTTGACGAACCGGCCACGTACCCGCTCCGTTACCACCCGGCCAAAGCCGAGATCCTTCGGTTCCGCGGTGGCGATTCCGCCGCCGCCTGATTCATGCTCGAACTGCTCCAGTTCTGCCATGCTCCCCTCATCCGTCAGACATTGGACAAACGGTTCCGTCGGCGGATTGATTATAGGCCCGCCGGCGCTCCCGTGGCGGGTCTACGGCCCGGACGGTCTTCCCCCCCAAGTCCGTGGGGAGTACCCATTCAGGGGGAGGAGCAAGGCGTGGCCTCTCCGCCCGGCCTCTGTCCCCGGCTCCCCAGTCCGGGGCAGCAAGCCCGTCCAATTGCGACTGGCCCGAAGCCGTCAACTTAAGTGGCACCGAAACCCAGACAGGAGGCCGTCATGGCCCGAAACGTCGCCGCCCCGCGCGCCCCGCGTGCGGCACCGCCCACCCCACCGGAAGGCCGTTCCACTGCCGCCCGGCTCTACTCCACCAAGAATGACCTGCCGGAGGGGAACCGGCGCGAGGCGGTGGCGCTACTCAACCAGCGCCTGGCCGAGAGCATCGATCTGCAGACCCAGTGCAAGCAGGCGCACTGGAACGTGAAGGGGCCCTCGTTTATCGCGCTGCACAAGCTGTTCGACGAGATCAACGAAGATGTCGAGGAGTACATCGACCTGCTGGCCGAGCGGATCGTCCAGCTGGGGGGGATCGCGGAGGGAACCATCGGGGTCGTGGCGGAGCGCTCGAGCCTGGTCGACTATCCCCTGGGGCTCAGGACCGGAGAGGAGCACGTCGCGGCGCTGTCCGACGCCCTGGCGATGTTCGGCCGCGCCGCCCGGATCGGCATCGATGAGATGAACGACCTCAAGGATGCAGCCAGCGCCGATATTCTGACCGAGGTCTCTCGCGGGGTGGACAAGTGGCTGTGGTTCGTGGAGGCGCACCAGCAGGGGCAGGAACCGGCTCGCTGAGCGACGAGGCGGTCGGGACGGTCGGGACGGTCGTGGCAAGGTGCTCGGTCCTGCCGCGGGCTCGACCGTCCCGTCCGCCTTGTCCGCCCCGACCGCCTTGTCCGCCCCGATCGTCCCGATCGTCCCGACCGTCTTGACCGTCTTGACCGTCGTCAGTCGCCGGGGAGGCTGTAGTCGAACTTGTAGGAGTGCCGCCCCTCCTCGATGATGATCTCCATCTTTCCCGCCAGTCCCACGAGCTCGTCGGTACCGGAGTCGGGCACCACCGTGACGGTCAAGCCCGGCGTGCCGCGGGTCATGAACGCGCTGTGCTGCAGCACGAAGGTCCCCTTCCGGCCATGCAGGGTCCCCCGCACCAGCTCCATGGCGACATATCCGGCCGACCCCTGTACCGCGGTCATGGCGCTCAGCATCTCACCGGTGCTGACTGCGTCGAGATCGCCGTGGAACTGCTTGTCGATCGTCATGCGGCCGAGGGTGGCCCCGCCGGTCGCGGTATGGACCGGCTGCGGAGTCAGCTTCACCTCGAACGTGCCGCGGGCCTCTCTGTTCGTCACCACCACCTCCTTTGCCGGTTTCGAGACCGCCGTCTGGGCTTCGGCATGGGTCGCCGTCGCGACGCCGAGGGCCAGTCCCCCCGCAACGACTTCCGCCAGTGCCCGCGTCTTCATATCGTCTCCTGCTGGTTGATTGACCGCCCTGACCCTGGCTCCCGGCATCGCCTGACCACCTGCGTCGGGCGCGTCCAGATCGCCTCCGGGTGAGGCCATGATAAGGCCGGCGGGCGGGGCTCTATAGTAAGAATGCGACGGTTCCCTGGGTGCCGTCGCGGGAGACCATGATGCCACGACCAGCCGGGCCGGGACCACGCGGGGTACTGAATCTACGTCGGGGGGAGGGCAACTTCCGGCACGCGCGCCACCTGCCGGCGACCGAACTACGCCCGTTCGTCGACTGCTACTGGATGGTGCGGTGGGATCTCCGCGGGCAACCGCCCCAGCTCGCGGAGACCCTGCCGCATCCCTGCGTGTACTGGGTGACCCAGCTGGGCCGATCGGCCATCAACGGCGTCGGAACCGGCCGGTTCACCCGGCTGCTGGAAGGGAAGGGCCGGGTGTTCGGGGTCCGGTTCCGCCCTGGCGGGTTCCGTCCGTTTCTTGGGACTTCCGTTTCCGCCATCACCGACGATTCGCTCCCGCTCCAGGCCGCCTTCGGCGAGGCTGGTCGGGAGGTGGAGCAGGCTCTCACGGACCTGGACGCGGCCGCCGCGACGGCCAACGAGCCAGACGGCGGGGAGCCGTGTGCCGACGACCTGGCCGACGAACGGATGATGGATCTGACCGATCGCTTCCTGCTGGAGCGGTTGCCTCCCCGCGACCCGCGGCTCGATACCGTCAGCGCCATCGTCACGGCCATCGCATCCACGCCGGAGATTACCCGGGTCGAGGATGTTGCGGCACGCTTCGGTTACACCGTCCGCTCGCTGCAGCGGCTCTTCAGCGAGTTCGTGGGGGTGAGCCCGAAGTGGGTGATCAAGCGGTACCGGTTGCACGAGGCGGTGGAGCGGATGGACGCGGGCCAGCCGGTGCAGTGGTCGCGGCTGGCCCTGGAGCTGGGATACTTCGACCAGACCCACTTCATCAAGGAGTTCAGGACCTTCATCGGAAGGAGTCCTGGCGAATACGTCAAAGGCCTTCCGGTGGCCGCGTCGGGGCGGGCCGGGCGCTCGGCGAAGTCGCCCCGGCCCGGCCCCAGGCGCGGCCCCTGAACCGGGAGATCAACCACGACCTCTCTGTGGCCTCTGTGTTCTCTGTGTCTCTGTGGTAAACAAGGCCCGGACCAGCAGCTCAGCTGCCGGCTTTCGCCAAATCTCCCACCTCCGCCGCGAGCCGCCGGACCTTGGCCTGATCGGCGGCGCCCTGGGCATCCGCATTGAGCTGGGTGGCCAGCTGCCCGAGGGCGTCACGCCGGACCGTCCCCGCGAGCCCCTCGGCGCGGGTCAACGCGGCCCGGGTCGCCGAGATCTTCCCCGATGCGAGCCCCCTGGTCCGCTCCAGCTGGTCGAGATAGGCGCGCGCCACCACGAAGCTGGCCGGCCAGGTCAGCCGCTGCTGGTCCTGCACGTTGAGGAAATCGACCCGCACCAGTTTGGCCGCGTCAATCTCATTCTGAGAGATGAACGCGCTGGGCTTGAGCTCGAAGATGTCGAGTCCCCGGGCGAGCTCGGAGCTGTAGATGTACCCGTTGTACCAGTAGGCGGCCCAGGACCCCGCCCCCTGCAACTGGGTGGAGTCCATCGGGCCGCGGTCGAAGAAGGCGATCTCCCTGGGATGGCGGGAGTCGGTCCAGTCGAAGACCGAAATGCCACCCTGGTACCAGCCCTGGGCCATGATGTCGCGCCCCGGGATCGGGATCAGCGAGCCATTGTGGGCCACGCAGTTCTCGTTCGAGGTCTGGGGCGCGGGCAGCTTGTAGTAGCTCTGGAACACCATCGTGCTGCCGGTCAGGGTAAACACCGCATCGGCTCCCCACTCACGCTTGTCCGTCGCGCGGCAGCGCGGCTGCAGGCCGCCGCCCCACTCGTCGGTGAACAGGACCTTGGTGCCGTCGTTGTTGAACGTCGCCGAATGCCAGAAGGAGAAGTTCGAGTCGGCGACCGCGCCGATCCGCTTCGGATTGGCCGGGTCCCGGATGTCGAGCAGGAGGCCGTAGCCGCCACACGCGCCGCCGGCCAGCCCGATGGCCGGGTACACCGTGATGTCGTGGCACTGGGTCGGGCCGGTGCGGGGCGGGCGTGGACGTGCGGGAGCGCCGGCCGGGCGGCCGGCGGCGGCAGCCCGGGCCGCCGCGGCGGCGGAATCGGCCGGAAGCTCGCCGTGCCTGGCGGGCGCGGCGAGGTCGTTGAAGATCCGCGGGGAGCTCACGATCTTCGCCTGCTCCGGCGCCGCCAGCGGCACCTGGATGACCTCGATGCGGAAGAGAGCCGAGTTGGGATCCTCTTCCAACGGCGCTCCGGAGCACCCCTCCAGCTCCCCCGCCGGCCGGACGGGAGCCGAACCGGAGATGTAGATGTACACGTTATCCGGGTCACTCGGCGAGGTGACCACGGTGTGGGTGTGGGACCCGCGGCAGGTCTGCACGTTGGCCAGGTACTTCGGCCTGGCGATGTCGGTGATGTCGAAGATCCGGATGCCGCGCAGCCGGTCGTGGCTCACGGTGTCCGGCACGCCCTGGGTGCCGCAGTCGGTCCGGCCGTTGGTCGCCTCACCGGACACGAACATCAGGTTGCGGTAGACCGAGACGTCGCTCTGCGAGCCCGGGCAGACGTAGGCCGTATGGAGCACGGGATGACTCGGCTGAGAGACGTCCCACACCTGGTAGCCGCTGAAGTTGCCCTGGATGACGTACGGCCCGACGAACGAGAGGTCGGAGTTGATGAGCCGGAAGTCGCCGGGGGTGGAGGTGTTGATGAAATCCGTGGACGGGGGGGTAGCCGAGACCAGCCGCAGGTTCCAGGCGGCCTGGGCCGCGTCCATCCAACCCGCGCGTAGGCCCACTCGGGGGTCCGGGGTCGGCGCGGCCGCGGACATGCCGGACTGGGTAGGGGCGTGGGCGCACCCGGCGAGCGTCAGCGCCCCGAGAGCGAGAGACACGGCCCAGGATCGGACGGAAGGCCGCGGGTAGGACAAGTGCGGTTTCACAGAGCAGACTCCGTTCAGGTAACAGTTAGGCCGGCGGGGAAGCGAAGCTCAGGGGCGGCTGCCGGGGTCGGGCATCGCATCCAGCATGAGTGACATGCGGTCGATCTCCGTCGTCTGGTCGGCGTGCACGTCCGAGGCGAATCGGAACACCAGGCCGTCCTGACCGGCGCCTGGGGCACCGAACAGCTGGTCCACCATGGTAATCGCACCCTGGTGGTGCTGGATCATGTACCGAAGGAACAGGCGGTCGAACTCGGGGCCGCGTGCGGCATCCAGCTCGGCCATCTGCTCCGGGGTCAGCATGCCCGGCATCAGCATGGGGTGATCCATTCCCGGCATGACGTGGCCGCGCGGGTCGGCCGGTGGAACCGGCTCATTCCGCTCCCGGAGCCAGCGCTGCATGAACGCGATCTCGTCCCGCTGGGCCACCACGATCCGCTCGCACAGGCCGCGCACTGCGGCGCTGGCCCCGTGCGAGGGCGCCCAGCCGGCCATCAGGACGGCCTGGGCGTGGTGGCCGATCATGCCGGAGATGAACTCGACATCTGCCGCGGTATAGGGCGGGCGGCCGCTGTCGGCCCGGGCCTGTTCGGCGGGGGAGCGGGTGACGCCGTTCGCGGTGGCCTGCACGCTGCCGGAAGGCGACTGCTGGGCCGCGGCGACACCTGCGACGGAGAAGAGCAGCGCCAGCGCTTGCGGAAAGGGACGGCGAAACACTGGATCTCCTGTGGACGGTCTGGTCTGCCAGGCAGGGGCCCGTGTCCCGGCCGGTCCTTCGTCCCCACGATTCTAGTGCCGGCGGGCCGCTCGGAACAGTCGAGCGGGAGAGGGGACTCGTTTTGGCGCTCAGCTGGCCTCGGGCACCGGACCAGGTACGAAGGAGCGATACAGCAGCAGGTCGTACACCATCTTGAGCCCCGCGCCGAGGACCAGGGGAGCGCCGAGGCTAAGGGCCTGCACGCTCCAGCCCGCGAGCGCCGGACCCACCGCCCATCCGAGGTTCCGCGTCAGCCCCGTGACCCCGAAGGCGTACACCCGTTCTCCTGGGCGGGTCGCGCCCGCGACGAACGCCTGCCGTGCCGGGACGTCCATCTGGACCAGCGCTTCCCGCGCGAGGAACAGGAGCATCGCCGCCGTCGCCGACCCGACCCACGGGAGAAGCAGGAGCAATGCGCTGGACGGAAAGTGAGTGAACACCATCGTCTTCAGGAGTCCAAACCGCCGCGCCAGCACCTCTGCGGCAAAGTAGGACGCGGCGTTGAGCCCCCGGGCGACCAGGAAGAGCGGCCCGATCACCTCGCCGGACAGGCCGAACCGCTTGAAGAACCAGTAGGACAGGATCGAGCCCGCCAGGAATCCGCCGCCCAGGCTGTCCAGCGCAAACAGGCCGGCCAGCCCGCGTACCCGGCGGCGGGTGGCAGGATCTACTCGCTGAACCTTCATCCGGCCTGACTGGCGGCCACTCCCGGCGGGAACCAGCCAGACGTAGATCAGGAGGGGAATGAGCGCCAGGAGTCCGGCTACTGCGAAGAGCAGCCTGGAGGTCTGCGTGGGGTCACCGGGCAGGATGTCGGGAAGGCCCGCCGCCAGGCTGCCGAGACTGCCGCACACATCCTGTGCCGCGGAGTACCGGGCCATCACCCGCGCGCGGTCCGTATCCGGCAGCTGGTCGCTGAGCAGGCTCTGCTCGACCACCTGGGCCGGACCCCGATCCCGCCCCATTCCGTTCACCAGGCCGAGGAATGCCACCACCGCCAGCGCGAGCGGCGTGGAGACCTGGCCGAGGCCAACCAGACCGGCCGCGGACAGCAGTGTGGTGACGACGAGTACCGGGCGGCGCCCGAGTGTCGATGGCCCCCACGCGAGCCAGGCGGTGGCCAGCGCGTTGCCCGCGAGGCCGCATCCGATCACCAGCCCGACCTGGCCCGCCGACAGCTGGCGCCGTGCGAGGTAGAGACCCAGCAATACCCCGGTCAGCCCGATGCAGAAGGCGCGAACTCCGGCGGCGGTCGCGAGCAGCAGCAGCCCGTGGCGCCAGCGCGCCTTACTCTGGCTTGGTGGCATCCACCGCCGCCCGCAGCGCGCGCAGCAGCTCCGTCAGCGGCGCGTCTCCCCAGAAGTGCACGAAGTAGAGCCTTGGCTCCTCGCCCACCAGGTGATGGTGGACGGCCGTGGCGGTCACGCCGTTGGCGGCGAGAGCGGAGAGGAGCGGTTGCAGCTGGGCCGCGGTGACGGCGAAGTCTCCGGTGGCGACCGCGCGTGTCCGGGAGAGCTGGAGGACGTTGATGGGCGAGGCGTAGCCCAGAGCCGGAAGCACGGGTTGGCCGTGCATGGTCACTGTGCCGGTGACCAGGACGAACGAAACCTGCGCCATGGCGCCCGACGCCTTCCCGTGCTTGCCCAGGGCCGCGAAGACCGCACCGGAGTCGATCGTCACGACGCCGGCGGGCGCCGGCGGCACCGGCCGGGGGGTCGCCGTGTGGCGCAGGGCTCCGTCGAGCGCGCGCGCGGTCCGAACTCCAGGCCCCGTCAGGTGAAAGTGAATGTAGCTGACCTGAGGCGACTCACCGGCCAGGTGGTTGTGCACCGCCGTCACCTCGACCGACTGTCTCGCCAGCTCTCCCAGAACCGGCCCGAGCTCCCCTGCCGTGACCACGAGATCGCCCATGGCCGTGGCGCTGTCCGGGGGGCCATCGAATCCCACCCAGGAAGTCAGGGCGAATGGGGCGGGGACCGCCACACTGCCCACTCGGACCGCGAGGTCTTTGCGCGGAAAGTTGAAGCGGATGTAGCCGCCGGCATCCACCGGCGGGCTCTGGAGAATACCGGCGACGTCCTGCCAGGCACGGTCGGTGGGCTCCTGGGCCGAGGCTGGTCGAGCGAGGACGAGCGTCAGGGCGAGCCACGCTGTGGCATGGCGGCGAAGCGGGACGGGAACCGAGCTGGCCATCGTACGTACTCCGGACAGAGAAGGGGGATGCCCGGCCGGGTCCGCTGCCATCGGGTGGCGGACGGGTCCCGGTTTCCCAGTGAAGCGTAACCGCGGTTACAGCCCGGCGCGAGCGGATCTGCGGGCAGCAGCCATCGGCTTCGACGGCTGATTCACCCGGGACTCATCGCGGCTTCACTGCCGGGTATCCAGCATTCGACTCAACCGAGAATACGCCGTCCCGATAGGGGGTCTCCATGCCGTTCACCACCCAGCAGTTCTTCGAGGTGTTCCGACGATACAACGAGGCGGTGTGGCCGGCTCAGGTGGTGCTGCTCGGCATCGGCCTCGCGGCCGCATATCTGGCGTTTCGCGCTCGGCCGGGGTCAAGCCGGTTCGTCGTGGTCGTCCTGGCGGTGCTCTGGCTGTGGATGGGGGTCGTGTACCACCTCGGTTTCTTCCGCGCGATCAACCCCGCGGCGAGCGTATTCGGGGTTCTCTCTGTCCTCCAGGGCTTTGTGCTGCTCCGGGCCGGTTTCGTGTCGGGCGGCCTGAAGTTTCAGCCGGCCCGGGACTGGCGCGGGATCGCCGGTGCGGCCCTGCTCGTCTACGGATTCCTGCTGTATCCCCTGCTCGGGCGGAGCTTCGGGCACAGCTATCCGGCGAGCCCGACCTTCGGGCTGCCATGCCCGACCACCATCGTCACGCTGGGTCTGATGCTGTGGGTCCGCCGGCCCGTCCCTGTCTGGGTGCTCGTGATTCCTCTCGCCTGGACGGTGGTCGGCAGCAGCGCAGCATTCCGGCTGGGGGTGCCGGCGGATCTCGGACTGGGTGTCGCCGGCCTCGTGGTGCTGGTCGATGTGGTCCTGGGACTTTCGGCGACGGGGGCCGACCGCACCGATGGTCACGCTGGGACCAGTTTCATGACTCCATAACGACCCCGACTCCCAGGTAGGGTTGCTCAGAGCTGCAACCGGCGGAGCGAGACGGCATTGAGGGCCACGATGATGGATGACAGCGACATGAGGAGCGCCGACACCTCCGGCCGAAGGGACCAGCCCAGCGACGGGTAGAACACTCCGGCCGCCACCGGGATTGCGAGGAGGTTGTACACGCTGGCCCAGGCGAGGTTCTGCTTCATCTTCCGCACGGTGGCCTGGCTGAGCCGAATAGCCCGGGGGATGTCGAGCGGATCTGACCGCATGAGCACGACCTGCGCCGCCTGGATGGCGACGTCGGTACCGGCGCCGATGGCGATACCGATGTCCGCCTGGGCCAGGGCAGGGGCGTCGTTCACTCCGTCACCAACCATCGCGGTGAACCGGCCCTCCGCCTGTAACCGCCGAACGTAGTCCGCCTTCTGCTCCGGCCGCACCCCCGCAAACACGTCTTCGATGCCGACTTCGGCGGCCACCTGTCGCGCCGTCTTCTCCAGATCCCCGCTTAGCAGCACCGGCCGCACCCCCATCTCTTTGAGCTCAGCGATAGCCTGGCGGGAGGTCGGTCGTACCGCATCGGTAATGCCGATCAGCCCGAGCAGTCGGCCCGCCGCCGCGACATAGACCAGCGAGCGTCCGGTTCCCCCCAGCCGCTCCCGCTCAGGATCGAGCTGGGTCGGGTCCACCCCCGACTCCTTGAGCAGGGCGGCACTGCCCAGGAGTGCGGGGCTTCCCGCTACTACGCCGGTCAGCCCCCGTCCCGGCAGATTCGTGACCTGATCGACCGCTCCATTTGATGCCGTGCCCCGGGCGCTCGCCGCCGCCACGATCGCCTGTGACAGCGGATGGGTGGACTGGGCGGCCAGCGGGGTGGCCAGACGCAGCAGGTCCTCCGCGCTCGCTCCCGGGGCCGGGACCAGGTCAGTCACGCTGGGCTTCCCTTCCGTCAGCGTGCCGGTCTTGTCGAGGATGAGAGTCTGGATGCGGCTCAGGCCTTCAAGCGTGGCGGCGTCTTTTATCAGGATGTTATGCCTGGCGCCCAGCCCGGTCCCAACCGCTACCGCGGTGGGCGTGGCGAGCCCTAGCGCATCGGGACAGGCGATGACGACGGCCGAGATGGCGAAGGTAAGGGCCGTGAGGAATGGCGCGCGGCCGAGCACTGTCCAGCCCAGGAAGGTCACCACACCCGCGCCCACGGCAACGACGACCAGGACGGCTGCCGCTTTGTCCGCCAGCCGTTGCCGCGGCGCCTTGGAGTTCTGGGCCTGGGCCACGAGGTCGGCGATCTGGGCCAGGACGGTGTCGTGCCCGACCTTGGTCGCAGCCATGGTTACCGCACCACTCAGATTGATGGACCCGGCGATGACCTGTTCGCCCGGTCCCTTACGCACCGGACGGCTCTCTCCTGTGACCAGGGCCTCGTCCACGTCGGTGCTGCCATCCCGAAGCACTCCGTCCACCGGGATCCGGTCGCCGGGGCGGAGCCGCAGCAGGTCCCCTGTCACGACCTGGTCGGTCGGCACCAGACTCTCGACTCCGTCCCGCAGGAGTCGCGCGGTGGGAGGCACCAGGGCGAACAGCGCCCGCAGGGCGTCGGAGGCTCCCCGTCGCGACCGCATCTCCATCCAGTGCCCGAACAGCACGAAGGTGACCAGCATGGATGCCGCCTCGTAGTAGGCGGTCGGCTGGCCGATCACTGTCAGGTAGAGGCTGCTGAGGTAGGCCGCCAGTACTCCGGTGGCGAT
>Ga0326730_1000323_pt1 | contig 13434 bp, 12 predicted proteins | sample MHFSIPfraction_3_FD_207740 | JGI IMG/M metagenome (GOLD analysis project Ga0326730, IMG submission 207740) | Lab enriched peat soil microbial communities from Michigan Hollow, Ithaca, NY, United States - MHF7AN SIP fraction | ecosystem: Environmental > Terrestrial > Soil > Wetlands > Peat...
AACGGCACGGCCCGCACGTGCTCCTCGATCAGGTATTGCGGATTGCGCCCGGAAACGAGCGAGAGAAAGAGGATCAGGTCGACCTGGTCGGTGAGCTGCATCGCCGAGCCGGGGAACAGGATCACCGGCAAGCCCGGGGCGGCGTTCCGTACCGCGGCGGAAATTCGCGGCGTCTCGCTCGTCCCGTCGAAGGAGCCGCCGACCAGGATCCCCGCCGCCCCTGCCGCCTGCGCGGCCTGCGCCAGCGCCGCGGCCTGTGCGGGATCCGTGCGGCCCGGATCGATGAGGACGAGCAGCCCCGGCCGGCGGGCGGCCAGGTCGCTCACGCGTCGCCTCCGGCGACCCGCCGCGCCAGCGCCACCAGGCCGCCCGCGTCGTGCTCGGCCTGGGCTTCGAACGCGTACGTCACGAGGGCGTCGGCCGCCAGCAGATCGAGCGCCAGCTCGCGCCCCGCCTCGGGCCGGGCCAGCACGCGCGCCAGCAGGGCGCGTCCGGCGTCGGCCAGGTGATCGGGAAGCACCCCGGGTCCGTCCTGTGCACGCCGGCCCAGGTGGGCGCGCAACGTCGGTGGCGGAGCCGGACGGCGCGCGTCGAGCCACGCCAGGAGCTCGGTCCGGGTCACGACTTCAGGAATCTCCGAACGATGGTCGGCGTCTGCGCCCGCGCCGTGCCCAGGAGTCCCGCGTCACCGACGCCCGCCGACGCGAAGTGCGGTCGCCCGCCCCCCTTGCCGCCGGTGCTCGCGGCCAGCTCCTTCACGATGTCGCCAGCCTTCACGCCCTGGGCCACGAGGTCTTCGGTCACGGCCACGTGGATCCCGGGCCGCGTCCCGGTCGTGTACAACACCCGGATGGCGTTGCGCTTCTTGTCGCGAAACGCATCCATCGTCAGCGCGATCTGGCTGCGATCGTCGAGGTCCGACTCGTCGATGTGCAGCTCGACATCGCCAATGTGCTCCACCGCCCCCGTCGCGGCTCCACCGCCGCCGCGCAACAGGTCCTCCACGCGTTTCTCGAGCCGGCGGTTCTCCTCGAGCAGCGTTTCGATGCGATGGCTCAGGTGCTCCGGCTGCGTCTTCAGCAACGTCGATGCCTCACCGAGCCGACGTTCGAGGTCGCGGGCCAGCCGGTACGCCGCGGGCCCCGTGATCGCCTCGATGCGCCGCACCCCCGCCTGCGAACCCGTCTCGTGCGTGAAGCGAAACAGGGCGATCTCACCCGTCTTGTCCACATGGGTGCCGCCGCACAGCTCGAGCGATACACCCGGCACCTCCACCAGGCGGACCACGTCGCCGTACTTCTCGGTGAAGAACGCCATCGCGCCGGCCGCGATCGCGTCCTTGTAGGGCAGCTCGCGGGTCGAGACCGGCAGGTTCTGCCAGATGTGCTCGTTGACCTCTTCCTCGATCCGGGCGAGAGTGGGGTCGTCCAGCGGACCGTGGTGCGTGAAATCGAACCGCAGGCGCTCGGGCGCCACCACCGACCCCGCTTGCCGCACGTGTGTCCCGAGGATCTTGCGCAGTGCCGCGTGCACCAGATGCGTCGCCGTGTGGTTGCGGGCCACATTGTGACGCCGCGACTCGTTGACGATCGCTTCGGTGGGCGTGGGGTCGAACGGATCGGCGAAATGACCCACGACCGCGCTTCGGCCGTCCACCTTCTCGACGTCCTCGACCGTGAGCTCCCAGCCGACGCCCCGCACGACGCCGGTATCGCTCACCTGGCCGCCCGACTCGGCGTAGAACGGGTTGTCCTCGAGCACGAGCTCCAGCGAGTCCCCCGACTGCCGGAACGCCAGCACGTCGGTCTCGGCGCGCGTGCGCTCGTACCCAACCCAGCGCTGCGAGGCCTGCGGCTTCACGCCGACCCACTCTCCCGCCCCGGCCGCCCGGCGGATCATCGGGCCGCTGGGACGCGCACGGCGCGACCGCTCCCGTTGCGCCGCGAGCGCCCGCTCGAATCCCTCCGCGTCGACCACCTGCCCCCGTTCGGCGGCGATCAGCTGCGTCAGATCGAGCGGGAAACCGTACGTGTCGTACAGCTTGAACGCTTCCTCGCCGGTGATCCCCGCTCCGCCCTTGAGCTCGTCCAGCCGGGACAGGCCTCCCTCGATCGTCTCGAGGAACCGCTCTTCCTCCGCGCGGGTGACCTTCGCGATGTGCGCCCGCCTGGCCGCGAGGTCGGGATACACCCCGTGCATCAGATCCACGACCCGCTCGGTCAAGTCCACGAGGGTGGGCGCGCGCCGGCCCAGCAGCCAGGCGTGGCGCACGGCGCGACGCAAGATCCGACGCAGCACGTAGCCGCGGCCATCGCTCGTCGGATAGACTCCGTCGGCGAGGAGGAACGCCACCGCGCGCGCGTGGTCGGCCAGGACCCGGTAGGGCGCTCCGCCGGGCCCCCGGTCGTAGGGACGGCCCACGACCTCCGCCGTGCGCTCGAGAATCGGCGCAAACAGATCGGTATCGAAGTTCGAGGGAACGTCCTGCAACACGGCGGCGATGCGCTCGAGGCCGGCCCCGGTGTCCACCGAGGGCTTGGGCAGGGACTGCCGCGACCCGTCGGCCTGGAGATCGTACTGCATGAAAACGAGGTTCCAGATCTCCAGCATCTGGCCCTCGTCGTTGAGGCGAACGAACTCGTCGCGCGTCACCTCGCCGCGCCCCCGCGCCGCCTTCGGCCGAAGGTCGACGTTGAGCTCGGTGTTGGGGCCGGCGGGGCCCGTGTCCGCCATCTGCCAGAAGTTGTCCTTGTCGCCCAGCCCGTAGATCCGCGAGTCGGAGAGGCCCGTGATCCGGTGCCACAGCGCCCGGGCCTCGTCGTCCGAATGGTGCACGGTGACGTACAACCGGTCGGGATCGATGCCCAGCCAGCGCTCGCTCGTCACCCACTCCCAGGCGTACTCGATCGCTTCCTGCTTGAAGTAGTCGCCGAAGGAGAAGTTGCCCAGCATTTCGAAGAAGGTGTGATGCCGCGCGGTGTGCCCCACCTGCTCGAGATCGTTGTGCTTGCCGCCCGCCCGCACGCACTTCTGGCACGTCACGGCCCGGCGGTAGTCGCGCTGCTCCAGCCCCTGGAATACCCGCTTGAACTGGACCATGCCGGCGTTGGTGAACAGCAGCGTGGGATCATCGGCCGGCACCAGACTGGAGCTGGGCACCTCGCGATGGCCACGGGCACTGAAGAATTCGAGGAACTTGCTGCGAATGTCGGCCGACTTCATCCGGTGGAATATAGCGTCACGACCTCCTCCACCACCGTCCGAACCATGTGGCCCTCATACCCCCGCCGGGCCAGGTAGGCGAGCAGGCGGCGCCGCTTCACCGCCAGCGGCAGATCACCGAGCTGGGCGGCGCGGCGCGCGGCCACTCCGCGGACGGCCGTCCCGGGGTCGATGCCTTCGGCCGACAGCGTCGCTTCCACGGCCTCCTGGGCCAGACGCCGATCGACTCCCTGGCGAATCAGATCGCTCACCAGACGCACCGGTCCCCGGCCGCGCGCGGCCCGGGTGGCCGCGAAATGCTCGGCATACTGGCGATCGTCGAGCAGTCCCTGTGCCGCCAACCGCTCGAGGGCTCGCTCAACCGCCGCTGCCGGGTGCTGTTTCTGCATCAGGCGACGCCGCAAGTCGACCCGCGCGTAGGAACGCCGAGTCAGGGCTCGCAGCGCGGCGCGGGCGGCCGCTTCTTCGTCCGCCGCCGCCTGCAGCTGCTGGAGGACGTCGTCCGAGAGCGCCCGACCGATCTCGAGGTGGAGCGGCGCCAGTGTCTCCGCGGGGAGAGACGCAAATCGCCCCCGGTCCACCTCCACCAGGCAATAGCCCGGATGGCGCGGATCGGGGGCGAGGCCTGTCACGACCGGCACCGGTCACTCCTCGCCGTTGGCGGGTTCCTCCCCTTCGCCCGACACCACGGGCTTCACGCCCAGATGCTCCTTCACCTTCTCCTCGATCTCGAGCGCCATGTCGGCGTGGTCCTTGAGATACAGCTTCGCGTTCTCCCGGCCCTGGCCAATGCGGTCCTTCCCGTAGGTGTACCAGGCGCCCGACTTGTCGATGATGCCGGCCTCGGCGGCGATATCCACGAGCAGGGACTCGCGGCTGATGCCTTCGTCGAACATGATGTCGAATTCGGCCTGGCGGAACGGCGGGGCCACCTTGTTCTTCACGACCTTCACGCGGACGTGACTGCCGATCACGACCTCGCGCTCCTTCACCGGAGCGATGCGGCGCATGTCGAGCCGCACCGAGGAGTAGAACTTCAGCGCCCGGCCGCCGGTGGTGGTCTCCGGATTGCCGAACATCACCCCGATCTTCTCGCGCAGCTGATTGATGAAGACCACGGACGTGCGCGAGCGGTTGATGGCACCGGCGAGCTTGCGTAGCGCCTGGCTCATGAGCCGCGCCTGCAGGCCCACGTGCGAATCGCCCATCTCGCCCTCGATCTCGGCCTTCGGCACGAGCGCGGCGACGGAGTCGATGACCACGATGTCCACCGCCCCCGACCGCACCAGGATCTCCGTGATCTCGAGCCCCTGCTCGCCCGTGTCGGGCTGGGACACCAGGAGGTTGTCGATGTCCACGCCGATCTTCTTCGCGTACTCGACGTCGAGCGCGTGCTCGGCGTCGATGTAGGCCGCCGCACCGCCCATTCGCTGCGCGTTCGCCACGACCGAAAGCGCCAGGGTGGTTTTTCCGCTGGATTCCGGCCCGAAGATCTCGGTCACGCGGCCCCGAGGGATGCCCCCCACCCCGATCGCCGCGTCCAGGTTGATGGCGCCGGTGGAGATCGCGTCGACCCGTACCCGCGGCGAGTCGGATCCCATGCGCATGATCGACCCTTTACCGCAGGTCTTCTCGATCTGGGAGATGGCCAGGTTCAGCGCCTTGCGGCGCTCGTCGGTGAGCTTTGCCGTGTCGCGGTCTTCGGCCGCCATCAGGGTCCTCGTCATCGGTTGGGAGCCTCGCCGGTTGGGGTGTACGCGAGACCCGAATATATACCGAAGCCTGGATTACCGCCACCCCGGGCGGAATGCGTCCTCCAGGTGCTCCAACACTCCCTTTTGCAGAGCGATGCAATCGAACCGGTAGATGTCCGTCGGCTGCCCGAACCGATCGATCCAGGCGCGGGCCGCCCGCACCAGCTCACGCTGCTTGGCCCCGGTCACCGCTTCGAACGGGCTGCCGAAGGCGTCGCCGCGCCGCGACTTCACCTCGACGAACGCAACGGTCACGCCGCGCCGGGCCACGATGTCGATTTCGATACGTCCCACGCGCCAGCGATGCGCCAGCACCATCCAACCGCGACTCGCGAGAAACCGGATCGCCTGCTCCTCGGCGGCGAGTCCTTGCTTGTGCCGATCGTCGGTCCAGTCGGATGGGTCGCTGCGCAAGCCGCGATACACGGGGACGAAGCTAGTGCCCGCGGCCCTGAGCGCGTCATCCGAAAGGCGCAATCGGGGTCCTTACTACGCAATTGGACGTCGGACGTCTGACGTCAGATGTCTGCTTCTCAGCCACATATCTCATCCAGCTCCTCCAACCCCACCAGCACATCGCGCGGCTTGCTGCCGTTGGCCGGCCCGAGGATGCCCGCCATTTCGAGCTGGTCGATGATCCGGGCCGCGCGCCCGTATCCGATACTCATGCGACGCTGCAGCAACGACGTGGAGCCGAGCTGGTTCTGGATACACACTTCCGCCGCCTGCCGGAACAGGGGGTCCCGTTCGCCCATCTCCCCCTCCACGCCGCCTTCCCCGCCCCGCTCCGCCGCCTCCGCCGCCTCGATCGCCGCGATCTGCTGCTCCATCACCGCCCGGACCGACGCCGTTCCCTCCGCCGCCTTGCGGCTCTTGTACCAGCCCATGATGCGCTCCGTCTCGTCGGTCGAGATGAACGCGCCCTGCACCCGCACCGGCTCGCTCTTCCCGGGCGGGAGGAACAACATGTCGCCGTTGCCCAGCAGCGTCTCGGCGCCGTTCTGATCGAGAATGGTGCGACTGTCCACCTTCGCCGATACCCGGAAGGCGATGCGGCAGGGGAAGTTCGCCTTGATGAGACCGGTGATCACGTTCACCGACGGGCGCTGCGTCGCGAGAATCAGGTGGATGCCGATGGCGCGGGCCTTCTGCGCCAGCGACGCCAGCGGCGTCTCGATCTCGCCCTGCACGGTGAGCATGAGGTCGGCCAGCTCGTCCACCACCAGCACGATGTAGGGGAGGATGCCGTCCTTGTACGCGCCCTCCTCGAATGGCAGCTCTTTCGTGACGCCGGCCTGCGTGGCCAGGGTCTCGCGCGGCCCCTTCAGCGGCCGCCCGTCCTCCACCTTGCGGTTGAAGTCGGCCATGTTCCGCGCGCCGTTGGCGTGCAGCAGCTTGTAGCGCCGCTCCATCTCCGCCTGCGCCCACTTGAGCACCGTCGCCGCCTTGTGATGGCTCGTCACCACCGGCAAGCGCAGGTGGGGCAGGTCCCCGTACATCGACAGCTCGACCATCTTGGGATCCACCATCAGCATCTGCAGTCGGTCGGGTGGATGGGAATAGATCAGGCTCGTGATGATGGCGTTGATGCAGACCGATTTCCCCGACCCCGTCGCTCCCGCGATGAGCAGATGGGGCATCTTGGCGAGATCGTCGTACACCTCCTGGCCCTCGAGATCGCGGCCCAGGACGACCGGCAGGATGCGGCCGTGCGTGCGGAACTTGGCATTGTCGACGAGCTCGCGGATTGTGACCATGCGGGCCCGCGGATTGGGCACCTCGATGCCGACGCGGGCCTTGCCGGGAATCGGGGCCACGATGCGGAGGCTGCGGGCCTTCATCGCCAGCGCGAGGTCGTCGGCGAGAGAGGCGATGCGTCCGACCTTGATCCCCGGCCCCGGCTCCAGCTCGTAGCGCGTGACCACCGGTCCTACGGTGCGGTCGGCGATCCTTCCGCCCACGTGGAACGTCTCCAGGGTCTGCACCAGCCGCTGGCCCATCGCCTCGATCTCTTCGGTCCCGGGATCCAGATCCTCGGATGTTGGGGCGGTCAGGAGCTCCGGTGGGGGGATCAGCACGCCTTCGGGGAGAGGAGTCGCCGGGGACCGTGGTGGGGGCTGGACCTTGGGGCGCCGCGGCTTCTCCGGCCGCTCCGCGGCGACGTCCCGGGGACCGGCACGAGCCGTCGCGGCCACCGCGCTCGTGGCAGGTACGGCATCTTCCTCGAACGGGGCGACTGGTTTCATCGGTCGCGCGGGGGAACGCTTGGAGCGTCCGGTCTCCTCCGGTTCCTCCCCTTCCGCGCCCGCGCGGAGGATGGCGAGGGGATGCCAACCGACCGTCAGAATGCCGAGCGCGGAGAACGCGAACAACCCGACCAGAATGCCGCCCGCCGTGCCTACGGTCCGCACCGCGACACTGGCCAGCCACCCGGGGATGAGCCCGACGAGCTGTTGCGAAGCGCTCCATCGCAGGTAGTCGGCCGGGAACGCAAGATCCACGCGCCCCACGACGCCGATCGCGTACGGCACGAGGAGCACCAGGCCGGCGACCAGCCCCGCCGCCCGCGGGGTCGTGAGCGACCCCAGGCGTCCGAACGCCGCCAGTGCCCACCCAATCCCGAGGACGGGCAGGAGCACCGCCCCCGCGCCGAGGCTCTGCCGGCAGAAGCTCCCCAGGTGCTCACCGAGTCCGCCGGTGAGGTGCCAGGGGAGCAGCGTGAGTCCGAGGAACAGCCCGATGACGAGCGCGCCGACGCCGATCAGCTCCGCCCGCGCCTTCGGGTTCATGTAATCTGGCGATCCGCGTAGGCGGGGACGATCGCGAAGCGGTCCACCTGGGCGCTGAACGTCACGTCGTCACCCAGGCTCAGGGCCTGGAGGGCCCGCCCCGCCTCACTGGCTGTGAACGCGTCCAGCCAGTTCTTGTAGCGTTGCGTAAGCGCGAGGGCGACCTCGGCGCCGTCGTTCAGGATCACCTTGCGCACGCCCTTCTTTACCGCCTTGACGAGGCGGCCCGCCACGTAGGTGTCCTCCAGCGCAAACTGCTTGTCGCGCCCGGCGCAGACGATCGCGAGGTCGCCGCGCTCGCGCAGCAGCGTCCCCGACCGCTCGGCGAGGGCGGCAAAGTTCACGGCGCCGCCGACGATCACGGGGTCGGCCCCCTGCGCCGCGACGAGAGCGGGCGTGCCGTTCGTGGTGGCCAGGTACACGGTCTTGCCGCCCACCTGGTCGGGCGTCATTTCGCGCGGCGAATTCCCCAGGGGGAAGCCGGGGATGGCCATGTACCGCCGCTCGCCCGCCAGCACGAAACCGTCCCGCTCGAGATTGGCCGTCATCTTGACGGCCTCCTCCGAGGACGCCGCCGGCACCACCGCGCGGGCGCCGTTGGCGAGCGCGGCGATGATGGTGGTAGTGGCGCGGAGCACGTCGATGATGACGACCCCCCGGCCGGTGAGATCCCCCACCGTGGGACCGGGCGGCGTGAAGTACACGTCGAGCTTCATTCCGGATCTTGGAGGAGTTGTGGCTCCCGCTCGAGGAACTTGGTGTCGATCGTGCCCGCGACGAAATCAGGATGGCGCATGACCCGTCCGAGGAACGGGATAGTCGTCCGCACGCCTTCAATGATAAACGAGTCGAGCGCCTGCCGCATGCGGGCGATGGCCTCGGCGCGATCGTTGCCGTGCACGATGACCTTGGCGAGCAACGAGTCGTAGTAGGGCGGGACGGTGTAGCCGTCGTAGATGTGGGTATCGACCCGGACTCCCGGACCGCCCGGCGGATGGAACGCGGTGATGAGTCCCGGCGACGGCTGGAAATTGCGCGCCGGATCTTCGGCGTTGACGCGGCACTCGATGGCATGGCCGCGCAGCCGGTTGCCGTGCAGCGTCATCGAGAGCGGATCGCCGGCCGCGACGCGGATTTGCTCCTTCACCAGATCGAAGTTGGTACACATCTCGGTGACGGGATGCTCGACCTGGATCCGGGTGTTCATCTCCATGAAGTAGAACGAGCCGTCCTCGTCCAGCAGGAATTCGATGGTCCCCGCCCCGACGTACCCGATCGCCCGAGCCAGCTCAACCGCCGCGCCGCCGATGCGCTCGCGCAGGGCCTGGTCCAGGGCGGGACTCGGCGCCTCTTCGATCAGCTTCTGGTGGCGGCGCTGTACGGAGCAATCCCGCTCGCACAGGTGCATGATCTGCCCGTGCTGATCGCCCATGATCTGGATTTCGATGTGTCGCGGCCGGGCGAGGTATTTCTCGATGTACACCTGGTCGGAGCCGAACGCCGCGAGGGCTTCCTGGCGGGCCAGATTGTAGGCCTGGGTGAACGCGTCGGCATCGACGGCCACCCGCATCCCTTTGCCTCCGCCCCCGGCCGCCGCTTTGATGATCACCGGAAAGCCGATCTTCTCGGCGACCGCCGCGGCGTCCTCGAGGCTCTCCACCGGGCCGGGGGAGCCCGGCACCGTCGGCACCTTGAGCCCCTGCGCCAGTTTACGGGCGGAGGCCTTGTCGCCCATCTGGCGGATCTGGTCGGGCGTCGGGCCGATGAACGCGATGCCCGAGGTGCGCACGATCTCGGCGAACTCGGCGTTCTCGGCCAGGAATCCGTACCCGGGGTGGATGGCGTCCGCCCCGGTGATTTCCGCGGCGGCGATGATGCGGGAGATGTTGAGATAGCTGTCGCGGGAGGGCGCCCGGCCGATACACACGTCGTCGTCGGCGAAGCGCACGTGCAGGCATTCGCGGTCCGCCTCGGAGTACACCGCGACGGTGGCGATCCCCAGCTCCTTGCAGGCGCGAATCACCCGCAGGGCGATCTCCCCGCGGTTGGCGATCAGCACCTTCTGGAACATCAGCTCGTGAGGCCGATGGACTCGACTCCAGCTGCCGCGCCGGGTCCGCCGAGCTTGCTGCCCGAGGCATCCACGCCCGAGACTTTGAGCGCGAACTCGCTCGGGTTGCTCGCGTAGAAGATCGCGCTCTCGTAGCTGATCACGCCGTGCTGGTACCACTGGAACAACGACTGGTCGAAGCTCTGCATCCCGTACTGGATCGAACCCTCGGCGATCAGGTCGGGGATGTTGAGCGACTTGGTGAGATCACGGACGTTCTCGGCCACGGCCGCCGTGTTGATCAGCACCTCCGCCGCCGGCACCCGGCCTTTCGCGTCCTTGCGCGGCACGAGCCGCAGCGAGACCACGGCCTGCAACGCCGTCGAGAGCAGATGCCGCACTTCGTCGTGCTGGTGGGGCGGGAAGAACGAGATCACGCGGTTGATCGTCTGCGTCGCGTCGGTCGTATGTAGCGTGGAAAACACCAGGTGGCCGGTGTCGGCCGCCTTGAGGGCGGTGTCGAGCGTCTCCATGTCGCGGATTTCGCCGATCAGGATCACGTCGGGGTCCTGCCGCAGCACGTGGCGCAATGCCGACCCGAACGACAGCGTGTCGTTCCCCACCTCACGCTGCGAGATGTTGGCCAGATTGTCGCGGTGCAGGAATTCGATCGGGTCTTCGATCGTGATGATGTTCACCCGCCGGCTCGCGTTGACGTGGTTGATCATCGCCGCGAGACAGGTGGACTTCCCCGAGCCCGTCACCCCGGTCACCAGGACCAGGCCGCGCGGCCGGAGCGCGATCTCCTCAAGCACCGGCGGCAGATTCAACTCCTGAATCGTCTTCACCTCGTAGGGGATGGCGCGGAAGGCGAAGGCCACGGTACCGCGCTGCTGGTACACGTTGGTCCGGAACCGGCCCACCCCCGGCACCCCGATCGCGAAGTCCGCTTCCTTGTGCTCCGCGAACTCCTTCACCTGCCGGGGCGTCATGATCTGCTCGGCGAGGGACTTCAATTCCTCGGGCTTCAAGGGCTGGGTCTCGAGCGAGACCAGGTCCCCGTTGACCCGGATCGTCGCCGGCCGGCCGACCTTGAGCAGCAGGTCCGATCCGTTGCGCTGGACCATCTGCGTGATCGCCGCCTTGAAATTGAACGGCGGCGGATTGCCCTGCGGTGCGTCAGCCATGAGGATCCACCCGGAAAAGGACCTGACCGAATTCGACGGGTTGCGCGTTCTCCACACACACCTCGCGCACCACGCCCTGCACTTCGGCCTCGATCTCGTTCATGATTTTCATCGCTTCGATGATGCACACCACCTGCCCCGACGCAACGCGGGTGCCCACCTTGGCATATGCCTCGGCGCCCGGCTCGGGGGCCTTGTAGAACGTCCCGACCATCGGCGACTTGATCTCGAGCAGCGCGCTCGGGGAAGGCGCGGCCGCGGGGGGCGGCGCCGCGGCAGCCGAGGCGCCGGGCGGGGCCACGGGTGCCCCTCCGGCCGGAGCGGCTGCGCTCACCACCACCGGCCCGGAAGCCCCCGAGACCGACCCGGCCTTGGAGACCCGCACCGATGACCAGAGCCCCAGGAGCCCGCGGCGCACCTCGATCGCGCCGAGCTCGGGGGTCTCCCGCAGGATGGTGACGAGTTTCCCGATGAGATCCAGGTTCATGTCCCCACAGGGTATGGCATGAGGTCCAAATAGACCACCCGGAGAAGCGATCCGTCAATCCGCGCCCGCCGGCTCACGGCAGTTCCACCAGCTCCGTCGCGCCGTCGGACAGGAGGACCGGTCCCTCGGCCGACACGTGGACATCGTCCTCGATCCGGACGCCGCCCTGCCCCGCCAGATAGATCCCCGGCTCGATCGTAACCACGGCGTCCACCGGCAGCGGCTCGGCGCTGGTCCGCGCCAGTCGCGGCGCCTCGTGTACTTCGAGGCCCAGCCCGTGCCCCAGGGAGTGGCCGAACGCGTCTCCGAACCCGCGGGCCTCGATCATGTCCCGGGCCAGGGCATCGGCCTCTCGGGCAGGCATGCCGGCCCGGATGCGCTCCCGCGCCGCCCGCTGCGCGGCGTACACGAGATCGTACAGGACCCGTTGCGCATCCGTCGCCTTCGCTCCCACGACCACGGTGCGCGTGATGTCGGCGCAGTATCCGTCGACTTGCGCGCCGAAGTCTAGCAGCAGCCAATCCCCGCGCGCCACGGGCCGCGGACTCGTCCGTGCATGGGGCCAGGCGGTACGTGGACCGGAAGCGACGATCGTGGGAAACGGGTGCGCCTCGCTCCCCAGCCGCCGCAAGTGCCCTTCCAGCATCCCGGCGATCTCGCGCTCGGTCTGACCGGCGCGCACCGCGTCGAGCGTCGCGCGCAGCGCCTCTCCCGCCAGCGTCGCCGCCGCCCGCACGGCAGCGACCTCCGCGGGACTTTTTCGGACCCGCAGTCGCTCCACCAGCTCCGGCGCGGCGCGCCAGTGCCAGGTCCGTCCGACCGTGGCGATCCGCTCCGCGTCCTTGGCCGACACGATGTGCGCCTCGAACCCGATGGTTCCCAGCGGGCCGAGCGATCCGATCTCCCGAAACAGCCGGTCCCAGGCGCTGGTACGCTCGACCACGACGCGCGCCGCTCCGTCGATCTCCGCCTGCGCCTGCTCTTCATAGCGGAAGTCGGTAACCAGCAGGACGCGGCCCGGTGTGACGACCACCAGTGCCGCCGATCCACTGAACCCCGTCAGGTAGCGGATATTCGGCAGCGAGGTGACCAGCAGCGCGTCCAGTCCTTCGGCCCCGAGCAGGTGGGCGAGCGCCTCCTGCCGCGCGGGGCGTGCGTCCTCATCCACGGCGTGCAGCGAGATGACGCACCAGGCCGTCGAGCGCGAGCCGGTAGCTGTCCGCGCCGAAGCCGGTGACGATGCCGAGCGCGAGATCGGCCAGCAGCGATCGCCGCCGCTCCGGCTCACGCGCGAAAATGTTCGAGAGGTGCACCTCGACAAAGGGAACCTGCGCCGCCAGCAGGGCGTCCCGGACGGCCAGACTGGTGTGCGTGAACGCCGCCGCGTTGACGAGTGCGCCATCGGCCGTGCCCCGCAGGCGCTGGATCGCCTCCACCAGCTCGCCCTCGTGGTTCGTCTGCGTCCAAGCGCATTCGACGCCGAGCGCCGTGGCCTGGGCCCGGACGGCGACTTCGATTTCACCGAGCGTCGCGCGACCATACAGCTCGGGTTCACGGGCGCCCAGGAGATTGAGATTGGGGCCGTTCAGAACGGCGATGCGCACTAGGCCTTGAGACTCTTGAGCCACGCCTGGAATTGATCCAGGTCCTCTTCCTGTTCCGGCGAGCGGTTCCGTCCCCCTCCCGACGGCCGGGGAGGCCGGGAGTTCGGGGCCGGCTTCCCGGCGCCGGTTCCGGGTGCGGCGGCGGTGCCGAAGAAATCATCGAATGAGAAGCCGCCACTCGCCGTCGGCAGCTTGGACGGTTGTTCCGGTACCGGCTCCGGCAGCGCGGGAACCGAGCCACGTCCGCCCTCTTCCCCGAAAACGGAATCGAGCGAGATGGCGTCGCTTGCCGGCCGCGTCGGGCTCCCCGGAGCGGGCTGGTCGGGCTCCGCCTCCACCTC
>Ga0326730_1000325_pt1 | contig 13360 bp, 13 predicted proteins | sample MHFSIPfraction_3_FD_207740 | JGI IMG/M metagenome (GOLD analysis project Ga0326730, IMG submission 207740) | Lab enriched peat soil microbial communities from Michigan Hollow, Ithaca, NY, United States - MHF7AN SIP fraction | ecosystem: Environmental > Terrestrial > Soil > Wetlands > Peat...
GGAGCGGATCCGTCGCGAGCCTGGCGACCCGGCCGCCTTGCACCACAGTCCGGACGGGATCAGCGGGCTGCTGGACGACCAGGCGCAGGTGGCGCTGGCGGCGCTGGCCGCGCACGAGGCGACCGGAGAGCAGCGCTGGCTCGAGTGGAGCGAGGCGTTGCTCGACCGGGTCTGGCGAGAGTACCTCGACCCGGCGCAAGGTGGGCTGTGGGACACGTCCACCGGTGCGGCGGGTGAGGGACTGCTCCCCACCCGCGCCCGGCCGGTGCAGGACACCCCGACCCCGTCTCCCAACGGTGTTGCGGCGCTGTGCGCTGCGCGCCTCGCCGAGCTGACGCAGGCCCCGCGGTGGCGGGAGCGCAGAGATGGGCTGGTCCGGGCCTTCGCGAGCGCGGCGCCGGAACTGGGGATCTTCGGTGCGACGTTCCTGCTGGCGGTGGACTGGGTGGTCAATCCCGCCGCTCATCTCGTGGTGGTCGAGGGCGAGGAGCCGGGCCACGCGGAGACCGCGGCCGGCCTCCATCGACGCGCCCTGCGCACCTACCTCCCCCGGCGGGTGGTGCAGCGGGTGCGGCGCGGCACCACAGTCGCGCTGCCGCCGGCGGTGGCCGCGATGGCCGCCGGTCCGGGTACCCGGGCCTTCGCCTGCGTCGGGGCCACCTGTCAGGCACCGGCCGCCTCGATCGAAGCCTGGGCGCAAACCCTCGGCGCGCTGGCGCGGGGGCGTTCGCCGGCGGGGGCGCCGCGGAATTGAGGTTCCAGGGCCGCTGCCTTATCCTCCGTCCCGGTTTCCGGTTGCCGATTCCCTCTTTCCCGTACGCCCCATGAAAACCGCCACCATCGAGACCAGCCGGGGGACCATCGTCGCCGAGCTGTTCGACGACGAAGCCCCGAACACCGTCGCCAATTTCGAGAAGCTCGCCAACTCGAAGTTCTACGACGGCACCCGATTCCACCGGGTGATCAACAACTTCATGATCCAGGGAGGCGACCCGCTGTCCAAGGATCCGAACGATCCGCGGGTGGGCACCGGTGGCCCGGGGTACACCATCAAGTGCGAAACCGCCCGCAACGTCCACAAGCACGTGGCCGGCACCCTCTCGATGGCCCACGCGGGCAAGGACACCGGAGGCAGCCAGTTCTTCATCTGTCACTCGCCCCAGGGCCATCTCGACGGCAAGCACACCGTCTTCGGGCAGGTGACGTCGGGCCAGGACGTGGTGAACGCGATCCGCAAGAACGACGAGATCACGTCCATACGGGTGGCCTGACTGTTCCTCGATTTCGCCGTTCTCGCCGACTACGCCCTCATTGACCAGCAGGGCAAGCTCTCGGTCCTGGGACTGTTTCAGCATGTCTGGGTGCCGCATTTCCCAGCGGTGCATCCCCGCGCGCATCTGGTGCTCCGGCTCCGCGGCCGGCGCACCGAGATCGGTGAGCACCGCATGCGCATCCGTTTCGTGGACGAGGAGGGGGAGAAACTGGTCGAGGGCGAGGGATCGGTGCATTTCGGCGAGCCCCCGGCCGGAGTGACTGATGTGGAGGCAGGCGCCGTGCTGGTGTTCGATTTGCCGCTGCCCCGCCCGGGGACCTACGCCTTCGAGATCTCGCTCGACGGGGGCGACGAGTACCGCGTGCCGCTGAGCGTGGGCCAGATGCCGGGACCGGCCACCGGATCAGAGGGAGGGACGCTTCACTGAGGCCTCAGCCCCCCTTCATCTACCAGCACTCATTCTTTGACAAAGTTGTCGGCTTTCCGTAGACTAGCGGTCGCACCGCCTCCTTCTGCCCGACAGCTCGCATCACAGCGATCCTTCCCTGGGAGTCTCTATCTATGCAGCGATTCCATGTCTGGTTGGCCGTCGGAGGACTGGCCGCCCTGGCCGGCGTCCCCGGCGCTCTTGTTGCCCAAGGCTACGCCGTCAATGAACACGGCACATGCGCCATGGCCCGAGGCGGCACCGCAACCGCATCCCCCTGTGCCGATGGCTCCGCCATATTCTACAACCCCGCCGGGCTGGCGGGCCTGGGCAAGGGACGCGGCATCATCACCGTCGGCGCCACCGGGATCCTGGCCACGGGTGGGTTCGAAAACGACCTCGGCCCCAAGGACGACCTGCACAAGAAGGTGATCCCGGTTCCCCACGTCTACGCCGGGTACGGGATCAGCGACAAGCTGGGGGCCGGCATCGGGCTGTTCGCCCCGTATGGTCTCGAGACCAACTGGGATACCGACGCCCAGGGCCGCTTCCTCGGCTATCGGAGCGTGATCCGCAACATCTACATCCAGCCGACGCTGGCGTTCCGGGTGCACCCCCGCGTCGACTTCGGCGCCGGGTTTGACTACAACTTCTCGCACGTGCAGCTGCGGCAACACCTGGATCTCTCGTCCCAGTCCGTGCCCCCGGGGCTGTTTCCGGCCAACGTGCAGACCTTCGCCGACGTCGGCATCCTGTCGGGAACCGACTTCGCCGACGCGAATCTCCAGGGCAACGGCCACAGCGTGGGGTACCATCTCGGCCTGATCGTGCGGCCGGTGGACCGGCTGTCGCTGGGCGTGCGCTACCTGAGCCGCCAGCACAGCAAGATCAAGAACGCCACGGCCGAGTTCAAGCAGATCGACACCAACATCCTGCTGGGCGGGCTGCCGCTGGACGCGCAGCTGGCGCCGCAGTTCGGCGTCGGCGCTCCGCTCGGGAAGCAGGACGCCAGTACCGCGCTGCGCCTGCCTGAGCAGCTGTCCTTCGGCGCGGCGGTGGACGTCACCACCAAGTTCCGCGCGCTGGTGGACGTGGTCACCACCAACTGGACGGTGTTCGACACCCTGGCGATCACCCTGGACCAGGCGGGGGTGATCCGGCTGCCCCAGGACGACAAGCGCACCTGGGCGTTCCGTCTCGGCGGTGAGTATGCCGTAAGCCCGAGCACGACGCTGCGCGCGGGCTACATCCGTCATGGTGCGGCCGCCCCGGACCAGACCGTCGTCCCCAACCTGCCCGAAGGCCCCCGCGCCGAGTTCACGGGCGGCCTGGGCACTAAGCTGGGCCAGCATGTCCAGCTGGCCCTGGCCTACCAGTACATCAAGCAGCAGGAGCGCCGCGGACGGATCGTGTCGGATCCCACCGTCACCAACGGGCTCTTCACGTTCAACGCGCACCTGTTCGGTGCGACGTTCACCTACTCGTTCTGACCGGGAGACCAACGGCCATGAAGCGCAATCACGCGGTCGCTCTCCTGCTGGCGCTCCCGCTCTACGCCGGCTGCTTCAGCGACGACTCCCTGAACCCGCCCGCCACGCCCCCCGTTCCTTCCGGAGGGGCCGTGTTCCAGCGGTACGTGTCCATGGGCAACAGCATCGCCGCGGGCTTCCAGTCCGGCGGCATCAACGACAGCACCCAGCAGCGCGCCTTCCCTGTGCTGCTGGCGGCAGCGGCCGGCGCGGATTTCGTCATCCCCCATCTGAACATGCCGGGGTGTCCGTCCCCCTATGTCAACAACGTGACGCGGACGCACGTGGGCGGCATTCCGGATGCCACCTATCGCTCGATCTGCTTCGGTCGGCAAAGCAACACCGGCGCAATCAACAACGTTGCGGTGCCGGGTGCCGGCGTACAGGACATGTTCAGCAACTTCGCCACCCCCGTCAGCATCTACGAGCAGCTCTCGGCGTTCTTCCTGGGCGGCCGGACTGAGATCAAGGCGATGCAGGACGCCCGGCCGACCCTGGTCTCGCTGGAGATCGGTCCGAACGACGTGCTCGGCGCCCTGATCAGCGACGCCAACCCCGGTGATCCCGCCGAGGTGACCGCGCCGGCCACCTTCGCGACCGCCTACACCCAACTGGCCGAGAGCCTCGCCGCGACGGGCGCCTCTGTCGTCGTGTTCACCGTGCCGGATGTGACCGTGATACCCTTTGCGTCGAAGGGATCCACCTACTGGTGCCTGCGCACCGGCGTCTGCCCCGGAGTACCCCAGCAGTTGCCACCCACCCTCACGGTGAACAACAACTGCGCCCCCGGGGCCGCGGTGCCGGGTGCCAAGGGCGACAGCATCCTGATTCCATGGACCAAGGGTCTGCCCCGCATCGCCGCGGCTGCCGCGGGACAGCCGACGACCCTCGACTGCTCGGTGGACAGCGTGGTGGTCACTCCGGCGGAGTATGCCGGCATGCGGAATGCCGTTGTGGCGTTCAATGCAACTGTGAATGCCCAGGCGACCGCCCATAACTGGGCCGTACTGGACGTGAACGCCATTCTGCTTGGGGCCCAGGCCGCCGGCCAGATTCCAGCGTTTCCGGACATCTCCCGCGCCACCACCGGCGGCGCGGTGACCTTCCAGGGGTTCAACGCCCAGGGCCAGAGATTGCCCCCGGCTGCGTCGCTGTTCTCGTTGGATGGCTTCCACCCGTCCACTGTTGCCCACCGGACGCTGGCGGATGCGCTGGCCGGCGCCATCAATCAGAAGTACGGCACCACGCTGCCGATCCCAATCTGCGGGGCGATCACCTGCCCGGCGCCGTAGGCAGCCGTCAGCCCTGAGCCGTCAGCCCTCAGCGGCACAACGACCCTCCGTGCGATTGCATGGGGGGTCGTCTCACGGACGGGTTTCGCTGACGGCTGAAGGCTGACGGCTATCCGCCTATCTTCCTCCACATGCCCAATTCCGACTGGACCCGCGACCGCGGCCTCGCCCTGATGCACGAGTACACCGCCTCCGAAGCGCTCCGGAAGCACATGTACGCCGTCGAGCTCGCGATGCGGGCGATGGCCCGGAAGCTCGGTGGCGACCCTGTCGAGTGGGGCCTCGTCGGCCTGCTGCACGACTTCGACTATGAGCGCTGGCCCAACCAGGAGCACTCCCCGACCGAGGGCCACCCGGCCCAGGGCGTCCGGGTACTCGCCGAGCAGGGGCTGCCGGAGCCGATGCAGCGGGCCATCCTGGGGCACGGCAGCTACACCGGCGTCCCGCGGGACACGCCGATGGCGAAGGCGCTGTTCGCGGTGGACGAGCTGTGCGGCTTCCTGGTTGCCTGCGCACTGGTCCGGCCGTCAAGGAGTCTCCGCGACCTCGAGGTCGCCAGCGTCAAGAAGAAGCTCAAGGACAAGGCCTTCGCCCGCGGGGTGAACCGCGAGGATGTGGTTCATGGCGCCGCGGAGCTCGGAGTGCCGCTCGATGAGCACATCGCCTTCGTGCTCGAAGCCCTTCGCCCGGCGGAGTCCAGCCTGGGACTCGGTGGGGCATGACCGAGGGACCGCAGGCCCGCCAACCGGTCCAGCGGGCCATCGACCGGGCGGCGGCGGCTCGACCGATTCCCGGTAACCGCGTCACGCTGCTGCAGGATGGCCCCCTGGCCTATGGCGCCATGCTGTCGGTCATAGCCGGAGCCCGCCGTTACATCCACTTCGAGAACTACATCATCCGGGACGACGCCACCGGCTGGCGCTTCGCCGAAGCGCTGGCTGGGCGGGCCCGGGAAGGAGTGGCGGTTCGGGTGCTGTACGACTGGTTCGGCTGCGTCGCCACCGGGAGGAAGTACTGGCGGTTCCTGCGGCAGGCCGGATGCGAAGTGCGGGCGTTCAACTCCCCCAGCCCGTTCCGGCCAATCGCCTTCTTCTCCCGGGATCACCGCAAGCTGGTGGTGGCCGATGGCGGATTGTCGGTGATCGGGGGGCTCTGCATCGGCGACGAATGGGCCGGCGATCCTGAACGTGGCATCCCACCCTGGCGCGACACCGCGGTCCTCATCGACGGCCCCGCCAGCATCGCGCTGGACCTCGCGTTCGCCACCACCTGGGCTCTCGCGGGGCAGCCGCTCCCTCAGGACGAGCGAACCCCCGACGTTCCCGCGGGCGGGGAGGCCGCGGTCCGGGTGGTGGTGGGTGAGCCGGGACGGGAGCGGGCCTACCGGGTGCTGGAGTATCTCGCCGCCGGCTGCAAGCGGCGGTTGTGGATCGTCGACGCCTACCTGGTGCCGCCGCCGAGGCTGTTCGAGGTGCTGTCCCTGGCGGAGAAGGACGGGGTGGACATACGCCTGCTGGTGCCCGGCTCGAGCGACGTCCCCGTGATCCGGAACCTCACCCGGCTGGGCTACCGTGACATTCTCCGCGCCGGAATGCGGATCTTCGAGTGGGAGGGTCCGATGATTCACGCCAAGACCATGGTGGCCGACGGCCGCTGGACCCGGGTGGGGACCAGCAACATCAACATCTCGAGCCTGGTGGGGAATTACGAGCTGGACGTGGTCATCGAAGACCAGTCGCTGGCACGGAGCATGGAGCTGCAGTTCCGCCGGGACATTGGCACCAGTGTGGAGGTGGTGCGGCGCCCGCGGCGCGCCCCTGAGGCGCTGCGGCGGGTGATGCCCTCGCGGCTCGCCCGCCGCATGAGCCGGGCGGGGACCGTCGTGCGGGGCCGCGGCCGGCGCGAGTTGCGCATCCGCGCGGTGGTGGCGGCGCGGCGCCTTGCGAGCGGCGCGTTCCGCTCCCTGCTTGGTCCGGTGAGCCTGGTGCTGCTGGTGCTTGGAACGCTCGCGCTGGGACTCCCCACGGTGGTGGGCTATGTGGTGGGCGCGGTCTCCCTGGTCCTTGCCGGGGTGCTGGCTCTGCAGCTGTGGCGGCGGAGGGAAGCGGCGAACCGGACGTGAGGCGTGAGAAGTGAGGAGTGAGGAGTAAGAAGTCAGAAAGTGAGAAGTGAGAAGTGAATGTAGGCGTAGGCCATGCTTCTCACTTCTCACTTCTCACTCACGCCTGCGCCTCACATCTGCTGTATCTCTGCCAGCCACTGCTCCATCGAGCCGGCCCGCTCGTCTTCCAGCTTCTGGTACAGGGCCAGGGCAAGCCGGGCGTCCTCGGCGGCGCGGCGATGGTCGCGCCGGGCCAGGTAGAGCCGGGCTCTCGCCTCCAGCGACTCCGCTTCCAGCAACGCGCTGCCGTGGTCCCGGGCGAGTGCCATGGCCCGATCGAGCGCGTCTCCTGCCGCCGCCAGGTTCCCCAGTGCGGTGCGCGCCTCCCCCGCCAGCCTGAGGGCGTCCGCCTCCCCGAGCGCGTCGGGAATGGCGGCATACTGCTCCGCCCCGAGCCGGGCCCCGGCCTCCGCCACCGCCGCCTCGCCCCGCCGGAGCGAGAGCTCCGCGCGGCCGACGTGGGCCATGGCAACCATGCGCGCATTCCCCGCCCCTCGGGCGTGCGCGATCGCCCGGCGCTGGCAGCGGTCGGCCTGATCCAGCTGACCAAGGTCCCGGTGGGTAATCGCCAGGTTGTGATAGGTCTCGGCCAGGCCGAGATCACTCCCCAGCCGCTGGAACGCGGGAACCGCGAGGTGGTAGAGCGAGAGGGCCCGCTCGCGCTGGCCCCGCAGGTTGGCCAGGGCCCCCAGGTTGTTGGTCACCCGGGCCACCACCAGGTGGTCCCCGGCGCCGCTGGCCAGCTCCAGGGCCCGCTGCAGCGAGGCGTCGGCCGCGGGGACATCACCCGACTCCAATTCCGCCACACCCAGCATGTTCATCACCCGGCGCAGACGCGGACCGTCGCCCAGCTGTTCGTATGGCCGTACCAGCTCTCTCAATCGGTCCCGGGCGTCCTGCACCCGGCCGGTGCGCAGCTCCGCCTCCGCCATGATCAGCGGCAGCTCGGCCGCGACCTCGGGCTCAGGGCAGGACTCCTCGAGCAGGGCGTACAGCTGGCCCCACTCCCCATCGGCACGGAGCGCCTGGCATCGGCCCAGCAGGGCCTCGAGCGCGCGCGAATCCAGGGTCACCGGCGCCGGCTCCTAGTAGGACAGCGCGTAACGGGTGAAGCCCGGGATGTCCGCGTCGACTTCCTGCGAGCTGGTGTCCACGTTGCCGGGCAGCAGGCTCCAGGGATCGCCGGGATGCTCCTGCCGCCAGATCCGGAGATCGAGAAGCAGCGCGCTGTCCGTCGAGTCTACCTTGCCGTCGCCGTTCAGGTCGGGATCGCACTCGCCGAACTTGAGCCACAACCGGGCCGGACGGCTGGGGGAGAATTCGAGGCCCTGGGGCGAGAACTCGGTGATGAACCTGAGGGTATCCACCACCTGGAGCGTGATGAGCACCGAGTCGCCCTGCGCGATCGGAGTGCCGTCAGGGTAGTTGACCAGCGAGCGGCTATCTACCCGGAAGCGGGCGAGTTCCACCGAATCCCCGCTGCCCGCCGGGGCGCGGTACATGATCCGCACCTCCCTGGTCTCGCCCCGCACCGCCCAGAAGCTGACCTGCCGTTCGCCCAACGCCGGCGCCCAAACGGCGGGGTGCAGGAAATGGAGGCTGTCCTGCACCGCCGTGGAATCCATCGGCGAGGAGCCGGCGGGAGACCCGTCTCCGGAGCACGCCACACCGAACAGAACGAGCCCCAGAATGGGGACTAGACGGGACATCAGCCTTCCTCCTCGGTAGGAACGTTCCGGCGGCCGCGCGCCGCCAGCAGTCGCAGCAGCCGGGTTCGGGAGATTCGGAGCCGGCGGGCGGCTTCACTCTTGTTGCCTTCGCACAGCCGCACCATGCCGCTCGCGGCGCCCCGAATGACCTCGGACATCGGAGCGGGGAACGGGATGCCCGACTCGCCCACGGCAAAGCGGGTCGGAGCGCCATCCAGATTGAGATCGGGGACGTCGAGCGGAGCCCCCGGGACGCCCAGCAGGATGGCGCGCTCCAGCACGTTGCGGAGCTCGCGCACGTTCCCGGGCCAGGTGTGGGAAGCCAGCGCGCGCTCGGCGGCCGCGGTGAGCCCCGGCACGGGGAGGCCGTACTCGCCGGCGAACCGGCTCAGGAATACGCGGGCCAGGGGGAGCAGGTCGCCGGTGCGGTCGCGGAGCGCGGGCAGCCTGAGCCCGACGACATTGAGCCGATAGTACAGATCCTCGCGGAACTCACCCCGCCGGGCCGCCTCCGCCAGGTCAACGTGGGTCGCGGCGATGACCCGGACCTTCACCTCGATCGGGCTGACGCCTCCCACCCGCCGCATCTGCCGCTGTTCCAGCACCCGCAGCAGCTTGCCCTGCAGGGGCGGCGAGAGATGACCGACCTCGTCGAGAAACACAGTGCCGCCAGCCGCCACCTCGAACAGGCCCGGCTTGGCAGCGCTGGCATCGGTGAAGGCGCCCTTCTCATGCCCGAACAGCTCGCTCTCCAGAAGGTGCTCGGGAATGGCGGCACAGTTGACGTCGACGAAGGGAGAGGCCCGCCGCGGACCATTGTAGTGAATGGCCCGCGCCAGAAGTTCCTTGCCGGTGCCGGTCTCCCCATTGATGAGGACGGTGACTCCGCCATGCGGAATGACCCGCGCGGCCCGCGCCAGAGTCTCTCTCAGCGCGGGACTCTGCCCCAGTATCCCCTCGAACTGGAACTTGGCGGCCTCCCGCGAGGCGAACCGCTCGGTGCCGGCGGCCAGCCGGATCCGCTCCGCCTGACTCGCCAGCCAGTCGCGCAACAGCTGCAGGTCCCCCGGCAGGGCGAAGTACGCCGCGGCGCCGGCATGGATGAGGCGCTGCGCCAGATGGTGATCCGGGAGGCCTCCCACCACCGCCGGTGAGATGGCGGCCGTTCGCAACCACTGCAATGCCTCGACCGTCAGAGACTCGACCCCGCCCACGGCAAGCAGCACCACCTGCTCTCCCGTAAGGGGCGGTGGTGGATCGGAGCGGTTGAACACTTCGAGCGCGAATCCGGTTTCCTCGGCCAGGCCGGACCACAGGGTGGCGAAGGAATCACTGAGCGCGCACACCGACAGGACCGGATTGGCCTGACTTGGAGCTGCGCGGGTAGTGGGCGGCATTGCGGCGTCGCGGTCGGGGTGGAATAGCGCTCGTGGCCCACTCTGCTGAGCAGGAGCTGGGCCCAGGATCCCGACCCGGAGCAGTGGCGCCAAGTCAATGCGCTGCATCGAGTTACTCGACATCGCCTGGCTTACCTGACCTCCCCTGTCGGAACGAATGATTCCACCCGTAGCGTTGCGATACAGTCTGGGCGACCGGGAAGGCGGCCACCGGCGACACCGTCCAGCCACGCTGCACCGCACTCCACAGGGGCAACGGGAGTGCCGCCGCGCGACGTCCGCTAACATCTTTCTTTTCTTGGAGTTGAACCGTGGAGCCTGGCACGCCATGGTGCAGTGGATCAATGCGGCTGGAGCGAGGCGCGACGATCTCGGAAGACTCACTCGCGGTACGGACATGGCCTGTGACTGACGCCGAGCTGGTCCGCATGGCCCAGACGGGAGACCGCGACGCCTTTGGGTCGCTGGTCGAGCGGCACGCACCGATGGTGCGCCGGCTGACGCGCGCGGTATTGGGTCAGGAGGAAGACGCGGAAGACGCCGCCCAGGATGCCTTCCTGTCGGCCTGGACCGCATTCGACCGGTTCGACGCCCGGGTGGCGCTGGGTCCGTGGCTGGCACGGATTGCCCTCAATGCCGCCCGGGATCTCCGGCGCCGCCGACGGGTCCGGAGCACGGAGCCGATCCCCGAGTCTCACGCCTCCGCCAGCCTGCTGCCGGATCACGATACCGAGCGGGCGCTCCTGCGAGAGCGCCTGGGGCGCGCCCTGAGGGAACTGCCGGAGCGGCAGCGAGTCGCGGTGGTGCTGTTCGAAGTCGAGGGCTACAGCCACGCTGAAGTCGGGGCCATGCTGGGCATCCCCGAGGGAACCGCGCGATCGGATGTGTTCCACGCGCGGCGCAAGCTGCGCCTCATGCTGGGACCACAGGAGCAGACCGGGGTTTAGCTCTGCCGGTCTCAACGAATCTCCCCCGGGGCGCGTATACACCGCAGAACCCGGGCGAGTCCGGCTGGCTCATGTGCCGGACGGTACCCCGACGAGGAGGATCACCGATGAGCGCTAATTCGCCTTTCGATGCGGGTCGGGATCGGGAGCTCGGCGACGCGCTGCGTCTGGTGCTGACACCCGGCGGGAATGCCGAGTTCGTGTCCCGGGTCCTCGCCAGTCTACCGGCAGCGGGATCGTTCTGGGACGTTCTCGCGGGATGGGCCCGTCCCGGGATTGCGGCCGCCCTGCTGGTCGCGGTCGCGCTGGGCTACTGGCTGGTGCCGCGGGACCAGGGCGGCCCTGCCCCCACCGCGGTCGAAGTCCTCGCGGCCGACCAGCCGCTCGACCAGGACGCGCTGACCAGCGTCCTTCTCGGAACCGGAAGGTAGGTCTCGCCCCGATGCTCACCAGCACCTGGAAGGCAGTGGCATTGCTCGCGCTCGCGGCCGCGGCCGGCGCCGCGGCAGGGAGCGTGGTGACTGCCCGCGCCGGCCGGGAGGGCCGGGAGGGGCATGGACGCGGCTACGGCTGGTATGTCGATCTGCTCGACCGGGAGCTGGACCTGTCGGATGCCCAACGCGACAGCGTCCAGGCCATCCTGAAGCGGCGGGAAGCATCGATGGATTCCATTCTGGCGGAGATGCGGCCCCGGATCGAAGCTGCCCGGGCCGTGATCCGCAACGAGATCGGCGCCCAGCTCACGCCCGACCAGGCCAGGCGCTACCAGGATCTCACCGCCCGGCTCGCGGCCGAGCGCAAGGAAAAGAGCAAGAGGGAGTCGAACCATCAATGACGAAGGACACGAACACTCCGTCACCGCGGCTCGGGGCGCTGCTGCTGTTGCTGCTCGGAGTCGGCGCATACCCGCTCCGGGCCCAGATTCCGAGCGTGACGCTGGAGGAGGCGGTCCGGCGGGCGAAGCAGGCACAGCCAAATGTGGTGCAAGCCCGGGGCTCGGTGCGGAGCGCGGAGGCACAGGTGCGCACGGCCAAGGGAGCCTATCTCCCCAACCTGACGGCAAACTCGTCAGGCGCCACCAGCTTTTCCGCCGGCCCTTCGCGTACCGATCCCAACACCCAGGAGATCATCAGCGGGGACCGGACGTCCAAGAGCATCAGCATGGGGCTGTCGGCCAGCGTGGACCTCTTCACCGGCTTCCGCCGGGGAGCGGACAGCCGCACGGCCAAGGCCACCCGCACAGCCGCGGAGGCTTCGCTCACCGACCAGGAGTTCCAGGCCGAGCTGGCCGCGACCCAGCAGTTCTTCGACGCACTGGCGGCGCAGGAGCTGGTAGCGGTGCGACAGGCAAGCGTGAAACTGGCGGAGCAGCAGCTGGCGATCTCGGTGGCGAAGCTCCGGGTCGGTCAGGCCACCCGGTCGGACTCGCTCCGATCCCTGGTGAACCTGGGCACCGCGCAGAGCAATCTGGTCACCGCCCAGAGCGACGTGGCCCGCACCCAGGCGGTGCTGGGCCGGACGCTGGGGCTGGATAGCCGGGTGCAGGCGACGGACGACTCCGCCTTCTACCGGACATCGCTGGTGCCGGACACCGTGGCACTGACGCAGGAAGCCCTGTCGCGGTCGCCCCAGGTCCAGGCGTCGGAGGCGAACACCCAGGCGGCGTCCGCCTCGGTCAAATCGGCCCGGGCACAGTACTTCCCCACCGTCGCCCTGTCCGGCTCCACCAGCTGGAACGGCAGCAACGGCAACGACTACCAGCTGTTCTCCAATCGACAGCTGACCCTGGGATTGAGCTGGCCGATCTTCAACCGGTTTCAGCGGGAGCAGACCATCGAGACCCGGCTGGCCAACCTGGACAACGCCGAGGCCACCGCGGCCGATACCCGGCGCGCGGTGCAGTCTTCACTCACCACCCAGTACGCGACACTGGACGCGGCGCGGGTACGGATAGATATCTCCCGGACCAGCATCGAGGCGGCGCAGGAGGACCTGCGGGTAGTCAACGCCCGGTACCAGGCCGGGGCTGCGACCATTCTGGACGTCCTGACGTCCCAGCAGGCGCTGGCCCAGGCCCAGGTGGATGCAGTGAACGCCCGTTTCGATTATCTCAAGGCGAAAGCCCAGATCGAGGCCCTCATCGGAAGGCATCTATGACCACCGCGCTGAAAGACACCGACGAACGGATGGCGATGCTGCCGGCCGATGTGCCGCGGGATGCCGTGATCGTGACCCGCAACCTGCAGCGCGAATACGACATGGGAGGCGAGATCGTCCGGGCGCTCCGGGGCGTGGACATTACCATCCGGCGGAACGAGTTCGTCGCGATCATGGGCCCCTCGGGCTCGGGCAAGTCGACCCTGATGAACCTCATCGGCTGCCTGGATACGCCGAGCAAGGGGGAGTACTGGCTCAACGGCCACCGGGTCTCCGAGCTGGGTGACGACGAGCTCGCCCGGATCCGGAACCGGGAGATCGGGTTCGTGTTCCAGACCTTCAACCTGCTGCCCCGGGCCGACGCGCTGCACAATGTGGAGCTCCCGCTGGTCTACGCCGGGGTGAGCTCCAAGGAGCGGCGGGAGCGGGCATCCGACGCGCTCGGGCGGGTGGGCCTGGGAGACCGGA
>Ga0326730_1000326_pt1 | contig 13356 bp, 10 predicted proteins | sample MHFSIPfraction_3_FD_207740 | JGI IMG/M metagenome (GOLD analysis project Ga0326730, IMG submission 207740) | Lab enriched peat soil microbial communities from Michigan Hollow, Ithaca, NY, United States - MHF7AN SIP fraction | ecosystem: Environmental > Terrestrial > Soil > Wetlands > Peat...
GCGTGGCGGTCGCGTTGAAGGTGACCGGCGAACCGGTGGCGTTCGACAGGGTGGCCCGCGCGATCTGGGCCCCTGCCCCCTGGCCCAGGGTCCACTGGGTGGTGGCTACGCCGGCGGCATCGGTCACCGAGGACGTCGGCGCCACGCTCCCCGCGAGAGCAGCGGCACTCCAGGTGACCGTGGCGCCTGCCTTGGGGGTGCCGTCCTCCATCACGACCACCCGCAGCAACACCGGCAGGACGGTTGCAACCACCGCGGTCTGCGCGTCGCCGTTGGGCGCGCCGGCCTTTGCTATGGTCACGCTGGGTCCCGAACCCCCGCCACCGCCACCTCCCCCGCACGCCGCGACGAGGCCGGCCGCCGCCGCCCACTTGAGCGAACCCCGCATGATCGCCTCCTTGTGTGACCTCACGGCGCCACGACCACCTTCCCCGCCATGCCGGTATTTCCATTCGGACCCCCGGTGGTACCGTGCTGCGAGCAGTAGTACTCGTAGGTCCCGGTCGCGGCGAAGATCACCTGGTGGCTCGTCGGGGCATTGAAGAAGTCGGTGTCGGTTGTCCCCGTACCCAGAGGAACATCGTTCCCCTTCTTGTCAAAGCTGGTCGCGCCGGTGGGGATGATGTTGTGACCCACGCTCCCCGTCACCCAGGACCATACGATGGTATCGCCGGCGGTGATGTTCACCGTCGTGGGCTGAAACTCGTTGTTGGCCACCAGCACGATCTTTCGGCCCGACGGCGGTGGCCCGCCATCCGACCCACCGCCACAGGCCAGGCCGCCCGCCAGGGCCGCCATACCCAGCGCCAGGCTGAGCGACGATCGAGATGTCATCATGTTTCCCCGGAGAAGAAAGTCCGACGTTCCTGGGTCAGGAGTTTACCTGTCCCAGCCGGTCATCAGATTCTCCCATGGACGTCGCTGGGGCCGTAGAGCGGCGCCGATGTTACCCCGGAATCCTACGCCAATACCACCCGCGGACAAGGGACCTGGATTGGCACCCGGAGCCGGTTTGGCCCGGTCCCGGGACCGGCGGTTATGTTTCCTGACGGTTTCGGTCTCCCAGCTGAAAGGCAGTGATAATCCCGTGGATCCGAACGTTTTCGAAACCGCCAACGCCGGCTTCGCCCAGATCATGTACGAGGAGTACCTCCGGGACCCGTCCGGCGTCTCGCAGGAATGGCGCGAGTATTTCCAGCGTGGGTTTGCCGGCCTGGGCCCCGAGGCCGAGGGCAACGGCGATCACCCCTCGGTGGCGCCGGATGGGCAGGCAGCGGACGGGCGGACGGCGGATGGGCGGACCGGCGGACCGGCGGACCGCAGTCCCACGGGGAACCCTCCATCGGCTGGAGCCGCAACGTCCGCAGCATCCGCCCCATCCGCCCGTCCGCCCGCTCCGTCCGCCGGTCCGCCGGTCCGCCCGTCCGGTGCAGTTCCGATCACCGGTCCGGCCGCGCGGCTGGTCGCGAACATGAACGAGAGCCGGTCCATGCCGACGGCCACGTCGTTCCGCGAGCTGGCGGTGTCGACCCTCGAGACCCGGCGCCGCGAACTCAACAGCACGCTGCGGACCGCGGGCCGGGGAGAAAAAGTCTCCTTCACTCACCTCATCGGCTACGCCGTGGCCCGCGCAGCAGAGCGGCATTCGGCCCTCACCACGGTGTACAGCGAGATCGACGGTGTGCCGCATCGGATAGCGGGTGCCGCGGTCAATCTGGGGATCGCGGTGGATGTCGAGCGCAAGGACGGGAGCCGCGGGCTGGTGGTGCCCGTGATCCACGATGCGGCCCGGCTGAGCTTCGCCCAGTTCCACCAGGTCTATGAGTCGCTGGTGGAGAGGGCGCGGGGCAACAAACTGCTGCCGGACGCCTTTGCCGGCGCTAACATGACCCTGACCAATCCGGGCGGACTCGGCACGGTCGCCTCGGTCCCGCGGCTGATGCCGGGCCAGGGCAGCATCATCGCCGTGGGCGCCATCAACTACCCGTCGGCTTTCGCGGACCTGTCGGACGACAAGCTCCGGGAGCTCGGGATCGCCAAGGCCATGACGATCACCAGCACCTACGATCACCGGGTGATCCAGGGCGCCGAGTCGGGCGAGTTCCTGCGGACGGTCGACAATCTGCTGCAGGGCGACGACCGGTTCTACGAGGAGGTCTTCAGCAGTCTGGGAGTGGCTCTCTCGTCGCTCCCGGGACCCGCCGCGCGCCCCGCCCGCCCGGTGCCGGCACCGGTGCGCGAGGGGCAGACCGATCTCTACCACGTCGCCGCCGCGATGGCGCTGGTCAAGGCCCATCGGACCCACGGCCATCTCGCGGCGCGGCTCGACCCGCTTGGCAGCGAGCCGATCGGCGACCCGGCCCTCGACCCGGCTCCCCTCGGCCTGAATGCCGAGGTCATGGCCGCGATCCCCAGCGCGGTCCTCAGGATCTCGGTGCCCGGCGCCACACTCGCGGAAGCGCTGCCCCAGCTGCAGGAGGCCTACTGCGGAACCCTGGCCTACGAGCTGGAGCACATCTCCAATCACGGAGAGCGGGTCTGGCTCCGGCAGATGATCGAGTCCGGATCGCACCGCCAGGCGCTGATGGCGGAGGAGCAGAAGTGGCTGTACCAGCGGCTCACCCAGGTGGAGGCGATGGAGAAGTTCCTGCACAAGGCCTACCTGGGGCAGAAGCGCTTCTCCATCGAAGGCGTGGACATGCTGGTGCCGATGCTCGACATGATCATCGAGCTGGCGGCCCAGCAGGGCACCCGCGAGGTGGTCATCGGCATGGCCCACCGGGGACGGCTCAACGTGCTGGCCCATACCGTCGGGCGGCCGTACGAGACCATCTTCGCCGAGTTCGAAGGCGGCCGGCATGTGGAGGCAGGCACCCTCACTCCCGAGGGTGGTACCGGTGACGTGAAGTACCACCACGGGGCCGAAGGGTCCTACAAGACCCGCGCCGGCAAGGCGCTTACGGTGACCCTTTCTCCCAATCCCAGCCATCTCGAGTTCGTGGGGCCGGTGGTGGACGGGAGGGCGAGGGCCGAGCAGACCAGCCGCAAGGGCCGGGAGCCGCATCACGACCCGTCCGCCGCGCTGCCGGTGATCATTCACGGCGACGCCGCCTTTGCCGGCCAGGGAGTCGTGGCAGAGACCTTCAACCTGGGCGCGCTCACCGGCTACCGGACCGGCGGCACCGTCCACATCATCACCAACAACCAGGTCGGCTTCACTACCGACATGCGCGACGCCCGTTCCACCCGCCACGCGAGCGACCTGGCCAAGGGATTCGACGTCCCGATCATTCACGTCAACGCGGACGACGCCGAGGCCTGCCTCGCCGCCGTGCGGCTGGCCATGCAGTACCGCGAGCGATTCCACGAAGACGTGCTGATCGACCTGGTGGGGTACCGCCGCCACGGCCACAACGAGAGCGACGAGCCCAACTACACCCAGCCGCAGATGTATGAGCGCATCCGCAATCTCCCCACGGTACGGGAACAGTACGCGGCGCTGCTCACCCGGCGCGGAGTGATGCCCGGCGCTGAAACCGAGGAGGTGTACACCGCCGCCTACCAGCGGCTGGTAGACATCCAGCAGGCCTTCAAGAGCAGCATGGGGAAGGCGGCGCCGCAGGAGCCGCCCACGCCGCCGGATCGCTCCAGCGGCGTCGAGCCGGAGACGGCCATCCAGGCCGAGCTGCTCCGGGCACTCAACGAGCAACTGCTGACCTGGCCCGAAGGGTTCAGCGTCAATCCCAAGCTGCTCAAGCAGCTGGAGCGCCGCCGCACGGTGCTGGGGCCGGAAGGGGGGATCGACTGGGCCCACGCCGAGGCCCTTGCCCTCGCCGCCCTCCTGGTCGAGGGCATTCCGATCCGTTTCACCGGACAGGACAGCGAGCGCGGCACCTTCAGCCAGCGTCACCTGGTGCTGCACGACGCGCAGAACGGACTCACCTTCGCGCCGATCAAGAACCTCCCCGGCGCGCTGGCGAGCATGGAGTTGCACAACAGCCCGCTCTCCGAGCTGGCCACACTTGGATTCGAGTACGGCTACAGCGCCGCCGCACCGGAAACGCTGGTTCTGTGGGAAGCGCAGTTCGGCGACTTCGTGAACGGCGCCCAGGTGGTGGTGGACCAGTTCATGGTGTCGGGCCTGTCCAAATGGGGCCTGAGCACCCGGCTCACCCTGCTGCTGCCCCATGGCTACGAGGGACAGGGGCCGGAGCACTCGAGCGCCCGGCTGGAGCGGTTCCTTCAGTTGTGCGCCGAGGGCAACATCAGGGTCGCCAACCCGACCACCCCGGCGCAGTACTTCCACCTGCTCCGGCGCCAGGCCAGGCGTACCCGTCAGCGTCCGCTGGTGGTCATGACCCCGAAGAGCCTGCTTCGCCTGCCGCTTGCCACCAGCCGGCTCGAGGATCTCACCAGCGGCGGGTTCCAGGCGGTCATGGACGATCCGCTGGCTCGGAGTCACCGGGACCAGGTCCGCCGGGTGGTTTTGTGCTCCGGCAAGGTGTACTACGAGCTGCTCGCGGGCGCGGCAGGCGCGGACCGTTCCCGAGTCGCGCTGGTACGCCTGGAGCAGCTGTACACCTTCCCGGAACAGGAGCTTGCTGCAATGCTGGCCGGCTACCCGAGCCTGACCGAGGTGGTGTGGGTCCAGGAGGAACCGCGCAACATGGGCGCCTGGAACTACCTCGAGGCTCGGCTCCGTGCCCTGCTGGCGCCCGGGGTTGCCCTGCGATACACCGGCCGCCCGGAACGGGCCAGTCCGGCCGAGGGATATCCCGCGGCCCACGCCGCCGAGCAGAAGCGGATTGTGGAGGAGGCGTTGAGATAAGCGGGAAGGCGGACGGGCGGAGGGGCGGAGGGGCGGAAGGGCGGTCAGGCGGTCTGGCGGTCTGGCGGACGGACGGACGGGCGGACGGGCGGACGGGCGGTCAGGCGGCAAGGCGGTCAGGCGGTCCGTAGCAAGGACATCGGGCCAGGATCTCTCAGAGACCTGGCCCGTTTGCTTGACCACTGACCGCCTGACCGCCTGTCCGCCTGTCCGCCTGACCGCTAGTGTTGCCCGTTCCCGTTGCCATTCCCGACGTGGGGAATGAATCGCGTCTTGTTCGAGGGGAGGAACTCCCGCGCCGAGGCCTGGCGGATCATGTCCTTGACCCAGTCGGAGAGATGCTCTCCGTAATGGAGCAGGAACACACCGCGAGAGCGCTTCTGGGCGATGAATGCGATGAACGGGGTATCGGCTTTGGCGGAATTGCAGGGCTGGCAGGCGATAACCAGGTTGTCCGGCCGGTCGTAGGCCGTCTGGCCTTTCCGGGGGTATACGTGGTCGAGGGTGGTACGGTCCTCTGCGATGTCGGCGCCGCAGTAGGCACAGATCGGTCCGTAGCGATCGATGAGCCACCGGCGGTGGGCATCCATCGAGCGACGACCGAGGTTGCGCGCTCTGGGCGGTGGGGGAGAGGACGGGGCACGACGGTTTGCTCGTGACACAACAGCTTCCTTGGCTTCAGTTACTAGATCCAGCGATAGGGTACAGGGGGTCCCTCCGCGGTTAACGTGTGTATCAAAGGTAGACAAGAGTCCGCCGCCTCACAAGTTCGGGGTCAAAGTTCCGGGTTTGGAGCCCCCTCATGCAACTCGGAACTCGGAACTCGGTACTGGGCTTCTACGTCCCCCAGCCACTCGACCTCGACCTCCCACTGCCGGATAACCAGCCGGACCACCTGGGCTGCCGCGGCCACCATGGGACCAGTATCGGCCAGAATCGCCTCGAGCGTAGCCCGCTCCCGAGCCAGCTGCTCCTCGAGGTAGGACCGGCGCCGTCGGACCAGGCGGAGGCGGTCCTCCGGCTCGGCGAAGGCGGAAAGCGCCATCCAGGTGAGGAACGGCGGCGGCGGGCGTTGGGTGGCCCACTCCTCCCGGCCGAGCGCGGTAGCCAGGGCCCGCCGTCCCGAGGGCGAGAGCCGGAAGACCTGCCGCTCCGGCCCGGTCCGGGCCGGACCTTCCCCGGCCCGGGTGACATGGCCGCTCCGGGCCAGCTTCTTGAGAGAGTAATAGACCTGGGGCCGGGAGATTCCAGCCCAGTCACGCACCTCCCGTCGCTCCAACTCCTGGTTGAGCTCATAGCCGTGCATCGGCCGCTCACGGAGCAGGCTCAGGACCACGAGATCGGGAAGGGTGAGGGAGACGGGCATGCTTGACAGCCAATATAGTCTCGTTTATACTATCCGCATAGTCTAAACGAGACTAATCGCGACCGCCGCGGCCAGCCGCCAGGTCGGCCGCCCAATCCCGGAGGTCGCCCATGCCTTCTCCAGCACTCGTCACTCGAATCACGCCGGTCATCTTCGTTGATCAGGTGGAACCCTGCCTGCCCTTCTGGGTCGAGCGCCTGGGGTTCACCAAGGTCGCGGAGGTCCCCGGTCCGGACGGCAAGCCCCAGTTTGCGCTGCTGGTCCGCGACAGCATCGAGGTCATGTACCAGACCTGGGCGTCCCTGGTGGCCGAATCACCCGCGGCGGCTGCCGGGCCCAGGGGCCATTCCATCGTGCTCTTCATCGAGGTGGCCAACCTCGACCGGGTGGACCAGGCGCTCGCGGGGTTGCCACGAGTCGTCGAGCGGCACCAGACCTTCTATGGCATGGACGAGTTCAGCGTGCGCGAGCCGGGCGGCGCGCTGGTGACGTTTGCGATGAAGGTGGGGGAGGCGTGAGACGTGAGACGTGAGACGTGAGACGTGAGACGTGAAACGTGAGACGTGAGACGTGAGACGTGAGACGTGAGACGTGAGACGTGAGACGTGAGACGTGAGACGTGAGACGTGAGACGTAGCGAAGGTCGAGCGCGCGGCGGGGGCTGTCAAGCAGAGGACTGGCGCCCTTCAGGGCGCGGACGCCGAGCAAGGGCTTTAGCCCTTGAAATGCCGAGCAACGGTCTTCACCCCTTCGTTCACCGTTCACCGTTCACCGTTCACGCGCGCCCTCACCTCCCCTGCCACCCGGGCAGCGCTCCATCCGAGCATCCCAGCGAACAGCGGCGGTACCAGCAACACCGCCCACCCGGGCAGCCCCAGGATGCCACCCAGGCGCGGGGCGAGGCGCCAGAGAGCGGGGATCGGAATGGTGAGTGCGAGCAGCGCACTCCACGAAATCGCTCCAGCCACGCCGGCGCGCCAGGCCGGGTGCCGGCGCCACGCCGCCCAGATCGCGGCCGCGACCGGTACTGCCCACCAGCCACCGAACCAGGTGCCGGCGGCGATGACGAGGGCAAGCAGCAGCACCTCCATCATGGCAGCGCTGCGTCCGGCAGAAGTTCGAGGCTGCTGGTCTCGTGCCGGGTCAGCTCGGCGGCCGCCCGGGGAATTCGCAGCGTATCCAGTTGGCCGTCTCGCCAATGCGCCAGCCGATCGAGATAGCGCGAGCTGGCGGGATTGCCCGACTGGCCGCCGGGATACACTCCCCATGCCCTGAGCTCCGGTCCCAGCTCGACCACCATGCGCCAGCTGGGCCCGAAGTCCCCCCTTCCACTCGAGGGGTTGAGGGTCGACTGACCGCCCTGCACCGGCACCCGCAGCGCGGAGAGCGACGGAATCCTGAGCAGGTGGTAGATGTTTGCGTACCTGATACGATCCCACCGCCAGCCACCGGCGTCGGGCTCACCATGGAGCCGCAGGGTTTCGCGCAGGGCCAGTGCCAGGGCGCGTGCCAGCAGACGGTCACGGTCCTCCACCTGCGGGGTGCGGTGGTCGTCCCACCAGATGCTGCTCGAATCGGACAGCAACGCGGCGGTCACGGCGAGCCCCGGAACCGGCTCGACACCGTCCAGCTCGTCCCAGAGAAGCTTCTGCAGCTGGCCGGTCGCCGACTCATACAGGACCGCCCGGGTGTTCTCCCTGGTGTACCGGCGGTCCCATTGGGCCAGCAGCGCCGCCGCGCGGCGAACCGTGTCGTCCTGAGCGAACCGGGCAGCGGTGAGAAAGGCCGGCGCGAAGATGTCCGCGGCAGGGCTGCCCGGATCGGTCTGGAACCGGCGCATGGCGTCCGGTGTGACGGCGCTGTCCGCCCGGAGCAGCTCGTTGATGCGGATGGCTCGCCAGGGTGAATACCAGTTGGCGCCGAGATAGTTCGGGTTCACCCGCGGATCGATGGGCTGCTGGTTGGCGGAGGCGAGGTATCCCTGCGCCGGGTTGCTGGCCTGTGGCAGCTCGGCGAGGAACCAGTCCCCGCTCCAGTCGCTGGCCGAGGTATCACCTCGCTGCACCACGTCGCCCCGGCCTCCCGGCCGTATCGGGAAGCGGCCGGTAGACCGGATAGCGATGCTCCCCTGCCGGTCGCCCACCAGCATGTTCTGCGCGGGCGCCTGGTAGCCGGCCATGGAATCGAGCCAGCCCGCGGCACTGGTGGCACGCGCCGCCCGGCCAAAGGCACCCAGCTCTCCACCCGATTCCAGCACCGTCCACCGCACCGAGCGCCACCCCTCCGCTGAGCGGCGCAGTGGACCGCGATGGGTGAAGCGAAGCGTGTCGACCGCCAGCAGCTCTCCCCGGCGTCCCAGGAAGCGCTCGGTCTCCAACCGAAGGTCGTGCCAAACCCCGTCGATCCGATAGCGGGCGGGGCTCTGCAGGTTGTCCACCACCTCGGCGTACTGATCCATCACGTCCGCTTCGGTGTTGGTGAAGGTCCAGGCAACATCGCGATTGAACCCGATGAGCACCCCGGGTGACCCTGGGATGGTGACCCCGTAGACGTCGAGCGAGTCGGCGACCACCAGATGGACCTCGTACCAGATCGCGGGAAGGGTAAGCTCGAGGTGCTGGTCGCCCGCCAGGAGCGCATGACCCGAGGCGCTGCGCGCGGCACTCACCGCCCAGTTGTTGGATCCGATGGCGTCGTTCTCGATGCTGCCCGAATCGGCGGGGATTACGGCAGGGCCCTCTGCACGGCGGGCCGCGAGGGCCCCGGAGGGGGCCGGCAGAGGTGTACGGCTGAATCGCGGCGCCCGCTCGCCATTGGGCTGGAGCGGCTCCTGCACCGGGCTCTCAATGGGATAAAGGGCGTCCGCTGCCCGGGCGCCGACCGCCTGTGCCGCCGCCGCGTGCAGGTCCTCCAGGTCGCTGTGGGCGAGCGTCCATCCCATGCGGCCCAGCAGGTTCAGGCTGTTGACTGGCGCCCAGCGCTCCGGCACGCGGCCCAGCAGGGCGTACTCGAACGGCCGGTTCCGTCCCAGGTGGTCGATCCAGGCATTCACGCCGTCGGCAAACGCATCGAGCAGGCGGCGGTCGTGCGCGGGGAGTGCGGCCAGCCGGCGACGCGCGGCATCGGGCAGACCCAGACCACGCATTTCCCGGTCGAGTCGCAACGCCGCCCGCCCGGCGATTTCGGTCAGCCGGCCCGCACCCGCCCCGGCCTGCAACTCGAGCTGAAACAGCCGGTCACGGGCGACGACATAGCCCAGGGCCCGAACGGCGTCGGGCTCCGTGACGGCGAAGATGTGCGGGACCCCGCGGTCGTCGTACCGCACATCGACTGGATGGGTGAGACCGCGGATGACCGCCGAGGCCCGGCGCGGAAGCTCGGCCTGCCGGGCCGCGCTCCACGCTCCGGTGACTGGATCAAGCAGGGGGCCAAGGGGAGGGATCGGTGCGGGGGGACGGAGACTGAGACCAACCAGCGCGATGAGCACCGCCAGTGCGAGGGCGGTGCCGGCATGCGAGAGCCTCACGGATGATACCGGGCCTTGAGCAGTCTGCCCCAGGACCAGCTGATGGGAGACACCTTGGTCGCGGCACCCTGCTCGTTCACCACCGGGTGTCCCTCGTTGACCCAGCGGAACAACCCTCCGTCCAGGTTCGATACCCTGGAGAAGCCCGTGTCGCTCAACGCCCTCACCATTGCCGCCCCGACGACTCCAGGACCATCGTAGACCACCACCGGAATGTCGCGGCGGACGTGCTCGAGACGGGTGATGTCCGGCTGAGACGGGTCGAGGTTCACGGCGCCGTCGATGTGGCTCAGGCTGTACTGATCCGCGGGACGGGCATCCACCAGGAGCGGCGGAGGACGGTTGGGATCCCGCATCCAGGCGACCAGCTCACCCGGAGTCACCCGGCGGACATCGCGGAACTTGAGCGCGACGGCCTCGCGCATGATCAGGCCGCCGAGCGGACACCCGTCCCACGCCAGGCCGGCGGCAAGGGCAACGAGCAGGACCAGCATGACGATGGTCCGCCTGGTGAAGCGCTTGCGCGGCTTGGCCTGGGGCATTGGTGGACCCGAGCGCGTTGAACCCGCTGCCGGAGATCGGGGGAGGGACGGCGGCTTGTAAGGTATGGACTATGAGGTAGGGGACGTAAGTAGCGGCCGCTGTGGCCCGCGTCACCTCGGGTCGAGATCGCAAGTAGAAACGATCAGGGCGGACCACGACGGTCCGCCCTGTTGCCAACTCGGGGTTGCCTCCGGAGCTACCGGCCCCGGCCGCCGCCACGGTCGCGATCGTCCACCTTGCGGGTCTTCGCGAGGATCTCCGCCTGCTTGGCGGCGAGCCGGATCATCCGCTCGGGAGTCTGGGCCTTCATGATCTGGCGGGGCGCGCCGGCGGTGAAGACGACCTTCCCCTCCTGAATCTCGAAGGTCAATGGCCGTCCGGTCGTCAGCTCGAAGGTGCCAACCACATTCTCTCCGGCACCCTGAGCCGTTTTGACCCGTTCGGCGAGGGCCTCACGGCTGGCCAGCCCTTCCAGCGAAACCGGGGGCTTGCCGAATGGAGTGATCGGCTGGACCAGGATGGCAACCTTGGCTCCGGTCAGGGAGTTCGCCACCCGGACTTCCTTTCCACCCACTTCCTTGGCCCAACGGAGCGCTTCACGCTCCGCCGGGGATGGACCCTTCGCACCGGCCGCCGGCGCCGCCTTTGGGCCAGCCTGCTTCTGCTGTTCCTGGGTGCGTTTGATGGCCTTGAGGTATTCAGGTTCGTCGTTCGACACGGCTCGATTCTCCGCCAGACAACGTGCTTTGCTTAGGGGGAGGAGAAGATACACCGGAGACGAAGCCGCGGCCAGCCAGACGAACCCTGCCGCAAGGCGTCGTCGCGTGACGCTGTGGCGCTACTCACGGGTTGCGGCTGGCGATTCGGCTGCCCCTGCCGGTGTGCGGCTGGGGAATTACCTCGGCTCCGACCTTGAGACCCGCCCGCCGAAGCCGGGAGCCGTTGATCTCCACCCCCTGCCCACCGAGGACCACGAGCGTCCCCGGCGGAAGGAGACGCGGCAGACGGCGCAGCTCCGGCAGACGGCCGCTGACGTTCGCGGGATCCGCGGCCGACAGGGCCACAACCTGGGGCAGCAGCGTCCAGCTCGCGTCAACCACGTCCTTGAGCGGCAGATCGGCGCCGAGGTATTGCACCCGCCACCCGGAAGTCTGCAGCCGGACGAGAGTGACGAGAATCCCCCACTCATGACTCTCGCCGGGCAGGCACGCGGCCAGCAGCAGAGGGCCGGCTGTGGCAGCGCCCGCAAGCTCGAGCTTGAGCTGCTGCACCACCACCTCACTCGCGAGGTGCTCGGCGGCGACGCTCAGCCGGCCGAGCGCCCAGAGATCGCCGATGACCTCGCCGAGGGGCAGGATGATCTCCCGGCCGAACTGCTCACTCTCCATGCTCCGCCGCTGTTCATCCAGCAGGGTATTGAGCCGATCGCGGTCGAGCCGCTTCACAGCCTCCAGCAGCAGGGCCAGCGGAGAGCCATCGGTAGCCCGGCCTTCCGCCCGGGCGATGACCGACTCACGTGGCTCGCGCACCAGGTCGCCGATCCGTTCCCCAGCGGCGCATAGCCGGGCAAAGGCGCGCAACAGGGCCACCTGCTCGCTGGTGTAGGTCCGATAGCGGTTGGCCTGGCGGCCGGGGCGGACGACTTCGTAGCGCCGTTCCCAGACACGCAGCCGTGCCGTGGCCAGGCCGGTGAGCTCTGCCACCTCGTGGATTTCGTAGCTGCGGTTGGGGGCGGGGGCGGGGGCGGTCATGGGAGGGAGGTGGCGTGGTGTGCTGTCAAATGTTACTTATCTGAACAATGAACACTATACCGGCCCGTGCCATAGCCCGCCAGCACCTGTTAGTTTGCTCCGTCCTTTCCGGAGCCATCGCCTGACCACCCCTGCGATCGCGCCAACGCCACCGGTGAACCCGCTCTTCGCCGAGCCGGCCTGGCGTACCATCAACTCGCTGCGCGCACTGGCCATGGACGCGGTGGAGCAGGCGCAGTCGGGGCATCCCGGCACTCCCATGGCTCTCGCTCCGGCGGCGTGGGTCTTGTGGGATCGGTTCCTCCGCTTCGATCCAGCGGCCCCGGACTGGGCTGACCGCGACCGGTTCGTGCTCTCCTGCGGGCACGCCTCGATGCTGATCTACGGTCTCCTGCACCTCGCGGGTTACGACCTTTCACTCGAGGACCTGCGCCAGTTCCGCCAGTGGGGCTCCAGGACTCCCGGCCATCCGGAGCGGGGGCATACTCCCGGAGTGGAGACCACCACCGGTCCGCTGGGCCAGGGGGTAGGCAACGCGGTGGGCCTGGCGATCGCCGAGCGAGCGCTGGCTGACCGGTTCAACCGGCCGGGCTTCCCAGTGGTGGCTCATCGGGTGTGGGGCTTCGTCAGCGACGGAGACCTGATGGAGGGGGTAGCGAGCGAGGCCGCGTCGCTCGCAGGGCACCTCCGGCTGGGACATCTCAACCTGATCTTCGACGACAATCACATCACCATCGACGGCGACACGGCGCTCAGCTTTACCGAAGACGTGGGCCGGCGGTTCGAGGCCTATGGCTGGCAGGTGCAGCGGGTGGGAGACGCCAATGACCTGGCGGGCATGGCCGCGGCGCTGGAGAACGCCCGGGTCGAGACCAACCGGCCCTCGCTGATCCTGCTCCGCAGTCACATCGCCGATCCGGCGCCAACCAAGCGGGACACCGCCGCGGCGCACGGCAGTCCGCTCGGTGCCGACGAGGTGAAGCGCACCAGGGCGATTCTGGGATGGCCGGAGACTCCGTTCTACGTCGCGCCGGAGGCGGAGGAGTGGCGCGAGCGCTGCCGGACGCGCGGCCGGGAGACCCGGCAGGCCTGGACCGAGCTGTTCGCCCGCTACCGCACGGCCCACCCGGCGGCGGCGGCAGAGTTCGAATCGTGGCTGGCCGGCCGGTTGCCCGCGGGCTGGGACGAAGGACTGCCCGGGTTCACTCCGGCCGACGGCGCGCTCGCCACCCGGCAGGCATCGGCCAAGGTGCTGAACGCGCTGGCCGCGAAGCTGCCCAACCTGATAGGCGGCTCGGCCGACCTGGCGGAGAGCACCGGCGCCGAGATCAAGGGCGGGGCC
>Ga0326730_1000329_pt1 | contig 13330 bp, 10 predicted proteins | sample MHFSIPfraction_3_FD_207740 | JGI IMG/M metagenome (GOLD analysis project Ga0326730, IMG submission 207740) | Lab enriched peat soil microbial communities from Michigan Hollow, Ithaca, NY, United States - MHF7AN SIP fraction | ecosystem: Environmental > Terrestrial > Soil > Wetlands > Peat...
AGGCGACGAGGCTGACGGCCAATCGCCAACAGTCGAGGACTGACAGGGGATCATGGCAGACGAGAAGAAGCTTACGCCGCGGGCCCAGGACTTCAGCGCGTGGTACAACGAGGTGATCATGCGGGCGGAGCTGGCGGACTACAGCCCGGTGCGCGGCTGCATGGTCATCCGGCCCAACGGCTACGCCATCTGGGAGCAGATGACCCGCGCGCTGGATGACATGTTCAAGGAGCATGGGGTCCAGAACGCCTACTTCCCGCTGCTGATCCCGCAGAGCTTCCTGTCCAAGGAGGCGGAGCACATCGAGGGCTTCGCGCCCGAGCTGGCGGTGGTCACCATCGGCGGTGGCAAGGTGCTGGAGGAGCCGCTGGTCATCCGGCCGACCTCCGAGACCATCATCTATTCGATGTACGCGAAGTGGATCCAGAGCTACCGCGACCTGCCGGTGCTGATGAACCAGTGGTGTAACGTGTTGCGCTGGGAGATGCGTACCAGGCTGTTTTTGCGGACGGCCGAGTTCCTGTGGCAGGAGGGGCACACCGCCCACGCCAGCGAGGCCGAGGCCGAGGCGTTCACCCTGACCATCCTCAAGACCTACCGGCAGTTTTCGGAGGAATGGATGGCGATGCCGGTGCTCACCGGCCGGAAGACCGACAGCGAGCGGTTTGCCGGCGCGCTCCGGACCTACTGCATCGAGGGACTGATGCAGGACAACAAGGCGCTGCAGGCCGGGACCAGCCACAATCTGGGCCAGAACTTCGCCAAGGCCTTCCAGGTGACCTACCAGAGCGCCGCGGGTGGGCTCGAGTACGTGTGGAACACCTCGTGGGGTGTCTCGACCCGGCTGGTGGGCGCGCTAGTCATGATGCACGGGGACGACAACGGTATCATCAGCCCGCCGAAGCTGGCACAGTACCAGGTCGTGGTGGTGCCGATTTACAAGAGCGACGAGGAGCGGGCGACGGTGCTCGAAGCGGCCGGGCAGGTGCTGCGGGAGCTCAAGACCGGCGGCATCCGGGCCCATCTGGATGCGCGCGACGGGCTCAAGCCGGGAGCGAAGTATTACGAGTGGGAGGGACGCGGCGTCCCGTTCCGGCTCGAGGTCGGGCCGAGAGATGTCGCGGCGGGGCAGGTGATGCTCGCGCGGCGCACCGGCGGGAGGAAGACGCCGTTCGCGACCCAGGGACTGGCCCATTCGCTGCGGATCGAGATGGATGCGATGCAGCAGGATCTGTTCGAGGCGGCGCGAACCCGCCGGGAGCAGAACACCATCCGGGGCGTGACCAAGGCCTCGTTCCTGGATTTCATCCAGCGGGACGGCGGGTTCGCCTACGGCGGCTGGTGTGGCGATGCCAAGTGCGAGGCGGACATCAAGGAACAGACCAAGGCCACCATTCGCTGCCTGCCGGACGAGGAGTTTCGCTCGCCAGAAGCGCCCGCGGTGTGCATGTGGTGCGGTCGCAAGGCGGTCGCGGAGGCGGTGTGGGCCAGAGCGTACTGACGGACGGGCAGCCGGGAGGGCAGTGCGTGAGCCCCGCGCAGCAGGTAGTGCTGTTCGCCGATGCGGGCCTCGAGCGGCATGGGTCCTCCCTGGTGTTCGGCGGGGTGCGTCTTTCCGAAGTGGCGGAGCGGATTGGCACGCCGACGTACATCTACAACGCCGAAGTCATCCGGCGGCAGTACCACCGGCTGGACGAGGCACTCGCCCAGGTGCCGCACCGGATCTGTTTTGCCGTGAAGGCGAACAGCAACCTGGCTGTGCTCCGGCTGTTCCGGGATCTGGGCGCCGGGGCGGATATCGTCTCGGGGGGCGAGCTGTTGCGGGCGCTCGCGGTCGGCTTCCCCGGCGAGCGGGTGGTATTCAGCGGGGTGGGCAAGTCCCAGCAGGAGCTGGAGCTGGCGCTCGCCTCCGGGGTCGGCCACATCCATCTCGAGTCCGCGGACGAGCTGGCCAAGCTGGGGGCACTGGCCGACCGGCTGGGCCAGCGCGTGACGGTCGGGATTCGGGTGAATCCCGACGTCACCGCCGACACCCATCCGTACATCGCGACCGGGCAGGGGGGAATCAAGTTCGGTGTGCCGTTCGACCAGGTGCTGGAGCTCGCCCGGGCAGTGCAGGGGCATGGCCGGCTGCAGCTGGACAGCATCGCGATGCACATCGGCAGTCAGATTCTCGATGCCTCGCCCTATCGCCTGGGTGTGTCCCGGCTGGCGGAGCTGGTGGGGGAGATCCGGGCGGCCGGGATCGACACCCTCAGGAACATCGACGTCGGCGGCGGGCTCGGCATCCGGTACAAGGAGGAGACTCCGCTGGATCCCGCGTTACTCGCCGCGGCGGTGCTGCCGCTGGCCCGCGAGACCGGGCTTACGATCGTACTCGAGCCGGGTCGCTTCCTGGTGGGCAGTGCGGGGCTGCTGCTTACCACGGTACTCTCGCGCAAGCACTCGGGCGGCAAGGAACTGGTGCTGGTGGACGCCGGGATGAACGACCTGGTGCGTCCCAGTCACTACATGGCCTACCACGAGATCGTGGAGCTGGAGACCCATGGCCGGGCCGAGGGGGCGGTGGACGTGGTCGGGCCGGTGTGCGAGACCGGGGACTTTCTCGCTCGCGACCGGCGGCTGCCGGCCCTGGCCGCCGGTGAGCGGCTGGCGGTGCTGGGCGCGGGCGCGTACGGCTTCGTCATGGCCTCGTCGTACAACTCCCGGGCCCGTCCCGCCGAGGTGCTCGTCGACGCGGGACGCTGGGCCGTGGTGCGCCCGCGGGAGAGGGTGGAAGATCTATTCGCTGGAGAGATTCCAGACCCGTGGTGATCGTTCCACGTTCCGCGTTCCCCGTTCCCCGTTGGTCATGGTGGGACGGATGCCGACCGGGGGGCGGGCTGCGCGTCTCGACCTACAACGCGGAACGCGGAACGCGGAACGCGGAACCCCCATCCGACTGGCCCGCATGACACACCACGACGGAATCCTGATCATCGACTTCGGCTCCCAGTACACCCAGCTGATCGCCCGCCGAGTGCGAGAGGCCCACGTGTACTGCGAGATCCATCCTCCCTCGAGGTCGGTGGAGTGGATCCGGGCCTGGCAGCCGAAGGGGATCATCCTTTCGGGCGGGCCCAACTCGGTATACGGCGAGAACGTCCCCACCGCGGAACCCGCACTGCTCGACCTGGGCACCCCCGTGCTGGGCCTGTGTTACGGCATGCAGCTGCTGGCCCAGCTTTCGGGGGGCAAGGTCCAGCGGGCGGATCGGCGCGAGTATGGCCGGGCGATGGTAGAGGTAAAGGGGGGACGGCTCTTTCACGGGTTTGGAAAGGGAGAAGAGACCCCGGTCTGGATGAGCCACGGCGACCACGTCGACACCGCGCCCGCCGGCTACACCGTGACCGCCTCGAGTGTGAACGCCCCTGTCGCCGCCTTCGAGCATCAGACCCGGCCGCTTTTTGGAGTGCAATTCCATCCCGAGGTGGCCCATACGCCGCGGGGCGGCGAGATCCTGCACAACTTCCTGTTCGAGGTGTGCCACTGCAGCCCCGACTGGACGCCGGGGAATTTCATCGAAGGAGAGATCGCCCGGATCCGCGACCTGATCGGACCCAGGACCCGGGTGATCTGCGGGCTCTCCGGCGGAGTAGACAGCTCCGTCGCCGCCGTGCTGGTGCACCGGGCGGTGGGCGACCGGCTGACCTGTATCTTCGTGGATCACGGACTGCTCCGGCTGCACGAGCGTGAGCAGGTGGAGCACACTTTCCGGCGGCACTACGGCATCGATCTCCGGGTGGTGGACGCCAGCGACGCCTTCCTGGCGGACCTGGCCGGCGTCGTCGATCCCGAGACCAAACGCAAGCGCATCGGGCATCGGTTCATCGACGTCTTCGAACGGGAGGCCCGTTCAGTGGGCCCCGACATCGGCTTTCTGGTGCAGGGCACGCTGTACCCGGATGTGATCGAGTCGATGTCGCCGCTGGGTGGGCCCTCGGTGACCATCAAGACTCACCACAACGTCGGCGGGCTCCCCGAGAAGCTGCCCTTCAAGCTGATCGAGCCGCTCCGGGAACTGTTCAAGGACGAGGTGCGGCAGGTCGGGCGGAGCCTGGGGCTCCCCGAGGAGATGGTGGGGCGGCACCCGTTTCCCGGCCCCGGTCTCGCGATCCGGATCCTGGGCGAAGTCACCCGGCAGCAGCTCGACGTGCTCCGCAAGGCGGATCACATCTACACCGAGGAGATCCGTGCCGCGGGGCTGTACGACGACATCTGGCAGGCGTTCGCGGTGCTGCTGCCGATCCGCTCGGTAGGAGTACAGGGGGACGAGCGCAGTTACGACCAGGTGGTGGGGCTGCGCGCCGTGACCAGTCGCGACGGGATGACCGCCGACTGGTACCCATTCCCCCCCGATGTGCTGGCGCGGGTCTCCAACCGGATCGCCAACGAGGTGGATGGGGTGAACCGGGTGGTGTACGACGTGAGCTCCAAACCTCCAGCCACCATCGAGTGGGAGTGAGGCGAGGAAGAGGGGAGCAGTAAGAAGGGTGAAGTGAGAAGTGAGAAGTGGAAAGTGAGAAGGGCAGGGACAGATCAGAGGCGTTGGTGAGGCGGGTGCATGTCATCCCGAGGGAGCGCAGCGAGCGAGGGATGCCAGCCCGGATGTCTCACTCCTCACTCCTCACTTCTCACTTCTTACTTCCCACTGTTCACTTCCCACCTTATCGCACGCTCCGGCGTCCAGCTTGCGGACGGGGCCTACCTGCTCCCCAGTGCGACCAGCGCCTGCTCGATGCCCCGCCTGGTCCGGGCGCGATTGGGCTGACGGGCCTCCGAGGCGCGATAGTTGGCCAGCGCCTGATCCGGCCGGCCCAGGGATAACAGGAGGTCGGCGTACAGCTCCCGCGCCGGGAGCAGGGCGCCGGGTGTAACCGGGTGCTTCTCGGTGCGATCCTCCAGGTCCGCCGCCTCGGCGCTTGAGCGCAGGGCATCCGCGGTGTCCCCCGAGAGCCTGGCCAGCCACCCGGCGGCCGCGAGTCGCTGAATGTGCACCTGGTCCGCCCAGTAGGTCTGCGGCCCGCCCGCCTGCCGGAGCGAGGCCTCCAGGGTGGCGAGGGTGTCGATCTCCCGTCGCGCCAGGGCGGTGTCGTCGCTTCTGGATGCACCGATCGCGCGGGCGAAGTGGGTCATCGCCTCGGTGGCGGGCCACGAGGGGGCGGACCGCACGGGGAGCCGGGCGGCCGCCGCCCAGTCACCCCGCTCCAGCGCGTAACGAGCCGGGATGGCCGCCAGGGCGTAGTCGCTGATCAGGTCGTTGGTGGGGATGACCACCGTGACGCCGGCCGCCTGATCGACGATCTCCCGCGCCCGCCGTTCGTCGTCTACCTGCAGAGAGGCATAGACGAGGTAGTCCCAGGCATGGATGCGCTGGCCCCAGACGCCATGCCATCCCGCCGATTCCTCGGCCTGGCGCCCCGCCTGGTCCGATCGTTCGTTCGATTCGATGGCCTCCCGCCACAGCCCCAGCCGGACATAGATGTGGGATGGCATGTGCAGGGCATGAGGAACGTCGGGGGCGATGGCCGCGTAGTGATCGGCCGCCTGCCGCGCGAGATGGGCGAGGGGCGGACTGTCGTAGGCGTGAATGAGGTAGTGAGCCAGCCCGGGGTGCTCCGGATAGCGGGAGACCAGCGCATCGAGCTGGCTCGCTGCCTCGCGCTGGCGGTGATAGGTCGTGTCGGTCGGATCGAGCTGCCCGGCGGCAATCAGGGAGAGACTGTGGAACACCCGGGCCTCGTCGTCGGTCGGGTTCCGGGACTGCACCATAGCCATCGCCGAATCCCACGCGAAGACGCCGGCGCGGAACCCCTGTTTCTCGAAGACCAGGTAGAACCGCTGGATCGCGGAGGCGTACTGCCGCTCCCGGGACCCGGGCCGACTCAGGCCAACCGCCTGCTCCGCGGCAGCCAGACCGGCCTTGCTGTCTGCCGGCGTCGGGGGAGTCCACAGCGGATGCAGCCGGCTCATCGCAAGACCCCAGTACGCGAAAGCGCAGCGGCGATCGGCACCGGCCGCCTCGTGGAAGGCGGTTTCCGCGGCCTCGTACCAGAACGAGTGCAGCAGCGCAACCCCGTGCTCGAGCGGCGGCTGGGCCGCGGCGGCGCACCGGTTGGGAAACCGTACCCGTCCGACCTCTCCGTGCCCCGCGTCGTCGTGATCGTGGCCGGCCTGGGCCTGGACCGCCTGCCCCGGCAGGATGGCCAGCACGAGGAGCGCGCGCAGCACCAGCGTCTGTCTGGGCATCTGGGACCTCCTGGCATTGCCCTTCGGAGTGGCGTCCGAACGCCCCGGGTGTTCCCGCAGCAGCACGCCAGCGAACGTTTGATCCTGGCGGCCAAGCGGAGACGCGAGACGCTCACCCACAATACTAGAAGTGTGGGAAATGAAGCGGGTATCCGGCCGGAGCGGTGACTTCGCTCGGGTGAGAGAGTCGGCTGCGGGGGGGATCTCTCGCTGCGCCCGGGATGACGGTAAGCCAGCGCGGTGCGCTGGCCTGCCGTCACACTCCCTTCTCCTCCAGCAGCTTGAAGAACTCTGCCGGGCTCTCGAGCCGAGAGAGCCGTTCGGGCACATCCGGCTCCTTGGCGAAGGTGGCGATCTTGCCCAGCACCGGGAGGTATTGGTTGCTTACTTCGATGGGCGGCGCCACTATCAGGAAGAAGTGATGCACCGGCCGATCGTCCAGGGCCTGCCAGGAGATGCCCCCAGGTACGTAGCCGTAGGCCAGGCGCACGCGATGCACCACGAGGGAGCGCGCGTGCGGGATGGCGATCCCGCGGCCGACGCCGGTAGAGCCAAGCTCTTCACGCCGGCGCAGCACGCGAAGCAGGGTTTCACCGGCCGGGGCATCCAGATGCAGCAGATTCACCAGGGCGGGGAGGACACCCTCGGCGCTGGTCGCGGAGAGCGGGAGGGCGATGCTGTCTGTGGTAAAGAAGTCGCGGAGGGCCATGGGGCGGGAAGCTTACGGCCGGCCTGCCGCTCTGTCAAAGCAGGGCCGAGGTGTACGGTGACGATGAAGGATGAAGGTTGTTTTCCCCGCGGCCTGCCGACATCTCCAACGATCCACCGTTCACCGTTGACTGTTGGCCGTTCACCCTCCCCAGGCACCTTTCGCCAGGTCCAGGGCCCGGGTTGTGGCGTTGCCGTAGCGCAAGTATTTTATTCCCATGCGTTTACCGTATTTCTCCGGGCCCAACGTCCCACTCCTGCTTGCTCCGATGGCAGGGGTGTCCGAGGCACCCTTCCGGCAGCTGTGCCGGCAGATGGGGGCGGACGTGGTGCTGTCGGAGTTTCTGAGCTCCGAAGCGATCCGGCGCAGGATCCAGAAGACGCTGGAGGGAGCGGACTTCGAGGACTGCGAACGACCGATCGGCATCCAGATCTATGGCGCCGACGCCGCCGCCATGGCGGAGGCCACCGCGCTCATCACCGAGCACTATCGGCCGGAGTTCGTGGACATCAACTTCGGCTGCCCGGTCAAGAAGGTCGTGCAGCGGAACGGTGGCTCCGGCTGCCTGCGCGACCTCGTGCTGGTGGAGCAGATCATCCGGGCATGCGTGGCCGCCACCCACCTGCCGATTACGGTGAAGACCCGGAGTGGCTGGAACGACGATACCCGGGATCCGGTCGGCATTGCTGTCCGGATGCAGGATGCCGGCGCCAGGGCGTTCACCCTCCACGCCCGGACCCGGACGCAGATGTTCAGCGGTCGGGCGAACTGGGACGAGATCGCCCGGGTCGTCGAGGCGCTGGATGTCCCGGTGATCGGCAACGGAGATGTGCAAACCGCCGACGATGTGGTCCGCATGGTACGGCACACCGGTTGTGCCGGGGTGATGATCGGCCGGGGCTCCTTCGGCAATCCATGGTTGTTCCGTGACGCCCGGGCGCTGCTGGCGGGGGAGCCGCGGCCGCCGGCGCCGAGCCCCGCCGAGCGGTTTGCGGTGGCTCTGGACCATGCCCGGCTCGCGCTCCGGCTGCAGGGTGACAGTCGCAAGACGGTCATCGAGTTCCGCAAGCACTTCGGGTGGTACACCAAGGGCCTGCATGGCGCGAGCGAGCTCCGGGGCCGGCTCTTCCAGGTCGAGTCCATGGCCGAGGCAGAGGCGATCTTCAGCGGGTATCTGGCGCCTCTGGCCGGGGTGGTGTGAGGCCCGAACGCCTGGAGCAATTGCTGGCGGAGGTCGCGGCGGGCCGTACGACGCCGGAGCAGGCGCTGGAGCGGTTGCGAAACTTCCCTACCGAGTCCCTGGCTTTCGCTCAGCTGGACCATCACCGGACGCTCCGCCAGGGACATCCCGAGGTGGTGTTCTGCTCGGGGAAAACGGCGGAACAGGTCGTGGTGATCTGCGAGCGACTGGCCGCTGAGGGCGGGGGATTCCTGGGGACGCGGGCCACTCAGGAGCAGGCGGAAGCGCTGGCGGCCCGCTTCCCCGCGCTCGAGTGGAATCCGCTCGGACGGACGGTGCTCCTGAGAGCCGTCAGCGGTCAGCCGTCAGCCGCCAGCGGCACCGTGGTCGTTGCCTGCGCCGGGACCAGCGACCTGCCGGTGGCCGAGGAGGCCGCGGTCACCGCCGACGCGCTGGGAGCCCGGGTGGAGCGACTTACCGATGTCGGAGTCGCCGGGCTCCACCGGCTGCTCGGCGCGAGTGACACCCTCCGGGCCGCGGATGTCCTCATCGTGGTCGCCGGCATGGAAGGGGCCCTGCCCAGCGTGGTGGGCGGTCTGGTGGGGGCCCCGGTGATCGCGGTGCCGACCAGCGTGGGGTACGGGGCGTCATTCGGTGGCCTGGCCGCGCTTCTGGCGATGCTCAACTCCTGCGCGGCCGGGGTCACGGTGGTCAACATCGACAACGGCTTCGGCGCGGCGATGGCGGCGATGCGGATCCTGCGAGGGCGGGCTGGTCGTTGAGGCCATTGGCCGTTGGCCATTAGCCGTTGGCTGCCCGAGGCGTGTAAGGACCCCGGAGCGTTTTCATGAGGGTTCGCGGTGGACAGGTGCGGCGCAGCCAACGGCCAGCGGCCAAAGGCCAACGGCTAACGGCTAACGGCTGACGGCTCTCTGCCATGCTCCGCACCATCTTCGAGTCCACCACCCCGCCGTTCGTCTGGCTCGATCTAGTGGAGCCCACCCGGGCAGACCTGGAGCAGGTGGCGCGGGACCACGGGCTTCCGGCCACTGCGGTCTCGGACTGTCTCGACCCGGAGCACCTTCCCAAGTTCGAGCGGTTCGGCGGCAGCTCGTTCGCCATTCTCCGGGCCCACGACGAGCGGGCCGACGCGGCGGCGGATTCGATCCAGGCGCTCACCCGGAAGGTGGCGTTGTTCTGGAGTCCGAGTCTCCTGATCACGATTCATCGCAAGGACCAGGCGTACCTTTCCGAGGTGATGGAGCGGTGGCGCCAGCGGCCGTCCGGAAACGGCGGAGGCGACAGCCTCGGCCCGGTGACCGAGCTCCTGGCCGACCTTGCTCTGGCGGTGGTCCTGTCGTACGAGGCTCCGTTGGCGGATGCGGAGGCCCGGACGGATGCCTTCGAGGGCACCCTGCTGCAGCGGGAGGATGTGTCCACTCTGCTGCACCAGATGTATCTGCTCAAGCGCAGGGTGTCGCTCATCAAGCGGCTGCTGTGGCACACCATCAGCGTAGCTAACCGGTTCTCCTCGGGTCAGGACCGGAACGCGCCGCTGCTGCAAGACCTGAGAGAGAACGCGGAGAGCATGCACTTCTATGCCGATGAGCTGCTGGAGGAGGTGAACAACCTGCTGCACATGCAGCTGTCGCTGGCTGCGCACCGGACCAACGAGGTGGTCCAGGTGCTCACTGTGTTCTCGGCCTTCTTCCTGCCTCTCACGTTCATCGTCGGAGTGTACGGCATGAACTTCCAGCACATGCCCGAGCTTCCCCAGCGCTGGGGCTACCCGATGGTGTGGACGGTGATGCTCGCAGTGAGCGCAGCGATCTGGGCGTGGTTTCGCCGGCGGGGGTGGCTCAAATGAGCGCGCTCCTGTGGCTCCTGCTCGGGGCGGCCGGCGGGGCGGCGCTGGTGCGGTTTCGCACCCGGCAGACCGGTGCCCCCGAGCCGGGTCCCCTCGGCGTGGAGCCGATGCTGGCCCCGGACCCGGCGCTCAGATGGCTGGCGGAGGCGCGGAACGCGCTGGGCGCCTGGGCCACGACCTCGGTCTCGACCGGTGACCGGCCGACCCGCTGGCAGCGGGCCCTCCCTCAAGGAAAGCTCTCCGTCAATGACTCCGCCGCGGTCGAGGAGCGGCTCGCGGTGCTGTGTCGGCAGAACGGCGCCGGCACCGAGCGGCTGGATTCCGGGACTCTGGTCTACTCCGCCGCGACCGGGTTGGGCGCGGGGATCCTGCTTCCCGCCGGCACGGCGGTCACTGTCCTCCGGGGGGCCCAGGAGGATCTCGCGTCGCTGCTGGACGGACTGGCCCGGCGCCCGCTGATGGACCAGGCGATCGCCGAGGGAGACAGCCCGGTGGAATCGCTCGGCAGCATCGGGCTCCGGCTGGCCTACCAGATGGAACGGATCCTCTCGGCCGAGGTGATCGTCGCGGTGGACGCCAAAGCCGGGGTCCGGGTGATCGGCACGTCGAGCCGGGCCGACCGGCGCCTGCTCGACAACCTGGCCCAGCCCGGCAGCCCGGTCTTCCAGGTGGCCCGGGGTGAGGTTCCTTCGCTGACCAGTATCGCCGACCCGCTGGGCGGCATCGTGCATGACCGGCGCAATCACTTCACACCGGCCATCGTCTACCCGATCAAGGCGGGGGAGGAAACGGTTGGGGCGGTGGCGATCTGGACCGATGACGACGGAGCCCCGATCGGACCGGTGATCGCGGAGGTGCAGGAGGCGCTCAGGAATGCGGGGCCGCGGATGGCCCGCGCCCGGAAGATGGAGGAAGACGGAAACGCCATAGTCACTGACCCGCTCACCGGACTCAAGAACCGGCGCGGGCTGGATGAGGAGATGCACCGGGTTGGCGTGTCGCAGGGAAGTCTGATCTACGCCGACTGCGACAGATTCAAGCTGCTCAACGATACGCTGGGCCACCCGGCGGGCGACGCGGCGCTGGTCCACTTCGCCCGCCTGATCCATGACACGGTGCGCGGTGCCGACGTGGCAGCCCGGATCGGCGGGGAGGAGTTCGCCATCTGGCTGCCGGGTGCGTCGCTGGTGTACGGCGCCAAGGTTGCCGAGCGGATCCGGATCCAACTGGGGACCACCACCTGGGATTGGCAGGGGCGATCCTGGCCGCTGAGCGCCAGCTTCGGTGTCGCGGCGCTACCCGATACCACCCGCAGCCTGGCCAATCTCCCGGCGCAGGCGGACGCAGCGCTCATGGAGGCCAAGCGGCAGGGGAGGGACCGGGTGGAGACGGCGAAGCCGATCGGGTGACTGAAGTTCGGGGTTCCGAGTTCCGAGTAGACGCCGCACGGGTCGACACTGCGGAGGGGACCGGAAGCGGGTTGAGTTGCCCGCCCTGTCCGCCCCGCCCGCCTTCTCTTGAACCAGCCTCGCCGCAGGGCTAAGTTTCGGTGTCGGGGGCGACAGGCTTCGACGGGTTTGATGAAGGGATCGCAGCGCGCCCAGGTCCAGGCACCTGGCTAAACCGTCTGGAACGTTTCAACTGCCAACTCTGAACTGGCAATGGCTGCGTAAGCTGAGCTAACGCTCGCTTACTGCACCTTCGATGAACGGAGCTCGTCCGGGGCGCCGCCATCGAATCGCAAAACCGGACTGGCGACTGCCGCCGCCCCGACGGCAGAAGCGAGACCTCAGGGGATAGAGTCCGGGAAGGCCGGTGTCGCGCCGGCTCGGATCGACGCATGAAGCGGCACCTACGCGCGTAGACGTGGTTCTGGAAGCTTACTCGGACGAGGGTTCGATTCCCTCCGCCTCCACTTTGAAACGGTCCACGGCAGTCCAACGGCGTCCCAAACGGGGCGCCGTTCTGCTTTTCTAGAGGGGACACGACTCCACCGCTGCCTATGAGCTTCCATTGCAATGACCGGAATTCTGAGACTGCCGGAATGAGCCGATCTCTAGGCCCTTAAGGCTGGCTCATCGGGGAAAACGGGGCTCGATTCGGCCGATAGCGTACACGCCGCCCTTCACGGCCGTCGCCTTCTTGGGCTTGAGGTCCTTGATCGCGGCCTTCTTCCCTCTCGGCTTACTCCCCCTTGTCTTGCTCCCTTTCGCCTTCATAGCTGCTTCCTCTTTTCTGGTCTTGGCTCCAGGCGCTCCTTTGGACCCCCAGTAGGGGAGGGGCTCGTGGAGCATGTTGTTGAGCCGGAGCTTCGTTGACTTCGGACACCGGCCACGGCGACGGCAACCGGGCTCCTATCTACTGTATCGGAAGTCGGCCGAGAGACCCGACACGCCCCAGCTCGATGTAACTCTCCCGCCGCTCCCGCGCGGACTACACGCTCGCAGGCACGCTTTTCGGCTTCGCCGTGCCTTTTCTTTGCAGCGGCCAATCCGAAGCCGCAAGGACCTGCGCCCGCTGTTGGGAGTAGATTAGCCGTTAGCCATTAGCCGTTAGCTTGCTGAGGAAAGGCGACCCCCTGGTGCATGACCGGAGGGTCGCCTTATCATCGCACGGCTAACGGCTAACGGCTGACGCCTGACGCCGAACCTACCCCACTTCACCCTGCAGCACACACGCCGCCGCCGCCACCGCGCGGTCCACATCGGTTGCCGTGGTGCGCCAGCTCGAGACCGAAACCCGCATGCAGCGCATCCCGCGCCAGGTGGTGCCGGTGAAGAAGGCCTCTCCGGTGGCATTGATGGCCGCCATTACCTCGTCGGTCCGCCTGTCGTGGTCCTTTTCGGTAGCCCCCGGCCGCGAGTCGTAGAACCGCACCAGCCCCTGGTTGATGATAGGGACGCACAGGACGCGGGCGTTCGGCAGGGCGCCGATGCGGGTCACGATGTCATGGGCAAATCCGGAGCAGCGCGAGATGAGATCTGCCAGCCCGCTCCGTCCCAGCTCCCGGAGCGCCGCCCAGGTGGCGAAGCCGCGCGCCCGCCGGGAGTGCTCCGGAGTCCAGTCGAGCTGGTCCCGCACGTCGTCGGCATGGACGAGGTAGCTCGCCCGATGCTCCATCCCCGCGCGGTGGTGCTCGGGGTGCGCCACGAAGGCGTATCCGCAGTCGTAGGGCACGTTGAGCCACTTGTGGCCATCGGTGGCCCAGGAGTCCGCCAGCTCCACCCCACGCAGCAGGTGCCGCAGCCCCGGCGCCGCATTGCACCAGAGTCCCATCGCGCCGTCG
>Ga0326730_1000330_pt1 | contig 13327 bp, 14 predicted proteins | sample MHFSIPfraction_3_FD_207740 | JGI IMG/M metagenome (GOLD analysis project Ga0326730, IMG submission 207740) | Lab enriched peat soil microbial communities from Michigan Hollow, Ithaca, NY, United States - MHF7AN SIP fraction | ecosystem: Environmental > Terrestrial > Soil > Wetlands > Peat...
ACCCGGGTCCGCAGGGCGCAACGGGAAATACGGGTCCGCAAGGTGCTCAGGGTGACCCCGGTGCGCAGGGCCCCCAGGGAATCCCCGGTCTGCAAGGTCTTCAGGGTGACCCCGGACCGCAGGGCATTCCGGGGAACTCGGGTCCTCAGGGCCCGCAGGGCGACCCGGGCCCGCAAGGTGACCCGGGCCCGCAAGGTATTCCGGGCAACATCGGGCCGCAGGGGCCGCCTGGACCGAGCGGCCCGATGATCGTCGGCGGCGGCACGCGGAATTCGACCGTCTCCAACGGGAACTTCAACTACGTGCCCATGTTCAACTCCGGCGTGTTCGCCAACGCCGAAGCCACCGCGCAGCAGTTCATGCCGGTGGCCGGCACGCTGTCGAACTTCTACGTCCACCTCAGCGGCTCGCCCGGCAACGGCAGGTCGTTCACCTTCTTCGTCCGCGTCGACGGCGCAGACACCGTCGTGACGTGCTCGGTCTCCGACGCCAACACCAGCTGCTCGGACACGACTCACTCGGTCGCCATCGGAGCGGGCTCGCTCATCGCGATCCGCGCGGTTGCGACCGGGAACCCGACGGCGCGCTCCTTCGGGTGGACGGCGTTGTTCGGCCAGTAGCGTTCGCGCTCGTCGCTTCAGGCGCGCAGCCAGTCGAATCCCGCGCGAAGGGCGGAGTGACCGCTCGTTTCGAGGACGTCGCCGTGCGCGACGGTGACTCGGTCGAAGTCCCAGCTGAGGATGCGGTCGATCGACGCGCGCATGGCGCGGCGGTCCTTCATCACGCCGAAGCGGAACACGCGGGACGGCCCGAAGCGGCCGTACGCGCCGTTCACGCGCATGAAGAGCCGAGTCACCAGGCTGCGCGAGTCGCGCAGGTTGAAGCAGAGATCGAGACACAGGAGCGTGCGGCTCGCGCGGTGCAGGAACACGATCTCGTTCAGGCTCGGCGCACCGGTCACGAAGATCTGCTCCAGGTCCGCAGCCCAGAGGTCGGGCGCCTTGTCGCCGAGCACCTCGTCGATGCGCACGTCGCCGAGCTTCTCGCGCAGGCCGGGAGCGCCGAAGACGCGCGCCTCCGGGTAAGCGCGGATGCTCTCGGCCAGGAACATGTGGTGGAGCAGGTTCGGCGCGACGAGCGCCCGCACGGGACCGAATGACTCCATCGCGCGTCGCGCAGCGTCGCTGAGCGGACCCGGGGTGTGCACGAGTGAGCCGCCGCTCGCCAGCCGGATGACACAGGTGCGTGTACCCAGGTCGATCCCGCCGCTCAGCGTGAGCGGGTGGTCGATCGCGACGAGGTCCCGGTGCAGCGGTCGAACGAGCGCTTCGGCCATGACCCCGCATCCTAGGCGTAGAATTGCCGCCATGGAAGAGCGAGAGATCCAGCTCATTTCGGGTCGGACGCACGTGCGCGTCGAGGGTCGCGGCCGGCCGCTGGTCTGGACTCACGGGTTCACGAGCTCGATCGAGATGGAGGACGGAACCGGAATGGGCGCGCTCTGGCGCGCGCTCGACTTGCAGCTCGTGCGCTACGACGCGCGCGGTCACGGCCGCTCGGCGCCGGCGCGCGACGACGCCGGGCAGACGTGGCCCGCCATGGCCGCGGACTTGCTCGAGCTCGTGACTGCGCTCGGTCTCGAGCGGCCGATCGCGGGCGGCGCGTCGATGGGCACCGCGACCTCGCTGCACGCCGCGGTCCGCAACCCCGGCGCGTTCAGTGGCTTGCTCCTCGTCGTGCCGCCGACTGCATGGGAGACACGAAAGGCGCAGGCCGACCTCTATCGCGGCGGTGCCGCGCTCGTCGAAGCGCGCGGTATCGAAGGCTACGTCGCCATCGCGCGCGAGACACTCCGCGCGCAGCCAATGCCCGGCTTCACGGGGGAGATGCAGGAGCGCATGTTCGCGGACATGCGCGCGAAGGGCGCGGCGGAGCTGGCGCGCAATCTGCGCGGCGCGGCGGCCAGTGACTTGCCGGATCCCGCGCGCATCCGCGAGCTCGACTTGCCCGCACTCATCATCGCCACGCGCGGCGATCCGGGTCACCCGCTCTCGACGGCGGAGAAGCTGGCCCAGGTCCTGCCGCGCGCCGAGTTGGTGGTGCTCGACGATCTGACTCGCTTGCCGGATGCGCGCCCGGAACTCGCGAGCTTCATGACTCGCGCGGCGCCACGCGGCCTGGGCTCGGGCTCGAGCGCCGCCGCGATCGACGTCTACGATCCCGACCGCTACGTCGCCGGCGCGCCTTACGCGGACTTCGCGCGCCTGCGCCGGGAGCGCCCGATTCACTGGCAGGCGACGCCGGACGGCGACGGCTACTGGGCGGTCACGAAGCACGCCGACGTTGCCGAAGTGTCTCGCAATCCCGAGCTGTTCTCGTCGGCGCGCGGCTTCGTCGTGATCGAGCCGCTGTCGGAGGCGCAGCTCGCGATGATGCGCTTCACCTTGCTCGGCATGGACCCGCCGGAGCACGCGCGCCTGCGGCGCACCTTGCTCGCTGCGTTCACGCCGCGCATGGTGGCCGCGCTCGAGCCGCGCGTGCGCGAGATCGCGCGCGGCATCATGGCGCGCGGCGCCGCGAAGGGCGTTGTCGAGTTCGTCGAAGACATGGCCGGCGAGCTGCCGATGCAGGTGATCGGCGAGTTACTCGGCGTGCCCGAGGCCGAGCGCGCGCGCCTGCGCGCCTGGGCGGCGCAGCTCACGGGCTCGCAGGACACCGACTTGAACCCCGGCGGCGCCGAGGCCGCGCCCGCGGCGTCGATCGAGATGGCGATGTACGCGATCGGCCTCGCACAAGCGCGGCGCGGCGCGACCGGCTCGGATCTCACGACCGTCGCCGTGAACGCCGAGGTCGACGGCCACACCATGACGGACGCGGAGTTCGGCGGCTTCTTCGTTCAGCTCGCCACCGCCGGGAACGACACGACGCGCAACCTGCTCTCGTCCGGCCTGCGCCTCCTGCTGGCGCACCCGGATCAGCTCGAGTCACTGCGAGCGGACGAGTCACTCATCCCGGGCGCAGTCGAGGAGATGCTGCGCTACGAGAGCCCGCTCCACTACTTCAGACGCACGGCCACGCGCGACACGGCGCTGCGCGGCCAGGCGATCCGCGCGGGCGAGCGGGTCGTCCTCCTGTACGGCTCCGCGAACCGCGACGAGGACGTGTTCCGCGACGCGGAGCGCTTCGACGTGCGCCGCTCGCCGAACCCGCACCTCTCGTTCGGCTTCGGCGAGCACTTCTGTCTGGGCGCAGCGCTCGCGCGGCTCGAGGCGCGCGTGTTCTTCGAGGAGCTGCTGCGCGCGTTCCCGCGCATCGAGCTCGCGGGTGAGTCGCGCCACCAGCGCTCCAATCTCAACAACGCGCTGAAGTCACTTCCCGTTCGCCTACACACCTGACTCGGGCATCGTCGTCGGTTCGGCTCCGCCCGGCGCGCCGTAGTCGGCGTAGAAGGCGCGTTTCCAGTTGAGGAAGCCGCCGGCCACGATTGCGACCCGCATCTCCGCCATCAGCCGCTGGTAGAAGCGCACGTTGTGAATCGCGCCGAGAATCGCGCCGAGGATCTCGTTCGCCGCGTACAAGTGATTCACGTATGCGCGCGTGAACGTCTTGCACGCGTAGCAGTCACAGCTCGTGTCGATCGGATACAGGTCGCGGCGGTAGCGGCGGTGATTCATGCGGATGCGGCCGCGGCGCGTGAACAGGGTCGCGGAGCGCGCGTATCGGGTCGGGATCACGCAGTCGAACATGTCCATGCCGCGCTCGACGGACTCGATGAGATCCTCGGGCAGGCCGACGCCCATCAGATAGCGCGGCTTCCCCTCGGGCAGGAGCGGCGCGGTGAAGCCGACGATGCGCTTCAGCTCCTCGATTCCTTCGCCGACCGAGACTCCGCCGATCGCGTAGCCGGGTGCGTCGAACTTCACGATCTCCCGCGCGCACAGCTCGCGCAGCTCGAGATACACGGATCCCTGCACGATCGGGAACAGCGCCTGCTCCGAGCCGGCATGCGCTCGGCCGCAGCGCTCGAGCCAGCGCAGCGAGTTCTCGACGCCGCGGCGCGCGAGCTCGAGGCTCGCCGGATACGGCGTGCACTCGTCGAAGGCCATGATGACGTCGGCTCCGAGTGAGTGCTGGATCTCGATCGAGCGCTCGGGAGTCAGCATCACCTCGGAGCCGTCGATCTCGTTCTTGAAGCGCACGCCCTCGGGCGTGATCTCCTTGTGCTTCAGGCTGAACACCTGAAAGCCGCCCGAGTCGGTGAGCAGCGGGCCGTCCCACGCCATGAACGCGTGGAGGCCGCCCGCGCGCTTCACGAGCTCCGGCCCCGGGCGCAGCAGCAGGTGATAGGTGTTCGCGAGCAGGATGCGCGCGCCCGTCGCCTTCACCTGCTCGGGAGTCATCGCGCGCACCGCGGCGTGCGTGCCGACCGGCATGAAGACGGGAGTCTCGACGACACCATGCGGTGTCGCGAGGCGGCCGGCGCGCGCCGCGCTGCCGCGGTCGCTCGCCTCGAGCGTGAACGAGATCACGGCTCGCGGGCGAAGTGCTTCGACCGTCCGACCAGACGCTCGGGCAGGATCCGCACCTTGCGCTCGGGATCCGCGACCGCGCGGCCCATGCGCCAGGCTTCGAGGCCCGTCGCGCGAACGGCCGCGATCGTGCGCTCGACTTCGGACGGCGCGACGACGGCGGTGAACCCGACCCCCATGTTGAACACGGTGTAGAGCTCCGCGGCGGGCAGCTCGCCGATGCGCGCGATGAGTCGCAGGATCGGCGGCGTCGGCGGCAGAAAGTCGATGTCGAAGCCGCACGGCGCCTCGATGCGCCGGATGTTCAGGAACCCGTCGCCGGTGATGTGCGCGAGAGCGCGCGGCGCGATGCCCGCCTTCGCCAGCGCCTCGACCTGGGCGACATAGATCAGGGTCGGCGCGAGGAGTGACTCGCCCACCGTCGTCTCCAGCTCGGTCACGAACTCGTCGAGGCGGAACTTGCGCGCGAGCACCGCGCGCGCGAGTGACAGTCCGTTCGAGTGCACCCCGCTCGATGCGATGCCTACGAGCGCGTCGCCCGGCTTCACCTTCGACCCGTCGATCAGAGCGCCGTCGGGAACCAGGCCGAGCGCCATGCCCGCGAGGTCGAGACCGCTGCCCTCGCGCGCGCCGCGCACCATGTCGGGAATCTGCGCCGTCTCGCCGCCGACGATCGCGATGCCGGCCTGGCGCGCGCCTTCGCAGAGACCGCGTCCGATCTGCCCGAACACTTCCGGGTCACAGCGCTCGACGGCGATGTAGTCGAGCATGGCGAGCGGCTTCGCGCCGACACACAACAGGTCGTTCACGTTCATCGCGACGCAGTCGATGCCGACCGTGTCGTACTTCCGGAGCGCCTGCGCGACGAGCAGCTTCGAGCCGACGCCGTCGGTGGTGAGCGCGAGATGCAGCGGGCCGACGCGAATCACGGCGGCGAAGTGACCGATGCCGAGCTCGCTCGCCGCGCCAAACGCGGCCGTCGGCGCGATCTCGAGCAAGAGCCGCGCGAGCGCGCGGTCCGCCTCACCCGTGTCGACGCCGCTGCGCGCGTACTCGCTCATGGCTCCCCGCGACTCACGTGTAGGGCGACTCGCCGCGGCTCCGGCGCAGCCGCACGCGGCGGTTCTTGGCGCGCAATTTCGCTCGGTGATGCGCGCTCTTCCGGCGCTTCCGGTGGGTGAGTTTCGTGTGTTTCTTCATCGCGGGCGCAGCTTACCGACCCCGCCACCCCGGCACAACCGGCGCGCGTTCGCGCGCGTCGACGCGGGCGCGCAACATGCGCCGCCGTTCGGCGAGCTTCGTGGCGAGCCACTCGGGGTCCCGCGCCGCGCGCCGGCGTCGAGCCGAGTTGCGGAAGCGCGCGAACTCGCGGTACGCGGCGCGCTCGTGGCGCAGCTCGCGCGCGAGCAGCTCGATCACGATCGCGTCGTCGAGGAAGCCGAGGCCGGGGACCGAGTCCGCGATCAGATCGTCGGGCTCGGTGAAGTAGGCGAGCGCGGCGCGCACGCGCTGGCGGACGCGCTCGGGCGGACTCCAGTCGGCGTCCTCGAGTAGCTCGATCAGCTCTTCGAGGCCCGCGACTCGCTCCAGCACGTAGCTCGGCGGATGGAACTTGCGCAGCTCCGCCGCGCGAGCGCGAGCGGCGCTGGCGATCGCCCGCTCCGGCCGTCCACTCGCGCGCGCGGCGGCGCGGTCGGCGACGCTGCGCAGGTGGCGGACGTCGCGCGCGCCGAGCGTGAACGTGACCGTGAGACGGTCGAGCGGGGGCACGCGCTCCGAGTAGCATGGTGCGTGTGGCCGAGCCAGAGACCCGGAGGTCCGCGACGTGAGCGCGCGCGTGCGCGTGCGCACGGGCGTCCCCGAGGTCGCGGCGCGCAGGCTCGCCGAGGCCGGGCTCGAGGCCTCGACCGGTCCGCTCGAGGTCGACGGCTGTGACGCACTTCTGTGTCTGCTCACGGACCGCATCGACGCCGAGTTTCTCGCGAAGGCAAAGCAGCTCCGCATCGTCGCCAACATGGCGGTGGGCACCGACAACGTCGACCTGGCCGCAGCGCGCGCGCGCGGCATCGCCGTCTCGAACACGCCCGACGTGTTGACCGACGCCACCGCGGACCTCGCGTTCGCGCTCCTGCTCGGCGCCGCGCGGCGCATCGCCTGGGCCGACCGCTACGTGCGCGGCGGCGGCTTCGTGGGCTGGCGCCCCGACGTCGGCATCGGCCTCGACGTGACTGGCCGCACGCTCGGCGTCGTCGGCTACGGGCGCATCGGCCGCGCCGTCGCGGAGCGCGCGCGCGGCTTCCGCATGGACGTGATCTGGCACGGGCGTGGCGGCGGTGTGTCGCTCGACGAGTTACTGGAGCGGAGTGACTTCGTGTCGCTGCACGTGCCACTCACGGACCAGACGCGCCACCTGATCGGCGAGCGCGAGCTGCGCCGCATGCGGCCGCACGCGCTGCTCGTGAACACCGCCCGCGGCCCCATCGTCGACGAGGCCGCGCTGGTGCGCGCGCTCCGCGAGGGCTGGATCGCGGGCGCCGGGCTGGACGTGTTCGAGCGCGAGCCGCGACTCAGTCCCGGCCTCGCCGACCTGCCGCAAGTGGTCCTCGCGCCGCACCTCGGCAGCGCGACGACCGCGACCCGCGCGCGGATGGCCGAAGTCGCGGCCGAGAACATCGTTGCGGCGCTCCACGGGCGCCCGATTCCGAACCGCGTGGCTTGACCCAACGTTCGCACCCGCAGACAATTCGCACCATGGCGCGACTGAGTCGACTAACCGTCGCCGCGCTCATGGCGCTTGCGCTTCTGTGCGCAGACACAGCGCGAGCGCTCCCGGTCAGAGTCGAATTTACCGGCTCGGCTCAGCGGGTGTACCCACCGTACACGCCGGCCGGCGCGGTCGACGGGTCGATCGTTCTCGACCCGAATGACCTCGCCAGTGGCTCGCTGACCCTGCACTTCGAGGGCGCCGAGGGACTCGGCCGCTTCTTGAGCCTCACGATTCTCAATGATGTGTCTCGCACGCACGACATCTTCGGGAACTCCTGCGGTGGTCTGGGCCGCGTCTGCGACACCTGGACTCTAGGGTTCATCGTTCCTGCGAGCGACGGCGGCATGGGCGTCGAGATCGAGTTCCTCGATGACACGGGAACGGCTCTCGCGAGCGATTCGTTCATCGTGCCGGGGAGCCTGCAGGGCTGGAGTCACGCGTGGATGGCGATCGATGACACGCTCGGCGCGAACAATAGGTTTCTCTCGGTGATCATTGACAGCTGGTCACGGGTCCCGGAGGTCGGCGCCCCGGGGCTGTTCGCGCTGGCGCTCGCCGTGGTCGGCGCCGCTCGAACGCAGCGCGTCTGATCAATCAGGCGCGCATCTGACGCGCGGTCGCGAACGTGGCTCCGGCGGTGGCGAGCTCGACGGTCATTGCCACGCCGATCTGCGGGTGGTAGCCGTCCAGCGCGATGCCGAGCAAGCGCGCCGCTGCGATGCTCACCATGATGAACGCGACGGCCTCCAGATAGCCGGGCTGCTTGCGGACGAGCCCGAGCACGGCCAGCGAGCCGATGGCGAAGAATGCGCCGCCGGCGTCTCCCCGCATCTGACTGAAGGCCGAGGGCCCGGACAGCGAGATACCGAGCTCTGCGCTCATCGACTCGGGTGCGAGCAGCCAGCGAAGCGCGAACGGGAGCGCGAGCAATGCGCCGAGCAACGCAGTGAGGACGCGCGGGATTCTCCGCCACATCGCCGAGCAGCTTACCACCCGGCGGCGGAGAGAGTCAGAAGAGCGGTTCGAGCTTCGCGGCGGTGCCGACCGCGTGCAGGCGCAGCCCGGTGGCCTCCGAGTCAGTCGCGCGCGCGAACGGATCGAGCGTGACTTCGAGGCCGACCACCGCGTTGGCGCCCAGCAGCCGCGCCTTGTCGCGAAGTGACTCGAGCAGCTCGCGCTCGGCCTTGGTCCACGCAGAGGAGCGGTCTTCGACCTGGTCGTCCTGCAGGAAGAGCTCGGAGCTGATCGGTCCGAAGTAGGCGGCCGCGCGCGTGCCGCTGACCCACGGCGACGTGTAGAGCTCGACGTCGTTTTCCGAGTTCAGCGGGATCTGCGACTGCGTCTCACCCACGAAATCTGGTATCGGCGGCGCTGCAGGTGGACTGTACGTAGATCGGTGTCACCCTCGGCGTTGGTCGGCGACGAGCCTCTCGGGTATTCTCGCCGCGCTTTCGGGGGGAGTTGCCGGTGCGGTGGAGCAGCGAACCGAGACACGCGGCGGACTCTCTTGCGTCTCGCTTGCGCGCGCTCTGCCTGGCGGCGCTGGCGGTCGCTGGCGCGGCGTGTGGCGGGGGCGGGCCGAGCGATGCGGCGCGCGACTCGGCAGCGGCGGGGGTCGCGCCGATCGTCGCGCGAGCCGAAGCCGCGGCGGCCAGCGGCGACCTCGACGCCGCGATCACGGGCTATTCCGAGGCGGTCGAGCGCACGCCTTGGAACACAAGTCTGCGTAGCCAGCTCGTCGCCGCTCGCACCAAGCGAGCCGAGGCGAAGCGCCGCAAGCCCGGCGGCGCGGCGGGTCTCGAGCTCGCGGAGAAGGACCTGCGCGCCGCGCACGAGCTCGAGCCCGACGACGAGACGGTGAAGCGCAGCCTCGCCGCGATCTTGGTCGAGCGCGCGGCATTCGAGCGCGACGACGCGCTCGCCGAGAAGCTGCGCGCCGAGGCGACCGAGCTGTCACCCGAGCTCGCCGCGCAGACACCGGCGGTGCGGCTGCCCGTCGAGACGCGCCTGGATCTCGCCTATGACTTGATCGACCGCGGCAGCATCGACGCCGGCATCGACCAGCTGCGCGCGGTCGTGCACGAGTATCCGCAGAATGCCAAGGCGGCGCGCCTGCTGGCGCAGGCGCTCGTGCGACTCGGCACGCAGCAGACACAGAGCCGCGACTTCGACGGCGCAGGCGAGAGCTTCACTCAGGCAGTCGAGCAGTACGCCCGTCTCCTGCCGTGCGACGGCGCGCGCTGTGACTCGGCCGAGCTCGAGCTCGCGCACCGCAACCGCATCTTGTCGGCTCTCGACTCGGGGCGCGTCGATCTCGCGCGCTCCGCGCTCCAGGAGGCGGAGGCCATCGGCCTGCGTTTCGACGACCTGGTGAAGCGCTGGCCCGAATTGCGCGGGGCGCCCTGAACCTCCAGCGCGGCCCGCCTGCTATGCTGCCCGCGGAATTCGAGGAGGAACGCGATGGCCACACACGGTGGAAAGCTCGCTGCCCGGGCGCTCAAGATGGCGGGCGTCGACTGCATCTTCACGCTCTCCGGCGGTCACATCATGCCGATCTACGACGGCGCGCTGGACGAGGGCATCCGCATCATCGACGTGCGCCACGAGCAGGCCGCGGTGCACGCGGCCGACGCTTACAGCCGGCTGAACCCGACGAAGATCGGCTGCGCGGTCGTGACCGCGGGTCCCGGAGTCACTGACGGAGTGACCGGCATCGCGAACGCGTGGCGCGCGAACAGCCCGATCCTCGTGATCGGCGGCCAGGGACCGTTCTCGAATCTGCGCCGCGGGTCACTCCAGGAGATGGACCACGTGTCGATGATCCGCCCGATCTCGAAGTGGGCCGACGCGTGTTACGACACCGCGCGCATCCCGGAGTACATCGAGCTCGCGGTGAGACACGCGACGTCGGGCATTCCCGGCCCCGCGTTTCTCGAGATCCCCATGGACGTGCTGATGGGCCCCGGTGACTTCGACAAGGCGTGGTTCCCGAAGTTCCGCCGCGCGCCGCGCCAGGCGCCCGATCGCGCCGACGTGGTCGCGGCGCTCGAGATCATCGCGGGCGCGAAGCGCCCGATCATGATGGCCGGCACGAGCGTGAAGTGGTCGCAGGGCGGCGCCGCGATGCGCCGCTTCGTCGAAGAGACCAAGCTCCCTACCTTCTTGAACGGCATGGGCCGCGGGCAGCTGCGCTTCGACGACCCGCAGTTCATGAATCGCTCGCGCAAGGAAGCGATGAGCAAGTGCGACGTGTTCGTGCTCGCGGGCTCGCCGCTCGACTTCCGGCTGCGCTTCGGCAAAGCGATTCCGGCGAGCGCGAAGATCGTGCAGCTCGAGATGGAGAACACGCTCGTCGGGCAGAACCGCTCCGCGGACGCCGCGATCGTCGGCAACCTCGGCGTCGCGTTCGAGCAGATGCTCCAGATCATGAAGGAGGAGTCACTGAAGCTCGACTTCCACGCGTGGCGGGATGAGCTGCGCGCGCTCGAGACCAAGATCGAGGCGGGCTTCCAGAGTGAGTTGGCCTCCGACGAGGTGCCGATCGACCCGCTGCGCATGTGCCGCGAGATCCGCGACTTCATCGACGAAGACACGATCTTGATCGGCGATGGCGGCGACATCGTCGCGCAGGCCGCGAAGGTCGTGCCGGTGATGAAGGAGAACTGCTGGATGGATCCGGGACCGCTCGGCACGCTCGGCGTCGGCATGCCGTTCGCCTTGGCCGCGAAGGTCTCCTTCCCCGAGAAAAAGGTGCTGATCATCTACGGCGACGGCTCGTTCGGTTTGAACGGATTCGAGTACGACACCGCGGTCCGCTTCAACCTGCCGATCGTCGGCATCGTCGGAAACGACGCGGCCTGGGGGCAGATGCTGCGCCCGCAGATCGGCATCTACGGCAAGGAGCGCGCGGTCGCCACTTACTTGAACTACACGCGCTACGACAAAGTCGTCGAAGCGCTCGGCGGCCACGGTGAGTTCGTCGAGAGACCCGAAGGAATTCGCCCCGCGCTCGCGCGCGCGTTCGCGTCCGGGAAGCCCGCTCTCGTGAACGTGATCATTCGGCGCGACGAGACCGAGCCCAAGGGCAGCACATACGTCTAGCGGCGACGAGCTCGCGGATCCGAGCTGGGGACCGACGCTGCGCGACGCGCCGCCCGAGGGTCACCCGGTTGCGAACGAGGCGGGTCGCGCCATCGCAAGTGCTTCGGGAGTCACTTTCGCGGGCGGGCGAATCGACGCGCTCGTAGTCGTGCAGTCCGAGGGCGTCGTGCTCACCACGCGCGAGCCGCTCACGACGCGCTTCGGTATCGCCCAGGTGAGGCGCGCGCTGCGCACGCCCAGTCTCTCGCTCCTGCACGTCGTGTTCGCTCCGGCGTCGTCGCGGGCACTCTTGCTCGGGCTCGTGCGCCTCGAGAATCGCGGCGATGAGCCGCTCGCGCTCGAGTACACCGAGATGTGGGACGTGTCGGTGGGCGAGTACCGCGTTGCCGAGGCGGCCTGCGAGCGGCGCTTCGGCGGTCACGTGTTCGCGCTCGCGGAGGCGTCATCCGTCACCCGCGCGCACGCGCCCGAAGTGGCGCCGACTCGCGGGCTCGCGCTCGACGTCGCGGTCGCGGTGCCGGCGCGCGCGCGGCGGCACCTGGAGTTCGCCTACGTCGCGTTGCCGGAAGAGGAAGACCCCGGCGAGCTGGTGCGCGCGTGGCGCGGCGGCGCCGCCGCGGAGCTCGAGCGCATCGGCGGCTCGGGTCAGAGCGTGGCGGCCTATCGCGCGCTCGGCCGCTACCCTGGGCCGCGATGAAGCTCGCCGCTGCCCTCGCTCTGCTCGTGGGTCTCTCGTGGCTGCCGCTCTCCGCTGGCGCGACCACCAGCTCCGACATCGCCGCCGAGACTGGGCGCAACGCGCAGGAGGGCTCGACTCACGTCGCGAGTTTCTGGTGGCTGCCACCGGAGTACTGGGCGCTGTCCGCGAAGGAGCTGGATCTCCCGGCCGAGGAGCAGGCGAAGGTCGAGAAGCTGTTCCGCGACTACGTGATCGTCGGCGTGGTCGAAGCCGACGTGTCGGACAAGCACAAGCCGGCCCTGGCATCGATCGGGGAGATCGTGAAGCGCTCGCGCTTCTCGCGCGGCGGCGAGACACTCGACGTGTTGCGCGAGGTGAACCCGGAGGTCTCGAAGCTCGTCCCTACGCTCGTGTATCTGCTGCGCGTGTCACTCGGCTCGCTTGGCGAGGGGCTGCGCCTGCTGCCCCTCCCGAACGTCGACACCAAGGGCGACCCGGTGCTGTCGGCGACCGCGCCCGGCGAGCTGGAGCTGGAGTTCCGCTTCACCGAGACCGGGCCCATTCACGAGTTCCGCTGGCACGCGCCACTCACCTCGGTCGCCGGCGGACGCAAGTGCCCGAAGGGCGGCGAGCCGCTCGAGGCGAGCTGGAGCTACTGCCCGTGGCACGGCGTGAAGCTCGACGCGGCGAAGCCCGCAGCCCCGAAGGCGGAAGCGCCGAAGCCCTAGTCCGGCGCCACCGGAGCGAACGCGAGGTCGACCTCCACCGGGATCGCGCCCGAGAGTGACTCGTGCCCGCAGACTGCCTTCAGCGCGGCGAGCTGCGCGTCCATGCCCAGGTCGTGCGCCGAGAGCACGATGGGCACCGCGTTGCGCACGCGGATGCGGTGGCCGCCGTCGTACGAGGCGCGCACGGGGATCTTCAGCGGAAGCGCCGCGCCGTGCATCGACAGCACGCCGCTGACTTCGACGCGGACGTCGCCCATCGAGCCCACGTCCGGGAGCTGGGCCACTTCGAAGCGCGCGAGCGGGAAGCTCGCGACCTCGAAGAAGTGCACGCGGATGTTCTCGTCGCGCGCCGGATTGCCGGTGTCGGTGCTCCCGAGCTTCACCTCCACCAGCGCGCTGTGCTTCGGGCCGTCGATGAACCCGTCGAGAGTCGTGAATCCGCCGGGCACGCCGACGGCGTTGTTCTTGATGCCGACGAGGTGAATCGTCGACTCACTCGGCACGAGCCGCCACGTCTGGTTGA
>Ga0326730_1000331_pt1 | contig 13320 bp, 9 predicted proteins | sample MHFSIPfraction_3_FD_207740 | JGI IMG/M metagenome (GOLD analysis project Ga0326730, IMG submission 207740) | Lab enriched peat soil microbial communities from Michigan Hollow, Ithaca, NY, United States - MHF7AN SIP fraction | ecosystem: Environmental > Terrestrial > Soil > Wetlands > Peat...
AGCTGATCGACGAGCTGGGTGGCCTCGGGGTGCCGGTGGTGTGCGCCGGCGGCATCGGCGACCCGGCCGGCCTGGTGCAGGCTCTCCGGCTGGGATACGCCGGCGCGCAGCTGGGCACCCGGTTCATCGCCACCACCGAGTGCCGCGCCAGCGAGGCCTACAAGCGCGCGATCCTGGCCGCGAGTGAGGATGACATCGTGCTGAGCGAGCGGATCACCGGGGTTCCCGTGGCGGTGATCCGTACCCCGTATATCGAGCGCATGGGTCTCAAGGCCGGCCCGATCGCCCGGTGGATGCTGCGCCAACGGCGGACCAAGCATCTCATGCGCATGATCTACGCGCTCAAGTCGCTCTGGCAGCTCAAGCGGGCTTCGCTGGACGAGTCCGGGGAAAAGGACTACTGGCAGGCGGGAAAGAGCGCCGGTGTCATCGATCGGGTCGAGCCCGCCGGGGAGATCGTGCGGCGATTCGCGGCGGCGGTGGAACAGATGGCGGGAGTGAGAAGTGAGAAGTGAGCGGTGAGGTGAGTTGACTGTCATTCCTCGGGCGCTTTGCGCCCTCAGAATGACAATTCGGTCCTTCAAGCTCACTGCTCACACTTCTTTTTTGCCGACGATCTCCGCATAGGCCACAGGGTCGGTGGCGCCCTCGGTGGAGATGAGCAGGACATGGGTCCGGTTTCCCACGCCGAGCGACTCCCTCGCCGCCGCATTCCCGGGTGCCATCAGTTCGACCAGCCCGGCCAGGCCCGCGGCGCCGGACTCCCCCGCCACGATACCGGCACCGGCCAGCTCCCGCATGGCGGCCCGGGCCTGGTCGTCTTCCACCGCCACGAAGGCGTCGATCCCCGCGACCAGATCCGGCCAGGCAGCCGACGAGGGTGTGCCGCAGTTGAGCCCGGCCATAATGGAGCTGTGCGCGCCCGCCTCGATCATCACGGGGTGTCCCGCCTCGATGGAGCGGAGCGCGCAGGCCGCGCCCGTGGGCTCCACCCCGACCAGCACCGGGCGAGAATCCAGGCCGGTCCGCCGCCAGTGCCGCACCACCGCGCTCGCCAGGGTACCCACGCCGATCTGCACCAGCACGAGGTCGGGTGAGGGGCGGTCGAGAGCCGCGAGCTGATTCTCCACCTCGGCGAAAATCGTCTCGTAACCCTCGGCGACCCACTGCGGGATCTCCTCGTAGCCTGGCCAGCCGTGGTCCTGGATCTGAAGCACGGTCTCGCCCCGGACCGCTGCGGCCCGCTCCACCGCCTGGTCATAGGTCCCTTCCACCTCCACCACCCGCGCCCCTTCAGACCGGATTCCCTCGATCCGGCTCGCCACGGTTCCGGCCGGGACGTAGACCTCAGCCTCGAATCCCAGCCAGCGGGCCACTCGGGCCACGCCGCGGCCGTGGTTGCCGTCGGTGGCGGTAACCAGCCGGAGGCGCGGCCGCGAGGCCAGACGCAGGCGCAACTCCTCGATCGACCCCCAGCCCGTCAGCTCTTCGCCAAAGCGGCGCCGCAGCGCCATCCAGGTAGCCCACGCCGCGCCCAGGACCTTGTAGGCCGGGAGCCCGAGCCGGCTGGACTCGTCCTTGAGCAGGACTTCGGCGAGGCCCAGCCTCGCCGCCGTGCCCGGCAGAGTCCGCAACGGCGTCTCGGCGTAACCGGGGAGCCGGCGATGAAAGTCACGGGGGGGCGCGGAGGGTGCATGAACGGCGTATTCCTGCCGGTGGTGGCGATTCAGGAGGACCAGGCCCATGGCTGCAACCTACTCGGGCATCGGTACTTGGCCTACCACCGCCAACCCAGCCAAGCGGCAGATTGTTCGCATAATTCTGGCTATTTCCCAGTCGGTACTGCAGCGATATGCATTGTAAAGCTTTTGTTTTCAACAGCTTGAATTATGGGCCTGAGTGTTGCAATGACTGACAGAGGGGAGCTTTGTTTCGTGTTGCGGAGGAGGCGAAAACCATGTACAGGATTCGGTCGGCCTCAGGGAATGAGGTCTCATACAACTCGCTGGAGGAGTTCAGCGCCGCGGTGCGGCGGGGTGAAGTGCACCCCGAGGATGAGATCTTCCATACCCGCGCCAATCGCTGGCTGGACGTCAAGAGTCATCCCCACTACCGGAGCGCGATGACCTGGCACGCCCATCAGCCGGCTGCCTCCGCGGCTCCGAAGTCGCCGGCTCAGCCGGCAGCATCGCCGCAGGCTCCCCGGCCGGCCGGCCCTTCTCAGGCACCCTCATCGTCATCCTCGCGGGCGCAGGTGTTCGAGCGTCCGGTGATCAAGAGCGCGCCCCAGACCACCGTGCGTCCGCAGTTGCAGCCCGCCCCGGCCGCACCCGTCCCGGCCCCGCTTGCCGCTCCGACGTCCGAGCCGGTGACCGCGCACCACGCGGAGGCCCACGCCCCCGTCGCGTCGAAGTCAGAAGCCCCCCAGCGCCACGGCCAGCCGCGCAAGAGCAAGGAGCTCGCGTTCATCGACGTGGGCGACATTCCGGGGACCAAGCCGGTGGCCGCGGTGGCCGAAGCCGAGACCCATGCACCGGTCGCGCCTCCCAAGCCGGAGCCGAAGGCAGAACCCCGGGCGGCCGTCGCCCCTTCTGCGCCAGCCGCGCCGGCCGCCCCCGCGGCCCCGCCGGCGCCCCCGGCCCCCGCAGCCTCGGCGGAGCAACCTACCGGGCCAGGGTCGGAAATCGATTTCCTGGTGATGGACAATGGGATCGAGTCGCCGGTGCGGACCTCCTCCGGGCACAAGACGATCCCGGAAGATCTCGATCTGCTGTTTGACGCCCCGATGCCCCAGTCGCCGGGCCAGACCTCGGCTCCGACTCGAGGTGTCGCGGTGGTTGGCGTCCCGCCGAAGGGGGCGCCGGCCCAGCGTTCCGGCAAAGTCCCGGCGGTCCAGAACGGCGCACACCCACCGGCCGCGCCCGGAGCCAGGGAAACCGCCGGCACCGGCGCCGGAGGCTCGAAGACGACGGCGCATGCCAGCCCCGCGCCGGCATCGGGCCACGCCGAAGTCGCCCATGCTGATCTCGATATCCCCTCGGGATCGATGCTGGATTCGCCCGTGGTGCCTGCTGCCACCGCCCCTGCTACCCAGACGCTGTCGCCGCGCCCCAACGCCCTGCTGCTCGGTGGTGGAATCGCGTTGCTCGCCGTGGTGGGGGCACTGCTCGCTTGGCGGCCATGGAAGGCCGGCTCCTCGGTGGCTCAGACCTCTGAATCCGGTCACGCCGTCACGACGGCCCTGGTCGGCCCGCCGGCGCCTACACCGATTCGCACACCTACCACCAGCGGTGCAGCCGCCAGCACCGGGCAGCCGCCGGCCAGGAGCGCAATCCAGAAGCCGGCAGAGACTGCGAAGGCCGATTCGGCGGGCGAGGACGAGATCATTGCAGCCGCCAAGCCCACCTTCCGCACCGACGCGGCGTTCAGCGCGGCGGCCGACTTCAACGTCGGCGCCGACGTCGCCGCCCGCGCCACCGGTCCCGCCTCCAGCCCGAGCCAGCTGGTGGGGCGGCTGGTCATTGCGGAGCGCCAGGCACAGCAGGAGCTCAACAACCGGCTCGCCGCGGCGGGCTTCCGCAACGTACTGGCCCCCGGGCGACTCGGCTCGGCGAGCGGCGTGGGCGGGGCACGGAGCTCGTGGAGCGCCGGTGCCGATGCGATTCGGCAGTACCGCGGCCGGCTGGCCCGGCTGGAGAGTGCCTATGAAGACAGCGTGCTCACTGCCCAGCGGGCGCAGCGCTGGTCGGGTGAGGAGACATCGGCCTGGGCTACCCGTCAGAGCCTGGCTGAGCCGGCGGAGACCTCGCAGCTGGCAGACCTGATGTTCAGCCAGGTCAACGAGGGGCTCGAGATCCTGGCGGCCCTGGATGGTGACTACACCATCAAGGCCGACCACATCACGTTCAAGAACGCCACATCGGCTACCCGCTACACCAGTATCCGTGGCTGGGTCGAGCAGCGGACCTCGACCTGGGCCGGCATCCCCGAGAGTGCCAGGCCCTACTCGGTGACGGTGATGCTGCACGCCCTGGGCGAGGGTTTCCCGGCGATACAGTAGAAGGCGGGAAGGCGGGAGGGCGGGAGCAGCTCCGCGCGTCCCGCCCTTTCGCCTTCCCGCCTTCCCGCCTTCCCGCCGTCCCGCCGTCCCGCCTTCTACGCAACCTATCGCTCCTGTGTCACGTAAATAGCTTTCGATCCCGCCCCTGTGGAAGGAAGCTCATGCACCGGACACTCCCGTTCGCCGCCATCGTGCCACTCCTGCTCCTGGCCCGGGCCGTCCAGGCACCGCAGGTGGTGGAGTACGAGATTCCCCGCCCCAACAACTTTCCGCACGATCCCGCCGTGGGTCCTGACGGCATCGTGTGGTACACCGATCAGAGCAACAGCTATATCGGCCGCCTGGATCCGGCCACCGGACAGATCACCGACTGGCCCACGCCGACCCCGGAATCCGGGCCCCACGGGCTGGTGGTCGCGCCGGATGGCGCGGTGTGGTATACCGCTCAGCGAATCGGCGCGCTCGGGAGACTGGATCCGAAGACGGGGAAGATCGACGAGTTCTCCCTGCCGGAGCAGGCCAGGAACCCGCACACTCCGATCTACCACCAGGGCAAGGTGTGGTTCACCGATGCCAACAACAACAGCTATGGCCGGCTGGATCCCGCCACCGGGAAGGCCGAGGTGTGGATCGCGCCAACTCAGCGCTCGATACCCTACGGCCTCGTCCCAGCGCCCGACGGGTCGCTGTGGATCGCCATGCTGGGCACCAACAAGCTGGGCCGGGTCGATCCCGTCAGCGGGGTGATGCGGGAATTCCCCCTCCCCAACAGCGAGGCCCGGCCACGCCGCCTCACGGTAGCAGCGAATGGCACGGTGTACTACACCGACTTCGGACGCGGCTATCTCGGCGCACTGGATCCTGGCACGGGCAAGGTCCGCGAGTGGCCTTCCCCGACAGCGAACTCGGGACCATACGGCATTACGATCGGCACCGATGGCCGGGTGTGGTACAACGAGGCCCGCTCGAATCTGATGATCGCGTTCGATCCCAGGACCGAGAAGATGGAGACGGTGCGAATCCCCACGCCGGGGTGCGTGGTCCGTCACGTGGTAACCGATCCGGTGCGGAAGCGGATCTGGCTGGCCCTCTCCGGCACTGGGAGATTGGGGAAGATTCAGCTGCAGTAAGGAAGTTCCGAGTTCCGAGTTCCGAGTTCTGAGTTCCGAGTTCCGAGTTCTGAGTTCTGGGTTCCGAGTCCTGAGTACTCGGAACTCGGAACTTGTCAACTCCTTTTCCACACCCTCCACAGTATCCACAGTTCCTCGCCGTCAAGCTGGTGAATTCCCCGCTTGACGGCGGGCCGGTTGCCTCCGATCTTGGGCGCTCTTTCCGATCCACTCGGAAACGCTCCACCGCACTCCCAAATGACCACACCGCTCGACGACCTCGCCAGTGCGCTGCAGTGCACGCTGTTCCCCGTGCAGGTCCTGATCGTGGACGACGATCCGGACGCGCGTGGCGCCATGCAGCGCGTGCTGGAGCGCCAGGGATACAGCGTGGTGGTTGCGGGGGACGGAGCGGAGGCGCTGCGTCTGCTGGAGGGCACTCACGTGCCGGTGGATCTGCTGGTGACCGACGTCCAGATGCCGGGTCTCCTGGGAGACGCGCTGGTGGTGCAAGTGCGTCAGTCCTGGCCCGATCTGCCGGTGCTGTTCGTCTCGGGGGAGCCGCGGTTCGCCAACCTTCCCGATATCACCGGTGGCCGCTCGGGTTTTCTGCGCAAGCCCTTTGGTCCCGCCGAGCTGCTGGAAGGAGTGCTGAGGGTCCTGGCCCCGCTGGCGGGAACGGCGGCAGAAGTGGAAAGGGCGGAAAACCTTCCCGCGGTTCCCGCCCTCCCCGCCCCTCTCGACTGGCCCGCGTCCCTGTTTACGGCCGCACGAAGAGCGTCGCCCAGTCCCGATCCGGCATCGCCATCAACTTGAGTGACAGTGTCCCGCTGGTGGCGTCATAGTAATACTTGTCCCCGCCCGAGGCGTTGAGCTCCGCGAGACTCGCGGCGGCGGTCACCGGGTTCCCATCCCAATAATCGCGCTGGATCCTGCTCGGCACCGCCGGATACGGCACGGTGAGGTACAGGGCGTCTCCCGGGTTCGCGCTGTTGAGATAGAAGCGCGGGCTGGTCGGGGTGGCCCCGCTCCATTGCACGGTGTAGCCTCGGCCAGGGATGGCTGAAAGGGCGGCGTGGTCGGTGCCATTGCCGGTACCGCTCAGCAGCAGGCTGGTGGCGTCGTCCCGCACGATGGTGAGCGGAGCCACCACCTCGCCGGCGCTGGAGTTGACCGCCAGGTTCACGAACCTGTTGCTGCAGACGTGGGCGTTCCACGCCGCCCGGTAGCTGCACGCTCCGGTGACCAGGATCGGCGTGTTGGCGATGACCCAGCGGCCCGCGGTGCCGGTGACGGCCCCGTCGTGGTCGAGGAAGACCGCGGCCTTATCGCCGTCCTTGTCCGGCTGGGCATCCTCGAGGAAGACCTCGTTGGCGTTGATGAAAGTCATGCGCCCGGCGTAGTTCTGCGGGTCGATAGGGAAGGCGTTGGACCGGTTGTAGCCCAGCCCGCTGGCCGGAACGGTCGTGGCCGCGGTGTAGTTGATGAATTTCACCTGGTCGGCCCAGACCCGTCCGTCATAGAACTCATAGCCCCGCAGGATCGTGGTCGACGGCAGCCGGCTGATCGAGCCCGACTGGCCGATGAACGTGGTGTTGGTCACGGAGGTCTCGTTGGCGGCGAAGGTCGCGCCGATCGCATTATCCGCCAGCAGCGAGTTCGACAGTTTCAGGTACCTGCCGCGCAGCCAGACCGCACGCCCGAAGTGCTTGTAGGCCCGGAAACCGGTGAAGTCCGCGATCACCGGGTCCGACTCGGCGGCGGGATCGGCCCGGGGGGCGTAGTTGGTCACCTCGGTGGTGCCATCCAGCCTGGGCCCCTCATCCACGTTGAGCCCAGCGCTGTTGTTGGAGTGCGCCACGTTGCCGGAGAACTCGCGCAGCGGCGTGGTGCGGGGCAGATCGGGCTGGCCCACCGACAGACCGGTGGGAGAGGCGGGGAAGGCGCACCAGAATCCGAACCCCTTGGAGCCCGCCGCGACGTTGCCGCGAATGGTGTTGTCCGGGTTAGTGATCCAGAACGTCGCCGGCCGGGAGTCGGAGGCAAGCAGCCGGTCGGTGCCGCTCGGAACCCGCGAGGTCAGACCCAGGTTGCCTTCGATCAGATTCCCGGTCTCCGCTCCATCTTCCATGAAATAGCCGTGCCCGGTGTGGTCGTAGCACACGTTGTTCTGCACCGTGGCATTGTCCGAGCCGTGCACGGTGACGCAGCGGTTGAAGGTCCGCCAAACACTGCTGTTTCTGAAGTACTGGCCGGTCACATCCCCGGCCATGTGCCAATGCATCGGATACCGCGCGAGGTGGCCGCGCTGGCCCATCTGGAACAGTTCGATCCCCTCGATCCTCGCGGTGGCACCTGCCAGCATCATGAGATGGCCGCCGTACCCCGGCGTAGATCCGGTATCGCCCTGGATGGTGATGTTGCGGCTCAGCAGGGCCACTTCGCTCCGCTCATCCACCTGGGTCCCGCTCACGGTCAGGACCTGCCCGAAGTGCTCGTACTTGAGCGGGGCGGTGAGGGTGACCGTCCTGCCGCTCACGCCCGCCACTAGCGCCTCCTCGAACCTGTCGGGGTTGTAGTCGCTGGAGGCCAGCACCAGCCGGTCGCCGGCTCTCCAGCCAGGGCTGCTCGCCAACTCGATGGAGGTTGCCCCGACCGCGGCAGTCTGGTCGAGACGGGTCCACCCTGACCGCCGCTCTCCGTGCAGGTCGATCTTGCCGGTCACGCCGAGCACCTTGTTGCCCATGCCGTACACATCGGGACTGGTGGCGCTGCCGGTGCCGGTCAGCGTGATCACCGCGCGTTTGGTGTAGGGAGACGCCTCGGTGCCGATCTGCAGGGTGCCACTCACCACAATCCAGCCGGCGGTCAGCGACAGGTCCGCGTTGCCGAACATCAGCGCGCCCTGGATAGTCAGGCTCTGCAGCGCCGGAGGACTCACGTCCAGCCGCACCGTCAGGCCGGCGGGAATCACCACCGAGTCTCCGGCGAACGGGACCTGCCCGCTGGGCCAGGTGGCCGGATCGGACCAGGGTGCCGCGCTTCCCGGAGGGATGCCGCCGGGATCGGTGGGCGAGTGCTGATCCGCCGCGCAGCCCGCCGCAAACAGGACGGCGGCGACCATGGCAAAGCGACTTGGGCGCATGGGACCCTCTGAAACATGGGGGGAAGAAGTTCCGAGTTCCGAGTTCGAGCATCCAGAGGTGGGAACTCGGAACCCTGAGCCTTGAACTCAGTTGGGGGTCGTGCAGTTGGAGCGACTGTGCAAGTATCGGTCAGCACCGGGTATGGCACAATTCACAGAACCTGACGGTGTCAGATTCGCGACGGGAGGTGTGATCAGGCTCACACCGATCGTTCGTCGTTCCGCGTTCCCCGTTCCGGGTTGGCATCCGGATGGAGCCGGCTCCAGCAGACCGAACGTGGAATGCGGAACGGGTCTGGCCCAAGGGTTGCCCCTTCTACCCGTGTCCATCGGGTGGCCTCCGGCGTCTCCCGCGCATCTCCCTGTATCACCGAGGGTTCAGTGCGTCCGTTGTATCTCATGGGGCTGGCTTATGCCGCGGTTTGCGGCGTTGTGGCTCTGAAGGCCATCCGTCCGGCTCCGGCCGGCGGGGAGCCGGTTTCGCCCCCCACGCCCTTTGTCGGACAGGCCGGCGCGTGGTACCAGCTGGTCAAGCCCTATTGCAACGCCCTGGAAGTGGTCACCCGGGTGCGACAGACACCGCCGCCGGCGGGACCCGAAGGGGCGGGTTACGGCGCCTCCTGCTACGCGCTCGCCGGCAACATCGACAGCGCGCGGGCCCTCATCATGGCGTTGCCCATGAGCGACCGCGGCTACGCTTCGTCGATCGTGTTCAACATCGGTCATCCGGTCGCCGACGCCGGTGACGATCGCTCCGCCGGCCCCATCATGGAGCTGGTGCTCGAGTTCACGCCCGACAACTACATGGCCCTGTATCACGCCGGGATCTCGGAGTACGCCCTGGGACAGGCCGACAGGGCCAAGTCCAGCCTCCATCGATTCCTCGAGCTCTACCACGAGGAAGACGGCTGGCGCGCCAACGCGGTCACGGTGCTCGCCCGGCTGGAGGGCCCCGAGCGGTGAGCTTCACTCCCGGGACCATTGTGCAGGACCGCTACGAGATCGGCCGGGAGATCGGCCGGGGCGGATTCTCCATCGTCTACCTTGCCCACGACCGTACCCTGGACCGCGACGTTGCGGTGAAGCTGCTGGTACCGCCGCCGGCGGCGGCCCAGGTGGCGCGGGAACGGCTCCGCCGTGAGGTCCTGGCGGCGCGGGACCTGGTTCACGAGCACATAGTCGCGGTACACGACTTCGTCGACGCGGGCGACAAGAGCTGCATCGTGATGGAGTACATCGCCGGCCCCGACCTCTCGATTCGGGTCGCGGAGGGAGGGCCACTGCCCGCCGACTCGGTCACCCGGATAGGACGGGATGTGGCGCTCGCCCTGTCCGCGGCGCACCGTCGCGGGATCCTCCACCGGGACGTGAAGCCGTCGAACATCCTGCTCGACCCCGACGGCCGCGCCCGGCTCACCGACTTCGGCTCCGCCAAGCTGGACGGTCTCTCAACCGTCACCGGGACGGGCGCCCTCGTGGGGACGCTGGACTACCTGGCCCCGGAGGTCCTGGCTGGCCACCGGGGTGATGCCCGGGCGGACCTGTATGCCCTGGGGATGACCCTCTACTTCCTATCGACCGGCAGGCTGCCGGAGCGGCCCTCGCCGCACCTGCCGGCACCTCCCTCACCGGATGGCCACCGGCCCTCGCGCTGGCAGAGTGATATCCCGGCCTGGTTCGATGACGCCGTTGCCTGCGCCACGACGGCGCTCCCGGCGGACCGGTTCTCCTCGGCGGCCCTGCTGGCCGACGCGCTCTCGCTCGAGGTGACCACCGAACGGCGGCTGCCCCAGGCCTCGCACCATCTGACCTTCTGTCTGCTGTGCGGAGCCGATGAGCCGCTGGGCCTCGGGCTCTGCAGCGGCTGCACCGGCACCGCACCGAGGGCGCTCGACCGGCTGGTCCTGGTCGAGCGGCCGGTCTCGGCGGCGGAACGCGAGCATACCCATCAGCGGTTGCGTGCGCTCACCGGAGCCAGCATGCCAAAGGCCGCGCTCGACGCCGCGGCACGGGGACACCGGGCGGTTGCCCGAGTCCCGCTCGCGGGCGCGGAGCGGGTGCTGGAACGCCTGGCGGCGGAAGGAATCAACGCCCGAATCGCCCGGATGAGCTGGGCCCCGCTGCCGACCAGCCTGTACGGCGTGGCGGCGCTCATGGCCGGCGCCGGGTGGCTGGCGGGCAGCCTCGTGGCGCCCCCTCTGCTCTGGATAAGCCCGCTGCTGTCGGCGCTGGTGGTGCTGGAGGCCCAGCGGCAGATCCGTCAACCACTGCTCAGCACGCCAGGCAGTAGCGGCGCGCTCACCGGCCCCGCCCGCGACCGGCTGGCCCTCACCGTCACCCGGCTCCCCGCCGGCACCGCGCTGAGCCTGCTCGCGGACCTGGCCCGGAACGCCCAGAGCGTGCTGGCCCGGCTGGGCGAGGAGCCCGCCAGCCAGATCCGTGAAGATGTCGAGGAGCTGGTGCTCCACGCCTGCGACGCGGCCACCGACCTGGCGGACCTGGAAGACAGCCTGGAGAAGCTCGAACGCCAGCGCGCGCGTCCCGGCAGTCGCACGTCCGGCAGCTGGCACACCGTGGTGACGCGGGTCGAGCGGAGCCGCGATGCCCTGGTGCAGCGGCTCCTCGACGCCATCACCACCCTGGGCGAGGCACGCCTCCGGGCGGTCGAAGCGACTGCCGCCGACACCGACCGGCTGGCCCAGCTGTCGGACCAGATGCGCGCCGAAGTGGAGGCGTATGCCGAGGCACGGCGCGAGGTGGAAGCGCTGCTATAGCAGGCGGGACGGCGGAATGGCGGGACGGCGGGAGTAGCCTCTCGCGCTGACCACGCTCCGGTCCCGAATCCCGCCATCCCGCCTTCCCGCCCTCCCGCCCTCCCGCCTCATCGTAGATTCCGGCATGACGATCCGCCTCTACTACACCGACCCCTATCTCACCAGCTTCTCCGCCACCGTGGTCGAGGCAGCGGATTCGGGCCGCCGGGTATACCTGGATCAGACCGCCTTCTATCCCACCTCCGGGGGCCAGCCCAACGACCTGGGAACGCTTGGTGGCGTCGCCGTGGTCGACGTGCAGGACGAGACCGACCGGGTAGCTCACCTGCTCGCGGCGCCACTCGCCGGCGCGAAGGTCCTCGGCGCCGTCGATTGGCTGCGGCGGTTCGACCACATGCAGCAGCACACCGGCCAGCACCTGCTGAGCGCGGTGCTTGCGGACCTGTTCGGCCACGCGACGGTGAGCGTGCACTTCGGCGCCGAGGCCTCGACCCTGGACCTGGAAACCGGCTCGCTCACGGTGGAGCAGGCCCGCCAGGCGGAGCTCAGGGCCAACGCGGTCATTACCGAAGACCGGCCGGTAACGGTGGGCTTCGAGGACGCCGCGACCGCCACCGGCCTCAGGAAGGCCTCCGGGCGGACCGGCTCCCTCCGGATCGTGACGATCGCCGACCTGGACCGGAGCGCCTGCGGCGGTACCCACGTCCGGGCCACCGGCGAGATCGGGGCGCTCCTGATCAGGAAGGTGGAGCGGGTGAAGCAGCTGGTCAGGCTGGAGTTCCTGTGCGGCGCCCGGGCGATCCGACGGGCGCGGGCGGATTTCGACCTGCTCTCCGGAGTGGCGGCCGGGTCATCCGCCGCGATCGAGGAAGTCCCCGCGATCGTGGACGGACTGCGGGACCAGCTCAAGTCCGCCCAGGCCATGAAGCGCGGCCTGGCCGAACAGCTGAACCGCTACCGCGCCGCCGAGCTGGTCAGCGCCGCCTCGCCCGGTTCGGATGGGGTCCGCCGGATACTGGAACAGCCGGCCGGCGCAACCGTGGAGGATCTCCGGGGACTCGCGCAGGCGGTGACCACACACCCAAGGGTGCTCTTTGGCGGGATCGTTGCCCAGCCGGCCACACTCCTCATCGCCAGCTCGGTGGATGCAGGGCTCGATGCCGCTGCCATGCTCCGGGAGGTGCTGGGCAAGCTGGGCGGCAGAGGGGGAGGGACTACTCGGATGGCCCAGGGCGGAGTGCCGTCCCTGGAGGGACTGCCGGAGGCGCTACGGGCGCTGGGTTTCGGCTGAGCCGGGCGCGGCCCCGGAGGAATCCGGCGCCAGCGCCCGCATCCTGGCGATGAACCGGGACGACCAGCGCGGGGGCGCGGGATCTCCCGCCACGAGCGCGTTGTAGTCGAGGAGCAGTCTGGCCGGGGTGCAGGCATCCTCGATCACCCGGCGACGGCCGGCCCGGCGCTCTACCGTGCTCCACATGCGGTATCCCACGGTATACCAGGGCCCCTGCACCCCGAGGAACGCCATCCCCCGGCGATTGATCTCGGTCTCGTCCGTCATCCGCCCATCCAGCAGGTCGAGAAAGAAGCGCTCCACCTCCCGCATCTGCCCTCGGCCCCGGCCATGTCGTGGTCCCAACGCTCGCGAACCGAGACCGGGCTGTCCGGCTCGCCCTGCATCCCGCAGAGGCTACATAGGGAAGGCGCAGGCTGCAGGACCTGTGTGACCCAGATCACAACCAGCCCACGGGCTGACGGCTGACGGCTGACGGCTGACCGATTGAAGCTGACGGCCTTCTCCTCGCGGCAACTCCTCATCGGGTCGAGAGCGATTCGTCATCCTGTCAGAGGCGGTGGCGCCATGATCGGGCCCTAGACTCTCATCACCCTCGCATCGAATGATGCGAGGGCGTCCATTCACCCGAAGGGAGTACCGCCATGCGTGCGATTCACGGCCCGACCATGGGCGGCGCGTGGGTCTTGACCGCCGTCCTGGTCGCCACCGCCTGTCACACCGACCCCCGACCCCGCTCTCCGGGGCTGGAGCGCCAGCTCAACGAGGTGGCGATCACCGCCGAGCGAGACAGCCTGCTGCTCGAGGTGGCGGCCAACGGCAGGCTGCTCAGCGACATCCAGGCCGAGCTCACCAAGGTCCAGCCGGTGCGGCAGCCGGCGGAAGGGCCGGAGTCGCCGGCGCTGGAGCTCACCAAGGACCAGCGGACCTTCGTGCTGGAT
>Ga0326730_1000332_pt1 | contig 13301 bp, 8 predicted proteins | sample MHFSIPfraction_3_FD_207740 | JGI IMG/M metagenome (GOLD analysis project Ga0326730, IMG submission 207740) | Lab enriched peat soil microbial communities from Michigan Hollow, Ithaca, NY, United States - MHF7AN SIP fraction | ecosystem: Environmental > Terrestrial > Soil > Wetlands > Peat...
GTTTCATCCAGGGCCGGGCCGATATAATCCTGCCAGGGGGACTTGCCAGCCAGCACGGTCAGTACCGCCTCGAAGGCGTCTTCATCGACTCGGTCTTCCGCGGTCTTGAACTGTGTCATGGGGTCGGCCCTCCTGGTGCCGCTGGTGAGACCGGGTGTTCTAGTCCGGCTCTACGTTAGTAAACGGAACCCGTGGCTCATGGCCGCCACGCCGTTGCCGGCACCCCGGGGGGGAGCCGGTAGCTGCTGATCAGGCGCAACAGGCGCCGACCGCGCGCCGCAGGTAGGCAGCGCGGGGCCCCCCTATCCGCGGCGGGTGGATGGGTGCATATCATGGCGGTGAGTGGGGGCACCAGGGAGACTCTGGTGTCCGGACCGGCCCCTGGCTGAAGGACTTCCGTGGCGAAGGAGGCCCGGCTTGGCGGCGCCGGCGCCGGTACCGCTGGGGACGGTCCGCGACCGGCTCCAGCGATGGCTGCGAGGATCACGCCGGGTCGGCCCGATCCATGCATGCGGCGCCGGTCAGCGGCTCGCTTCGCCGGCATGCCGTGCCGGCGACCCAGGCAATGAAGCTCTACATTCGAAGCGGACCGCGCATACAGGAACCGACGACCGCCTCCGTCCGGGCACCCCCCGGTGGGCGGGAGTCCATTCAGCGTCAGCCCGACCACCGCCCCCGAGCAGTGGCCATTGCAGGCGCATTCCCCCCTTCCGCGGGTGCGCTCAGTGAATCGGAAAGCCGAATCCGGCGAAGCGGTGGCTCACATGGCGGTGGATGAAAGCCCGAGCGAGCAGGCAGAGCGTGCCCGGGCCGAACGGCCCAGCCTCGGGGTTCGGCTGGTCGAGGTCATCCGGCGCGTGAGCAAGGGGATCCCTGGCCTCCCCCAGCTGTTCCAGACGGAGCAGGGCCGAGCCGTTCGTTATTGGATTGCGCTGCACGTCGATGATCGGGTCCACTACACCTTCACTCAGTTCCTCCGCTCGCCGGCCCAGTACGACGCCCTGCTCGGTCCGGTGCTGGATGCCCTGGCGGGCCCGAAGCGGACCGGGAAGCTCCGGATCGTGGTGATCGGCTGCTCGATCGGGGCCGAGCCTTATACGATTTCATCGATATTGCTAAAGAACTGTCCCGACCTCGATGTCGCCATCGACGGGTACGACATCGACCCCGCGGTGCTGGAGCGGGCCGCGGCCGCGCGCTATACCGAACGCGAGGTGCTCGGCAATCGGCACGTCACCCCGGAGTTCATCGGCGACACCTTCGAGCGGCAGGGAGAAGACTTCGTAGTCCGGCCCGCCGTTGCGGGACGGGTGCGGTTCTATCCCATCGATGCGCTGGACCCGGGCATGGCGGAGCGGGTGGGGCCGGCCGACATCGTGTACGCCCAGAACATCCTCATGAACCTCTCCCGGCCGCTGGCGCGACGGGCCTTCGGAAACATCCTCGGTGCGCTTCGGCCGAAGTCCGCGCTGTTCATCGACGGGATGGATCTCGACCTGCGGACGCGATACACCAGGGCCGCCAGGTTGACGCCGCTCGCCTACCGCGTGCGCGAGATCCATGAGGAGGCGCTGGCGATCCGCGGTGACCGGTATCCCTATCACTATTCCGGTCTCCCGCCGTTCGAGGACGGCCCCGACGCCGACCGCCGGTTCGCCACGATCTTCCTGCGCGGGGTCGATCGCTGATTGCGCTCGCCGGGATGCTCGTCCCGGCGGCCGCGGTCGGCTAATATGAGGGCCCATGCGCCCTCTCCTTCTCGCAGTTCTTCTGGTTCCGGCCGGGACCGCTGCTGCGGTTGCGCAATCCACCTCCGCGGTTCCCGATCTCACCACCATCATGCGCGGCCCGGAGTTCGCCGGGCGCACCCCGAGTAACGCGCGCTGGTCGGCCGACAGCCGCTGGCTCTATTTCGAGTGGCTCCCGCCCGGCAGCGACTGGCGAGAGCCACTCCGGCCGTTCCGCATCCGCGCCGAGGCCGGCGCAGTGCCGGAGTCACTCTCCGTTGCCGCCATGGATTCACTCGGCCCGCTGGCGGCGGAGGGTCCCCGCTCGCCCGACCGGAAGAGCCGGGTGGTGGTGTGGCGCGGGGATCTCTTCCTGGTGCCGATCGGCGGAAGCGGTGCGCGCCGGCTGACGGCTACCGTGGAGGAGGAGTCGGACCCGCGGTTCACACCCGATGGGCGGAGCGTGGTGTTCGTCCGCGGGACGAACGGCTTCCGGCTGAGTGTCTCCGGAGGCGCGCTCGCGCAGCTCACCAACATCCGCGCCGGACCAGCGCCGGCGGAGGACTCGACCACGCTGGCCCAGCGGAAGGCGCTGGAGGCGGACCAACGGGCGTTGTTCAGCGCCGTACGCGACAGAATCCGGGCGGACAGTCTCGCCAAGGCCCTCAAGGCGCGGCGCGACAGCCTGGGCACCCTTCCGGTCTACCTTGGCAAGGACGAACGGGTGGTGAGCCTGAGCGTCTCGCCCGCGGGGACCGGTGCGGTTGTCATCGTCGCGGGGAAGGCGGAGAAGGCCCGGCCCACGCAGGTGCCCACCTGGGTTACACGCAGCGGTTACGTCGAGGACATTCCGTCACGGGAGAAAGCCGGTGACGAGCAGGAGCCGGTTCGGGCTCTGTTCCTGCATTTGCCCGACGGCGCGGTGACCTGGCTCAAGCCGATACCAGGGGATACCACCGGCATTGCCGACGGAATCTCGGTCGCGGACTGGTCGGAGGATGGCCGTCACGCCTTACTCGGGACCGTCACCCGCGACTACAAGTGGAGCTACCTGCACGCAGTGGACGGCCGCACCGGTGAGCTGACCCCGCTGGAGGCACTGAACGACACCGCCTGGGTGGACGGCCCTTGTTTCCAGTGCGGCGGGTGGCTCCCCGATGGCCGGGCCTGGTTCGTCAGCGAGCGGGACGGCTTCGCGCACCTCTACACGGTCCTGCCCGATGGCACGGGTGAGCGCCAGCTCACCACCGGGCAGTGGGAGGTGCTGGATGTGGAGCTGCTGCCCGATGGCCGCCAGTTCCTGATTCACACCAGCGAGCGCTCCCCCTTCGAGCGGCATGCCTATCTGCTCCCGGTGGACGGGGTCAGGCGCACCCGCCTCACCGAGGCCGTCGGCGGCCACGCTGTCAAGCTGTCGCCGGACGGCCGCTGGCTGGTGGACCTGTTCTCCACCGCCAACCGCCCACCCGAGCTGATGCTCCAGCCCGCGAAGCCCGAGGCTCGCGCGGTGCAGTTGACGACTTCGCCGACAGCCGAGTGGCTGGCGGGTCCGTGGATCGTGCCCGAGATCGTGTGGATCCCGGCGACTGACGGGGCCAGCGTTCCCGCCCGGATCTATCGCCCCGCGGACCTCGGCGCCCGGCCCAATGGCACCGCCGTGATCTTCGTGCACGGAGCGGGGTATCTGCATAACGTGCACCGGTGGTGGTCGAGCTACTACCGCGAGTACATGTTCCACCATCTGTTGGCCTCCCGCGGATTCCTGGTACTGGATGTGGACTACCGGGGATCGGCCGGCTATGGGCGGGACTGGCGCACCGCGATCTACCGGCACATGGGTGGCCGTGATCTGCAGGACCAGGTCGATGCCTCCCATTGGCTGACCCGCGAGCAGGGCATTCCCCCAGAACGGATCGGGATCTATGGCGGCAGCTATGGCGGGTTCATCACGCTTATGGCGTTGTTTACGGAGGCGGGCTCGTTCGGCGCTGGAGCGGCGTTACGGAGTGTTACCGACTGGGCGCACTACAACCACGGCTACACTGCCCGGATTCTGAACCAGCCGCAGGGCGACACTCTGGCCTTCAGACGGTCTTCCCCCATCTTCTTTGCCGAGGGCCTGGCCGACCCCCTGCTGATCGCCCACGGAATGGTGGACACCAACGTCGAGTTCCAGGATGTGGTCCGACTTGCCCAGCGGCTGGTGGAGCTGGGCAAGCGGAACTGGGAGCTGGCGGTCTATCCGGTGGAGGATCACGGCTTTGTCCGGCCGGACTCCTGGACTGATGAATATCGTCGTATCTTGGAGCTATTCGAGCGGGTCCTGCCTGACACAAGCCGCGCGCGCTGACTACTTACGGAGGCTATCCGATGTTCCGTCTATCCCTCGCGTTTGCCCTGGCGGGCCGGGTCGTCCTCGGCGCCGCCCTGGTGGCCCAGCAGGTGGAGGCGCCGGCGGCCAAGCCGGCCAATCCGCCAGCCCGCCCCGCGGCCGCCGCGGGCCGGAGCTGCGCACAGATCCGATCCGCCCTCGCCGCCAGGCCCCGCCCCCGGGCGGCCAAGGGGCCGACGGTGGAGGGGATCACCGAGTACACCCTGCCGAATGGTCTCAGGGTGCTGCTCTTCCCCGACGCGTCCAAGCCCACCGCAACGGTGAACATCACCTACCTCGTGGGATCCCGGCTCGAAGGCTACGGGGAGACCGGCATGGCCCACCTCCTCGAACACATGGTGTTCAAGGGGACTCCCTGCCATACCAACGTTCCCCAGGAGCTGACGGCTCACGGGGCGCGCCCCAACGGCACCACCTGGTTCGACCGGACCAACTACTTCGAGACCTTCAGCGCCAGCGATTCGAACCTGGTGTGGGCACTGGAGCTGGAAGCGGACCGAATGGTCAACAGCTACGTGGCCAAGAAGGACCTCGAGTCCGAATTCACCGTGGTCCGCAACGAGTTCGAAGCGGGAGAGAACAACCCGTTCGGGGTGCTGCTGGAGCGGACGCTCTCCACCGCCTTCCTGTGGCACAACTACGGCCATTCGACCATCGGCGCGCGGGCCGACATCGAGAACGTGCCGATCGAGCGGCTGCAGGCTTTCTACCACCGGTACTACCAGCCTGACAACGCAGTGCTGGTGGTCGCCGGGAAGTTCGAGCCCGCCCGGGCGTTGAGCCTCATCGAGGACAAGTTCGGCCGCGTCCCCCGCCCGGACCGCAGCACCACGCTCAAGATCTACCCGAGCTACACGCTGGACCCCACCCAGGACGGCGAGCGGAGCGTCACCCTCCGGCGCGTGGGGGACGTGCAGATCGCCATGTCGGCGTACCACGTGCCGTCCGGCACCCACCCCGATTTCGCCGCGGTGGATGTGCTGTCGCAGGTGCTGGGGGACGAACCCTCGGGGCGGCTGTACAAGGCGCTGGTGGAGCCCAAGCTCGCGGCCGACGTCGGCTCCTTCTCCTTCCAGTTGAAGGAGCCCGGGGTGCTCCTCGCCTTTGCCCGGGTGCGCAAGGAGGACGACCTTGCCCGCGCCCGTGGGGCCATGGACTCGGCTCTGGCGGAGATCGTCAGCCGGCCGCCGTCAGGAGATGAGGTGGAGCGAGCCAAGACCCAGCTGCTCAAGAACATCGAGCTGACCCTCAACCGGTCCGACCAGGTGGGACTCGAGCTGAGCGAGTGGGCCTCGATGGGCGACTGGCGCATGCTGTTCATCCACCGGGACCGTATCAAGCAGGTGACGCCGGAAGACGTGTCCCGGGTGGCGGCCGCGTACCTCAAGCCGGCCAACCTGACCAGTGGCACTTTCCTGCCGACCGACAAGCCGGATCGTGCTGAGATCCCCGCCACGCCCGATTTCACCACCCTGGTGCAGAACTATCGGGGCGACACCGCACTCGCCGCCGGTGAGGTATTCGATCCTTCACCGCAGAATATCGACCGGCGCACCACCCGGGCCGCCCTGCCCGCCGGGCTCAAGCTGGCCCTGTTGCCCAAGCAGAACCGGGGACAGGCGGTGAACCTGGGGATTACGCTCCGGTTCGGCTCGGTCTCGGCGGTGCAGGGGAAATACGCGATCGCCGATCTTGCCGCCGATATGCTCATGCGCGGCACCCGCAACAAGTCCAGGCAGCAGATCAAGGACGAGTTCGACCGGCTCAAGGCCCGGGTCAGCCCGTTCTTCGCCACGCCGACGACGCTCCGTGTGACGATCGAGACCACCCGGCCCAACGTGGTGCCGGCGCTCCGGCTGCTGGGCGAGGTGCTGCGCGAGCCGTCCTTCCCCGACAAGGAATTCGACGAGCTCAAGCGGGAAGACCTGGCGCAGTTCGAGCAGAATCGCTCCGAGCCCACATCCCAGGGGTCGATCGCCTACCAGCGGTATCTCAATCCGTATCCCAAGGGCGATCCGCGTTACGTCTCCACCATGGATGAGCAGGTGGCCGACTACTCCGCCGCCACCCTGGAGGACGTGCGCCGGTTCTATGCCGAGTTCTACGGCGCCAGCAACGGCGAGCTGGCCGTGGTCGGCGACTTCGACCCGGCGGAGATCACCAGCCTGGCGACCGAGCTGTTCGGCGCCTGGAAGAGCCAGCAGAAGTTCGAGCGGGTGCCGCAGGAGTATCAGGACGTGAAGGCCACCTCAATCACCCTGGAAACACCCGACAAGGCCAACGCATTCATGCTGGCGGGGATGAACCTGAGCCTCAAGGATGACGATCCGGACTACCCCGCGCTCCTGCTCGGCAACTACATGCTGGGCGGCGGGTTCCTGAACTCGCGACTGGCCACCCGCATCCGCCAGAAGGAAGGGATCAGCTACGGCGTCGGGTCGGGTCTGTTCGCCAGCGCTCTCGACAAGGCCGGCGGCTTCCAGACCTTCGCGATCTATGCGCCGGAGAACGCCAGTCGTCTGGAGCAGGCGTTCCGCGAGGAGATCGATCGCATGTTGAAGGACGGATTCACTGCCGACGAAGTGAAACAGGCGAAAGGTGGCTGGCTCCAGTCCCGGCAGGTGGGTCGCTCACAGGACCAGGCGCTGCTCGGCCAGCTGGGCAACTATGCGTACATCGGCCGCACCCTGGCCTTCGACGCCAGCCTGGAGCAGCGGGTGGGAGCGCTCACTCCCGAGGTGATCAACAGCGCCATGCGGAAGTACATCGACCCGGCGAAGATCACGATCGTGAAGGCGGGCGACTTCGCCAAGGGGAATAAGGAGCCGGCGAAGCCGTAAAGGCCGGGCGGGGCGGGCGGGGCGGGCGAGCACGGATCGGACTTGCACTCGGTTCTGCCCGCCCCGCCCGCCTCTTCCGCCCCTCCATCTCCCTCACCTACCTTGTCGTCATGCCCTCCCGCCCTTTTTACTACCGCGAAACCGATGGCATCCGGATCTCCGTCCGTCCGGTGTACCTGCCCGAGCGGTCCAACCCGGTGCGACAGCAGTTCGTCTTCGCCTACTTCGTGCGGATCGAAAACGTCCGCCCGCAGACGGCGCAGCTCCGCTCGCGCGAGTGGCTGATTCACGACTCGATCGGCGAGGAGACCGTGGTGGAAGGGGAGGGGGTTGTGGGTGAGCAACCGACCCTCTCCCAGGGGCAGGTGCACGAGTACCAGAGCTTCTGTGTGTTGAAGTCGCCCAGCGGCTACATGGAGGGTCGGTACCATTTCCTGCGGTCGGACGGAGTCAGCTTCCCGGCCAGTATTCCGCGGTTTCAGCTGGAGGCCAACGAGTCGGCGGAACGTTAGGCGTGAGAACGTGAGACGTAAGACGTGAAAAGTGAGAAGTGAGAAGTGAGAAGTGAGACGTAGCAGTCCTCTGGGATCCCTGGCCGGAGATCGACCTCGCTCCATCCACTGCGCACTTCTCACTTCTCACTTCTCACTTCTTACTCTTCACTTCTCCCTTCTCACGTTTCACCTCTCCCGGCCTTAGTTTTCGGCCATGTCTCTCATCGAGCGGTTTTCCGCGGTACTGGACCGGCTCAGGCTCCGGCCTGGCCCAGCGCTCGTGGCGGTGTCGGGTGGACTCGATTCGGTCGTGCTGCTCGATCTGCTGCGACAGGTGGCGGACCGAACCGGGCTCGAGCTGGTCGTGGCTCACGCGGATCACGGCATCGCCTCCGTGAGCGGCGAGGTCGCCGGGCGGGTCGAGGCGCTGGCGCGGGAATTCGGTCTCCGGGCGGTGGTCGGACGGCTTGCCCTGGGTCCCGATGCCAGCGAGACCACGGCACGCACCGCGCGGCATCGCTGGCTGGAACAGACCAGGAAAGAGCTCGCCGCCCGGTACATCTTCCTCGCGCACCATGCCGAGGATCAGGCGGAGACCGTGCTCATGCGGCTGCTGCGCGGATCGGGGCCGGCCGGACTCGCGGGGATGGCTGTCCGGCGCGGACCACTGGTCCGGCCGTTGCTCCCGTTCAACCGATCCACGCTGCTCGGCTACGCCCGCGCCCGGGGTCTGAGCTGGTGGGAGGATCCGGCCAACCGCGACTCGAGGCACCTCCGGTCGTGGCTGCGACATGAGCTGTTTCCGCTGCTGGTTGCGCGGCTTCCCGATGTTGAGCGACGGCTGCGAGACGCCGGCCGTCATGCCCGGGCTGACCGGAGTGCCTGGTCTCGGGCCCTCATGAGCTGGCCGGGCCTGGACTATCGCCCGGAGAAGCGTGGTGGCTCCGTGGCCTGGCGGGCCCTGTCCGCGCTGCCTCGACCGGTCGGCGTGGCCCTTGCCCTGGCGCTGCTCCGCCGGGCTGGCGCCCCGGCCAGTCCCACCCGGCTGAGAGGGGCGCTCGGGACCCTCGCCGCCCTGGAGAGCGGGGCAACCGCGGATCTGGGACGCGGCTGGAGACTGGAGCTCGCGTTCGGGCGGCTCCGCGTGCTGCCGCCCGGTGTCACGGTACCCGAGGCGGTGCCGCTGGCCGGCCGGAAGGGTGAGACCGCCTGGGGCGCCTGGCGGGTTCGGTGGACACCCGAAGCCGCTCCCACCACTCAGCCGCGCGACGGTCCCACGGCGTGGTTCATCCCCGGTAGTCTGACACTGCGTTCATGGAAGGAGGGCGACCGGGTGGCTCCTCTGGGCGGCCGGGGACGGCGACTGGCGGTTCGGTGCTTCCAGGACGCCAGGGTACCCAGCAGCGCGCGGCGCCACTGGCCGATGCTGGAAGGGGACGGGGAGCTGGCCTGGATTCCGGGAGTCTGTCGCTCAAACCGGCTGGTACCCGATGCGGGTGCCCCCGCCGTCCGGGTGGATGTGGAGCCCCGTGGCTGATCCCCGCCTGGGCGGAAGAGTGCTCCGTGAGGTAGTGTTCGACGAGCAGGCGATCCAGTCACGGGTCGCGGAACTCGGCCGGGAGCTCACCGCCGCCTACCCCGACGGTGATCTGCTGGTCATCGGAGCCCTCAAAGGCAGCTTTGTCTTCCTGGCTGACCTGGTGCGGCGCATCGAGCGGCCCCTGCAGATCGACTTCCTGGTTGCCACCTCGTACGGCCGGGGCACCGTCTCCAGCGGCGAGGTCCGGCTGCTGTACGAACCGGCCACTCCCCTTGCCGACAGGCATATCCTGCTCGTCGAGGATATAATTGATAGTGGGCGAACGCTGGCGTCCCTGGTGGACCGGTTGCGGTCCCGGGGGCCCAGGAGCCTGGCGATCTGCGCGTTGCTGGACAAACGGATCGCTCCCCCGTTGCCGGAAATCCGGTTCGTGGGATTCGCCGCGCCTACCAAGTTCCTGGTGGGCTATGGTTTGGATCACGCGGAGGACTTCCGGCACCTCCCGTATATCGCGGAACTGGCTTGAATGGCTGATCGCATGCCTCCGTCGCCCCGCCCCGACTGGCGGAGCCTGAGCAAGAACCTCGCACTCTGGCTGCTGGTGGCCCTCGTGGCCATGGCGCTGTTTCAGCTCATGAACAGCCAGCGGAGTACGATGCAGGAGTTCACCTACAGCGCATTCAAGCAGCAGCTGTTGGCGGGCAACGTGAAGAACGTCGTCGTGTACGACGGCAAGCAGCTGGAGGGCGAATTCGCCGCCCCGGTACTGCAGGACGGCCGCAAGGCCAAGAACTTCACGGTTCTGCTCCCCATCAAGGACAGCGAGAGCCTGCTGAATCAGCTGGAGCAGGCAGGGGTCCCCATTTCGGCCAAGGAGCCGAAGATCGGGGTGGCCAATTTCCTGATTGCCGCGCTCCCCTGGATCGTCATCATCGGCCTGTGGGTCTTCCTGCTGCGCCAGCTGCAGGCAGGCGGCAGTCGGGCCTTCTCCTTCGGGAAGAGCAAGGCCAAGCTGCTCTCCGGCGACACGCCCAAGCTCACCTTCGCCGACGTGGCCGGAGCCGACGAAGCCAAGGTGGAGCTGCAGGAGATCATCGAATTCCTGAAGGATCCCCAGAAGTTCACCCGGCTCGGCGGGCGGCTCCCGAAGGGCGCCCTGCTGGTCGGTCCTCCGGGCACCGGCAAGACCCTGCTGGCCAAGGCGGTCGCGGGAGAGGCGGGGCGGCCGTTCTTCTCGATGTCCGGCTCGGACTTCGTGGAGATGTTCGTCGGCGTGGGCGCGAGCCGGGTGCGCGACTTGTTCGAGCAGGGCAAGGCCAACGCCCCCTGCATCATCTTCATCGACGAGATCGACGCGGTGGGCCGTCATCGCGGCGCCGGTCTCGGCGGTGGTCATGACGAGCGGGAGCAGACGCTCAATCAGCTGCTGGTCGAGATGGACGGGTTCGAGTCCAATGATGGCGTCATCCTGATCGCCGCGACCAACCGCCCCGACGTGCTGGACCCGGCGCTGCTCCGCCCCGGCCGGTTCGACCGCCAGATCGTGGTGGACGCTCCGGACGTGCGGGGACGGGAGGGCATCCTCCGGGTGCACACCCGTAAGATCCCGCTGGCGGCGGACGTGGTGCTGGAGACCATCGCGAAGGGTACGCCGGGCATGGCGGGCGCCGATCTGGCCAACCTGGTGAATGAGGCCGCGCTGCTGGCCGCCCGGCGCAACAAGTCCCTGGTGGACATGCAGGATTTCGAAGACGCCAAGGACAAGGTGATGCTCGGCGTCGAGCGCAAGAGCCTGGTGCTGTCCGAGGACGAGCGGCGTCTCACCGCCTATCACGAGGCGGGACACACCGTCGTCTCCATGAAAACTCCGGGCTCCGATCCGATCCACAAGGTCACCATCGTGCCCCGGGGCCGCGCCCTGGGACTGATGATGTCGCTGCCCGAGAAGGACCGGTACGGCCAGACCAAGGAATGGCTCATCGGCCGCCTGGCCATCGCCTTTGGAGGACGGGTGGCGGAAGAGCTGATCTTCGGGCCCAGCAAGGTGACCACCGGTGCCGGCAGCGACATCGAGCAGGCCACCGCCATCGCCCGGCGGATGGTCACCCAGTTCGGCATGAGCGAGAAGATTGGCATGATGGCGGTGGGCGACCGCGAACAGGAGATCTTCCTGGGCCGGGAGTTCGGCCAGCGCCGGGAAGTCTCGGAGCGCACCGCCGAGATCGTGGACGACGAGGTGAAGCGGTTCATCGACGAGGCCCACGAGAAGGCCCGGAAGATCCTCAACGACCACCGGGAGCTGCTCGAGCGCATCGCGCTGGCGCTGCTGGATCGCGAGACCATCGATCGCGCCGACATCGACCTGCTGGCCGAGGGGAAGCTGCTTCCGCCGCAATCGCCCTCCACCCCGCCGGCCTCGCCTGCGTCTCCCCAGGCCAAGGCCGACTCGCTGCCCCAGCGCGCACCCATCCTCGGGGTCCCGCCGGCCGAGCCCATGGGCGCGTGATCGCACGCGCCCTCGCCACCCACTCTCCCCGGGCCATTCGCGACGCACTCTCCGCCCGGGGCTGGGACGAGGTGAAGGCGGAGGCCGCCTCCGGCGGCATGCGACCCGCCGCCGTGGAACTCTCCGGTCTGGATGACGCCACTCTCCTCGCCCTGGTGCGCCACGCCGGGCAACTCGGACTCGACATCCTCACCGGTGATGATTGGGCCGTGCTGGGCGGGTCGGCCGCGCGGTTGAGCGCCCTGGCGCGGCCGTGGGTGGTGCCAGAGCCGCTCATCGAGGTGGCCGACCTGGTCGGCCGAGTGCTGCCGGCGGAGCTGCCCCTTACCTGGATCACCGCCCGCGGACCGCTCCCGCTGGACCGACCCGTAATCCTCGGCATCCTGAACGTCACTCCGGATTCCTTCAGCGACGGCGGCAGATTTCTTTCGCCGGACGCGGCGCTTGCCCGCGCCGATCAGGTGCTGGCGGACGGGGCGCAGGTGCTGGACGTGGGCGGCGAGTCGACCCGCCCCGGCAACGAGGCGGTTCCGGCCGAGGTGGAGCTGGCGCGGGTGCTGCCGGTGATCGAGGCGCTGACTCGGCGGCATCCCGGGGTCCCCGTCTCGGTCGATACCGTGAAGGCCGAAGTGGCCCGTGCCGCCCTGGGAGCCGGGGCCGCGATCCTCAACGACGTCTCCGCCTTCCGGCTGGACCCGCAAATGGCCACCGTCGCCGCGCAGGGCGGGGCTGGTGTCATCCTGATGCACTCGCGCGGAAGCGTGAGCACCATGGCCCGGCTGGACCACGCCGAGTACAGCCCGGACGTGGTGACCGGCGTGAACGCGGAGCTGGCGGGCGCGCTGGACCACGCGGTCGCGAGTGGCGTAGTTCCCGATCACATCGTGCTCGATCCCGGATTCGGCTTCGCCAAGACCGCCGAGCAGAACCTGCTCCTCCTCGACCAGCTTTCCGCGCTGCGCTCGCTGGGTCGGCCGATTCTGGTGGGCCCCTCCCGCAAGCGGTTCCTGGGGAGCGTCACCGGCCGGGAGGTGGCCGAGCGAGATGCCGCCACCGCCGCGGCGTGCGTCCTGGCGTACGAGCGGGGTGCCCGCCTGTTCCGGGTACATAACGTGGCGCTGACACGGGATGCGTTGGCTGTTGCCCATGCGGTTTGGGGCGGAGGATAGGGCCAACGCATGCGTGGGCCCTACCTTTCGCGGCGCCGCATTGGAGGGTGAGGCCAACGCAGGCGTTGGGCCTACCACGCATCATACCAAACACCATTTGAGCCAATCCACCGAACACATGCCCCGCCGTCCCCCATACCTCCTCGCCGGTTTCGCCGCGCTCCTGGTTCTGACCGGGTACGTGGTTTCTCTCGCTCCGACGGTCACATTCTGGGATGCCGGGGAATTCATCGCCGCCGCGAGGACGCTCGGGATTCCGCATCCTCCCGGCACACCCCTGTTCGTCCTGATCGGACACGTGTGGGGGGCACTGATCCCGTTCGGTGAATACGCCCAGCGGACCAATCTGCTGTCGGCCACGCTGAGCGCGATGGGGGCCGGCTGCTTCTTCCTGGTGGTACACGACGGGCTGGCCCGCTTCGCCAGCGGGCTCGAGGGAACCGCGGAGCGGATCATCCGGGTCGGCGGATCGCTCGCCGCCGTCGTGATCGCGGCCTTCACCTTCACTTCGTGGCAGAACTCCAACGAGACCGAAGTCTACGCTGCGGCGACCTTCACCATCGCGGCGGTAAGCTGGCTCTGCCTCCGCTGGCGCGAGCTCCGCGGCACCTCGCGGGCCTCGCACATTCTGCT
>Ga0326730_1000333_pt1 | contig 13300 bp, 11 predicted proteins | sample MHFSIPfraction_3_FD_207740 | JGI IMG/M metagenome (GOLD analysis project Ga0326730, IMG submission 207740) | Lab enriched peat soil microbial communities from Michigan Hollow, Ithaca, NY, United States - MHF7AN SIP fraction | ecosystem: Environmental > Terrestrial > Soil > Wetlands > Peat...
GGCCAGCCCGCATTCCGGTTTCCTCAGCCAACTCCCGCCGGGCGCATTGGTCGGGCGATTCGCCCGGGTCCAGCCGTCCCGCCGGGATCTCCCAAATGTACCCTTCTGCAGCGTGGCGGAACTGCCGCAGGAGCAGGATCCGCGGGTCGGCGCTTCCGGGATCGTCCAGAAAGGGGACGACGGCGGACGCTCCGGGATGACGTACCACCTCCAGCTTCCCCGTTGAACCATTGGGGAACTTCACCGTGTCGATATCGAGGTTGATGACCCTGCCGGTGTACCCCCGCTCGGTGGAGATCAGACTCATATCGCAACATGGGGGGCGGGCGCCGGGGGGACAAGGGGCTGGCAGGCGGGAAGGCGGGACGATGGTCATCCCGCCCTGCCGCCTGACCTCCTTACCGCCCAACTTCCCGGCCCTCCAAGTCCCGCACCGTGACCGGCCCCAGCCCGAGGGCCTCGATTCCGGGACGGATCTTCTCCACATCTCCGACCACTACAACGTCGACCTGGGCGGGGTCGAAATATTGCCGCGCCACTCGCTGGACGTCTGCCCGACTCACCCGACGCACCTGGCCGACATAGGTATCGAAATACGTCGGTGGCAGACCGAAGGTGAGCAGTTCGGCCACCTGGGATGCCATCTGGCCGGTGGTCTCGAACTCTCCCGGGAGGCCGAACACGATGTAGTTCCGCGCCCGCTCCAGCTCAATCTCGCTCACCGCGCTGTCGCGGATGCTGTTGAGCTCCTTGAAGAACTCAACCAGCGAGCTGTCGGTCACATCGGTCCGCACCGCGGCGCGCGCCACGAAGGGACCCGGCACAGGCCGGTAGGTGAAGCCCGAGCCGGCGCCGTAGGTATAGCCCTTCGTCTCCCGCAGATTCTGATTCAGCCGGGACGAGAAGGAGCCGCCCAGAATGGTGTTCATCACCTCAATGGCGGGGTAGTCGGGATTGGTGCGGCTTACCCCGGGGGAGCCGATCATGATGACCGACTGTGCCGCCCCGGGCTTGTCGACCAGGCAGACGGTCCTCCTGGCGGGCCTCGGAAGAGGAGCCGGCACCGGAGGCCGGAGGACGGCCATGCGATTCGGAATCCAGCGGCCGAATCGACGACTGACCTCGGCCCTGGCCTCCGCCATGGTGATGTCACCGGTGATCACCAGCTCCGCCTGGTCGGGCCGGAACACTCGGGTATAGAAGCTCCGCACAGTTGCCGAGTCGAAGCGGACGACGGCGGCCGAGTCGCCGCCCAGCGGCCGGTGGTAGGGGTGGGCGGCGGGGAATACGATGGCCCCGAAGGCTAGCGTGGCCATGCCTCCGGGCTGATCCCGTTGCTGGATGATCTGGGCCAGCCGCAGATCCCGCTCCCGGGAGACGTCGGCCGACTTGAAGGTGGGACGCAGGGCGACGTCGGCCATGAGGTCGAGCGCGTCGCCGAGGGTGCGCTTCGGGGTGTTGAGGTTGACTACGAGATAGTCCCAATCGGCGGTGGTGCCGATGTCGGCGCCCAGGAACGCCGCCTGCTCCGCGATGCCGAAGGCATCGCGATCGCCAGCCCCCTCGTCGAGCAGATTGGCGGTGAAACTGGCGAGCCCGGAACGATCGCCGTCCAGCCGGCCGCCGCCCTTCACCCGCAGTGTCGCCTGCACCAGCGGTACCTCATGCATCTCCACCAGTCGCAGCGAGAGCCCGTTGGGCAGTTTCGCCAGCTGGATCGGTGGCAGCTTGAGACCGGCGGGCGCCGCGACTGGGGGCGGAGTGGTCGGAGCCTGTGCGAAAGCGGGAAGGGCGGACAGGGCAAACAAGACGGCCGAGACGGTCGGGACGGTCATGAACTGGCGGACCCTTGGAAGTCGCCTTGCTGGCCCGTCTCGTCCGTCGCGACCGTCCCGTCCGTCCTGAGCGAAGCGCGTCATGGTGTCACCTCCTCGATCTTCGCCGCTAGGTCGGCACGGCCCTGGGGAACCACGCTCAGCACCACCCGGGGCGCCTGCAGGTACTGGCGGGCGACCCGCTGAATGTCCTCCGCGGTGACGGCGCGGTAGCGCTGCAGGTGCTCCTCGAACATGTCGGGCTTGCCGAGGCGGACGTAGTAGCCGTTGAGGGCGTCGGCCTTCTCATTCACCGTCTCCAGCCGGCGGAGGAAGCTGGCCTCGGTGGCGTTCCGGGCCTGGTCTACCTCGCGGGCGGTGGGCCCGTCGGCGGCGATCCGCTTGAGCTCAGTCTCGATGACTCGCTGCAGGTCTGGCAGGGCCTGGGCCGGCTTCGCGGTGGCGACCACCGAGAAGTCGCCGGCGATACGCTTGCCATCCTGGTAGGCATAGACGCTCGAGGCGATCTGCCGGTCGTACACCAGCGCGTGGGTGAGGCGGCTGTTCTTCTCCCCCGCCAGGAGGTAGGCCAGGAGCTCCAGCGCGGGGTCGTCGGGCGTGAACCCTCTCACGGTCGGCCAGACGTAATACAGCCGGGCCAGCTGGACCCGGTCCTCCAGCACGCCGGAAGTGTCGCGGGCCAGTGAGACCAGCGCCGCCTCCGACCGGGCCGTCTCGGGGCCGCGCGGAATCCCGCTGAAATACTCCCGGGCCAGACGCAGCACTTCTGGCGACTTCACGTCTCCCGCCACCACCAGCGAGGCGTTGTTGGGCGCGTAGTAACGGCGGAAGAAGTCCTTCACGTCCTCGAGCGACGCGGCCGAGAGGTCGGCCATGGAGCCGATGACCGGCCAGGAATAGGGGTGGCCCCTCGGGTAGAGCAGGGCCAGGATCGTTTCGTTGGCGAGCCCGTATGGCTGGTTCTCGTAGCTCTGCCGGCGCTCGTTCTTCACCACATCCCGCTGCAGGTCCACCTTCTCACCGGTCATGACCGGTACCAGGCCGCCCATGCGGTCGGCCTCCAGCCACAGCATGAGGGGCAGCGCGCTGGCGGGACCGTACTCGTAATAGTTGGTCCGATCCTCGGTGGTGGAGCCGTTGTTGTCGGCGCCGGCGGCCTCCAGCAGCCGGTCGAATGCCGGGTACTCGGCGTGCTCCGAGCCCATGAACATCAGATGCTCGAACAGGTGCGCGAAGCCGGTGCGTCCGGCCTTCTCGTCGCCGGAGCCCACGTGATACCAGAGGTTCACGGCCACGATGGGCACGGAGTGGTCTTCGTGCACGATGACGGCGAGGCCGTTGGCCAAGGTATCGACGGAGACAGGGACCCTCAGCGCCGGGGCCTGGGCTGAGAGCGAGGCGGCAGTGGTGCAGGCAAGCAGTGCGCTCCATCCGCCGGGGTGTGTTCGCATGGGTGTCTTTCGGGTTGGGACTCCGATAATCATAAAAGGCGAGCGGGGCGAGCGGGGCGGCCAGGGCGGGGAGGCGGACAAGCCGGACGGGTGGCTGTCATCACGGCGCGCCAGGGGATCCGCCGGCTGTGCCGGTCAAGCTGCGCCAAGGCGCTCGGGTCGGGTCGGTCCCTACGCGGGCCCTTATTCGCCCGTGCCTTGGCCCACGCCACGGGGAGGATCTCGCAGCACGGGCGAACCAACGCCCGCTTCGGGACCGACCCGACCTGTCCGCTTGTCGGATCGGCCGGCACGCCTGCCCGCCCGTCCGCCCGGCGCGGCAGGGGATCTACCGGCTGTGCCGGTCAAGTTGCGTCAAGGCGCTCAGGTCGGGTCGGTCCCTACGCGGGCCCTTATTCGCCCGTGCCTGGGCCCACGCCTCGGGGAGGACCTCGTAGCACGGGCGAACCAACGCCCGCTTCGGGACCGACCCGACCTGTCCGCTTGCGTGATCGGCCCGTCCGCCCACTTGCCCGCGCTATGTGAGCCGAAGCAGCACCACCGGGATCTTCCACGCCTCGGCACTGAGAAACAGCAGCTCTGCGCGCCAACTGGCGGAGATGGGACTGCTGGGTGTGGGAGAGGTGAAGGCCTGGAGGGTAGTTCGGCCGGCCTCCAGCCGAAGCCGGAGCATGTGGAATGGGTCGCTCACCAGCACGACCCGGCGGACCTCGTGAGCCCTGGCCCACTGGGCAACCGATTGAATGGAGACCTGGGTGGACCGCCCTTCCGGCCGGACTACGACCGCCTGCTCCGGCAGCCCATGGGAGACCAGGTACTGCCGGCCCACCGTCGCTTCGCTTACCCGGTCTCCCTCGCCGATTCCCCCGGTGACCACGACCGTCGGCGCCAGCCCCTCGCGATACAGGTCGACGGCGTGATCCAGCCGGGCCCTGAGCACCGGAGAGGGCTTGCCGTTGTACTGGGCGGCGCCGAGCACCACGATGGCATCGACCGGCCGGCGCTGGTCCTCGCGGCTGACCACCACGACGGCAATGAAGGAGCCGATGTAGAGCGCGAGCACGGCGACCAGCAGGGCGGCGGCGACACGGCGGGGTGAGAGCACGGCGACTAAGCTAATCGGCGGGTCAGGTGGGACGTAAGACGTGAGGAGTGAGAAGTGAGAAGTGAGGAGTGAGACGGGGACCATTGCCATTCTGAGGGCGCGGGTTGTCCCGAGCTTCGCGGCTCGGAATGACAGTCCAACCTCCGCTTCCCTTCTCACTTCTCACTTCTCACTTCTTACTCCTCACCCCTCACGCCAGCTCGTAGCTCTGCCCCATCGCCGGCACGTCCACCTGGCGAACGCCTTCCTCCTTCAGGAGCTTGGCCATTGCCTGAGCCGCGTCCGGCTCGCCGTGGACCACGAATGCGCGGCGGATAGGGCCGCCGACCCGCCGCACCCAGGCGCGCAGCTCGTCCCGGTCGGCGTGGGCGGAGTAGCCACCGATGGTCTCCACGGACGCACGCACTGTCACGTCCTCGCCGAAGATCCTGACCGAGGTGGAACCCTCCTGGATGCGGCGCCCAAGGGTATGCTCGGCCTGGAACCCGACGAACAGAACCATGGTGCGGTGATCGCCCAGGCTGTTCCTCAGGTGGTGCAGGATTCTCCCCGCTTCGCACATGCCGCTCGCCGCGATGATCACCGCCGGGCCGTTGATCGTGTTGAGTCGCTTCGACTCAGCCACGTCACGGACGTACTTCACGAGAGGAAAGTCGAACAGCATCGTGGTGCGTTCGATCATCCGCTCGTCGCGGTCGAACAGCTCCGGGTGGAGCCGGAAGACCGCGGTGCTGTCCACCGCGAGCGGGCTGTCGACGTAAATCGGAAGCCCGGGGATCTTCCCGGCGCGGAACAGCTGGTGCAGGCTGTAGACCAGCTCCTGGGTCCGGCCCACGGCGAACGCCGGGATCAGGATCTTGCCGCCCTTCCCCGCCGTGCTTCGGACCAGGTCGCCCAGCCGCTCTTCGGCATCGTGGACCGATTCGTGGGTCCGGTTGGCGTAGGTGGATTCGATGATCATGGTGTCGACCAGACCGGCAGGCGGATCGGGGTCACGGATGATCGGCAGCGCGGTCCGCCCGATGTCGCCCGAGAACACCAGCCGGTGTCCTGTGCCCTCGGAGATCCGGAGGTCCACCGACGCCGAGCCAAGGATGTGGCCGGCATCGGTGAACTCGAACGCGAGGTGCTTCCTCAGGTAGTGCACCCGCCGGTACGGCAGCCCCATCATGAGGTCCTGCACCGCGACGGCGTCCGGCAGCGAGTACAAGGGCTCGCTGACTGGCTTGCCGTGCCGCTGCAGGAATTCCGCGTCCTTCTCCTGGATGTGGGCCGCATCCGCCAGCATCACCGCCGACAGGTCACGGGTGGCCGGCGTGGCGAGGATGGGACCGTGGAAGCCGTACCGGACCAGCAGTGGCAGCCGTCCGGAATGGTCGATATGCGCGTGACTGAGAACGACCGCGTCGATCCGGCGGGGATCCACCGGCAGGTTGGCGTTGAGGGCCTGCGCTTCCGCCCGCCGGCCCTGGAACAGGCCGGCATCGAGCAGGACCCGGGCACCGGAGGCTTCCAGCAGGTGCATGGAGCCGGTGACCTGCCCAGCGGCGCCGTGGAAGGTGAGGCGAATGGTCATAGTCCGTCGTCAGTGACAGCCTTCGGGATCGTGGGCAGGGGCCTGGGGCGCGGGCGGCGTTCCCCCTGCCCAGGCACTGATCCAGTCGGGAACCTCGGGCTCTCCGCGGAACACCGCGGGAGAGGTGCCTGCGGTCATGGCCCAGCGGTGCAGCCAGGTGATGCCCGCGGGCCCGGCATACGAGTCGGCCGAGGCGTACGCCGGATCGGCCAGCGCCTCGTCCAGTGAAATGAAGCGGTAGCCGCGCCGCTCGAACATCGCGGCGACGGCGTCGAACGCGTCGGCGTTCAGCCGGTTGACATGGAGCAGGAGAACCTGGGGCAGCTCCCGACCCAGGATGGCGACCGACTGACGCTCGTAGAATGCGGCCACCGAGTCCATGTAGTCCAGATAGGTGGTCCGGATGCGGACTGCGCCCGGCGAATCCCCCGCCGACAGCGCCCGGTCGTACGCGGCGGCAAAGAGGTAGTCGCCGTTGTCGATGGTCACCGGCGCTACGCGATAGCCGTGAGCCGCCAGGAAGGCCGTCAGGCTGTCTCGCACCGCGACGCTACGGCCGGTATGCAGGAACGGGTGGCGGAAGTAGCGCGGGGTCCTGCCCCGCTCCGCCAGCAGCTGCCGGGTCCAGCGCTCTCCCCGGAGCACCTCGGCCTCGAAATCAGCGAGCGGGATGCGATGCAGGTCGGGGTGGGACCAGGTGTGGTTCCCCAGATCCAGCCCCGCATCGAGCCAGCGCCGGAGCAACGCGACCCGGGCGGGATCGATGGTCCCGGCGGAATCGGCCAGCTTGTTCTCGTTGACGAACCCGATGGCCGGCACCCGGTGGCGGCGGATGGCGCCGAGGAGTGCGGAGGTAAGGGCGTCGCGTTCCGCCCGGCCGAGCGGCAGCACGGAGACCACCGGCAGATCGTCGAAGGTCACCGCCACGGCACGGACGGACGAGGCAGACAACGGGGTGGCAACGAGGGCGAAGGCGAGGCTCAGCGTACCGGTAAGACCGTCCATCAGCGGGTACCGAAGAGCCGGTCGCCCGCATCCCCCAGCCCCGGCAGGATGAACCCCCGCTCGTTGAGCTCGCGATCCAGCGCCGCGGCAAAGACCGGGACATCGGGGTGGCCTTCGAGCATGCGGCGGACACCCTCGGGAGCGGCGACGATACAGAGGAACCGGATCCGCCGGGCTCCGGCGGCCTTGAGCGTCGTCACCGCGGCGGTACCCGAGCCGCCGGTGGCCAGCATCGGATCGAGCACGAAATAGTCCCGGTCTCCCTCCTCGCTTGGCAGCTTGGCGTAGTAGCGCGTCGCTTCCAGCGAGCTCTCATCGCGTGACACGCCGATATGCCCCACCCGCGCGGTCGGGAGGAGCTGGGCGACGCCGTCCACCATGCCTAGCCCGGCGCGGAGGATGGGCACCAGAGTGAGCTTCTTGTCCGACACCATCCGGCCGGTCATCCGCTCCAGCGGAGTCTCGATCTCCACCGGCTCGGTCGAGAGATGCTTGGTGACCTCGTAGGCCATGAGCATCGCGATCTCGGCCGTCAGCTGCTTGAAATCCCGGGTGCTGGTGGTCCGGTCGCGGAGCAGGGTCAGCTTGTGCTGGATCAGCGGGTGATCGAGGACGGTGAGATTCGGCAGGGTCGGGTGCGCCATGGGGAGAAGATGGCTTCCCGACGGCATATCCGGGAGGGGCGAGTGAGGTGTAGGAAGACGGGACGGACAGACGGGCAGACGGACAGGCGGACGGGCGGACGGGCGGACAGGGGGACGGGCCCTCAAGGACTCCCTCGCCCGGGTCGCGCTGACGCGCTCCCAAGGGGCTCGGTCGCGGACGGGCGGACGGGCAGACGGGCAGACGGACGGGCGGACAGGGCGGACAGGGCGGACAGGGCGGACAGGCAGTAGTTAGGCAGAGTCAACGGTGGAGCTGGGTGGTTGGAAAAGTAATCCGCGGCCGACAAGGGGCCGCAGAGGGTCAGCGGAGCGATGCCATCACCAGCCGGCAGACCGGGCCCCCCTGCCTGGCAGCCGCTCGCATCCAGCGCGGCGACGCTGCCGAGCGCGATGAGGGCGGTGGCCACGAGGGGGAGAAGAGACTGGGACATTTAAGCCTCGGGAGCGGGACAACCCAGTAACGCCGGCGGGGCGTCACCGGGTCTCTTCTCCGGTGAGCCGGGTCACCCCCCGTTCCGCTCCCGCCGGGGCATATTCCGGTCAACTCTTACATAAAGCCCATGACTCCTCGCCTCCGCCCTCTGGCCGTGGCCGTACTGGTCATCGGCCTGACATCGTGGTTGTCGTCCGGCTGCTCCAGCGACTCCGCCGACGGTCCTCCGCCGGTTGTACCGCCCCTGGCGGCCGCGCTGGTGCTGGATGGGTTCAGTCATCCGCTGTTTGCCACGGCGCCGCCGGGCGACCGGAGCCGTCTGTTCGTAGTGGAGCGCACCGGGCAGATCCGCATCATCAAGAACGGCGTGCTGCTGGGCACACCGTTCCTGGACATCACGGACAAGGTGAACGACGGCACGGAGCAGGGGATTCTGGGCCTGGCGTTCGCGCCCGATTACGCCACCAGCCACATGTTCATGCTGCACTACGTCGATCCCGACCTCAACGTGGTGCTGTCGCGGTTCCACGCGCCCGGCGCCACCGCGGACGTGGCGGACACCACCGAGGAGCCGCGCCTCAGCGTGGCGCAGCCGGTGGGAGACCACAACGGCGGCACGGTGGCCTTCGGCAAGGATGGGTTTCTCTACGCCAGTATCGGTGACGGCGGCTGCTGCGGAGACCCGGACGGCCACGGCCAGGACCGCACCGACCTGCTCGGATCCATTCTCCGGCTGGATGTATCGGGCAGCGGGGCGTATCGGATCCCGCCCACCAACCCCTGGGCGACCCATCCCAGCTTCCGCCACGAGTTATGGAACTACGGGCTCAGGAATCCGTGGCGGTTCAGCTTCGACCGGTCGACCGGCGACTTGTATATCGCCGACGTGGGCGACGGGAGCCGCGAAGAGGTGGACGTGATCTCTCATACGAGCGCCGGCGGCGAGAATCTCGGCTGGCGGATCACCGAGGGACTCGAGTGCTATAACGGCGGGCAATGCAACACGGCGGGGATCACCATGCCGGTGCTCGACTACGGGCACGACCAGGGCTGCGCTGTGATGGGCGGCTATGTCTACCGTGGCTCGGCCATCCCCGCCCTTCGCGGGACCTATTTCTACGCCGATTTCTGCTCCGGCTGGGTACGCTCGTTCCGCTGGGCCGGCGGAGCGACAACGGAGCAGACTGTGTACCCCGGCATGCTCCCGGCGGGAGAAATGCCCAACAGTTTCGGGGAGGATGCGGCGGGGGAGATGTACATCACCACCGAGGGCGGGGGGCTGTACCGGATGGTGACGCAATGAGCACGGACGGACGGACGAACGGTCGGGACGGTCGGGACGGACAGACGGACAGACGGACGAAAGGTGCGAGGCCGGACGAGCCACTCGGTGTCCAGCCCGACGTCTCGACCGTCTGTTCATCCGTCCGTCTGTCGCCAGCCCGGCCTTTGCGGGTCCGGCTGCTTTCCTTATATTCCCCCGCCCCAACGGCTAGGTAGCTCAGTTGGTAGAGCAGCGGACTGAAAATCCGCGTGTCGGGGGTTCGATTCCCTCCCTAGCCACTCAGGCGGTCAGGCGGTAAGGCGGACCGAACTCACTACAAGACGGTCTTCTCGCGAGCGCCGTCCCGCACCGGGGCGGCGTTCCCGCGTTCGGGGGTTGAGCTGCGCGCCGGCTTCGCCGGTGGCTCGCCCGCCTTCGGCTCACCTGCGGCCGCTTTGCGGCCTCGGTGTCCTCGCCCTTCGGGCTCGGGTCGATTCCGTCCCTAGGGCAACTAGACGCTTGTGTCCGCCAGGATACGCACGAGGTCCTCGGGACTCTTCGCCTCCGATAAGCGAGCGGGCAGGTCCGCCTCCTTGGCGAGCTGAGCGATGCGGCCGAGCACCGGCAGATATTCGTTCGACACCTCGATCGGCGGGGCGATGAGGAGGAACAGATGTACGACGGGTTCGCCGTCGATCGCATCGTAGGGGAGCCCTCCCGGTCGGCGTCCATAGACCACCTGCAACCGCTGGGCGTGAGGTGTTCGGCAATGCGGGATGGCGATGCCGCGACCGATGCCAGTTGAGCCCAGGTCCTCCCGGCGGAGGAGGGCTTGGAGAATCGCGGCCCCGTCATCAGGATCGACACGCATCATCATGATTAGCTCGCGCAGCACTTCGGCCTTGGTATCGCCTGAGAGGGTCAGGCATACTTTCGAGGCATCAATGAAATCGCTGATAGGTACGCGGGAAGCCGGCATGCGCTCGCTTTCGGGGTCTTTACGAAGACGAAGTATGTCTATATGAAATCTTAATGCGCGCGGGCTTGTTTCTCAGCGGCTGCCGCTCCAATCCTTTCTAATCTATGCTACCCCAAGAACCGATCTTCGTCATCCCAACCCGTCGGCTGAAGGACGTGGCGCAAACCATCGAACGGTACGACCAGAACTTCTGGGCGAACGGGCACGCCACGAAGCTGATGATCTTCGACGACTCCAGCCTGGCCAATCATGATAAATACTACTCATTGTTGGAACAGACCAGCACGTTCAATGAGCTGTTCTACGTCGGGCCCCGCCAGAAAGAGCAGTTCCTCCGCTTCCTGAACCAGCGGGTGCGCGACCGGAACCTCGAGTCGCTGATCAGAAGCCTCTTCCGGCCGAGCTATGGGGGAAATCGCAACTTCACCCTGATCTACACGCTCGGCCATCTGATGGTCAGTTCCGACGACGACATGCGACCGGACGCGCTGATCGAGAATAGCGTCGAATCCCTGTCGCCGCGTGAAGTCTGCCGCGGCAAGCTGGTCGAACGAGGTGCGAACGCCTACATCCAGAAATCCTACGACCTCCTTACCGCGTTTCAGGACGTCCTGGGCCGCAGCGTCAGGGAGGTGCCGGACAACTACGAGACCGGCGAGCTCGTCATTGACACGGCGATGGACCTCGAGACGAATACCTCGAAGGGGTTCGTGACGGCAAACTCCCTCTTCCTCGAGGAGGGTAGGGTCTCGAAGAACGCGATCGTGAAGATCGCCCAGACCTTCCGCAGTGGCACGAACGACATCGACGCGATCGACTTCGTCCACATCTACCTGAACAACAGGACCCAGCTGTCGCCGGATGACCTCAACGAACTGTACGTGCTGGTCAACTTCAGGCCGGTCGTGACCAACAGGAACTGGCGGATGGATTGTGGGGTCGCCGGCTACGACAACCGCCTCGGGTTACCGCCCTTCTTTCCCACCCGCCTGCGGTTCGAGGACTACATCTACCGATTGTGGATCCAGCAGAAGAACATCGTCGCCGCCCATGTGGATGCCGCCCAGACCCACACGAAGAGCAACTACATGCGGGACCCGCTGGCCTCGGAGATCTTCAACGAGGAGATCAGCAACCTGCTCAAGCGCAAGATCAAGGACAGTCTCACCGGTCTGGACGACCTGACGATTGAGTTCGCCTACGACGGCGAGGTGACTCTGCAGGATTCCGAAGAGATCCTGGAACGGATCATCATCCTGCATGGCCAGGTCGTCACCGCCGCGGCCGCCACCACCGACGACACGCGCCGCCAATCGCTCGATCTGTTCGCCGAGAACCTCTCCAAGGCCTTCTACGGCTTCGAGCCCGATTTTTTTCAACAGAACGTCACCCGCATCGTCGGCGACGAAGTCAGTCAGTTTCACGCCTCGCTGAAGCTGTGGCCGACCCTGGTCGAGATCTGCTACTTCCACAAGGACAAGAAGGATCTGCCGCAGATTCGGGTGCGGAACCGGCAGAAGTAATCCGCCGGTTGCGCGCCACGGCCCGCATTGGAGCAATGCATTGCGTATCGCACAGGTCGCCCCGCTCTACGAAAGCGTGCCTCCCCGCCTGTATGGCGGCACGGAACGCGTAGTCTCCTATCTGACGGATGAACTGGTCGGGCTGGGACATGAAGTCACGCTGTTCGCCAGCGGCGATTCCCGGACGAAGGCAAAGCTGGTCGCGGCATGCCCGCGTGCGTTGTGGCAGGACCCGGACTACAAGGAGTCGCTCCCCTACGACGTGCGGTTGATGGAGTTGATCTTCGACGATGTTTCGCGATTCGACGTGATTCACTTCCACACCGACTACCTGCAGTTCCCGCTCCTGCGACAACAACCCTGCCCCAATGTCACGACGCTCCATGGACACCCGCACGCGCCGGATCTGAAACCGCTGTTCGACGAATACTCGGAGATGCCGCTGGTTTCGATCTCCGACAGCCAGCGGCGGCCGATTCCCAACGCGAACTGGCAGGCGACGGTGTACCATGGGTTGCCGCGTCACCTGCACAGCCTCCGCGACGGGGCCGGGAGCTATCTTGCCTTCCTCGGCCGCATCTCCCCCGAAAAGCGCGTGGATCGCGCCATCGCGATCGCCCTCCAGGCCAGAATGCCACTCAAAATCGCGGCGAAGATCTACCCGGAGGAGCAAGCGTACTTCCGACAGAGCATCGAGCCGCTGCTGGAGCGGTCGCGGGATTGGGTGGAGTTCATTGGCGAGATCGGCGGACGCGACAAGGACGAATTTCTGGGCAACGCGCACGCGCTCCTCTTTCCGATTGATTGGCCCGAGCCGTTCGGCCTGGTCATGATCGAGGCGATGGCGTGCGGCACGCCGGTCGTCGCCTGGCGGAACGGCTCCGTCCCCGAGGTGATCGACGATGGAACCACGGGTTTCGTCGTCGAGAGCGTCGATGACGCGGTGCAGGCCGTCGCGCGGGTGCCGAGCCTGTGCCGCCGGACCTGCCGCCGGGTCTTCGAGGAACGGTTCGATGCCGCGCGCATGGCGCGGGAATACGTCGAGGTCTACCGACGCGTGGCGCAGGACGGTAGAGAGCGGCTCCCACGCGCGGGGCACGATACCGCTCCATCGAGACGCCCGTCGGGACGCGGTCAGCGGTCGGACACCCACTCGCTCTCGCAGGCCGCTCATGAGCGATCGTAGCAGCACCACCCCCCTGAACGCCGGGCCGGGAACCCGGCAGGCGGCGCCGAAGGCCCCCGGCGAGGGGGGACCGTATCACATCCTGGCCGACGCCAGCCTGGCTGACGAACAGACTCGCGTCCTGAAGCACGGTGACACGTTCGCTGTCTTCGATCACTATGGCGACATCAAGGCCGGCGGACTGGGCGAGCAGGGTCTCTACCATCATGGGACCCGCCACCTTTCCATCATGCTCCTGGACCTCGAGGGCCGCCGGCCGTTCCTGCTGAGTTCGACGG
>Ga0326730_1000336_pt1 | contig 13213 bp, 12 predicted proteins | sample MHFSIPfraction_3_FD_207740 | JGI IMG/M metagenome (GOLD analysis project Ga0326730, IMG submission 207740) | Lab enriched peat soil microbial communities from Michigan Hollow, Ithaca, NY, United States - MHF7AN SIP fraction | ecosystem: Environmental > Terrestrial > Soil > Wetlands > Peat...
GGTCAGCAGCGCCTCCAGCAGCATCCCATCCATCAGATTCATCGCGTTGGCCAGCACGGGGGTGCCGAGGGTGCCGACCCGCACCACTCCAGCCGGGAGCAGGAACCGGAGCGCCAAGGCACCCAGAACGCCTCCCGCGAGCTGAGCCACCACGTACCCGCCCGCGGTGTGGCCGTCGATTCGCTTGACGCTCCACAGCCCGATTGTGATCGCCGGATTCAGGTGACCGCCGGAGATGGACATGGTTGCCGTAACCATCACGCTGAGGACCACCGCGTGGACCAGGGCAACCCCCAGGAGTCCGTACGATGCCCCCGGGAGAGAGCTGACTACCACCGAGCCACAGCCGAAGAAGACGAGGCCAAAGGTTCCCAGCGCCTCGGCGACAGCGCGACGGGGAAGAGATGCCATAGCAGGACGACTCGACAGGTTGAAGGCGGCGAGAATCTAGAATCGAACCGGTGTGCGGGCCAGTGCCAGGAAGTTCCGAGTTCCGAGTTCCGAGTTCCGGACGCTGAGCGCCGAGCTGCGAAGTCCGGGGCGTGGAGGTCGGGCGATTCACGCTGCACCTGCTCGGCACTCGGAACTCGGAACTCGGAACTCTCCTACCTCCCGTCTGCTCGCCGGAACACCAGGCACGCATTGATCCCGCCGAACCCGAACGAGTTGCTGAGGATGAACTCCGGGTCGGCCTCCCGGCCCTCGCCCGCGAGATAGGTCAGGTCACAGGCGGGATCGGCCTGTTGCAGGTTGACCGTGGGGGGCAGCCACCGGTTAGTGCTGGCCAGGGCGCAAATCGCGGCCTCGATCGCGCCGCTCGCGCCGAGTGCGTGGCCATAGTAGCCCTTGGTGCCGCTGATGGGCACGGCGGCGGCGTCGTCGCCGAACACCTGGTGGATGGCGCCGGTTTCGGTCGGATCGTTGAGCGGGGTGGAGGAGCCATGGGCGTTGATGTACCCGACCTCCTTCGGGGTGACGCCCGCCTCCGTCAGGGCCAGGCGCATCGCCCGGGCCGCCTGCCGGCCATCGGGCCGGGGCGTGGTCATGTGGTGAGCGTCGTTGGTCAGGCCATATCCCAGGATCTCGGCGTAAATCCGCGCCCCCCGCGCCAGGGCGCGACCGCGTTCCTCCAGCACCAGCACCGCCGCCCCCTCCGCCATCACGAAGCCGTCCCGGCCCTGATCGAACGGCCGGCTGGCACTGGCGGGATCGTCGTTGCGGGTGGACATCGCGCGGATGATGGCGAACGCTCCGAAGCACAGCGGGGCAAGCGGCGCTTCTGCGCCACCCGTCAGCATCACATCGGCCTCACCCCGGCTGATGGCGCGGAACCCGTCGCCGATTGCCATCGTGCCGGACGCGCAGCTCATCCCGTTGGTGGAATTGGGGCCGCTCACGCCGAACTCGATGGCCAGGTTGCAGCTGCCGGCGCCCGCGAACACCGTCAACGCGAGCGCGGGGTTCACCTCGCGGGGGCCGCCGGCGAGAAACCGGGGATACTGCTCCTCGGCGAAGGCGACTCCACCCAGCGCCGTTCCCATCATCGCGCCGACCTGGTCCCGGTCCTCCCGGGCCAGGTCCAGCTCGGCGTCACCGAGGGCAAGCCGCGCCGCGGCAATGCTCAGCTGGCCAAAACGATCCAGCCGCCGGAGACGCCGCTCCTCCATGAAGTCGGCTGCGTGAAAGTCGGGGATCTCGGCGGCGATACGGGACCGGAATGGAGCCGGATCGAATCGGGTCACCGGTCCCACGGCGGACCGCCGGGCTCTGAGCCCCTGCCACAGTTCCTGGCGGCCGGTGCCGATCGGGGTGATGGCGCCGATGCCGGTAATGACGACCCTGCGGGCGGAGTTCAGCATTTATGTGGGTTCCGGTGTAAGGCTATTCAGCTGGGGGCGCGAGCGAGCCCGTGGGCGCGGGCCGGTCGGCCTGCCCCCCGAGAGACCAGCTGCGGTCGACCGCGGTGCCACTGCCAGCGGGAGAGTCGACCTGGCACCACTCATACCTTCATAACTCATGATTCATTCCCCGCTCACAGGTGGCGGCGATTCCCGCCAGCGTCCGCGACGCGATGCCGTGCACGAACACCGGTCCGATCACCCATTCCGCGGCGGGCCGGCGGATCAGGGGCCAGTCGGGGCCGCTCCACTCATGGACAATACTCGCGTGGGTGCCCTCCCCGTCGGGTCTGATCTTCCAGACCACGTCCATCCCCCGGGTGACGCCGCGGATGTGGTGGTAGCGCACCTCCATGCGGTCCGGATCGACCCACATCTCCGACACCCACCAGGTGGGCCACTTGAACGGGCCGAACGGCCGATTCGCGCTCATCTCCACTACCCCGCCATCGGCACGGTGCTCGAGCATCCGCACCCAGCGATAGTGGCCCAGGATCGCGGGCCAGTGCTCCACTTCGCTGGCGGCCTGGAAAACCCTCGCCGGTGGGGCGGCGATGCCACGTTCATCGACAGTCCGCATCAGGTCACCCGCCAGGTTGCCAGCAGCCGGAACCCCGGCGTCCGCTCTACCCGTCCCCGGATCCCTGCCCGGGCCAGCAGTGCCGCCAGCTCCCCAGGGAGAAATCCGCGGCGCACCGAGGTCAATCCGTCCGCCTTGGTGGCAGGGTCGAACCGGAACAGCCGGGCGCCGAGCCAGAACCCGGCCATCGCCATCGGGGAACGGCGGAGGTCCGCGATGATCACCCCCAGCCGCGCGATCCGGTCGGCCGCCCCGAGGAACTCGACGATTGCCTCCGGCGCCAGGTGATGGATCAGCTGGCTTGCTACCACCAGATCCACGCTGCGGGGCCGTACCGGCAGCGCGCCCGCGCACGCCAGGATGGTGGAGACGCCACCGGAGCGGGCCACCTCGGCGGCGGTCCGGTGCCGCTCGATACCCAGCGGGATCAGGGTGACCCCGCGCCGGCGGGCCCATCCGACGGCGGAACGCGGCAGATCCGCTGCCCCGGTTCCTACGTCCAGCAGGGTCAGATTGGTTCCCTCTGGCATGCCGGCGAGCAGCCGTTCCAGGCCCCGCCGAACCGCCCACCAACCCCCGAACCAGCGGTTCGACCGGGCGATGTGCCGGAGCGAGGTCTCCACGCTGAGCGGGTCGGCGTCCGGATGGTCGAGCAGCTCGTCGCCCAGGGGCGCGGACATTGGGGTACTCGTCATCGGTGGAATTCTCCGTAACCGCCCCGGTAATACAGCAGCGGCTCCCCATCCCCGACCGTGCCGCCGGTCACGCGCCCGACGAACAGGGTGTGGTCCCCCAGGGGGAAGTCGGAGTACCGCTCACACTCGATGTGCGCCAGGGCGCCGCCCAGCAGCACCAGGCCGTTCGCGGACTCCCGCCAGGCGATCCCGTCGAAGCGTTCCTCGGGCGGCAGGTCGGCGAAGCGCCGGGAGATCTCCTCCTGGTCCGCGGCTAGGACGTTGATGACGAACGTGCCGCTGGCCGAGAGCGCGCGATGCATGTCGGCGGTGAAGTCGACGCACACCGAGACCAGCGGCGGGTTGAGCGACACCGCGGCGAGGCTCGAGGCCGTCATCCCGACAGGGTGCCCGCCCGCATCACGGGTGGTCAGCACGGTGACCCCGGTTGCGAACCGGCCGAGCAGCTGGCGGAAGAGCGCGGGATTGACGTCCGCTGTCACAGCACCATCCGGGCGAGGAACCAGGGGTTGAGCACCGCCCGGGCGGGGAGGATGTCCGCGGTGACGCCGACGAAGGTGTGCGACATGCCGCGGGTCTCCAACCGGTGGACCGCGCGGTCGAACAGCCCCGGCAGCAGCATCCCGTATCCCACCAGGCGCTCGATGGCCCACTTGCCCAGAAAGGCGGAGCGGCGGGCCACCCGGTAGGGCTCGAGCCGCCACGCCGGAAGGATGCCGGACCCACTGCCCAGGGCATGGTGCACCGCCGCGGCCGCCAGCTCGGCTCCCTTGAGAGCACTGTAGATCCCCTCGCCGGTGAACGGATCGAAGAATTCCGCCGCATCTCCGATGAGCAGCGCACCGTTGGTGACGATCCGGCCGGACCAGGCTGCGAAGGGACCGGTGACCAGGACCGGGCGCACCATGTGGTCGAGACGGACCCGCCCGGCCACCCGGGGCAGCCGGGCGAGCTGCTCGAAGAAGAACTCGTTCACCCGCCCGCTTGCCTGGGCCGCGAGCCTGGTCGGCACAACCAGGGCCACGTTTGCGACGGTAGAGGCGGACTGGCGGGCCGGCGGACCGGCGGATTCGGTTTCTCGGCTTCCCGCCGTCCCGCCTTCCCGCCTGCCCGCCCAGATTTGATTCAGCCCGACGTACCCCTCCGGGCCCACGTGCATTTCCGCGTGGCCATCGAGTCCAGTGACATCAGCCACGTGAGCCACGAAAGCCATCCGTGACGGCGGCCCGTGGCGGCGCCGGCCGATACGTCGTGCGACGATCGATCGGAGCCCGTCGGCACCCACCACGACTCTGGCGTGCTGTACGCTGCGCTGGCCCTGCGCATCGCGCAGCACGGCGCCGGCCACTGCCCCGTCCTGGTAGAGCAGATCCTCCACCGTGGTGGCCTCTCGCACCTCGGCGCCCGCCGCTCGCGCCGCCTGCACCAGGTGCGCATCGAGGACCCGCCGGGAAACGGCGAGACCCCGAGTTCGGGGCCGGGGCAGCGCCACCCGATCGAAGCTGCCGGTGAGCTGCGCGCCCTTCGAGCCGAACACCCGGGTGCCAAGGAGCGGCGCTGCCCCGGCGGCCTCCAGATCGGCGACGACGCCCAGCTTTTCCAGCTCCTCAACGGCGGCCGGGCTCAGATACTCGGAACAGGCCTTGTCACGCGGGAAGACCGCCCGGTCTACCACCAGCACCCGGTGACCCATGGCGGCCAGCAAGGCGGCCATGGAGCTGCCGGCAGGGCCGGCGCCGGCGATGAGGACCTCGGGGGGCTGGGACAAGAGCTGCGTCGGCCTTGGGGCGGTTAGGCGTGAGCGGTGAACAGTCGGAACAGCAGTGCAGGTCGACCGCGATGTGCTGCTGGGCGGGAGACTCCGTTGGCCGAGCGGTTATTCCGCGGGAATCTTCCCGCGCTCCGCGAAGTCCTGCGTCTGGAGGTGCCACTCATGGCCCGCAGCATTGCCGGCCCACGGCCCACAGAAACAGGCCGTATCCAAGCACGGCCGCGAATCCCGTTGCCAGCCCGTTGACTCCGTCATTGGTAAGCCAGGCCAGTCCACCGGCCGCCGTGGTCGGACTGCCGCAGCGATGCACGCTGCGCTCGGTGGCCAGACCGCAGGCCGGGCAGTGAAACCGGCCCTGCCAGGCCGCGCCGATGATGCTGTCTGCCGTCATCCCGAGCATACCTACGACCAGTGACAGGGGAAAGAGGACCAGCCGGCCCGCGCTGAGCGCGGCGGCGGCGCCGACGGTAGCTGCCCCCGCGAGGGCGCCGGCTGTTCCCACCACCGTGATGCCTCCGCTGGTCCCGGGCGGCACCGGCATCCAGGTGAGAATGTGCCGCGGCGACTTCCGGCTCCAGCCGCCACAGGAGGTCGCCCAGGTGTCGGCCGCGGCGCCGGCCAGACTGGCGGTGACCACCCACAGCGCCGCGTCATCCGACCTCGAGAGAATGGCGCCCAGGGCCGCGGCCCCGCCGTTCGCCATCACCTGCCACGCATCCCGGGTGGAACCCTTGGCGTCGAGCGCGGTGACGCTCCTGTCCGGTGCCAGTCGGGAAATCAGGCTGGAGCCGATGAAGAATGCTCCCAGGGCGGCCATTCCCGGCCATCCGGTCCGCCAGAGGATTAGGCTGCCGATCAGGGTCGCAGCCGCGGTCCCCGTCCGAGTCAGCGCGCGGGTGGCCCACCCGCCCGCGGCGATTGCCAACGACAGGCCCAGCGCCAGCAGTGGAGGCATCGGCCCTCTTCACGCGTCCGGGTGATTCGTCCCGTCCTTCGAGTCCGTCTCCAAGACGGTCGAGACGGTCACTGACGTCGACTCGGATCGGTGTGATCGCCATCACCCCCCGCCATCACCCTCTATATTGTAGCCCATCCTGAGGCCCAGCCCGCCCCGCCCCATCGCCAGGCGGAGCGCGGAACTCGGAACCCGGAACTCGGAACCCCCTTGTCCGTCCCTACAATTATCCCGCTCAGCCTGCTCGAGGCGCTCCGCAATCTGGACACGCCGGTGGAGGATGGGCTGGAGGAACTGGCCGGCGAGATCGTCTCCAAGCGCCTCGGCCTCTCGGCGACGGTCGCGGCCCAGATCGCCCGCTACCAGGACCAGGTGCGGAAGGCGGAGCCGGTGACGGTCGATGAGGCCGTCTCGGTGTTTCGGCTCGCCGGCCGGCGCCCCGACGCCCAGCTGGTGTTCGCCGATGCCGGTCGCCGGGCAGCGCGGCATGCGGCCCGCTCCGGGCCAGTGCTCAGCCGGGCGGCCGCGCGGATCGCGCCGGGGGGGCTGGGTCGCTCCATCGGAGCGGGCGCGGCCACCCGCGCCGCCCGGCGAATCCTGGGCGTGGATCTCCAGGTCGGAGATGGCGGAGCCAAGGCGGAGATCAGCAAGCCGCTCTCGGTCCTGGCACTGCCCGATGGCTCGGGGTGTTCCTTCTATGGTGCCGCGCTCGCGGAACTGCTCCGGGTGCTGACCGGCTTTGAGGGTGCGATGGCCCATGAACGCTGCCGCGGCCGGGGAGACAGCTCCTGCCTGTGGCGCGCAACCGCAGTCGGAGGATATGAATGACGTTGCTTCCCGAAATTGACCTGCCCGCAGTGCGCGAGTCTCTGGCGTCGCAGGGACTCGACGGCTGGCTGCTGTTCGACTTCCGCAGTCTCAATCCGATCGCGGGCCGAGTCCTGGGCCCCATCGGGATGGGCAGCCGCCGGTTGTTCCTGCTGCTCCCCCGCGAGGGAGAGCCGGTGGCCGTGGTCCACAAGATCGAGCTGCAGCCGTTCGCCGGCTTTCCGGGTCGAGTGATCGGCTACAGCCGGTGGGAGGAGCTGCACGCGGCACTAACCGGGCTGGTCAAGGGCAAACGGCTCGCCATGGAAATCTCCCCGGACGATGCGGTGCCGTACCTCGACCGGGTGCCGTACGGCGTGGTGGAGCTGATCCGGCGCCTGGGCGGCTCGGTAGTGGGGTCGGGAGGGCTGGTCACCCGCTTTGCCTCCAGCTGGAATGCGGAGGAACTGGAGGGTCACCTCTTCGCCGCCGAGGCGCTCGCGGAGCTGGCTCAGGCTTCGTTGCGGCAGGCGGTGACCGAAGCGGGAACCGGGCTGACCGAGCACGCGCTGCAGCAGCGGGTGATCGACCAGATTCATGCCCGGGGCCTCGTGTTCGATCATCCGCCGATCGTGGCGTTCGGGCCCAACGCCGCCAACCCGCACTACGAGCCGCTGGCCGAGGGATCCGCCATCCTGGAACCGAACGAGGTGGTGCTGCTCGATCTGTGGGCCGGACGCCGGCTGGGAACGGTCTTCGCGGATCAGACCTGGATGGGGTTCAGCGGGCGCGCGGTGCCCGAAAAGGTCGGCCGCGTGTGGCGTACCGTTCGCGATGCGCGCGATGCGGCGATTGCCCTGGTGCAGGCCCGGGCGGGAAAGGGCATCCTCCGCGGGTTTGAGGCGGACGACGCCGCGCGCGAGGTGATCCGCTCCGCGGGGTTCGGCGAGTTCTTCGTGCATCGCACCGGCCATTCGATCGACCGGGATCTGCACGGCTCGGGCCCGCACCTCGACAACTACGAGACCCACGATGACCGGGAGATCCTCCCCGGCGCGGGCTTCTCGGTGGAGCCGGGGATCTACCTGCCCGGCGAGTTCGGCATTCGGAGCGAGGTAAACATGGTGTGGGCTCCCGCCGGCCCGCAGGTCACTCCGGGCAAGCCCCAGGTAGAGCTGATCACGACGTAGGCGGAAAGGGCGGGCGGGGCGGGCTGGGCGGAAGCGTGCCCGCCACGCCCGCCTTGCCCGCCACGCCCGCTTGTGGTTCTGGAGTGAAAGCCAGCCTCACGAGACCGTGCCCCGCCTCATGTCCCACGCCACGACCGTTCCCGGTCTCCTCATCCCGCTCGACTCCAAGTCTCCGGTGCCGCTTCACCGGCAGCTCTACGAGGGGATCCGGGGGGCGATCGTCTCGGGCCGGCTCCCGGCTGGGGGACGGGTCCCGTCGACCCGTGGCCTGGCCAAGTATCTCGGGGTCTCCCGAACCACCGTCATGGTCGCCTTCGAGCAGCTCGTCACCGAGGGCTACCTGGTCGGGACGGTGGGGTCGGGCAGCTACGTCGCCCGCCACATTCCCGACCATCTGCTGCAGGCGCGCCGGGTGCCCGGCCCGCCTGGCCAGGAAACCGCGACGGCGCCCCCGGTGGCTGTGCGGGTGGGGCAGCTCGCGGCTCTGCCTCGCGGTCCGTTCCTGGGCCGTGGGCTCCATCCGTTCCGTCCGGGCATTCCCCCGGTGGATGAGTTCCCGCTCGCCCTCTGGTCGCGGCTCGCGGCGCGGCGCTATCGGGCGTTGAGTCGGACGGAGCTGTATCACGGGATGCCTGCCGGGTATCCGCCGCTGCGCCAGGCGATCGCGGGGTATCTCACCGCGGCCCGTGGGGTCCGCTGCACGCCGGCGCAGGTGATGGTCCTCTCTTCGGCGCAGGAGGCGCTGGAGCTGGCCTGTCGCGTCCTGCTCGACCCTGGAGATCCGGTGTGGCTCGAGGATCCGACCTGGATCGGTGCGCGGGGCGCGCTGGTGGCAGCGGGCGCCCGCATCGCGCATGTGCCGGTCGATGACCAGGGTCTTCGGGTCGACCTGGGAGTGGCCGCTGCTCCGGAAGCGCGGGTGGTGTACGTCTCCCCGTCGCACCAGTACCCGACGGGCGTGACGTTGAGCCTGGAGCGCCGCCTGGCGCTGCTCAACTGGGCCGAGCGGGCCGGGGCCTGGATCCTGGAGGACGACTACGACAGTGAATTCCGTTACGCCGGGCGCCCGCTGACCGCGCTGCAGGGGCTCGATCCGGCGGCGCGGGTACTGTACATCGGCACCTTCAACAAGACCCTCTTCCCGGCCCTGCGGGTGGGGTACATCGTGCTCCCGCCGAGTCTGGTGGATCCCTTTCTCGCCACGCGCCGCATTGGCGCGCAACACGCGCCCACCGTGGACCAGGCGATCCTGGTCGACTTCATCGAGCAGGGACACTACGCCCGGCACGTGCGCCGGGTGCGGGCGCTGTGCGAGGAGCGCCGGGACGTGCTGCTGGTTGCGGCGCGCCGCGAGCTGGGCCCATGGCTCGAAGTGCAGGAGCCAGAGACCGGGTTGCACACGGTCGGCTGGCTCACGCGGGACCTGGATGATCAGGCGACGAGCGAGGCAGCGGCCAGGCTGGGCGTGGAGGCGGCGCCGCTCTCCGCACTCTCGATGGCGCACGCCGCGCGCCCCGGCCTGCTGCTCGGCTACGCCGCCTACCGCCCCAGTGAGATCCGGGCCTCGGTCCACCGGCTGGCGGAGGCGTTCACCAGTCTTCCACGGAGCGTCGGCCGGCCAAAGGAGTGACGCGAGAGAGGTCGCCGCGTCACACCCCGCAACGGCCGGGAATGGTATGGTGCGGCGGGCGCGAAGTGGCTCTGGTCCGGGCCTTCCGCACAGCCGAGGTTTCAGGCAAGCAGGCCCTGTTCCCCCTCATTCGGAGTTGCTGCGTGCGTTCCGTGGTACATCCCTTCGCCCTCGCCGGGCTGATTCTCCCACTGCTCATTCCGCGAGCCCAAGCGGCACCTCTCCCAGCTCCCGCCACCGGAGCCGAACTGGTCCACCCATCCTCGGCAGCCAAGTCCACCGCCGTGCTGGCGGGCGGTTGCTTCTGGGGGGTGGAGGCGGTTTACGAACATGTGCGCGGCGTGAAGTCGGTGATTTCGGGCTACGCCGTCCCCGCGCCGAGCGGTGAGCCCACCATGAAGGCCGCCAAACCGGGATACGTCGAGGCGGTCCGTATCGAGTACGATCCTGGTGAGATCAGCTACGCCCGGCTGCTGGAGATCTTCTTCCTGGTGGCGCACGATCCGACCCAGCGCGATCGGCAGGGCCCCGACATCGGGCCGGAGTACCGCTCGGTTGTCCTGACCGTCAATGAGGCGGACCGGAGCGTGGCCGCGGCCTACCTCGATTCGCTCCAGAACGCGAAGGTATTCTCCAGGCCCATCACCACCGAAGTGGCTCCGCTCAAGTCGTTCAAGGCCGCGGAGGACTTTCACCAGGACTACGTGGTGAAGAACCCGACCGCGCCGTACGTCGTGGTCAACGATCTCCCCAAGCTGCAGGAGCTGCGCCGGCGATTCCCCGATCTGTACCGGGACCGCTGATGACCACCCTGGCTCCATCTCGCATCGGGGTCGGCCGGGCCATCGTGACCGGAGGCCTGGTGGTGGGAACGCTGGATGCGCTCGATGCGATCATCTTCTTCGGCTGGCGCGGCGTTTCGCCCAGCCGGATCTTTCAGGGCATCGCCAGCGGACTGCTGGGACAATCCTCGTTCGACGCAGGCATGGCATCGGTGCTGCTCGGCATCGTCGTCCACTACTTCATCGCCTTCTCTGTGGTCATCGCGTACCTGCTCGCCAGCCGGCGGTTCGATCTGCTGGTTCGCTACTGGCCCTGGTGCGGCATCGCCTACGGCGTAGCTGTCTGGCTGTTCATGAACTTCGTGGTCATTCCGCTGTCGGCCATTCACCGGGGCGGCTTCACCGCGCCCGGGGTCATCAACGGGCTCCTGATCCATGCCCTTGGTGTCGGACTGCCGAGCGCGGGGTTCGCCCGGCTCGCGCGGGGTCCAGGCTGGTGGGCGGAGCCGATGTGAGCCGGCGCGGCCGCTCCGCTTTCGGCCCGATGATGGCCGGGGCGGCGATCCTGCTCCTGTTCACGGGGTGCGCTGCCCGGCCGAGGAGCGCGGCGAGGACCGCGGGGGATGGTCCGGAGCTGTACGGCGCCGGGCTGTTCTCTACCGGCGAGTGGGATTTCTTCGTGGCCTTCTCGCCGGATGAGCACCAGGCACTGTTCTGCCGCGCCGATTCCGACTTCAGCAGCTATCAGATCTATCAGACCCGGCTGAGCCGCGAGGGTCGCTGGAGCTCGCCGGTGATCCCCAGGTTCGCCACCGGGTGGAGCAACGCGGATCCGCACATCTCGCCGGACGGAACCACCCTCTTCTTCATCTCCAACCGTCCCGCCAGTGGGGTGGGAGGGCCGCAGCCGACCTACGACATCTGGCGGGCCACCCGGGGGCCGGGAGGCGAATGGGGTGCCGCGCTGCGGCTCGATGCGCCCGTCAGCCTGCCTGGGGTGGACGAGTGGTCTCCGTCGGTGGCGGCGAACGGGAACCTGTACTTCGGCAGCGAGCGCCCCGGCGGACGTGGCGGCATGGATCTGTGGGTGGCACGCCGGGTCGATGGGCGGTACCAGGAGCCGGAAGACCTGGGGGATTCGGTGAACACAGCGGGGAACGAGGTCGAACCGTGGATCGCGCCGGATGAGAATTACCTCATCTTCAGCGGGAAGGGCCGAAGCGACTCCGCGGGACACTACGACCTGTACCTGAGCAGGCGGGTGGGCGGCGTGTGGCAGCGCGCGGTACCGCTCGACCATGGGGTCAACAGCCCCGAATCCGACTTCAATCAGAGCGTTTCTCCCGATGGCCGGTGGCTGTACTTCAGCAGCACCCGCCCGCTGGCGGTTCCGCTCGGCGAGCGGTTCGACTCACCGCTGGACGACGGGGCTGTCGCGGGGATCGGGAACGGCCAGGGTGACATGTATCGGGTGGCCCTCAGGCTGTTTGGCCTGGGTCCCGAGGCAGATTCTCTCCCCGGACGCAGGCGAGGCTGAGGCCCAGCCCGACCGGCTCCCGCTCGCGGGGGCCAGAGCCTCTCGCGCTCGGTTTTCTGCTTTGGCCAGTGCGGCCCTTCCGGCGGGGCGGTGGGCTGTACCGGCACGTTTCATCAATGTTCAGTTGTTCCAAGGAGTTACACCCGGTGTTCTGGCCAGATCTCGCCACCTTACCCTTCCTTGACACGTGATTTTGCTCACTCCATATTCATGCCGCCTGACCGGGCCGAGGCCAGGCCGCTAAGAAGTTCCAATTCTCAATCCAGTTCTAGTCCGCAGTTCTTCCAACAGGTGGGTCAGGTGCAACTCGTTCCGTAGCTCGGGTCGAGGGCGACCGCTCGGTCGTCTGCGCCTTCTTGGGTACCGTGTGGTTTGCAGTTGTTGGTTCCACGCCATCGGAGGACGTCTCCATGAGAGAAAGCAGTGTTGGCGCCTTCGCTCGCAGAGCGCGGTGGATCGCGGCTGCAGCAGTCGCTATCCTGGCCGGAGCGGGCTCGCTTCAGGCGCAGGCGACTGGTAAGCTCGAAGGTCGAATTCGGGATCAGGCCGGGGCGCCCATCGCGAGCGCGCAGGTGCGGGTCGAAGGGACGGCCTTCGGGGCGGTAGCCGACAGCCGCGGCTACTACTTCATCAACAACATCCCCGCCGGGTCCATCGACCTCACCGCGCAGTTCGTGGGCTACAAGCCGGTCCGGATCACCGGGCTCCGCATCTCGGCGGGCCAGACGGTGACCCAGGACTTCGCCCTCGAGCAGCAGGCGGTCGACATCGGCGAGATCGAGGTCACGGCGGCGGTGAACGCGCTGGTGCCGCGCGACGCGGTCACAACCAAGCAGACCATCAGCGGTGACTACACCGAGAAGCTGCCGGTCGACCGGATCACCAACGTGATCGCGCTGCAGCCGGGCGTGGTGGTGAACCGCAACGGCGGGATCAACATCCGCGGCGGCCGCGACGACGAGGCGGTGACCTACATCGACGGCGTGCCGGTGACCCCCGGCGGGCGGGGCGGCATGTTCGTCGGGATCAGCGGCGGCACCGCCTCGGTCTCCACCACCTCGTTCGAAGAGGCCTCGGTCACCACCGGCGGCAGCTCGGCCGAGTTCGGCAACGCCCAGTCGGGCGTCATCGCCATTCAGACCCGGGGCGGCGGCTCGCGCTGGTCGGGCAACCTCGGGTTCGAGAACGACGAGATCGGCGGTGTTAACCACAGCCGCGGCCTCAACCGGGTGGCGGGCGGCATCGGCGGCCCGATCCTCGGCGACCTGACCTTCTACCTGTCGGGCGACCTGGAGGGCATCAAGTCGGACGCCAACGGGTTCAACGGCCAGGACTTCCCGATCTTCCTGCCGGCCGGGGTGGACACCA
>Ga0326730_1000338_pt1 | contig 13053 bp, 19 predicted proteins | sample MHFSIPfraction_3_FD_207740 | JGI IMG/M metagenome (GOLD analysis project Ga0326730, IMG submission 207740) | Lab enriched peat soil microbial communities from Michigan Hollow, Ithaca, NY, United States - MHF7AN SIP fraction | ecosystem: Environmental > Terrestrial > Soil > Wetlands > Peat...
TCACCGCCTGAACGTCATGAGGATCGAGGCGCCGCCGCTGCGCCAACGACGCGAGGACATCCGCGAGCTCACCCGCTTCTATCTCGAGCAAGCTGCGAACGAGCTCGGCGTCGCGTCGAAGACGCTGAGCCCCGAAGCCGCCGAGGTGCTCTTAAAGTACGACTGGCCCGGCAACGTGCGCGAGCTCGTGAACGTCTGCCGGCGGCTCACGGTCACGGCCGCGGGCCGCGAGATCGCGCTGCAGGACTTACCGCACGAGCTCGGCGGCAGCGCGACGCAGGCGAGCGCGGACTGGACGATGGGGCTCGCGCAGTGGGCCGAAGGCCAGCTCGCCGTGACGGCCGCGCCGCCGCTGCTCGACGAGGCGCTGCCGGCGTTCGAGCGCACGCTGATCATGACCGCGCTGCGCCGCGCGCGCGGCAAGCGCCTCGAGGCCGCTAAGTTGCTCGGCTGGGGCCGCAACACGCTCACGCGCAAGATCAAGGAGCTCGGCCTCGAGGGCCGAGTCTAGCGCGCCGGGCGCGCGCCCGAGCGCTTCTCGATCTCCGCGACGATCCGCTCCGCGAGGTCGAGCGCCGCGTACCCGTCCTCGCCCGAGACCTCGCACGGCTTGTCCTCGACGATCGCGTCCACGAACGAGCGCGTCTCGGCCAGCAGCGCGTCGCCCTTCTCGAGGTTCCAGCTTTCCGACTTCAGCGCCGCCATGCCTTCGCTCGGCGGGCCGGTGCGAGTGACGCGCCGCACCTCGCCGCCGCCGAAGTCGATCGCGACGTACTGATTCGGTTGGAACACGCGGACCATGCGCTGCGCGCTCGTCGAAGCGCGCGACGCGGTCACGTTCGCGATTGCGCTGTTCGCGAACTCGATCCTCGCGTTCGCGATATCGACGTCGTCCGTCAGCACCGGGATGCCGACGGCCGAGACATTCACCGGCTTCGCGCCGACGAGCGACAGGATCACGTCGAGGTCGTGGATCATCAAATCGAGCACGACGTTCACGTCGGCGCCGCGGCCCTTGAACGGCGCGAGCCGGTGGCACTCGATGAAGCGCACGGCCGTGAGTCCGTCGCGCGCCGACAAGAGCGCGGGATTGAAGCGCTCGACGTGCCCGACTTGGAGCTTGAGCCCGCGGCGCGCGGCGAGCTCTGTGAGCTCGGCGGCCTCGCGGCTCGTGCGCGTCATCGGCTTCTCGACGAGCACGTGCACGTCGTGCTCGAGGAAGAATTTCGCGAGCTCGAAGTGCGCCGTCGTGCTCGCCGCGATCGTGACCGCGTCGACGAGACCGGCGAGCTCGCGGTAGTCGGAGTAGTAGCGCGTCGCGACGCTCTCCGCCACCGCGCGGCCCGCCGCCGCGTCGAGGTCGCAGACGCCGACGAGCTCCACGTCGTCGAGCGCGCGGTACTTCTGGGCATGAAAACGGCCGAGGTAGCCGACGCCGACGACGGCCGCGCGAAGCCTGCTCATGGGCGAGCGACGCCGCGCTCGGAGCTTTTCAGGAAGCTCACGAGGTGCCCGACCTGGGGCGTCGGCGCGCAGTCGCGCTCGATCCGCGCGAGCACCTCGTCGATCGTGAGGGAACGGTCGAGCAGCATGCGAACGGCGCGCTCGATGTTGCGGCGCTCGACCGCGTCGAAGCCCGCGCGCTTGAGGCCCACGCGGTTCACGGCGCGCGGCGTGGCCCAGTGGCCTTCCGCGATCGTGAACGGCGGAATGTCCTTGTTCGCGAACGCGCCGGCCGCGAGGAACGCGTACGCGCCGATCCGCGTGTACTGCGTGACGCCGGTGAGCCCGCTCACGAGCGCGTGATGCTCGATCGTCACGTGGCCCGCGAACTGCGCGCCGTTCACGATCACTACGTGCTCCGCAATCTGACAGTCGTGCCCGATATGCGTATACGCCATCACGAAATTGTGGTCGCCGAGCCGCGTGACGCCGCCCCCCTTCTGCGTGCCGAGGTTGATGCTCACGAACTCGCCGATCCGATTGTGATCGCCGATCTCGAGCGCGGTGTATGCGCCGGCCTGGTAGCCGAGATCCTGCGGCGGTCCGCCGAGCACGGCACCGTGCTGGATGTGGTTGTACGCGCCGATCTTCACGCGCCCGTAGCGGCTGCCGATCCGCGCGCTCGACTCGACCACCGTGCCCGCGCCGATCTCGATCTCGCCGTCGATCACGCAATACGGGCCGATCTCGGCGTCGGCCGCGATGCTCGCGCGGCTGCCGACCGTCGCGCTCGGGTGGATGCTCATCGGCTCAGCCGCTCGCGGCCTGGTTCGCGGTCTTGGCCGTTTCGACGCCGCCGACGAGGTCGGTGATCGACTTGAGCCCGCACTTTCGCAGGTGCTCGTCGAGCCCTGCGTTCACCTTCTGCGGCGCGAGCGGATCGTAGAAGAGAGCGGTGCCTAGCCCGACCGTCGTCGCGCCCGCGAGCACGAACTCGAGCGCGTCATGCGCGGTCTCGATGCCGCCCTGCCCGATGATCGGGATGCCGCGTTCGCGGCACTCGCGGTAGACCTGATGCACCTTGAGCAGCGCGATCGGCTTGATCGCGGGGCCAGAGAGCCCGCCCTGGATGTTGCCGATGATCGGCCGCCGCGAGCCCACGTCGATAGCCATGCCCATCAGCGTGTTGATCACCGCGAACGCGTCGGTGCCCGCGTCGATGCACGCGCGAGCGTTCGCCGCGATGTCGGTCTGATTCGGCGACAGCTTCGTGATCAGCGGCTTCTGCGTGGCTTTACGGCAGGCCGCGACCACGCGCGCCGACATCTCGGGATAGTTGCCGAACGCGACGCCGCCCTCCTTTACGTTCGGGCACGAGATGTTGATCTCCATCGCGTCTACGGCTGAGTCGTCGAAGCGCCGAGTGACCTCCGCGTATTCCTCGATCGTCGAGCCGCAGACGTTGGCGATGAATCGCGTCTCCGTGAAGTCGAGCTCGGGCAGGATGTTTCGCACGACGTAGTCGACGCCGGGATTTTGCAGGCCGATCGCGTTGAGCATCCCGCCCGGCGTCTCCCAGACGCGGTGCGCGGGGTTGCCGAGCCGCGGCGCGAGCGTCGTGCCTTTGAGCACGATCGCGCCGACCTCGGCGTTGCTGAAGCCCTCGATTCGTGTGTACTCCTCGCCGAAGCCGACGCAGCCCGAGAGCAGCACGATCGGCGAGTTGAGCTTGAGGCCACAGAATTCGAGCGCGAGCCGGCTCGTGCGGTGCTTGAGAGTCGAGGAGTCGTCCGTCATGCGGGGTTCCGGGATTGCGAGCGATTATCCGCGAGCGCGGCTGCGAACTCCACTCGGCGCGCGCGCGGCTCTATGATCCCGAGCGTGTTTCACGTCGTCTTGTTCCAGCCGGAGATCCCGCCGAACACGGGCAACGTGATCCGGCTCTGCGCCAACGTCGGCGCGACGCTGCACCTGATCCATCCGCTCGGCTTTACGCTCGACGAGCCGCGCGTGCGCCGCGCCGGGCTCGACTACCGCGAGCTCGCCTGCGTGCGGGAGCACTCGGATCTGCCGGCGTGCTTGGCGGCGCTCGACACTGCGCGCGTGTTCGCGGTCACGACGCGCGCGACGCGCTCGGTCTACTCCGAGCGCTTCGCCGCCGGCGACGCTTTCGTGTTCGGCCCCGAGACGAGCGGCCTCCCCGACGAGATCCTCGAGACCTTCTCGCCCGAGACGCGCCTGCGCCTCCCGATGCGCGCCGGCAACCGCAGCTTGAACCTCTCGAACGCCGCCGCGGTCACCGTCTTCGAAGCTTGGCGCCAACTCGGCTTCCCCGGCGGCGCCTGACGCCGCGCGAGGAGTTAGACGAGCTCGTGAGCTAGAGGCCGGCGCATCAGCGTCGTGACCGCGTCGCGCGGATCGAGGTGCTCGTGCAATACCTGGTAGAGCTGCTCGACGATCGGCATCGCGACGCCGAGCCGCCGCGCGACGCGATGCACCGCGAGCGCGCCGTTGTAGCCTTCGACGACCTGGCCGATCGCACGCAGCGCGTCCGCGACGCTCGCTCCGCGCGCGAGCGCGAGCCCGAAGCGCCGGTTGCGCGATTGGTCGTCCGTGCTGCTCAGCACGAGGTCGCCCATGCCGGCCAGGCCCATGAACGTCTGTGCGCGCGCGCCGAGCGCGAGCCCGAGCCGCGTCATCTCGGCGAGCCCACGCGCGATCAACGCGATTCGCGTGTTCGCGCCGAAGCCGAGGCCGTCGCAGATGCCGGCGCCGATCGCGTAAACGTTCTTGGTCGCGCCACCGACCTCGACGCCGATCACGTCGTCCGACGTATAGGCCCGAAACGTGTCGGTGCTCATCGACGCGGCGAGCTGCTGCGCATAGGCGCGGTTCGTCGAAGCGACCGTCATCGCGGTCGGGAGGCCGGCGCCGACCTCGCGCGCGAACGTCGGGCCCGAGAGCACGGCCGTCGGTATCCCCTCCGGGAAGAGCTCGGCGACGACTTGATACGGCAAGAGGCCCGTGTCGAGCTCGAAGCCCTTCGTCGCCCACGCGAGCCGGGCCACGGGCAGCGGCCGGAGCGCTTCGAGCAGCGTGCGAAAGCCTTGGCTCGGGACGGCCACGAGCGTGATGTCGGCGCGCTCTACCGCGGCGCGCAGATCGCTCGCGATTTCGAGCTGCTCCGGGAACGGCGCGTCGGGCAGATAACGCACGTTGCGCCGAGCGGCGGCCAACGCTTCGACCTGGGCACGATCGCGTGCCCAGAGCACGGCCGCGTGGCCGGCACGCGCGAACTGTATGGCGAGCGCCGTACCCCAGGAGCCGGCGCCTAGCACCGCGATCCGGTCGCCGCTAATGAGTCTCCCCGGCGCTCGGCGCGGAGGCGGCCTGCTGCCCGTCGCCGCGGGTCGCGCGCTCTCGCACCGCCTGCGCGTAGAGGCCGTCGAAGTTGATCGGTTGAAGCAGGAACTGCGGGAAGCCGCCGCGGCCGATCACGTCCGCGATCGCCTCGCGCGCGAACGGGTACAGCGTGTTGGGGCAGAACGTGCCGATCAGCACGCCCTGCTCCTCGGCGTTGTAGCCCTCGATGTAGAAGATCCCGGCCTGCGCGATCTCGATCAAGAAGATCGTCGCATCCTGCTCCTTGGCCTCGACGGTCAGCGTGAGCGTGACCTCGAACGTGCTTTGCGCGATCGTCTGCGAGCCGGTGCGGATGCTGATCTGAGTCTGCGGCGAGACGTTGGCCGTGAACACGGCCGGCGCCTTCGGCGATTCGAAGGACAAATCCTTCACGTAGATCTTCTGGAGAAGCAGCTGCTTCGCAGCCGCGGTCTGGGGTTGCTCATCTGCCATGGTGAATCCGGTCTGTTGTCGTTTTGGAACTAGGGTTGGGTGCTGGCCTTCGCGGCGAGCAGACGATCGAGCTCGCCGCTCGCGTCGAGCGCGCTGAGCTCGTCGAAGCCGCCGATGTGCTGCCCGTCGACGAAGATCTGCGGCACGGTACGGCGGCCGCCGCTCTTTTCCATCATCTTCTGGCGCTGCTCGGGGTCGAACATCACGTCGATCTCTGTGACCTCGACGCCCTTCCCCGCGAGCAACCGCTTGGCGGCGCCGCAGTAGCCGCAAAAAGGCGTCGAATACACGACGATTCGGTCGGCGTCGGCTGCCATGGTCACTTCACGAGCGGCAGATTGTCGGCGCGCCAGCCGAGGATGCCGCCGCGCAGGCTGAACGAGTTCGTATAGCCGGCCTTGCGCAACAGGCCCGCGGCCTTGCCGGAGAGCCCGCCGTTCTCGCAGACGGCGAGCAGGATCTTGTCCTTCTTCTTCGCGATCGCATCATCCTCTTGCTGAAGCCGGTCGAGCTCGACGTTGCGAGCGTTCACGATGTGCCCCGCCTCGAATTCCGCGGGCTTGCGCACGTCGATCACGAGCGCGCCCTTGTTGATGAGCCGCACCGCATCGGCCGGCGACACATGGGTGACGCCGCCGGCTCGTAGCCGGAGCTCGTAGAACAGCACGGCCGCCAACGAGACGAGCAACGCCCCGATGAGGTACGGATGATGACTCACGAACCCGATCAGTTGACCCACGAGGCTCTCGGCGGTCGGCTACAGGACGCGCAAGTATAGCAGCGCCTTAGGATCGGCCCGTGGCCTAGGCGTGAACTCGGCGGATCTAACGGACTACACTGCGGCTCGCTATGGACGACGTCGAACGGGTCGCGGCACGCCGCGCCAGGCTCGCGCTCTCGTTCGGGCTCGCGGTCGTCGCGGCGCTCGGCGCCGCGCTCTGCTTCGCACAAAGTGTTCGCGAGCGCGACGCGCAGCTCCAAGCCGTTCGCAAGGAAATCAAGGCGCTCGAGTCGCGAGTCGCGAGCCAAACCTCGCAGCGCGACGAGAGCGCGCGTGCGTTGCGCGCCGCGGAGCTCGACGCGGCCGGCGAGGCTCGCAAACTCGCGGACCTGCGCGGCCGGCTCGCGGCACAGCAGGCCGAGCGCCGAGCGCTCGGCGAGCGCACGACGCGCGCGACCCGTCGGCTCGCCGGGGAGCGAGCCATGCTCGCGAGCCAGGTGCGCACGAGCTACATGAACGGCCAAGCGGAGCTGTTCAAGCTGGTCTTATCGCAGGAAAGCCCAGCGAGCCTCGGGCGGATGCTCGTCTACTTCGACTATTTCAATCGCGCGCGCAGCGCACGGATCGGCGCGGTGAGCGCCGAGGTCGCGGAGCTCTCGGACCTCGGCTCGCGACTCGATCGCGCGACGTCGGAGCTCGCGTCGCTCGAGGCGGCCGAGTCGAGCCAAGTCGCCTCGCTCGAGCACGCGCGCGACGAGCGCCGCGCGGTGGTCGCGAAGCTCGACGCCGGCATCGCCGACTCCAACGAGAAGATCAACAAAGCGCGCGCCGACGAGAAGCGCCTCTCGGACCTCGTCGCCGAGCTCACGCAGCTGATGGCGGGTTTCCCGCTCGACGGCGGCCAGCCGTTCGGCGGCTTGAAGGGCAAGCTCGCGTGGCCGGTTGCGGGCCGCCTCGCGGGTGAATACGGCCAGCCGCGTGAGGGCGGAACCGTCAGATGGACCGGCGTGCTGATCGAGGCGAGCCAGGGCACGCCCGTGCGCGCAATCTACCGCGGCCGCGTCGCGTTCGCCGACTGGCTGCCGGGGCTCGGGCTGCTGCTCGTGCTCGACCACGGCGACGGGTACATGAGTCTCTACGGGCACAACCAATCTCTTCTGAAGGAGGCCGGCGACTGGGTCTCGCCGGGCGAGACGATCGCGCAGGTCGGGGACACCGGCGGTCAGCCGCGTCCCGGGCTCTATTTCGAGATCCGCGCGAAGGGCGAGCCCGTGAACCCGCACGACTGGATCAAGAAGCCCGTCGGCCGCTAGGTCAGCTTGCGTCGCCCGGCAGGGCGAATGACATAAGCCGCAGCGTATCCGGTGCCGATCGGACTGTGCTAAGGTTCCAGCGCACTAGAAGCGAAGTCGAATAACAACAAACTCTATGCTCGCGCTGCGCTCTCTCCTGATTCTCTCCATCGGTATTGTGCTGGGTTTGGGTTTGGCAGTGAGCGCCACCGTCTGGACGGCGCTCGGCGTCGAGCATCACACGCATCCCAAGACCGCCGACGCCGTCTCGCCGGATGCCAACGCCCTCGTCGCCGAAGTCATGGATCGCGTGCGGCGCGAGTACGTGACCCGGATCGACGATCGCCAACTCGTCGAGGGCGCGATCCGCGGCATCTTGAAGGAGCTCGATCAGCATTCGAGCTATCTCGATCCGGCCCAGTACGAGGAGATCCGGATCAGCACCTCGGGCAACTACACCGGCGTCGGCCTCGACGTGAGCGTCGACGAGGGCAAGGTCACGGTCGTCGAGCCGCTCGCGGGCGCCCCGGCCGCAGTCGCCGGAATCCTGCCGGGCGACGTCGTCGTGTCCGTCGACGACATGCCGGTCGAGCAGGGCAACGTCGCGGAAACCGTGAATCGGATGCGCGGCGCAGCCGGCACGCCGGTCACGGTCGGCGTCATGCGCGGGGGGAGCGGCAAGGCGCTGCGCTTCGCGCTGACGCGCGCGGCGGTGCAAGTGAAGACGGTGAGCAGCGAGTACCTCGGTCAAGGGCTCGCGTACTTCCGCCTGTCCGCGTTCGCCGAAAGCACGCCGCGCGACCTCGCAGTGGCCGCGCACGCGGCGATCGAGAAGGCCAACGGCAAGCTGCACGGCGTCGTGCTCGATCTGCGCAACAACCCGGGCGGGGTGCTCGATGCGGCCGTGCAAGTCGCAGACGAGTTCCTAGCGGACGGAGTGATCGTCAGCGGCACGGGCCGCGTGAAGCAGGCGCGCTTCGAGCAGTACGCGTCGGCAGGCGACGAGCTCGAGAAGGTGTCGGTCGTGCTGCTCGTGAACGGCGGGTCGGCGTCGGCGTCGGAGATCGTCGCGGGCGCGCTCCAAGATCATCAGCGCGCGCGGATCGTCGGCGAGCGCACGTACGGCAAGGGTTCCGTGCAAACGGTCATGCCGCTCGGCGAGGGCAGCGCGCTCAAGCTCACGACCTCGCTCTATCTCACGCCCTCCGGGCGCTCCATCAACGGCGTCGGCATCGATCCGGACGTCGTCGTGCACAACGCGGATCCGCAGCGTCAGTATCGCGGCCCGGGCAGCCCGGTCCCGATGGCGGACGACCGACAACTACTCGAAGCATTGCGGCTCGTTAACAAAGACTCGACCTCGCTCAGCGCGGCGCGGTGAAGCGGCCGAGTCGGTCCCGCGCTATCCTCGGCGAAGTAGCATCGCTCGCAGGAGGGGCGCGGCGGCCATGAGCGGCGATCCGTTCGAGCGGGGCCTCGAGATCGAAAAGGCACAGCTGCGCGGGTTCGCGCGCAGCGTGTCCGAGATCGAGTGGCTGCTGCTGATCCTCGTCGTCCTGTATCTCTTCTTCGTCAATCCCGCGCTCGCGCGAAGCGTGAACGTCCTCGGGGTGCTGCTCGGGTTCGCCGCGTTCGTGCTCGTGTTCCGCTATGCGCGGCCTTTCGCGACCAAGACGCACATCAAGCTCACGATCGAGATCCTCGGGATGTTCGCGTTCCTGACCGCGGTGCTCGCGCTCGCGGGCGGCGTGAGCAGCCCGCTGATCAATCTCTATCTGTTGCCGATCGTCACGGCGGCGCTCGCGCTCGGCAAGCGCGCGACGGCGCTCGTCGTCGTTCTCGTTTGCTTGTGCTACCCGCTGCTCGAGGTGCTGACCGGAGGCACGGAACGGTTGACCCCCGATTTCGCGGTGACCGCGGTCGGCGTGTTGGCGCCGTTTCTGCTCGTCGCGTTCTGCACGACGCTGCTCGTCGAGAACATCAACACGGCGAAGCAGCGGATTCGCGCATTGTCCGATCGCGACGAGCTCACCGCGATCTACAACATGCGCGCATTCACGCGCCTCGCCGAGCAGGAGCACGAGATCGCGAGCCGGACCGAGCGGCCTTACTCGATCTTGATGGTCGACATCGAGCACCTGAAGACGCTCAACGACACCTATGGGCACGAGGCGGGCAACCGCGCCGTGAAGCTCGTCGCCGAGGCGCTGCAGCGGCTCACCCGTTCGACGGACGTGGTCGCGCGCTTCGGCGGCGACGAGTTCATCGTGCTGCTCGTGAGCGCAGACAAAGCCGCGGCCGAGGAAGTCGCGCAGCGGGTCCGTAACGTCGTGTTCGCGACGACGCTCGAGGTCGACGTGAAGATGGTTCGGCTCAAGGTGAACGTCGGCGCCGCCAGCTTCCCCGACAGCGGCAACTCGCTCCAGGCCGTGATGACGGCCGCGGACCGGATGATGTACAAAGACAAGGAGCTCCGGGATCCGCCGAAAGGTAAACTCATCATCCAGCGCCTCTAAGACTCGAGTCACCCGTACGCCAAGCAGTAGCGTCTTTGTCTTATCAGGAGTACGGCAATGAACCTAGGAGTACGGCAATGAACAAAACAAAAACCGCGGCTGCGCGCCACATTTTGGTCGGCGACGAGGAAGCGTGCACGCAATTGAAGCAAGACATCGAGGCCGGCGCCGACTTCGCGGCCGTCGCGCGTGAGCATTCGACGTGCCCGTCGGCGCGCCGCGGAGGCGACCTCGGCGAGTTCTCGCCCGGCGAGATGGTCCGGGAGTTCGACACCGTCGTTTTTAGCGCGCCGCTGAATGTCGTCCAGGGGCCGGTGAAGACGCAGTTCGGTTATCACCTGATCGAAGTCACGCGGCGCACGGGCTGAGCGCCTCGCGCGCGGAGCTCGAGATGACCGACGACGGCGGCCCGACGCCCCGACGCGGTTTCCCGATTTGGGGCAGCCTCGCGATTCCCGCCGGTATCCTGTGGGGAGTCGCGCTCGGCATTCTCGTCGGGCTCGCGCTCGGCAACGTGTTGATCGGCGCCGCGATCGGCGCAGGCCTCGGCGTCGGGATCGGGCTCGCGCTGTTCGCGGCCGCGGTCGTGATCGCCTCGGCCGAGCTCTAGTCTCGCGGCGAGGACCGAGTGCAAAGCACGTTGAACACGATCGGTCGCGCGCTCGGCGCGCTCTGCGGCGCGGCCCTCGCGGTCATCTGGGTGTTCACGCTCTGGGTGCCGGCCGCGGGCTTGACGCTGTCGGGCGTCAGCGTCGTCGTCGCGCTGATGCTCACCGCCTTCGCGCTATTCGCCAGCATCGCATCGTTGCGCGGCCACGCGACCGTCGTCGTGCTGCTGTTCCTTGCCTCTTTCTTCCCCGTAGGCGCGTCGTTGATCCGCGTCGATCACTGGCTCCGGGTCGTCGGCTGGCTCGACGTCGGCCTGCTCGCGGCGTCCGCGCTGCTGTGGCTCACGCGTCCGCGCCGCCGGCCCGTGCCCGAGGCCGCCGATTAGCTAGAATGCGCCGAACCCTTTTGCGGAGTGTCGCGATGCTCAAGCTCGGACGTTTCTCGTGGGCGAAGCTCCCGCTCGTGATGCTCGCCGCGAGCGCGCTGCTCGCGGCGTGCGCGCCGGTCGGGTCGGCGCGGTGGTGCGCCGGGATGAAAGCGAAGCCGAAGGGCGACTGGAGCGCCAACGAGGCCGTCGACTTCGCGAAGCACTGCGTGCTTCCCGACAACGACACCAAGAAGAACAACTGAGCCCCGGTGTGAGAGCGCCAGCCCTGCTGCTCTGGTTCGCGGCCATCGCGTGCTTCGCGCTCGCTGCGGCCGCGCAGCCGGCCGACCTCGTCGCCGCACGCAACGCTTGGCGCCGCGCCGCCCTTTCGGACTACGAATACGGCTATCGAAAGTACTGTGCCTGTCATCCCGACTCGCCGCCCGAGACGATCGTCACCGTCCGCAAGGGCGAGATCGTCGGCGTCCGTCACCGGCCCGTCGATTCGACGAATGAGGTGCCGGCGAAAGCCGGTAGCGAGCACTACTACTGGACGATCGCTGAGCTCTTCGAGCTGATCGACTCTGCGCAGCGCCGCGGCGCCGTGGTGCGCGCGAGCTACGATGCCGAGCGCGGTTTTCCGACCGAGATCCACATCGACTACGACAAGAACGCGATCGGCGACGAGCTCGATGTCGTGCTCACGACTGTCTCGCCGCTCGCGCGCTGAGCCGCGCGCCGCTGGCCCGCGCGAGCGCCGATGGAGCTATGGATTCGGGATTGACCGGTCTTGGAGCCCGCCGTAGAGTCTAAATCGGCTGCGAGTCGATCAACGGTGCCGACCGAAAGGACTTGTCCACAGGCGCTCATAACAACTTCGAAAAGTTGATCGCCGCTCTAGCGCTTGATCCCACGTCGCCGATTGAGTTGCTAGTGGTGTGCGCGGCGACGTGAGAATGTCGGTGATGAATATCTACGTCGGAAATCTGTCGTACGGCATGAGCGAGAGCGAGCTTCGCGATGCCTTCGCTGCCTTCGGGGAAGTTTCGTCGGCCAAGATCCTGATGGATCGTGAGACCGGACGGTCGCGTGGTTTCGGCTTCGTCGAAATGCCGAATCAGAGCGAAGCCGAGACCGCGATAGCGCAGCTCAACGGCAAAGACCTCGGCGGTCGCGCGTTACGCATCAACGAGGCACGGCCGCGAGAGCGACGCTGAGCCGCTGACTTTCCGCCCGGTCGAACGGATATCGGCCCGGGCACAGGAACGGGAATGCGCAGCGGCGCCGAGCCCGTCGAATCGAGGCGGTGAGCGCGCCGCGCTCAGCACCCGGGCGCTCGCGCGCTTGGGCCGGCGCGTTATGTCTCGCCGCGGCGGACGAGCTGCGCGGGCCGCTATACTCGAGCTCAAAGAAGAACCAGGCACTAAGGACGGTCCGTTCCGCGCCATGATTTACCTCAAATGGACATCGAGCGAGCTCGCGACCTTGCGAGCCGGCGCTCTGTATACGGAGATTGACGAGGACGGCTGGGTGCAGCGCGAGCTCGGGATCGGCGACGACGGCCTGATTACGCACCAGCTCGTGCCGTGCAACGCCCGGCCGGGCTGGTTCGGGCTCGCGCGGCTATCGCTGGTCATGCTCACGAGCAATGTGACGAAGGCCGAGTTCGAGTCGCTCTGGCACGCGGGCTACGCGCGCTCGGCCGAGCCCTGACGCTGTCGTATTCCGCGGTCGGCTGAGTAGAATCCGAGTCCTGCGGCCCTACCGGCCGCGCGCCATTCGGGGATCAGATGGCTACCGAATATTCGAGCGGCGAGTCGCCGCGAGCCTGGGTTTGTGCCGCCGGCGCGCTCGTCGCCGCGATCGCGACATTGGCCGCTAGCGCGGCCGAGAGCTACAAGGTGCGGCTCGCGCCGGTGCCGATCGAGGCCGCAACGAGCGCCGCGACGAAGGGGCGCGGCAGCGCGAGCGCCTCACTCGATGGCGCGACGCTGACCGTGAACGGCTCGTTCTCGGGGCTCGCCGGTGCCGCAACCGTCGCGGGCTTGCACGAGGGCCCGGTGCTCGGCGTGCGCGGCCCGTCCGTTGCGGACTTCGCCGTGCCGCAGGCCGCGAGCGGCTCGTTCAGCGCGCAATTCAAGCTCACGCCCGCGCAGGTGCAGAGCCTGCACCAGGGGCGTCTGTACCTTCAGATCCACAGCGCGTCCGCGCCCGACGGCAACCTCTGGGGCTGGTTGCTGCCGTGAGCGC
>Ga0326730_1000341_pt1 | contig 12996 bp, 7 predicted proteins | sample MHFSIPfraction_3_FD_207740 | JGI IMG/M metagenome (GOLD analysis project Ga0326730, IMG submission 207740) | Lab enriched peat soil microbial communities from Michigan Hollow, Ithaca, NY, United States - MHF7AN SIP fraction | ecosystem: Environmental > Terrestrial > Soil > Wetlands > Peat...
CTCTCGCCGCGAGCCCTGCACAGCGATGACCTGCACGCGCAGGATCACGAGCGGCTGAACGTCCGTGACCCACGTGCCGTCGCTCGCCGCGATCATGAGCTGTCGCTCTTCGCACGAAAGACTCGCGATGACCTGCGCGATGCGCGGGTCGCGGCTGCGCGCGTAGGCGTCGATGTCCTGGAGGAGACGCACTTTGGTGTCGATCGGCGCGTCGGTCGGCGCCTGCGAGAGCGGGTAGAGATCGAGCGCCGGTCGACTCGGACCGCGCAGCGCCACGCTGCGTGTCACCGGCGAGCCCTCGGCGATCGCGCGCGCCGCACCCGCGGCGACGCGAAGACTCTCGACCGTGATCTCGTCCGAGTGCGCGTAGCCCTGGCGCTCGCCCGACTGCGCGCGCACGCCGACGCCCTGCTCGACCGCGCGGCTGCCGCTCTTCACGATGCCCTCTTCGAGCGCCACCGCATCGCGCGTCGTGTACTCGAAGAACAGGTCCGCGTAGTCCAGCGGCCGCTCGAGCACGTGCGCGAAAGCGGTGTCGAGCGCGCGCGGGTCGATGCCGAAGCGCTCGCGGAAGATCGGCGCCGTGAGTGCGCCGACGTCGGACTCGGACATGGCCTTTCCTCCCCCGAGCGCCAGGGTAACATGCCTCGCACGATGGCCCCCGCGCGCGAGGCACTGCTGCGACAGCTACTCGACGAGAAGATCCTGATCGTCGACGGGTCGATGGGTGTCTTGTTGCAGGGGCTCGGGCTCACCGAGGCGGACACGCGCGGCGAGCGCTTTCGCGATCACACGCACGACATCAAGGGACACGACGGTCTGCTCGTGCTCTCGCGCCCGGAGCTGATCGAAAAGGTCCACCGCGACTATCTCGAGGCCGGCGCGGATCTGATCATCACCGCGACCTTCAACGGCTCTTCGATCTCGCTCGCCGACTACGGGCTCGAAGAGGTGGCGCCCGAGCTGAACGTCGAGGCCGCGCGCATCGCGCGCCGCGTGGCGGAGGAGTGGAACGCGAGAACGCCGGAGAAGCCGCGCTTCGTGGTCGGCGACCTCGGGCCCCTGCCGAAGACTCTCTCGCTTTCGCCCGACGTGAACGACCCGGCGTTTCGAGCGGTGACCTTCGACCAGGTGCGCGACGCTTACGCGACTCAGGTCCGCGGGCTGCTCGCGGGCGGCGTCGACGCGCTCATCATCGAGACCGTCTTCGACACGCTGAACGCCAAGGCCGCGATCCTGGCGATCGAGGAAATCTTCGCGGAGCGCGGCGCGCGCGTGCCCGTGATGGTGTCGGTCACGTTCGCGGACAAGAGCGGGCGCAATCTCTCGGGTCAGACCGTCGACGCGTTCTGGAACTCGATCCGGCACGTGAAACCGATCAGTGTCGGCGTGAACTGCGGGCTCGGCGCGAGTGAGTCACGGCCATACATCGAAGAGCTCTCGCGCATCGCAGACACCTACGTGTCGTGTCATCCGAACGCCGGCATGCCCAACGCGCTCGGCGGCTACGACCAGACCGCCGAGACCATGTCCGCGCTGATGCGCGAGTTCGCCGAGTCGGGGCTCGTGAACATCATCGGGGCGTGCTGCGGCAGCGGACCGGAGCACATCCGGCAGATCGCGGCGGCGGTCGAGGGCCTCGCGCCGCGACGCGTCCCGGTGGCGAGCGATCGGCGCACCCGGTTCAGCGGGCTCGAGACGTTCACGTTCTCGCCGGAGATCCCGTTCGTGATGGTCGGCGAGCGCACGAACCTCACGGGCAGCAAGAAGTTCGAGGGACTCATCAAGTCCGGGAACTTCGAAGCGGCGGCCGCGGTCGCGCTCGAACAGGTGCGCGGCGGCGCGAACATCCTCGACGTCAACATGGACGAGGCGATGCTCGACGGCCCGGCGACGATGACTCGTTTCCTGAACCAGATCGCCGCGGACGACGAGATCTCGCGCTTGCCGGTGATGGTCGACAGCTCCGACTTCCGCGTGATCGAGGCGGGGCTGCGCTGCCTGCAGGGCAAATCGATCGTCAACTCACTCTCGCTGAAGGAAGGCGAGGCGGAGTTTCTCGCGCGGGCCGAGGTCGCGCGCCGCTTCGGCGCGGGCGTCGTCGTCATGGCCTTCGACGAGCGCGGCCAGGCGGAGACCGCGGCGCGCAAGCTCGAGATCTGCAAGCGCGCGTACAAGCTCTTGACCGAACGCGCGGGCTTCGACGGCTGCGACATCATCTTCGACCCGAACATCCTGGCGATCGCGACCGGCATCGAGGAGCACGCGCGCTTCGCGCTGAACTATCTCGAGGCGATCCCGCTGATCAAGGCCGCGTGTCCGGGGGCGAAGATCTCGGGCGGTGTCTCGAATCTGTCGTTCTCGTTCCGCGGCAACGACCGCGTGCGCGAGGCGATTCACTCCGCGTTCCTGTATCACGCGACGCGCGCCGGCATGGACATGGGCATCGTCAATGCCGGGCAGCTCGTCGTGTACGAGGACATCCCGAAGGAGCTCCTCGAGCACGTCGAGGACATCCTCTTCGACCGCCGGCCCGACGCGACCGAGCGCATGGTCGAGTACGCCGAGCGCGTGAAGGGCGCGGGCAAGAAGCGGGAAGTCGACCTCTCCTGGCGGGATGCGCCGGTCGAGTCACGACTCAGCCACGCGCTCGTGCACGGCATGCTCGACTTCATCGAGCAGGACGTCGAAGAAGCGCGCCAGAAGCTGCCGCGCCCGCTCGACGTGATCGAAGGCCCCCTCATGGAGGGCATGAAGGTCGTCGGCGACTTGTTCGGCGGGGGAAAGATGTTCCTGCCGCAGGTCGTGAAGAGCGCGCGCGCGATGAAGCGCGCGGTCGCGTATCTCGAGCCGTTCATGGAGAAGGAGAAGGCGGGCTCGACGTCGGCCGGCAAGATCGTGCTCGCCACCGTGAAGGGCGACGTGCACGACATCGGCAAGAACATCGTCGGCGTCGTGCTCGGCTGCAACGGCTACGACGTGATCGACCTCGGCGTCATGGTGCCCGCGGACCGCATCCTGGAGACCGCGCGCAGCGAGGGGTGCAATGCGATCGGCCTCTCGGGGCTGATCACGCCGTCGCTCGAGGAGATGGTGAACGTCGCGAAGGAGATGCAGCGGCAGGGCTTCCGCCTGCCGCTCCTGATCGGCGGAGCCACCACCTCGACGCAGCACACCGCGGTGCGCATCGCGCCGCAGTACGAGCCGCCGACGGTGCACGTGATCGACGCGTCGCGGGTCGTCGGCGTGCTGTCGAGCCTGCTCGACGCCAAGAGACTCCCGGAGTTCGACGGCAAGAACCGCGCGTCGCAGGAACGGCTGCGACTCGCGCACGCGTCGCGCGTCGAGCGCGCACTGATTCCGCTCGAGGATGCGCGCGCGCGCCGCGCGAAGCTCGACTTCTCGCCCGACAACATCGCGACGCCGGAGTTCATCGGCCGGCGCGTGCTCGACGAGGCGCCGCTCGCGGAGATCGAGAAGTTCATCGACTGGACGTTCTTCTTCACCGCGTGGGAGCTGAAGGGCCGCTATCCCGCCCTGCTCGACCACCCGGTGCAGGGCCCCGCCGCGCGCGAGCTGTTCGAGAACGGCAAGGCGCTGCTGCGCAAGCTCGTCGACGGAAGAGAGCTGCGCGCCCGCGGCGCATACGGCTTCTGGCCCGCGAACGCGGACGGCGACGATCTCGTGCTCTTCAGTGACTCCTCGCGCAGGCGCGAAGTCGCGCGCTTCCCGATGCTGCGCCAGCAGCGCACCAACGCCGACGCCGATCCGTGTCTGTGTCTGGCCGACTTCGTCGCGCCGCTCTCGAGCGGCGTCGTCGACAGCATCGGCGCGTTCGCGGTGACCGCGGGCATCGGCGCGGACGAAGTCTCGCGCCGCTTCGAAGCGGAGCTCGACGACTACCACTCGATCATGGCGAAGTCACTCGCGGACCGGCTCGCGGAGGCGTTCGCGGAGTGGCTGCACGCGAAGGTGCGCCGCGAGTGGGGCTACGGGCGGAGCGAGTCACTCTCGAACGAGGATCTCATCGCCGAGAAGTATCGAGGCATCCGCCCGGCGCTCGGCTACCCCGCGTGCCCCGACCACAGCGACAAGCCGACGCTCTTCGAGCTCCTCGGCGCGCGCGAGATCGGCATGGACCTGACGTCGAACTTCGCGATGACTCCCCCGGCGAGCGTCGCGGGCCTGTATCTCGCACACCCCCGCGCGCGCTACTTCGGCGTGGGCAAGATCGGGCGCGACCAAGTCGCCGACTACGCTGCGCGCAGGCGGGCGGACATCAAGCAAGTCGAGCGCTGGCTAGCCTCGAATCTCGGCTACGAGCCACAGTCGGACTGACTTCGGTCGCCTCCGCCTCGCTACGCGGTCGCGTTGATCGGCGCGTCGCTCGAGAAGAACAGACTCAGAGAGACAACGCCGTGGTGAGCAGTCCCAAGAGGATGGCCACTGCCAGCAGGATCTTGTCCGAGACCAGGGTTTCCGAGTTCAAGCGACTCCCCTCGAATTCGCCCAATGCGCGGGGTATATCGCCTTCCGCCGGCGAACGAGCTGTGATTTTGGTCACCGAACGGGTCGAGCTCGGGCGGCAGCTCGGCCGCGGGGCGAGCTGGCAAGGCCTCGGAATCGCTCGGAAAATCGCGGTCCGCTAGCGGTAGGGCGAACCCCAGCGGTCGGCGTAGGCGAGCTTCTCGATCGGCCGCCGGGAGAGCGGACCATGCCCCTTTCGCAGCGGATAGCCGAGCGGGATCGCGGCGCACGTGCCCCAGCCGTCGGGAATGGCGAGCAGCGTCTTCACCTGGGCTTCGTGCTGACACAGAAGTGTGGTGAGCACGCAGCCGAGTCCCTCGGCGCGCGCGGCGAGCAGGAAGTTCTGTACTGCGGGATACACCGAGCCTCCGCCGACCACCGACGGTCGAGTGAGTCCGGCGTCGGTGATCGCCATCTGTTTCGGGTCGAAGCAGAAGATCGCGATGACCGGCGTCGCGCCGAAGTGCGAAGCGAGGTAGTCACCCGCGGCCAGGGTTCGCTCGTGCGGCGCGCGCCGCTCCTCGGGAAGCGACTCGAGTGTCTTGCGAACCTGACTCGAGTAGTCGCTCCACGCCTTCTCGTAGAGCGAGCCGAGGCCCTGCTTCGCGCTCGCCTCCCGGACCAGGATCACGCGCCAGGGCTGCACGTTGCCGCCGGTCGGCGCCCAGACGGCGGCCTGCACCAGGCGGGCGAGCACCGCGTCGGGAATCGGGTCGGGACGCAGCCGGCGCACCGCCCGACAGCTGCTCATCGCGTCGTAGAGGTCCAACGCTACTCCGCGCGTACGAGGCGCACGCGCACGCCGCCGAGCTCGACGACGTCCACGCCCGCAGACACTCCGCGCGCGCGCGCGCGGTGCACGACCTCGAGCGGATCAGCGACCTCGACGTCGATTCCGGAGAGCCCCTCGCCCCGGCCGTCGAGATCGCCGACGAAGCGAAGCGCGCCGCCGTCGAGCGAGAGCGAGTGACTCCCGTCCGCGAGCTCGCGCACGGGCCGCGCGAAGACGCGACTCCAGCGCTCCGCCAAGGCGCGCGGGTCCGGGCTCTGAAGCTCTGCGCCGACCAGACGCCGCGTCACGTCCGTGTGTACGTGCGCGCGCCACTCGGGTCCGGCCCAGCGCCACGACTCGGGCGGCCGCATCTCATCGAACGACACGATCGCAGCGCCGACGTCGCGCGGGTGCAGGTGAATCGTCGCCGCGTCGGACAGCGCGACCTGCCAGACGATGCGGACCCCGAGCTCCTCGATGCGCTTGCGCTCGGCGGCGAGATCGTCGACCTGCACGATCACCATGTAGCCGCCGTCGCCGCGCCGGCGCTCGAGCAGGCGGCCCGCAGTCGTGCCCTCGCGCAGTGGCGAGACGACCTCGAGGAAGCTGGTTCCGATCGGCATGAGCGCGTTGTGCAGGCCGAACTCCTCGACGCCGGGATCGCGGAAACAGACCTCGATCCCGAGCACCGCGCAGAGATCATCGACGACGCCTTGGAGATCGCGCGCCACGAGGGCGATTTGTCGCAGCTGCATCGCCGCAGTGTGCACCCGCGCGGCCCGTCGAGGCCAGCGCGATCCACTCGCTACTGCGGAGCCGCGCTGCAGACCTGGGCGATGCCCGGCGCGCGACCCGCGAGATAGCGCCGCAGCACCACGAGATCGACCAGGTTGCAGGTCGCGTCGCCGATCACGCTGCAGCGCGAGCGCTCGCCGGTCGTGAGCGGCACGGTGAGCGGGTTCGCGAATGCAGTCCGCAGGCGAGTGACATCGGCTGCGTTGCGCGTCGCGTTCGCATCGATGTTCCCGCAGACGACCGGGAACAGCGGCGCGCAGTCCGGGTAGAGCGCGGCCTCGCGAGTCGTCGAGAGGCCCACTCCGTCGCTGACCGTCAGCGCGAACGTGTAGTAGTAGAGACTGCCGTTGCAGCCCAGCGGAAAGACGGTCGCGGTCGTCGAGCAGCTCGTGTCGATCGGCCCGGGCTCGAGGTCCGAGTTGTGGTGGAGAGTGACTTGCCACTTGCACGAGAGCTGACCGGCGCCCTGCTCCGCGTCCGAGAAAGTCGCGGACAGCGGGTAGACCGTGGGCGCAGCCATCGAGTACAGGCCCAGGCTCGTCGGACTCGTGATCGAGACCTGCGGCGGCGTGTCGTTCAAGATGACGGTGACCGGAGTGACTGACGTCTGGCCACCCGGGTCGCGCACGGTGAGGGTCACCGCATAAGTCGTGAGAACCCCGACCGGCGCGAAGAACGTGTGGATCGGATTCACGATCGTGCCGAGCGAGCTGCCGTCGCCGAAGTTCCACGAGTAAGTGAGCGGCTGCCCCTCGGGATCGGTCGAGCCGGCTCCGCTGAACGCGACACTGAGTGGCGTCGCACCGAAGCCGGGGGCCGCCGTCGCGACGGCAGTCGGAGGCAGGTCGCCGGATCCGGTGTAGGACACCCGATAGATCGCGTTCGAGTAGACGTCCACCTCGTACAGACCCCCGCTCGTCGGGCTGGTCGCCAGCATCGCGATCGAGCCGGCGCCGCTCTCGAACGGCGTCAGCAGCGTCGGGCGGTCGTTCGCGTCGTAGCGGATGTTCGTGATCGAGGCCGATCCGAGATCGGCATGGAAGAAGGTGTTGCGGAATTCCGCGGGAAAGTCGGTGCCGCGGTACCAGACCTCGCCCGACGCGGTGGAGCCAATGATCACGCTGCCCGCGACGGGCGATCCAGGGTCGCCGACCAGCGCGAACGTCGGCTCGCCGTTGGTGAAGGTCGGCGTGAACGTCGGCCCGTAGTCGGCCCGCCCGTACGCGAGCCCCGGACGGCGATGCATGAAGCGCGGAATCGACGCCGGAATCTGCTGCGCCGGATTGCAGGGGTTCGGGAAGCTCGGCACGCCCAGTGACTCCTGGACGATCAAGTCGTTGAAGTTGAAGAACGGCTGCGCGCAGCCGGCGATGCCGTAGAGCGGGTTGGGCGCATCCGGGTTGGGGGCGGGACCTGCCAGTGCGTAGTACTGCTCGGGAAGCATCCCCTCGTAGATCGGCCAGCCGCCGTTGTAGCCGGCCACGTCGACGACCTCGATCTCCTCGTACACGTTCCAGCCGACGTTCCCGACGTAGATCGAGCCCGGGTCCGCATCGGCGGCAAAGTGACTCCCCGTGCCCGGCCGAACCGTGAAGCGGAACGGGTTGCGGAAGCCGAGGGCGAACACGCGCGAGCGCGCCGCGCGCGGGTTCGAGAAATCGTAGAACGGGTTGCTCGGCAGGCCGTCGCCGGTCTGCGCATCGAGGCGCAGGATCTTCCCCGACAGCGACGACGGGAGCTGCGCGCGATAGGCGCCGACGTCTTCGTGCGGCGTGATGATTCCCTCGGCGAGCGCCTGGACCGTGTAGGCGCCGAGACTCGGGCCGCCGAGGTCCGCTCCGATGAAGCTCCCGCCGTCGCCGCAGCTCGCGAGCAGCGAGTCGTCCGCGCCGAACCCGAGTGACCCGGCGCCGTGTGAGGAGAAGAGCGTCGGGCAGCCTGTGCCGATGAACTCGCCGAGCAGCAGGCGGCGGGTCGCCGGGTCGACCGTGTGGAAGCCCGTCGCGGCGGACGCCGTGTAGCGCGCGATGCGGACCATCGACGGCTTGTCCGTCTCGCTCACGGTCGGGTCGTAGGAGGGGCTGTTGCCGTTGGTCAGTTGGTAGTGATCGACCGCGTAGAGCAGGTAGATCCAACCGTTCGAGAGGAAGTTCGGATGCAGCGCGAAGCCGAGCATCCCGTGCTGGCCCCAGTTGCCGACCTCGTCGGAGATGTCGATCAACGGAGTCGCGCTCTTGGCGCCGTTCTCGACGATCCAGACACGGCCCGCGCGCTCCCAGACGTACATGCGTCCGTTGGCATCGAATGCCACGCCGACCGGGCCGTCCCACGGCCCGGCGATCGAGGTCTTGGTGAAGCCCGCCGGCAGCCCGGCGCGCGCCGCACCTGCGAGCCACAAGCACGGTGCGACCAACGACAGCAGCAACACACGGAGCGTTCGGCGCTTCACGTCCCACTCTCGCAGATGCGCGATCGTACACCTGCGTGCGACGCAGCGGAACCGGCCGGCCGCGTGAAGCGCGAGGGGCGCGCGTGTAAGATGCGCAGCGCCGCGGAATCATCCGAGGAGGACGCAAGTTGGCCGGGATCACGCGCTACGGAAGCTACTTGCCGTACAACCGTTTGGAGCGCGCTGCGCTCGGCGCCGGAAAGGGCGAGCGGACGGTCGCCAGCTACGACGAAGACTCCGTCTCGATGGCCGTGGAAGCGGGCCGCGACGCGGTGCGCGGCGGGCGCGAGATCGAGACACTCCTGTTCGCGACCACGAGCGCGCCGTACGCAGAGAAGCTGAACGCGGCGACGATCGCCGCCGCGCTCGACCTGCCGCGCACCGTGCGCGCGCTCGAGCTCGGGAGCTCCACGCGCATGGGCTTGGGCGCGCTGCTCGCGGGTGCGGACGCCGCGAGCGGCGGCGGGCGCGCGCTGGTGATCGCATCTGACGTCGTGATCGGCGCACCCGGCGGAGCGCGCGAGAGCGGCGGCGGCGACGGCGCGGCGGCGTTCGTCACCGGCCCGGACTCGGAAGCGGTCGCGCGCTTCGTCGGCCGCGCGTCGGCGACGGCCGAGATCCTCGACGTCTGGCGCCTGCCGAGTGACCCGTTCGCGAAGCAGTGGGAGGAGCGCTTCGGCGCCGAGACACTCGGCCCGATCGCCGTCGACACGGCGACACACGCGCTGAAGTCCGCAGGCATCGGCCCTGCCGATCTGAAGACGGTCGTGCTCGACGGCACCAACGCGCGCGCGGTCGCCTTCGTCCCCGAAGCGCTGCGCTTGAAGCCCGAGCAGATTGCCGATCCGCTGCTCGGCGCCGTCGGGCGCGCGGGCGCAGCTCACGTGGGGATCGTGCTCGCGCGCGCGCTCGACCGCGCGAACGCGGGCGACAAGATCCTGGTGCTGTGCAGCGCCGACGGCTGCGACGCGCTGGTGCTCGAGGTGACGGAACGGATTGCCGGCGGCCGACCGCTGCACTCGGTCGACCGCTGGCTCGGCGCCAAGCGCACCGCCCTGCCCTACAACACGTATCTCAAGTGGCGCGGCATCCTGCCGTTCGAGCCACCGCGTCGGCCCGAGCCCGAGCGTCCCGCGGCCCCGCCGATGCGCCGCGCGGATCACTGGAAGTACGCGTTCATCGGCTCGCGCTGCGAGGCGTGCAACACCGGGCACCTGCCGCCGCAGCGCGTGTGCGTGAAGTGCGCCGCCGTCGACCAGATGCGCGAGGAGCGCTTCGCGGACGCGTCGTGCAAGGTGGCCACCTACACGCTCGATCACCTGGCCTACACGCTGCAGCCGCCCGTCGTCGCCGCGATCGTCGACTACGCCGGCGGCGGGCGTCTGTCTTGCGAGCTCACCGACGTCGATCCGAAGGCGGTCGCGATCGGGAATGAGCTCGAGATGACGTTCCGGCGCCTCTACACGGGTCAGGGCGTGCACAACTATTTCTGGAAGGCGCGACCAAAGCGCTAAGTTGTTCGAGAGCTTCGCCTGAGCGAGGCCAGCAAGTGCGAAGGGAGACTGAAATGGCGAGCCGAGGCATCAAGGACCGAGTCGCGATCGTCGGAATGGGGTGTACACCGTTCGGTGAACACTGGGACAAGGGCGCGGACGACTTACTCGTCGACGCCGCGACCGAAGCGTACAAGTCGGCGGGGGTCGGCCCCGAGCAGATCGACGCGTACTGGCTCGGCACGATGGGCAGCGGTGTCTCGGGTCTCATGCTCTCCGAGGCGCTGAAGCTCGACTACAAGCCAGTGACTCGGCTCGAGAACATGTGCGCCACGGGCTCCGAGGCGATGCGCAACGCCGCGTACGCCGTGGCCAGCGGCGCGTACGACCTGGTGATGGCGATCGGCGTCGAGAAGCTGAAAGACTCGGGTTACTCGGGACTCACGGGCTCACGCCCGCCCTCCGACGGAACTGACTCGTCGATGACCGCGCCCGCGACGTTCTCGCTGCTCGCGCCCGCCTACGCGAAGAAATACGGGGTCGACGAGGCGACGCTCAAGCAGGTGCTCGCGCGCATCGCGTGGAAGAACCACAAGAACGGCGCGAAGAACCCGAAGGCGCAGTTCCGCAAGGAAGTGTCGATGGAGAAGATCTGCGCCTCGCCGTCGGTGGCCGGCATGCTCGGCATCTTCGACTGCTCGGGTGTCTCCGACGGCTCGGCCGCCGCAGTTCTGTGTAGAGCCGAGGATGCGCACAAGTACACCGACCGCCCGATCTATCTGAAGGCGCTGGCCTTCGCGGCGGGTCCCGCCGAGGGCTACTTCAGCCAGGACTACGACTTCACGAGCTTCCCGGAAGTCGTCGCGAGCTCGACCGACGCCTACAAGCAGGCCGGAGTCACCAACCCGCGCGAGCAGATCAGCATGGCCGAGGTACACGACTGCTTCACGCCGACCGAGCTCGTGCTGATGGAAGACATGGGCTTCTCGCCGCGCGGTCACGCGTGGAAGGACGAGCAGGAGGGCCGCTTCGACCTCGAGGGCGCGCAGCCGGTGAACCCCGACGGCGGCCTGAAGTCGTTCGGCCATCCGATCGGCGCGTCCGGGCTGCGTATGATGTACGAAATGTGGCTGCAGCTGCGCGGCGAGGCCGGCCCCCGGCAGATCAAGGCACCGAAGCTCGGACTCACTCACAACCTCGGCGGCGCGCCGGGTCGCTGCGTCAGCTTCGTCTCCATCGTCGGGAACACACTGGGCTGATACGACTGATTGACTACGCTCGGCTGCGCCTCGCTGCGCGCGCCTTCGGCGCTTGCGGCCTCGCTCGGGGCGGCCCTCGCTCGGCCTCGCCGCAATGACGGCGCCGGAGTCTCAGCCGCCTGCGCCGCCTCCGTTCTCCGAGAAAGAGTTCTATCTCGAAGAATTCCACGGGAAGACCCTCGCGATCGCGGCACCGGCCGCCGAGCTGCGTCAACCCGCGCGGCTCGCGCAGGTGATCGACGAGCTCGCGCGCAACGAGACGAACGTCGTGTTGCTCTCGACCGAGCGCTCGGCGCTCGAGCCACTCGTCGGCGGTCACGTGCTCTCGATGGCGACGCCGCGCCTCGAGGGCACGGTCTGGCGCCAGCTGCGCGCGTCGTTCCGCCTCGGGCTCGTGGTCGCGGGCTCACTCGCCTTCGCGCCGGCGTGCCGCGAGGCGACGGTCCGGCTCGGTATCTCGAAGCTCGTATGGATCGACCGCGATGGCGGCATCGTGCGCGCCAACGGCGAGCGTGTCTCGTTCGTGCACCTCGACGAGCTGCGCGAGACACTGGCGGCCGGCGCGCCGCGGAACGAGCGCCGCGCGGCGCTGTTGCGCGAGGTCGAGGCGATGCTCGTCGCGGGCGTGCCCGCCGTGAACGTGTGCACGCTCGAGGGTCTCTCCGACGAGCTCTTCACATACGCCGGCTCCGGCACGCTCTTCACCGAGGAGCGCTACGTGCTCGTGCGCAAGCTCGGGCTCGACGACTTCGACGCCGCGAGTGACTTGATCGCCCGCGGCACGTCCGAGGGCTACCTCGCGCCGCGCACCCAGGAGCAGCTCGACGCCGTGCTGGCGAGCGGCTTCGGCGCGTTCGTCGAGGGCTATCACCTGGCGGGCATCGGTGCGCTGCTCGTCGACGAGCCGGGCGGCTGCGCGGAGGTCGCGTCGCTGTACACGCTGACTCGCTTCCTCGGCGAAGGCGTGGGCGGCCACCTGGTCGCCTACGCGCTGGCGCGGGCGCGCGAGCGCGGACTCACTTTTGTGTATGCCTGCACCACGAGCGAGGGCGTGGGGCGCTTCTTCGAGCTGCACGGCTTCCGGCCGGCGCGCCCCGAGGAGGTGCCGTCGGCGAAGTGGCGCGGCTACGACCCGGAGCGCCGCGCGCGCGTGCGCTGCTACCGGCTCGACCTCGCCGCGCCCGGCGTCGCGAACGGCGCCCCGCCCGTCTCGAGCTGAACCGCGCCGGCGCCGAGCACGCCCGCGGGCAGTCGCAGCGAGCGCGCGTGCAGATGCAGACACTCCCCTGGAGCGTGCAGCAAGTCGTAGAGCGGGTCGTGCAGGATCGGGTGACCGAGGTGCGCGAGGTGCACGCGCAGCTGATGCTGCCGGCCAGTCACCGGTTCGAGCTCGACGTCGCTCGCGTCGTCGCCGGCCCGGAGAAGGCGCACGCGCGTGTGCGCCGCGACGCCGGCGCGATCGACCCGAAAGCGCGGCGGCCGGTGACCGCAGCGCAGGATCCGGCCGCGCAGCTCGAGCTCCGGTGCCAACACCGAGAAGTGTCGGCGCGCGTCGCCGCGCACCCGCGCGTCGTAGCGGCGCAGCACCGCTCCGCTCGCGAACGCACGAACCAGCCGGCGCTGCACGTCCGCGCGCAGCGCCACGAGCATGAGTCCCGACGTCTCGCGGTCGAGGCGATGCGGCAGCCAAGGCCCGCCCGG
>Ga0326730_1000342_pt1 | contig 12990 bp, 9 predicted proteins | sample MHFSIPfraction_3_FD_207740 | JGI IMG/M metagenome (GOLD analysis project Ga0326730, IMG submission 207740) | Lab enriched peat soil microbial communities from Michigan Hollow, Ithaca, NY, United States - MHF7AN SIP fraction | ecosystem: Environmental > Terrestrial > Soil > Wetlands > Peat...
TCGGCCGCGCGCGCCCCAAGCTGCTCGAGCTCGTGCGCGGGAGACACGCGGAGAAGCTCGCCGCGCTCGTGCTCGCGATCGGTCTGTGGCTCCTGCTCGCGCGCGATCTGCACCGCTGAAGCGAGATGCTGTTACTTGCCGCTGACCCGGAGCCGCACCGGCTCGCCGCGCAGATAGCCGGCGAGGCGCGCCTCGATCTTCGCGGCCAACGCCGAGTCACCGCGGGCGCGGGCGAGCTCGACGGCACGGCGCGCCTTCGCGACGGCGTCGTCGGCGCGTCCGGCCTCCATCGACGCCATCGCGCACACGTCGAGCTCCTCGGGTGAGTCACACGGGGATTCGCGGCAGGCCTCCTCGCAGAGCGCGAGCGCTCGTGCGCCGTCGCGGAGCGATGACTCGGCCGAGACCGAGAGGAGCCGCGCGAGGCGGAGGCGCGCCTCGCGCGCGCCGCGCGCGTCGGCGAGCGCCAGGCGATAGGCGGCCTCGGCGTCGGCGATGCGCCCCGCGCGCTCGAGCGCGATCCCGAGCGCGAGCCGCCCGCCGGCGAGCTTCGGGTCGAGGGCTAGCGCGCGCCCGAGATACTCGGCGCCTTCGGCCGGCGCGCCCGACCGGGCGGCGACCACGCCCAGGTTCGCGAGCGCGCGCGGGTGCTGCGGCCGAATCCGGAGCGCGGCCTCGAACTCCGCGCGCGCCGGCTCGAGCTCGCCGCGCGCAGCGAGCGCGACGCCGAGCTCGGTGTGCGCGTACCAGTTCGAACGAGTCACTTCGATGGCGTGCGTGAACAAGGTCACGGTGTCTCGCCAGGTCTCGACCTGCGCGCGCGTCTGCCAGACCAACGCGGCGAGCGCGGCCGCCGCGACCCCGACCGCGATCGCGCGCCCGAGACGCGTTCGCCCCGCGAGCTCCTCCAGCGCGAACGACGCCGCGAGCGCCAACCCGAGGAACGGCAGATACGTGTAGCGATCTGCGAACGCCTGCACGCCGACCTGGACGAGCCCGAGCGTCGGCACGAGCATGCCGGCGAACCAGAGCCATCCGACCAGAAGCCACGGGCGCCGCCGCGCCTGCGCGACCGCCAGCGCAGTGACTCCGCCGACCAATGCGAGCGACGCGCCCAGCGCGCGCGGGGAGATGAACTCGCGGTACGGGTACATCGCGGCCAGCTCCCGTGGGTAGACGACGCGCTGCAGATACTCCGCGTACGCGACGCCCGCGTTCGCGAGCCGCAATCCCAGCGGTATCTCGTTCACGCCCGGCGCCTGGGCCGCCAAGGTCACGAGACACGAGCCCGCGGCGAGCGCGAAGAACGGCCACTTCTCGCGCGCCCGTGGCCAGAGCCGTCTGAGGCGCAGCGCGGGTCTCGCGCCTTGGGCTTTGAGCCGTTCCAGCGGCCAGGCATCGAGCACGAGCAACAGAAACGGGAACGTCACCAACATCGGCTTCGAGAGGAGCGCCGCCGCGAACAGCGCGACCGAGCTCCAGTAACTCGCCCGCGTTCCCGCGCGCGCGAAGCGCGCCCAGGCCCACAGCGAGGCCAGGCCGAAGCACGCCGACAGCACGTCCTTGCGCTCCGCCACCCACGCGACCGACTCGACGCGCAGTGGGTGCACCGCGAAGAGCGCCGCGGCCAGCGCAGCTCGCCAGCGCGTGCCGGTGAGCTCCGCGAGCGCCAAGAACGCGAGCACCGCGTTCACGGCGTGCAGGAGCGCGCTCGTCGCGTGGTGGCCCGCGGGGGCGACACCGAAGAGCGACACGTCGAGCATGTGCGAGATCCAAGTCAGGGGATGCCAGTTGCCCGCGTGGAAGCTCGTGAACGCGGCCGCGATCGCGCCCGCGTGGAGGCCCCCGGTCACGAGCGGGTTCTGCGTCACGTAGACGTCGTCGTCGAAGGCGAGAAACTCGCCGTGGACGATGCCCGAGAACGCCGCCGCGACGAGCAGACACAAGCCCGCGGCGATGGCCGCGCGCTCGCGACTCACTTCGCCACTCTGCGAAAGCGCGGCGACGCGCGCAGACCCCAGCGCGCGAGCCGGAACTCGAGACCCGTCCCGAGACAGCCGAAGCCGTAGCGGATGCTGCGCGAGAAATTGATCGACGACGCTTCTTCGAAGTACGCGGTCGGACAAGTGATCTCCGCGATCTCGTGACCGAGCCACAGGATCTCGGCAATCACTTGGTTGTCGAAGACGAAGTCGTCGGAGTTCGCCTCGAGCGGCAGCTCGCGCAAGAGACTCGCCTTGAACGCGCGGTAACCGGTGTGGAACTCGGACAGCTTCGACCCGAGCAGCCAGTTCTCGAGCAGAGTGAGTCCTCGGTTCGCGACGTATTTCCAGATGGGCATGCCGCCCTTGCGCGCGCCTCCGCCGAGGATGCGCGAGCCGAGCACGCACGGGTACACGTCGCCGCCGACCAGCGCGACCATCGAGGGCAAGAGCTTCGGCGTGTACTGGTAGTCGGGGTGCACCATCACGACGATGTCCGCGCCGGCGTCGAGCGCCGCGCGGTAGCACGTCTTCTGGTTGCCGCCGTAGCCGCGGTTCTGCTCGTGCACGCGCACGACCGTGCGCGGCAGCGACGCGGCGATGCGCACCGTGTCATCGGTGCTCGCGTCGTCGACGACGATCAGCTCGTCGACGATGCCCTGCGCCATGACTTCGTCGTAGGTGCGCTGGAGAGTCTTCGCCGCGTTGTACGCGGGCATCACGACGACGACCTTGCGGTCTCGGTACATCCCTCACCTCCGCGCGCATGATACGTTCTGCGCCCATGGACGAGCTCGAGGGATTTCAGCGCCGGCATCTGCGCGGGCTCGCACACCCGCTGCGCCCGGTGGTGATGATCGGCAAGGAGGGCCTGTCCGACGCGGTGGTCGCGAAGACCGAGGCCGAGCTCGTCGCGCACGAGCTGATCAAGGTCCGGTTTCTCGGCTGGAAGGACACGAAGAAGGAGCTGCTCGCGGAGCTCAGCGTGCGCACCCGCGCGGAGCTCGTCGGCGTGGTCGGTCACATCGGAATCCTGTTCCGACAGAACCGCGAGCCGAAGAACCGCAAGATCCGCGTGCCCGCGCGGCCGCGGGGCGCGTCGCGCTCCGCGTGATAGGCTGCGCGCATGGCGTTCGAGAGAGTCGGTCAGCTCTGGCGCTTCGCGAAGTACGGTCTGCCGCTGGCGCGGCTGCGGCCCGAGTCGCCGCGCACGATCGCGGACGTGATCGAGGAGCAAGCGGTGGAGCGCGGCGCGCGCCCGTTCATCCTGTTCGAGGACCGGCGCGTCACGTATGACGAGCTGAATCGCGCGGCCAACCGGGTCGCGCACTGGGCGCGCGCGAACGGCCTCGGCCGCGGAGAGCGCGTCGCGCTCTTGATGCACAACCGGCCCGAGTTTCTGGAGATCTGGGCCGGGCTCGCGAAGGCGGGAGTCACGACGGCCCTGATCAACACGAATCTCAGCGGCCGGGCGCTCGAGCACGCGATCAGCACGGCGGACGCGAAGCACTTGATCGCGGGCGCGGAGTGTCTGCCCGCGTGTGTGACTCTCGGGATGAGCGCGCCCTGGCAGCTCTGGGTCGCCGCGGAGCCGGGTACGCCGACCACCGAGCTGCCGCACACCGCGCTCGACTTCGACGCCGAGCTCGCGACCCGGCCGTCGGCGAATCTGCCCCCGGGCTCGCGCGCCGAGTCACGCGCGGGCGACGACCTCTTCTACATCTACACCTCGGGCACGACGGGCCTGCCCAAGGCGGCGCGCTTCAGTCACTTGAAGTTCATGACCGCGGGCACGGCGTCGCGCTTGGTGGGCTTCGACGGCAACGGCGTGATGTACTGCGCGCTGCCGCTGTATCACTCGGCGGGCGGCTGCATGGCGGTCGGAGCGGCGCTGCTCTCGGGCGGAACGCTCGCGCTGCGGCGCCGCTTCAGCGCGCGCGAGTTCTGGTCGGACGTGCGCCGCTACCGCGCGACTTCGTTCCAGTACATCGGCGAGTTCTGCCGCTATCTCCTGAATCAGCCCGCCGATCCGAGCGACGGCCAGCACGAGCTCGCGTTCTGCATCGGGAACGGCCTGCGGCCCGACATCTGGGAGTCATTCCGCGACCGCTTCCGCCTGCCGCGCATCGTCGAGTTCTACGGCGCGACCGAGGGCAACGTCTCGCTCTTGAATCTCGACAACCGCGTGGGCTCGGTCGGCCGCATCCCGACGAAGCTGCTGATGGACGCGCGCCTCGTGCGCTACGACGTCGAGCGCGACGAGCACGTGCGCGACGCGAAGGGTCACTTGATCGAGTGCGCCCCCGACGAGGTCGGCGAGCTGATCGGCGCGATGCCGCGCAAGGCCAGTGACACCCGCGGCCGCTTCGAGGGCTACACCTCGAAGGAAGCCACCGAGCGCAAGGTGCTGCGCAACGCGTTCGAGGACGGCGACGCGTTCTTCCGAACCGGCGATCTCCTGAAGCGCGACGCGAAGGGATACTTCTTCTTCGTCGATCGCATCGGCGACACATTTCGGTGGAAGGGCGAGAACGTGTCGACGCAAGAGGTCGCGGAGGCGCTCGCGGCCTTCCCCGGCGTCGACATGGTCAACGTCTACGGTGTCTCGGTTCCCGGCGCCGACGGCCGCGCCGGCATGGCGGCGCTGACTCTCTCGAGCCTGGACGAGTTCGACCCGCGCGCTTTCTACGCCCACGTCGTGACTGCGCTGCCCGCGTACGCCACGCCGGTCTTCCTGCGCCTGCAGCGCGAGGCGGAAGTCACGGGAACCTTCAAGCTCCGCAAGGTCGAGCTCCAGCAAGAGGGCTACGACCCGGCGAAGGTGACTGAGCCGCTCTTCTGGCGCGACGACGGCGCGCGCGCGTACGTGCCCCTCGACGAGGACACGCACCGCCGGCTGCTGGCCGGCGACATTCGCGTCTGAGACCCGGACCCTGTAAGGGCGCAGGCGCCGACGGACGATAGTCCCTGGGCCGTGCGCGTGCGCGGTGCTGCGGAGCGTCGCGATGATCCTGCCCGTCAGTCACGAGCCAGAGAGCGCGAAGCGCCTGCCGTGGGTGACGTTCGCGCTGCTGTTGGCGCTCGTCGGCGGCTTCGTCGCGTCGCGCGGCGAGCTGGGGTTCGTCGGCGGCGGTTCCGAGGTGAAGCTCGAGAGCGCGCTCGAGGTCTGGCTGTCTCACCCGTATCTCGTCCCCGACCCCGCGCTGCTCGCGGAGGCGGAGAAAGGCACGGCGCTCGACGACTACGCGCAGCGCATCGCGGACGGCCGCGCCGAGGCCGAGCAGGCGCAGGTCGATCCCGCGACGCGCGCGGAGCAGCAGACCGAGCTCGACTATGTGACTCGCCTAGCGCTGCGCGGCACGGACTCCGCGCCGGGTCCGACTCACCCGTTCCGCTCGCTCGGCTGGGTGCCGAGCGCGCCGGGCGTGACTGCGCTGTTCGCCCACCCGTTCCTGCACGCGGGCTTCGGACACCTGGCTCTCGCGCTCGTGCTGATCTGGCTCGCGGCGCCCGCCCTCGAGAACGCCTTCGGCCGCTCGCTGCTCGCGTGCCTCTCTCTCGCGGGCGCGCTCGCGGGGGCGGGAGCGTACGCGCTCGCCGCGCCGACCTCGAGCGCGCCCTTGGTCGGCGCCTGGGACCTGGCCGCCGGACTGATCGGCGCGTTCGCCGTGCGCTTCTGGGGACGCGAGATCCGCCTCGGCGCCGAAGCGCTCGTCGTGCCGGCGTGGCTCGCCCCGCTGGCGTGGCTCGGCGCCAGCGCGGGAATGCACTTCGCGCTGGCGAACGCGAACGTCGAGACCGGCGAGTCACTCGCTCCGAACTTGGCCGCGCTCGGCTGCGGCGCTGCGCTCGCGTTCGGCGTGAAGCTGCTCCGCGTCGAGGAGCGCCGGGCGCTGCGCGCGCGCGAGGCGCGCGAAGCCGAGCACCTCGACCCGCGGGTACGCCGCGCCCGAGATGCGCACGCGCGCGGCTCGCACGACCAGGCGATCTCCCTGGCGACGGCGGTCCTGCGCGAGCGGCCCGACGACGCGGACGCCTTGCAGACGATTTGGAACGCGCACGTGGCCGCGGGTCACGAGACACAGGGAGTCGCTTCCGCGAAGCGACTCATCGAGGTGTACGCCCGCCACGGAAGTCTCGCGCCGGCGGCGCGCGTCTGGGACGAGCTCGTGCGCGCGCTGCCCGACTCACGACTGGAGACGACGGTGTTGCTGCGCATCGTGCCCGAGCTGGTGGTGCAGGCGCGCCGTGACTCGGCCATCGCTGCGCTGCGCTGCGTCGTCGCGCCCGAGAATCGAGCGCTGAGCGTGGGCCAGGCGGTGCGCGCGGCGGAGCTCGCGGCCGAGCTCGATCCCGCCTGCGCGCTCCGCGCGACGCGCTTCGCGCTCGAGCGCAGCGCTGAGCTCGCCGACGACCGGCGCGAGCGACTCGAGAAGCTCGCGCGCGAGCTCGAGGTGAAGCTGGGCGGGGCGCCTGCGGCTCCGCTCGCCTCGCCGCCTTTGCCGCCAAGTGACTCGCTCTCTCGCGCCGCGGCAGCGAATGACTCGACCCTGGTCGACTCGCTCGTCGCCGACTCGCCGGCCGATGCTCCTCTGGCGCTGCCCGCCGAGGAAGCGTTCGAGATCGAGGCGACGCGTCACGCAGAGAGTGCGCCCACGATCGCGCTGACGGGGTCGGCTCCGCCTGCGCCGGCGCCCTTCGTGCCGCCCACCCTGCCCTCCGCGCCGCCGCCCCGCCCGCGCGCGGAGCCGAGCAGCGTCAAGGTCACTGCCGCCGTTCCGCTCGAGCTCGCGCCCGAAGGCGTCCGGCTGCGGATCGACGGAGGCGCTCCGTCGCTTCTGGCGTGGGAGCGCATCCAGGCGGTGGGGGTCGGGCTCGTCGCGGGGGTGGCGCCCAAGCCGATCGTGGTGATCGACCTCGCGCTCAACTGGGCCGACGGCGGCGATGGCGTGCTCGAGGTGCTGCGCCTGCGCAGTGACTCGTTCCGCGCCCGCTCGATCGTGGGCGGCGAAGGTAGCGCGCTCGAGGCGCTGCGCGCGCTGCTGGCGCAGTTACTCGCGCGCAGCGGCGGCGTTCCGCTCCCGGACGGCGGCTCCGCGCACGGCCTGCCCTTCCGCGAGTTTCCCGATCCGTCGTCGTACGAGCGCGACGTTCTGCTCCAGTCGGCCTGACCGCGCGTCAAGTCCGACTCCGCCCGGGCCGATCGCTCTTCTGTCGCTTTGCGATCGATGCTCGCAGCGCGATCGAGGGGTGCGATGGGGCAGCGACTCACGCTCAGGGGACGGCTCTTGCTCGGCTTCGTCGCCGTGCTGATGCTGCCCATCGGCTCCGCGGTCTGGGCGTTTCGCGGCGCCCTCGAGGTGCGCGAGCACACGCGCCGCCTGGCCGAGAATCACTACCCGGTGCTCGACGCCGCCAGCCGCGCAGCCGCGCGACTCACGCAGTTCCAGGCCACGACCGACCGCGCCTGCAACAGCTTCGACGCCGCGGCGCTCGACCACGCGAACGGCATGGCCGCCGACCTCGACGGCGAGCTCGGCAAGCTCGAGGCGCTGGCCGACGAGCCGCAGGTCGGCGAGCTGCGCCTCGCGGCGAAGAAGTACACGAGCGACGCGCTCAGTCACTGTACGGCGATGCTCGGCGGACGAGTCACAGAGCGCATGCGCGACGAGGTCGAGCGCGACGGACACGTCGCCGCACGTCTCTCGCGCATGATCGACGACTTCCGCGCCGCGCGCGCCGCTTCGATCTCGGAGGAGCTGGACGCGATCGCGGCGTACTCGCGGCGCAACGCGATCGTGCTCGCGCTGACCTTGATCGCCGCGCTCGCGGCCGGGCTGGCCGCGTCCGCGCACATCTCGCGCGGCATCGTCGCGGACGTCGTCGAGACCACGACCGCGCTCGCGAGCGCCGTCGCGGACGGCGATCTCACGCGCAAGGTCGAGGTGCGGCGCGACGACGAGCTCGGCAGTGTCTCGCGCGCGCTGCGCGGGATGATCGAGGGCCTGCGCACGCTGGTCGGGCAGGTGAAGGGCTCGGTCGAGGTGCTGGCGACCACCGTCGAGGAGTTGACCCCCGCCGCGGAGCAGATCGAGAAGGGCGCCATCGCGCTGGGCGAGAGCTCGACGCTGGTCGACGACGCGACTCACAGCGCCTCCGAGAATCTCGGCGCCGTCGCCGCGGCCGCGGGTCAGTCGAGCCGCTCCGCCACCGAGCTGGCCGAGGGCGCCAGCGTCGTCATGAACAGCATGGCCAACGCGCGCGAGCAAGTGGAGTCGATCAACGCCTCGATCCGCTCGGTCTCGACCGCGGTCGAGGAGCTGTCCGCGTCGCTCGGCGAAGTCGCGAAGAGCTCGAATCACTCGGCCGACATCGCGGGCAAAGCCGCGACCACCGCGCGCAACACGAACCAGGCGTTCGAGAAGCTCGGCCTCGCGGCGCAGGAGATCGGGAACGTGGTCGGCGTGATCAACGACATCGCCGATCAGACGAACCTGCTCGCGCTGAACGCGACGATCGAGGCGGCGAGCGCCGGCGAAGCGGGCAAGGGCTTCGCCGTCGTCGCGCAAGAGGTCAAGGAGCTCGCGAAGCAGACCGCGGTCGCGACTCAGGAGATCGAGGAGCGCATCCGCTCGATCCAGTCGTCGACGCGCTCGGCCGTCGAGGCGATCGAGTCGATCGGCCACATCATCGACGAGATGCACGAGAACACGCGCACGATCGTGATCGCGGTCGAGCAGCAGACCAGCACGAGCGCGCAGATCGCCGCCGCGGTCGCCGACGCCGTCGAGCGCACCGAGGAGATCACGCGCGCGATCGCGAGCGCCGCGGACGCGAGCAAGGGCTCGGCCCGGGGCAGCGACGAGTTGAAGCGCGTGTCGGTCGAGATGTCGGAGCGCACCGCCGACGCCGTGCAGGGCTCGAACAGCGCGCGCGAGATCGTGCGCGACGTCGCCGCAGCCGCGCTCGAGAACCGCAAGGTCGCGAACGTGACTCTCGGCGCCGCGAACAAGGTGGCGAGCGAGGTCGAGAGACTGCGCGCGCTGGTGGCGGCCTTTCGGGTCTAGTCACTGCGGGCGGTTTTCCGGCCTGGCGTCGCCCACTGCGTGTTACGCTGGCCGGAGTCATGCCCGTTGCGGTCCGCGCGCTCATGGTCGTCGTCCTCCTCGCGACGAGCGCCTGCGAGACCTTGGCGCCGGTCCCCGGTCCGCCTCCTCTGGCGCTGGATCAAATCACAGAAGTCCGCGTCGCCGAGCTGAGCGAAGAGTCAGGCGAAAGGTCACCACGGCAGCGTTCCTTCCGAGATCCGGACAAGATCCGCGAGATCGCAAAGCTCTACGCGCTATCGAGCGCGGGGTGGCACGGTGGCTGTTGCTTTGAATCCCTGCCGCTGTATCGAGTCGACGTGATCGGCGGACCCGGGAGTCAAGTCACTTACTGGGTCGGAACGTACTCCCATCCCGCGCGCCCGCCTTGCTTTTGGTTTTGCACGGGCTGGTGGATCGCGCCGTCCGATGCCGCAGGAGCGATCGACCCTTCGATCCGCAAGGAGCTGGGCGCCGAGGGTCAGTATCTCCCGTTCGTCTTCGCACTGGAGATTCCCTTCACGACGAGCCACCCAGGGGATTGATGCCGCCCGTGGTAGGCTGCGCTTCCACCGAAGGAAGGGACGCCCCATGAAGCTGCGCAAGCTCGGCCGCACCGGCCTCAAGGTCTCGAATCTCTGTCTGGGCACGATGACGTTCGGGAACGCCCAGTGGGGCTGCGACGAGCCGACCTCGGCGCGCATCGTGGCGCGCTTCCTCGACGCGGGCGGGAACTTCGTCGACACCGCGGACGTGTACTCGACGGGTGTCTCGGAGGAGATCACCGGCCGCGCGATCCGCAACAAGCGCGGTCAGGTGATTCTGGCGACGAAGGTCGCGGGCCCGATGGGCCGCAGCGTGAACGACATGGGTCTGTCGCGGAAACACATTCTCGACGCGGTGGACGCGAGCCTGCGCCGGCTCGGCACCGACTACATCGACCTGTACCAGGTGCACGCATACGACCCGACGACGCCGCTCGACGAGACGCTGCGCGCGCTCGACACGTGCGTGCGCGCGGGCAAGGTGCGCTACATCGGCTGCTCGAACTTCTCCGCGTGGCAGCTCATGAAGGCGACGGCGCTGGCGCGCGAGCTCGGCACGGCGCGCTTCGACTGTCTGCAGCCGCAGTACTCGCTCGTGTGTCGCTACATCGAGCGCGAGCACCTGCCGCTGTGCATCGAGGAAGGCATCGGCGTGATTCCCTGGAGCCCCCTCGGCGGCGGCATGCTGACCGGCAAGCTGAGCAAGACCGGCGACGCGCCGGCGGGCTCGCGCGCCGCGGTCGATCCGATGAACCGCGAGCGCTTCAAGTCGGAGAAGAACCTGGCGATCGCCGAGGCCGTGAGCGCGGTCGCGAAGTCACTGGGAAAGACGGCGAGTCAAGTGGCGCTCGGCTGGTGCGCGTCGCAGAAGGGAGTCACCTCGCCGATCTTCGGCGCGCGCACGCTCGAGCAGCTCGAGGACAACCTGGGCGCGGCCGATCTCGTGCTGCCCGAGGAGGAGCGCAAGCGTCTCGAGGACGCGTCGGCGCTCGAGCTCGTCTACCCGTACGACTTCCACCAGCGGGTGCGCGCGATGATGGGCGCGCTGCAGCTGGACTGAGTCACTTATGGTGAAGGTCAGCATCCTCTACCCGAACACGAAGGGCTCGCACTTCGACCTGCGCTACTACGTGGACAAGCACATGCCGCTCTCGATCGAGCTGCTCTCCAAGCACCCGGGTTGGCGGGGCGTCTCGGTCGAGCACGGAGTGAGTGGCGGAGCGCCGGGCTCGGACGCGGCCTACGTCGCGATGTGTCACTTCCTCTTCGACTCGGCGGAGAGCTTCATGGCGGCCTTCACGCCGCACGCGGCGGCGCTGCAGGGCGACGTGCCGAACTACACGGACGTGACTCCGGTGATTCAGTTCAACGAGGTGCTGATCTCTCGCTGAGCTCGTCGCGCAGCGCGAGCGCGTCCTGGTCTCCGGGGAAGGCACGCAAGAGATCGTCGGCCGCGGTGCGCGCGGCGTCGCGCTGACCGGAGTCGCGCAGGATGGTCGCGCGCGCGAGCAGCACGTTGCGGTTCGCCGGCCACTTCTTCGCCGCGCGCCCGAGCACGCGCAGCGCCTCGGGCGTGCGCTCGAACGAGTGCAGCGCGATCGCGAGCGTGTAAGTGTTGCGGGCTTCGTCGGGCGCGAGCTTCACGGCGCGCTCGAGCGCGGCGATCGTCGCGTCGCGGTTCTTCAAGCGCGCCTGCGTGAGTCCCAGCGCGAACTCCACGGTCGCGTTTGCGGGAGCCTGCTTGCGCGCCTCTTCGAGCACGCGCAGCGCGTCCGCGTCGCGCTTCTGCGCGCGGTAGGCGTCGGCGGAGTTCACGTACGCGGGGACGAAGCTCGGCTCGAGCTCGCGCGCCGTGGCGAACTCCGCCTGCGCCTGGTCGAAGCGCTCCTGGCGCGCGAAGTACGTGCCGAGATTCACGTGCGCCTCGGGTCGGTCGGCGGAGTAGCGCTGCGCTGCGACGTACTCCTCGCCGGCGCGCAGGCGCGCGCTGCGCAGTGACTCGGGGACCTGCGCGTCGGGCAGCTCGGCCAGCGCGTCCGCGGCCGCGATGCGCACGGTGAGCAGCGGGTCGGCGAGCAGCGGCAGGATCGCCGCCGTGCGCGGCGCGGACGGGAGCTCCGCCGCGAGGTCCGTCGCGGCGAGCCGCACGAGCCCGCTCGGGTCCTTGGCGCCGCGCGCCGCCGCGTCGGGAATCGCGGGGTCGACCGAGCCCACGAGCCGCGCGAGCGCAGAGGCGCGCACGATCGCGGGCTGACTCGCGTCGAGCGAGAGCTCGGCGAGTGACTTCACGGCGCCGGTGCGTTCGAGCTCGGCGTCGTGAAACTCCTGCGCGAAGGTCTGGAAGCCGCGCGCGTCGCGCCCGAGCCACTTGCGCACGGCGGCCGCGGCCCATGCCGCGCCGCGCTCGCGGTGACATGCCTCGCAGGCGTTCGGCAGGCCCAGCGAGACCGACAGATCGGCCCGCGGCACGCGCAGGCTGTGGTCGCGCCGCGGGTCGACCCGCATGTACGTCGCGCTCGGCATGTGACATTCGACGCAGCTCGAGCCCTTCGAGCCCGGCGCGTGGAAGTAGTGACTCTTCGCGTCGTACTTCTCCGGCGCGTGGCACTGCGCGCAGAGCGCATTGCCCTGGGCGCGGAGCTTGGCGGCGTGCGGCTCGTGGCAGTCACTGCACGTGACTCCCCGGGCGTACATGCGGCTCTGCAGGAACGAGCCCCAGGTGTACACCTCGTCGCGCTGCTGGCCGTCGGCGTGGTAGAGCTGCGGGACGAGGAACGCCGGGCGGTAGTGATCGAGCAGCGGCGAGCCCGCGCGATGGCCGTCGCCGAGCTGCGCGCGGCGCGAGTGGCACTGCGCGCAGACTTCGATCTCGTCGTCGCTCTTGCGCGGCGCGCTGCGCGTGGAGTTCCCGGTCGCCGGGTCGAGCGTCCAGTGAATGCCGTGGCGCTCGCGCAGCGGCGCCGTGAGTCCGAGCGATCCGCCGGCGCCCGGGTTCTGCGCCCAGGCGACGTGTCGCGAGGCCGGGCCGTGACACGCCTCGCAGCCGACGCTGATCTCGGCGAAGCGCGTGTCGAACGCGCGCGCCGCCGCGTCGTAGCGCTTGCGCACCTCGGTCGAGTGACAGTCGGCGCACATGTGATTCCAGTTCTGCTGCCGGCCGGTCCAGTGCAGCTCGTCGCCGGGCGCGAGCTTCTCCTTTGGATAGAGCTCGAGCCAGCGCTTCGCGCGCGCGTCCCATGCCGTGGTGAACGCCTGCAGGTTCCCGCCCGGCAGCTCGACGAGATACTGCTGCAGCGGGTCGAGGCCGAAGGTGTATTTCACGGGAAAGTCGGCGGGCTTCTGGTCGGGACCGACCGCGTGGATGAAGTACTCCCCGGC
>Ga0326730_1000343_pt1 | contig 12971 bp, 10 predicted proteins | sample MHFSIPfraction_3_FD_207740 | JGI IMG/M metagenome (GOLD analysis project Ga0326730, IMG submission 207740) | Lab enriched peat soil microbial communities from Michigan Hollow, Ithaca, NY, United States - MHF7AN SIP fraction | ecosystem: Environmental > Terrestrial > Soil > Wetlands > Peat...
TTGCGATAGTAGTGCGAGGCGTCGGAGGCCACCACCGCCTGGCCGCGGGCGTGCGCCACCGTGACGATCTGCATGCCCGCGGTGTGGCCGCCCACGTGGTGCACCGCGATCCCGGGCACGATCTCGCGTGAGCCGTCCACGAACGTCATGCGTCGGTCGTAGTTGAGCCGGATCAGCGCGCAGACGTCGTCCACCTCGACCGAGTGGCGGAAGGCGGGCAGGGCCGCGTTGCGGCCGGTGTAGAACGCCATCTCGGAGTCCTGCACGTAGAAGGTCGCGTTGGGGAAGAGCGCGTAGTTGCCCACGTGGTCGTAGTGGAAGTGGCTCAGGATCACGTGCTTGACCGAGGCCGCGTCGACGCCGATCTCGGCCAGGCCCTTGCCCGGGCAGCGCAGGAACTGCCGGCCCCGCCGGGTGCCGATATCCTCGGTGAACCCGAGGTCCACCACCACCGTCTCGGCGCCGTTGGTGAGCGCCCACACGAAGTAGTCCATGGTCATGGGGGCCTTGTGGTAGTCGCCGTAGAACGCCTCCGAGGTGTTGCAGGCGCGATGGGCGTAGCGCACGGCGTAGATGCGGTAGGGCGCATTGGGCATGGTCAAGTCTCCTTTCCCGTGGCAGGATTCTACGCGTTTCCGGTGTCCACGGGAGTCCCACTCGAAGAAGGAGGAGCACGCATGACCCTGCCAGCCGCGGTATCGACGTCCCGCAACGAGGTCCGCACGGTGGCCCCCCGGCTCATCGAGCTGACCGAGACCCTCGTCTACCCCGACATCTGGGAGCGCCCCGGGCTCTCCAAGCGCGATCGGAGCCTGATCACGGTGGCGGCCCTGATGGCGATGTACCGTCCCGATCAGCTCAAGGGCCACACCGAGCGGGCGCTCGCCAACGGCGTCACCCGCGAGGAGATCGGCGAGCTCATCACCCATCTGGCCTTCTACGCGGGCTGGCCCAGCGCGATGTCGGCGGCCAAGGTCGTGAAGCAGGTCCTCGAGGAGAAGAAGGCATGAAGGTCGGGTTCATCGGTCTCGGCACCATGGGCGCCAGCATGGCGTCCAATCTGCAAGCGGGCGGGCACGAGCTGCAGGTGAGCGACATCCGGAAAGACGCGGCGGCGCCCCATCTGAAGGCGGGCGCGATCTGGAAGGACACCCCCCGCCAGGTCGCGGAGGGCGTGGAGGCGGTCTTCACCTCGCTGCCCGGGCCGAAGGAGGTGGAGCAGGTCGCCCTCGGCCCGGACGGGCTCATCCACGGCATGAAGAAGGGCGCGGCCTACTTCGACCTCAGCACCAACTCGCCCGCCCTGATGCGGCGGCTCTACCCCGCGTTCAAGGAGAAGGGCATCCACGTGCTCGACGCCCCGGTGAGCGGCGGGCCCAAGGGCGCCAAGAGCCGGAAGCTCGCGCTCTGGATCGGCGGGGACCGCGAGGTCTACGACCGCTTCAAGCCGGTGCTGGACGCGATCGGCGACCAGCCCTACTACGTGGGGCCGATCGGGGCGGGCTCGGTGGCCAAGCTCGTCCACAACTGCGCGGGCTACGCGGTGCAGACCGCGCTGGCCGAGGTGTTCACGATGGGGGTCAAGGGCGGGGTGGACGCGCTCACCCTCTGGAAGGCGGTGCGGCAGGGCGCGGGCGGCCGACGCCGCACCTTCGACGGCCTCGCCGATCAGTTCCTGCCCGGCACCTTCGATCCGCCCGCCTTCGCGCTCCGCCTGAGCCACAAGGACGTCTCGCTGGCGGTCGGCCTCGCGCGCGAGCTGGGCGTACCGATGAGGATGGCCAATCTGGCGCTCGAGGAGCTGACCGAGGCCATGAATCGCGGATGGGGCGAGCGCGACTCGCGGGTGGCCATGCTGCTGCAGGAGGAGCGAGCGGGCGTGAAGATCGCGGTGCCGGTGGAGCAGCTCAAGGAGGTGCTCGAGAAAGACGGCCGCTAGAGCGGCCGAAAAAACAGAGGCTCGATCTTCGAGAGATCCTTCGAGATCGCCATGGTCAGGAGGTCGGCGAAGCCCTGAAGGATGATGAGGGCGTTGAGGTCGGCGTCGTTCAGGACCACGCCCTTGATGCGCTCGAGGATGCCGTCGTTCACCTTCTGGATGTTCTCGTAGTGCGTCTCGAGCTGCTCGAGGCCGAGATCGGGCTCGCCGCCGCGCTTGGCCACGAAGTACTGGTGCAGGAGGTACATGGAGACCGAGCGCACGATGGTCTCCTCCGCGGTCGAGAACGGCAGGTGGAAGCGGGCCATCGGCTTGAGGAAGTCCATGTAGGGGCAGGCGCTGGTGGCCATGACGAGGCCGAAGATGCCGAAGATCCCGCGCTGCAGCGGGAGGTGCTTGACGTAGGTCCGCTCCTCGGTGGTGACGGTGACGGTGGCCTCGGCCACCGAGGCCTTGTCCTTGAAGAACTCCACGACCGCGGAGAGATTGGTGGCCACCGGGCAGTGGGGATGCTGCACGGGGCTGAGCGGGCAGTGGCCGCACTGGTGGTTCTCGAGCCGGGTCCAGGCCGGCGGCGGCTCCTGGCTGCTCGGCAGGTAGGACAGCGTGGCGCGGTCGAGCGCGACGGTGTACGACTTGGCGCCCCCATCGGGGAACGCGAAGTCGTAGACGATGTGGATGGTGCTCTGGCTCACCGGTACCCCCTCTGAGCCCTCGGGTCGACCGACCGCTCTCCCCGGGAGCGTAGCGAGCCCGGGGCGGCGCGTCAATGAATCCGTCGCGTGCCGGAGCGTGTGAGGATCCGCGTGCTATCCTCGGACCCGTGGCGTCCGAGCCCCAGCCGCCCGCCGTCGGCCAGCCGGCGCCGCTCTTCAGCCTGACTTCGGTCCAGGGGGCGACGGTCGACCTCGCGACCTACCGGGGCCGCTCCAACGTCGTCGTCTGGTTCTCCCGGGGCTTCACCTGTCCCTTCTGCCGGGTCTACATGGACGGGATGACCGAAGGCTACGAGGGCCTGCGGGATGCCGGGACCGAGATCATCCAGGTCGGGCCCAACCTGCTCCAGGCCGCGCGCACCTTCTTTGGGCACAGCCCGACCCCCTATCCCTTCGTCTGCGACCCCGACAAGCGCCTGTTCGCGGTGTACGGCCTGGGCGATCGCGGCGCGCTCGAGGCGACCCGCTCCGCGGTGGTGAGCTTCTCCTACGCCTTCACCCACGGGGACACCGGGCCCCAGCTCCGTGGCGCCTGGCTCGACGTGATGAACCGCAACTTCGTCCGCCGCCTGCACCATCACGCCATGACCGCGCTCGAGCAGGGGATCTTCCTGGTCGACCGGGGCGGGGTGATCCGCCACCGCACCGTGGTCGGCCCGACCGAGCCGGTGCCGAGAGGCCCGGGCCTGGCCGAGATGGTCCGGACCTACTGCGCCGACGGGCGAGGGATCTGAATCCATCTCCCGGGGACCGGTCGTAGACAAGGGCACGGGCCGGGACATGGGACGAACATTGAAATACAACCCGCAGTGTCGTATGAAGTGACTCGACCGATGCCAGCGTTCGACCTCGATGCGTACGTGGAACGCTCGCGGGCCGTGGACCTGTCGGCCATCGACTGGGCCCTGGTGCCCCGGCACCCGGTGCCCGCCGAGACGATCCGGACCCTCCGCTACATGCAGGACATCGAGAGCCACACCATCATCTACCTGCGGAGCCTGCTCGCCACGCGCGCCATCGACGACCCCGACGTCGCCACCTTCCTGGCCTGCTGGCTCTACGAGGAGACGTTCCACGGCATCGCCCTCTCGCGCTTCCTGGAGGCGGCCGGCGCGCCGGTCGGTCCCCGCGCCACCCCCCGGGGGCGGGAGCCGCTCGCCAAGCGGATGGAGGCGGCGGCCACCGCCATGGTCTCGAAGGCCTGGCCCGACTTCTGCGCGGTGCACATGACGTGGGGCGCGATCAACGAGCTGACCACGCTGACCGGCTACCGGCGGCTCGCCCTCGTGTCGCCCCACCCGGTGCTGTCCGACCTGCTCGAGCGCATCGTCCTCGACGAGTCGCGCCACTTCTTCTTCTACTACCGTCAGGCCGAGATCCGGATGCAGCGGCGGGCCGCGGCCCGCATCGCGCGCGTCCTGGTGGACCGCTTCTGGGCCCCGGTGGGCAGCGGCGTCCAGCCCGACGACGAGCTGCGCTTCCTGGCCGCCCATCTCTTCTCCGGGCCCGAGGGCCGCGCCGCGGCCCGCAAGGTCGACGACACCATACGGCGCCTGCCCGGCTTCGAGACGGTGCAGCTTCTCGAGGCGTGGATGGACCGACACGTGGGGAGCCCCGCAACCGGCGCCCCCGCACCAGGAGGACAACGCAATGGCGACCGCGATCACTGAGCGACCGACCGAGCGACGGGACGGTGGCCACTACCGCGCCTACACTCCGCGTCCGTTCACGCGCGCCGAGCGCGATTCGGTGACGATCCTGTTCGGCGGCCTCCACTGGCGCGTCGAGCGCGTCTTGCAGGCGGTGCTGGAGAGCGCGGGCCACCAGGCGCAGGTCCTGCCGGTCGCCACCAAGGACGACCTGCTCACCGGCCGCGAGGTGGCCGACATCGGCCAGTGCTGCCCCACGAGCTTCACCACCGGCAACCTCGTCAACTTCCTCAAGAAGGAGGCGAAGGCGGTCGGCGCCGAGGAGGTGAACAAGAAGTTCGTCTACCTCACCGCCGGCTCCTGCGGGGCCTGCCGCTTCGGCCAGTACCACCAGAGCTACGAGCTCGCCCTGCGCAACTCCGGGCTCGAGGCCTTCCGCATGTTCCTCCTCGCCCAGGATCAGCTCGACCAGAAGGCGGCGATGGGCGACGGCCTGGACCTGAACCTGCCCGTCACCCTCGGCTGCCTGTGGGCCATCTTCTGCACCGATCTGGTGCAGGACCTCGAGTACCAGGTGCGGCCCTTCGAGGTCGTGCCGGGGCAGACCGAGGCGGTGGTCCGAGAGTCGATCGAGCTGCTCTACCAGGCGTTCCGCAACCGCCCGAAGCGCGGGCCGTGGGCCTCGGTGGCCTGGTTCCTCACCACCGGCTACTTCGCGAAGGCCATGCGCCGGATCCGCCGGAAGTTCGACGCCATCGAGGTGGACCGGCTGCGCGTGAAGCCGGTGGTGAAGATCACCGGCGAGTTCTACCTCCAGACCGTCGAGGGCGATCCCAACTACAACATCCACCGCTGGCTCGAGGCGGAGGGCGCCGAGGTCTACCCGGCCGGCATCACGGTGTGGATGGACTATCTGCTGCGCCTGGGGCTGCAGCGCTTCGAGGACTACTCGGGCATCGAGAAGGGCGCCCGCCTCAAGCTCGGGCTGGGCCGGACCGCGCAGGCGATCTACCGCCGCGTCGTGGCCCGCCTCCGCCGGGCGATGGGCGATCTCCCGCGTGACATCCCGCACCAGCTCGAGCTGCGGCGGCTGGCCGCGCCCTACTTCCACAGCCGCCTCGACGGCGGCGAGGGCGACATGCTGGTGGGCAAGGCGATCTGGGCGCATCAGAAGAAGAAGGCCCACATGATCTGCGAGCTGTCGCCCTACTCGTGCATGCCCAACACGATGTCGATCGGGGCGATGGCCGGCGTCATCGGCAAGTACCCGGACCTGCTGTACGCGCCGCTCGAGATCAAGGGCGACGCGGAGGTGCACGCGCTCTCGCGCTGCCAGATGATCCTGACCGAGGCCAAGAAGCGGGCCCAGCGCGAGTTCGACGAGGCGCTCGCCCGGAGCGGCATGACGATCGAGCAGGTACGCGCCTATCTCGACGCGCATCCGAAGATGAAGCGCGCGACGTATCGCGTGCCCCACATGGGCTGCGCCGGTCAGGCCGCCAACCTGGTGCTGCACGTGGCCCGGAAGGCGCGCTGATGAAGCTCGTCGGGATGGACGTGGGCTCCACGACGGTGAAAGCGGTGGTCGTGGATTGGCGAGCCGCAGCCGAAGGCGAGGCGAGCGGATCTGAAGGGAAGCCACGGTGGCAGGTCGTCTGGCAGGACTACCAGCGCCACAACACCCGCCAGGCCGAGAAGGTGCTCGAGTTCCTCGGGCGCATGGAGGAGGAGGCGCAGGTCGTGTCCGGCCGCGACCGCGTCTTCTTCACCGGCTCCGGGGCCGGCCTGCTGGGGCCGCTGGCCGGGGCCAAGATGATCCAGGAGGTGGTCGCGGTCGCGGCGTGCGTGGAGAAGCTCCACCCGGACGTGCGGTTCGTGTCGGAGATCGGTGGCGAGGACATGAAGACGATCTTCTTCACGCCCACCGGCACCGGCCGCTCCAAGCAGGTCTACATGCAGTCGGCGTGCAGCGGTGGCACCGGCACCTTCATCGAGAAGACCGCGCGGAAGCTGCAGGTGGCGACCGAGACCCTGGCCGGGCTGCCCTACGCGGGCATGAGCCTCCACAAGGTCAGCAGCAAGTGCGGCATCTTCGCCGAGACCGACGCCAACACCCTCGTGAAGACCGGGGTGCCGGTCGAGGAGATCATCGCGAGCCTCTTCGAGGCGGTCGTCTACCAGAACCTCGCCACGCTCACCAAGGGCAACACCCCGTCGCCCGAGGTGCTGCTGCTGGGCGGCCCGAACCTCTTCTTCCGCGGCCTGCAGGAGGCCTGGCGCCACCACCTCGGCAAGCTGTGGGAGCAGCGCAAGATCGCGCTACCGGACGGGCGCGACGCCGCCTCCTGCATCACGGTGCCCGCGGAGGCGCTCTACTACGCCTGCCTCGGTTGCGTGGAGATCGGCGCCGGGGAGCCGGAGGGCGTGGCGGTGTACGAGGGCCGCGACCGGCTGCGCTGGTGGGTGGAGGAGGGCCAGCAGGAGCAGAAGGCCAAGGCGGGCGGGCGGGCCCTCGTGGCCTGCGCCGGCGATCTCCAGTCGTTCGTGGCCGAGTACGACCTGAAGCGCTCCGCGGCCGCGCGCGTCGCCGCAGAAGTCGCGGGGCCGGTGCTGATCGGCTGCGACTTCGGCAGCACCACCGCCAAGGCGGTGGTGGTCTCCCCCGAGCGCGAGCTGCTCTTCACCTGCTACGCGCTGTCGAAGGGCAATCCCATCGAGGACGCGCAGTCGCTCTTTCGCCAGGTGCGGGAGGCGGGCTACACGAACGTGGGAGGGCTGGCCCTCACCGGCTACGGCAAGGATCTCCTGAAGGACGTGGTGGGGGCCGACGTGGCGGTGGTGGAGACGGTGGCCCACGCCACCGGCACGCTCCACTTCCATCCCGACGCCGACGTGATCTGCGACGTGGGCGGCACCGACGTCAAGATCATGATCCTGCGCCAGGGCACGGTGGCGGACTTCCGGCTCAACTCGCAGTGCTCTTCCGGCAACGGGGCGTTCCTCCAGGGAGTGGCCGAGCGCTACTCGATCCCGCTCGAGGCTTACGCCGACCGGGCCTTCGAGGCCAAGGCGATGCCCACGCTGGCGATGGGCTGCGGGGTGTTCCTCCAGTCCGACATCGTCAACCAGCAGCGCAAGGGGTGGGCCGCCGAGGAGATCATGGCCGCGCTCGCCGCGGTGCTGCCGGTGAACGTATGGATCTACGCCGGGCAGCTCCAGAATCTGCGAGCGGTCGGTCGCAAGTTCGTGCTCCAGGGCGGCACCCACCGCAACATGGCGGTGGTGAAGGCCCAGGTCGACTTCATCCGTGGCAAGGTGCCCGAGGCGGAGGTGGTGCTGCACCCGTACTCGGGCGAGGCCGGCGCCATCGGCGCCGCGCTCTGCGCGGCCGACTGGCGCGAGAGCGGGGATGGGCGCGCGAGCCGGTTCCGCGGCTTCGAGGCCATCGCGGCGCTGACCTACACCAGCACCACCGCGGCCGACACCGTCTGCAAGTGGTGCCCGATCAACTGCACGCGCACCTTCATCGACGTCCAGCTCCCCGGGGCCAAGGGCCGGCCGTGGAGCAAGCTGCCCCTGGCCGCGGGCTGGGAGCGGGTGATCAGCGGCAACTCCTGCCCGAAGGGGCTGGTCGAGGACGTCAACGAGCTGCGCGAGGTGAAGGCGAAGCTGGAGGAGACCAAGCGTGACTACCCTAACGTTGCCGAGATGGTTCGGAAGGACGCGTTCCGCCGCCCTCGCGTTGGATCCGAGGCCGTCACGGGCTGAGCTCCGGATCGGGATCCCCCGGGTCCTGAATCTCTGGTCCACCCACCAGTTCTGGGTGGGCTTCTTCACCGCGCTGGGGGTGGACCCCCGGCACCTGATCTTCTCCTCCGACACCTCCGAGGAGCAGGGGCGGCAGTACGGCAAGGGCCGCGGCACGGTCGACTGCTGCTACCCGGTGAAGTGCATCGCCGGACACTACGGCGAGCTGATCTTCGGCCAGCGCGAGAAGCTCGACGTCCTCTTCTCGCCGATGATCTACAACCTCCCGTCGTTCCTCTCCGGCCACGTGGCGCGCACGCTCGCCTGCCCGCGGGTGATGGCCGCGCCGGAGAACATCAAGGCCGGCTTCATGAAGGAGCGCGACGTGTTCGCCGAGCAGGGCATCCGCTACGCGGCCCCGTTCGTCTCGCTGGACGAGCCCCGACTCGTCCCCAAGCAGCTCTGGGAGGGGCTCCGGGACGTGATTCCCGGGCTCACCGCCGAGGAGACCGGGCGGGCCGCGGAGGCTGGCTTCCGCGCCCTCGACGACTTCAATACCCGCCTGCGCCGCAAGGGGCGCGAGGTGCTCGAGTGGTGCGCGCGCGAGAACCGGGCGTGCCTCATGGTCCTGGCGCGGCCGTATCACATGGATCCGGGGATCGGCCATGAGATCGAGGTGGATCTCCAGGCCTACGGGTACCCGGTGCTCTGGGCCCAGTACTTCCCGATCGACACCGATCTCATGGACTGGGCGTTCGGGGAAGACATCCGGGCCGGCCACATCCGATCAGCCTTCGATATTCGAGATGTCTGGCCGTCCTCTTACAGCAGCAACACCAACGAGATCCTGTGGGGGGCCAAGGCGGCCGCGCGCATGCCGTGGGTGGCCTGCGTGGTGCGGCTGGCCAGCTACGAGTGCGGCATGGACCAGCCGACCTACACCCCGGTGCAGCAGATCGTGGAGCGCTCCGGGACCCTGTTCTTCTCCTTCCAGGATCTGGACTCGACGAAGCCGGCCGGCTCGGTGAAGATCCGGGTCGAGACCATCACCCATTACCTCGAGCGCTACGCGGGCGGCATCATCGAGAAGAAGAAGGCCGCGATGGGGCCGGGATGCCCGCTCCTGCCCGCGGCGGCGGCGGCCCCGACCGCCTGACCGAGGCGCCTCCCGCCGCGGCCGGGGGTTCTTTGACAGGGGCCCGCCCCCCCGCCTACACTCGCCAGGGTGACGCCGGGGATCCCTCGCCAGCGCCTCCCCATGCTCGGTAGCCCCCGCCGGGGCTCGTGATGCGACGCCGCCGTCTCTTCTGGAAGTACACCACCTTCTTCGTCCTGCTCGTGACCGCCGAGCTGCTCGCGAGCGGCATCACCGAGCTCTACTTCTCGTACCAGGAGAACCAGGCCGCGCTGGTGACCCTGCAGCGCGAGAAGGCCCTGGCCGCCGCCTCCCAGATCGAGAACTTCATCAAGGAGATCGAGCGGCAGATGGGCTGGGTCACCCAGCCCCAGCGCACGCCCGGCGGGACGACGCTCGAGCAGCGGCGCTTCGACTTCTTCCGCCTCCAGCGCCAGGTGCCGGCCATCACCGAGGTCAGCTACATCGACGCGGCGGGCCGGGAGCAGCTCCGCGTCTCCCGCCTGGCCATGGACGCGATCGGCAGCCAGGCCGACCTCTCGGCCGATCCCCGGTTCGTCGAGGCCAAGGCCCGGCGGGTCTACCGGGGGCCGGTGTACTTCCGGAAAGAGTCCGAGCCCTACATGGTCATCGCGATCGCGGAGGGCGGCCAGGCCGGGGGGGTCACCGCGGCCGAGGTGAACCTCAAGTTCATCTGGGACGTCGTCTCTCAGATCAAGATCGGCAAGGCGGGCCAGGCCTTCGTGGTGGACGGCCAGGGGGCGCTCATCGCCCATCCCGACATCAGCCTGGTGCTCCAGAAGACGGACCTCACGCGGCTCGAGCAGGTGAAGCGCGCGCTGGCCGGGGGCCCCCAGCCCGGCGAGCCGGCCCAGGAAGGCACCATCGCCCGGAACCTGCGCAACCAGCAGGTGCTGACCGCGCACACCACGATCCCCTCGCTCGGCTGGACGGTGTTCGTGGAGCAGCCGCTCGAGGAGGCCTTCGAGCCGCTCCGCGCCTCGGTGAAGCGGACGGTGCTGCTCCTGTTCCTGGGCATCTTGCTCTCGGTGGGGGCGAGCCTCATGCTGGCCCGCACCCTCGCGCGGCCGATCCGGGCGCTGCAGGCCGGCGCGGTGCGCATCGGGGAGGGCAACCTCACCGACCGCATCGAGGTGAAGACCGGGGACGAGCTGGAGGTCCTGGCCGACCAGTTCAACCGGATGGCGGTGCAGCTGCAGGAGTCGTACGCGGGCCTCGAGCGCAAGGTCGACGCGCGCACCCGGGAGCTGCAGGAGGCCCTCGAGCAGCAGACCGCGACCGCGGAGATCCTGGGGGTCATCAGCGCCTCGCCGACCGACGCCCAGCCGGTCATGGACGCGGTGGCCCAGAGCGCGGCGCGGCTCTGCGACGCGGTCGACGCGCGGATCTCCCGGATCGACGGCGACGTCCTCCGGAGCGTGGCGATCCACGGCTCCATGCCACAATTCTCCGTGACGCCGATCGTCCCGGGCTTCGTCAGCGCTCGGGCCGTGATCGACCGGAGAACGGTTCACATCCACGACCTGGCCGCGGAGCCGGCCCACGAGTTCACGGACGGCCGGGCGCGACAGCAGGCCACCGGGACCCGGACGGTCCTGGCCACCCCGCTGCTCCGGGAAGGTGTGCCGATCGGGGTGATCCTCATCCGCCGGCTCGAGGTGCGGCCGTTCTCGGAGAAGCAGATCAAGCTCCTCGAGACCTTCGCGGACCAGGCGGTGATCGCGATCGAAAACGTGCGCCTGTTCCAGGAGCTGCAGGCGCGCACCCAGGATCTGTCGCAGTCGCTGGAGGAGACGGGGGCGCTCAGCGAGGTCATCCGGGCGGTGAGCTCCTCGCTCGACCTCCGCGAGGTGCTCGATACGGTGGCGCGCCGGGCCATCGCGCTCTCCGGAGCGGACGGCTGCGGGATCTTCGAGCTGCGCCCCGGTCGGCAGGCCTTCGACGTGGTGGTGAGCCAGGGGCTCTCGTCCGAGTTCGTCGACGCGGTGCTCGCGATGTCGGTCGGGGTCGACCAGGGGACGATCAGCCAGGCGACCGAGAGCGGCGAGCCGGTCCAGATCCCCGACGTGGAGGAGGCCCACGACTATCCCTTCCGGGCCCTCTTCCTCCGGGAAGGGCTGCGGTCGGTGCTGACCGTGCCCATGGGCGGGGGCGACGACGTGGCACGCGGCATCGTGGTGGTCCGGCGCAACCCCGGCGAGTTCGGCGAGCGCATCGTGAGCCTCATGATGGCGCTCGCCAACCAGTCGAAGGTGGCCATCGCCAACGCGAACCTGTTCCGGGAGATCGAGGAGAAGGGCCGGCTCCTCGAGGTGGCGAACCAGCACAAGTCGGAGTTCCTCGCCAACATGTCCCACGAGCTCCGCACCCCGCTCAACGCCATCATCGGGTTCTCGGAGGTGCTGCTCCAGCGCATGTTCGGCGAGCTCAACTCGAAGCAGGACGAGTACCTTCAGGACGTCCTCTCGTCCGGCCGACACCTGCTCTCCCTCATCAACGACATCCTCGACCTCTCCAAGGTGGAGGCGGGGCGGATGGAGCTCGAGCTGGCCCGCTTCGACCTGCCCCAGGCGATGCAGGACACGCTGGTGCTGGTGCGCGAGCGCGCCGCGCGGCACGGCATCGACCTGCACCTCGAGGTGGACGGCGGGGTGGGGGAGATCGTCGCCGACGAGCGCAAGATCAAGCAGGTGATGCTGAACCTCCTGTCCAACGCGGTGAAGTTCACTTCCGAGGGCGGCCGGGTGGACGTGCGGACGGTGCCGACCGACGGGGGCGTCGAGATCTCGGTGGCCGACACCGGCATCGGGATCGCGCCCGAGAACCAGGAGCTGATCTTCGAGGAGTTCCGCCAGGTGGGCGGCGACTACGCGCACAAGCGCGAGGGCACCGGGCTCGGCCTGACCCTCGCCCGTCGATTCGTGGAGCTGCACGGCGGCCGGATCTGGGTCAAGAGCCAGCCCGGCCAGGGCTCCACGTTCACCTTCTCGATACCGGAGCGACCATGGCCGGCGAGCTGATCCTGATCGTCGAGGACAACGAGAAGAACCGTAAGCTGGAGCGGGACATCCTCCAGTTCCACGGCTACCGCACCGCGGAGGCCGACAACGCGGAGGACGGGATCCGGCTCGCCCAGGAGAGCCCACCGGCCCTGATCCTCATGGATATCCAGCTGCCGCGGATGAACGGGATCGAGGCGCTCCAGGTGCTGCGTGGCGACGACCGCACCCGCGCGGTGCCGGTGATCGCGGTCACCGCCTCCGCGATGAGCCAGGACCGCCAGAAAATCATGGCCGCCGGCTTCGACGGCTACCAGGCCAAGCCGATCGACGTCACCGGCTTCGTGACCGCGGTGCGGCAGATGATCGACCGGCCCGCGAAGGGGGGCGCGCGGTGAGCGGCCCGGCCCGGATCCTGGTGGTCGACGACACCCCGATGAACGTCAAGCTGCTCGAAGGGGTGCTGAGCGGCCACGGCTACGTGGTCATCACCGCGCCGTCGGGGCCGGTGGCGCTCGATCGGGTGCGGGAGGACCGGCCGGACCTGGTGCTGCTCGACGTGGTGATGCCGGAGATGAGCGGCTACGAGGTCTGCCGGCGGCTGCGCGCCGACGAGGCGACCCGGCTCCTGCCCATCGTCATGGTGACCGCGCTCGATCCCGGCACCGAGCGGGTGAAGGGCATCGAGGTCGGCGCGGACGACTTCCTGACCAAGCCGATCAACCAGCCCGAGCTGCTGGCCCGCGTGCGGTCGCTCCTCCGGAT
>Ga0326730_1000345_pt1 | contig 12911 bp, 10 predicted proteins | sample MHFSIPfraction_3_FD_207740 | JGI IMG/M metagenome (GOLD analysis project Ga0326730, IMG submission 207740) | Lab enriched peat soil microbial communities from Michigan Hollow, Ithaca, NY, United States - MHF7AN SIP fraction | ecosystem: Environmental > Terrestrial > Soil > Wetlands > Peat...
TGCCATAGGATGCGATTACGGCAATTACCGTCTCGAAGCCGAGGCTGGATACCAGCACAACGATTTCAAAAACAGTGGCGCTATCAAGGTGTTGTCATTGCTGGGCAACGGATACTACAGTGTCGATGCCGGCGGCGTCAAGCCTTACATTACTGCCGGAGTGGGGTTGGCTGACGTGCGCCTGAGAGATATCAGGCTGGGAACCCCGTTCAGATACAGCGATAGCGAGGCTACGTTTGCCTACCAGATCGGTGCTGGTGTGGAAATTCCAATCGCCAGGCAGGTAATGCTCGATGCCCGTTACCGCTATTTTGGCACAACAGAATTTACAACCGGCATAACTGGAAACGAGAGTATCGACAGCAACAGCGTGCTTGTGGGACTCAGGATGAACTTCTGATTGAACGATAAACGACAAAAAAAAGGGAGACCTGTGTCTCCCTTTTTTTGTTCTTCCCTGAATTCAATCGGCGTTTCCGCCCCGCTCCTTTATACGGGAAAGTTCGTCCCTGATCCTTGCAGCCTCCTCGTAATCCTCCCGATTGATTGCATCTTCGAGCTTCCTGTTCAGCTCCTCAGCGAGCGATTCCTCACTGACCGCCTCGGGTTCAGGCTTATCGACAATCTCCTCTGGAGGAAGAACCGGTTCCTCCTCTTCCTTCTGCTGCTCTTCGACTATTCCCGCTTCATTCATGATCTCTTCAGAGACGAAAATAGGCGCATTGAACCTCACCGCGATCGCTATTGCATCGCTCGGCCGGGCATCGATCTCATGCACGACGCCACCCATTTCACAGATAACCTTGGCATAAAAGGTCTCATTGTGCAGCTCGTCGATAAACACTTCGTTAACCTGGAGACTGAACGCATCTGCGATATGTTTGAACAGATCGTGAGTGAACGGACGCGGCGGCTTGATGTTCTCAAGTTTGAGGGCTATGGCCTGGGCTTCAAATCCGCCGATGATAATCGGCAGTTTGCGCTTGCCTTCGACCTCATAAAGAATGAGCGCATATGCGCCGTTGGTATGTGGGCTTGTAGAAAGTCCGAGGATATCTACCTGAAGTTTATCCATGGTTCGGCAACATTTGTCGTTTCAGCGAGGGTCGTAATCGCCTCGTGACTATTAACAGTAAAGTACCTTTAAACATTTCTTCTTCAAAAAAGAGACCAAAATTCTCGCCGGTCGCCATCGTTTTTCCTGACAGAACAGCGTTTGGCAGGGGCAACAAAAAAGCCGCGTGCTGCGGCTGTTTTGTATCGTCGATGTGCCCGAGAGGAGATTCGAACTCCTACACCTTTCGGCGCTACCCCCTCAAGATAGTGTGTCTACCAATTTCACCACTCGGGCATCGTCTCTATAAATTCAGGAAGCTTTTACGCTTTCCGGTGAGAATAGAAGGACTCGAACCTTCGACCCTCTGCTTAAAAGGCAGATGCTCTAACCAACTGAGCTATATTCTCATCCCAGCTTCAGCCGTCTAAAGGGCCTACTTGTTCTGGTACCTCAAACGCTTCTTGTGCCTGTTTTTACGGCGCATCTTCTTGCGTTTGTGTACGGCCATTTTATGGCGTTTTCTTTTTTTTCCGCAGGGCATGAATTTAAGATCTTTCCTCTGTTTTTAAAGGCAAATAATATAGAGACTTTGAACCACAGTACCAACTAAAAAAAGCATCGGAGCCATTTTTTCTTCTTTCTCCCATGTTCGAATATACAACGCCATCGTTATTAATCGTAACGATTTGAGTGCAATTCTGAACAACAGTCTTTCGAGCACCGATCAGAGACGCCATCAGAACGCGCAGCAGGCTGATAACGGCGTCAGGCGTTCATGTACTTGAAGAACTCCCTGTTGTCCTTGGTCTCGACGATCTTCTCGCGCATGAACTCCATGCATTCGATCGGGTTCTTGTCGCCAAGGTACTTCCTGAGCAGCCAGGTCCTCGAAAGCTCTTCCTGTGTAAACAACAGCTCTTCCTTACGGGTTCCGGAACGGAGAATATCGATTGAAGGAAAGATGCGGCGTTCGGACAGGCGTCTGTCGAGCGCAAGCTCCATGTTGCCGGTTCCTTTGAACTCCTCGAAAATGACATCGTCCATTCTTGAGCCCGTATCGACAAGCGCTGTAGCAATAATGGTAAGGCTGCCTCCCTCTTCGATGTTCCTCGCCGCACCGAAGAAACGCTTTGGCTTGGTCAGTGCATTGGCATCTATACCACCCGACAGGATCTTGCCTGAATGGGGAATGATGGTATTGTGAGCACGGGCAAGGCGGGTTATGGAGTCGAGCAGGATCACCACGTCGTATCCTACCTCTACCATCCTCTTGGCCTTTTCGAGCACCATATCGGCGACCTGCACATGCCTCTCGGGATCCTCGTCGAAGGTCGAACTGACCACTTCTGCCGGAACGGTGCGCGCCATATCGGTCACCTCCTCAGGACGCTCGTCGATCAGGAGCACGATCAGATAAATCTCGGGATGGTTCTTGATTATGGCGTTGGCGATCATCTGCAAAAGAATGGTCTTACCGGTTTTCGGCTGGGCGACGATAAGGCCTCGCTGCCCTTTACCGATCGGCGTGAAAATATCCATGATCCGCCCTGAATACTCGTTCTGACGAGTCTCCAGCTTCAGTTTTTCATGGGGAAACAGCGGCGTGAGGTTCTCGAAAAACGGACGCTCGCGGGTAACCTCAGGATCCTTGTTGTTGATCGTGTTGATCTTCAGAAGCGCAAAAAAGCGCTCTCCCTCCTTGGGTGCCCTGACCTGGCCGGACACGGTGTCGCCGGTCCGCATGTTGAACCGCTTGATCTGTGAAGGGGAAACGTAGATATCGTCCGGGGAGGAGAGGTAATTGTAGTTCGATGACCGTAGAAAACCGTAGCCCTCAGGAATGACCTGCAGAACACCGGTATTGACCATCACCTGCCCGCTCTCGGGATCCGTGTTCTTGAGTGACTGGGCCTCGATGATCTTGTAGATCAGCTCCTCCTTGCGAAAACCGGCAGTCATCACGCCGAGTTCCTTGGCTATGGCATTCAGTTCATGAACCTTTTTCTTCTGGAGCACATTGATGTCCAGACCTTTGTCTGGAGCTTTTGATACCGAATTGTTCGACATTGTGGGTTGTTCAACGCTTAGTGGTTAAATATGCAGCAAAAGAACTGCCTCATGCGTGGTCGCTGTGGGGTAGAAATCAAAGCTTTATTGACAGATCGCAGGGAATGATGCATGACACCTGCAATACTTTTGAGATAGACATGAAAGCCAGAAAAGAAGCTGTATGAGGAAGATGGTCTGTAATGACACCGGTATAATCAGGAGGGCTTTAATTGACCGGACCCGGTCCCGAATAACTGGAGGATTTCAGAAGTGTTTTAAAAATATAAAATTTTTCACAAAAAAGCACGGATCATCTATTTCCGGCATCATCAGCCCGACAGCGGAAGCGCTCCATTGCGGCAACTTCCCCGGCAAGAAAGAATGAACCGGTCACAAGAATCAAATCTTCAGGAGAGGCCAGCGAAAAAAGAAGCTCCAGTCCTTCGGCAGCAGAATGGCGTGCATGAACTTCACGGAATCCGGCCGCGGTGCACAATGCTGCAAGAGCTCCGGAAGGAAGGCTTCGCTCCGACGGCAGATCGACGGCAACGACCACATCGGCCATGCGCTCGAGGGGACGGATGATACCCGCAGCATCCTTGTCGGCTGCAATGCCTACCAGAACGAGAACCGAACGGAAAGAGTTCCTCATCTCATCCAGGGCCTGAACGGTCTTTTCCATGCCGTCAGGGTTGTGGGAGACATCGAGCATCACCAGTGGCCGTTCCGAAAGACGTTCGAGCCTTGCCCGGTAACCGACCGATGCCAAACGCGACAGCCCCGTCTCGATATCCTGCCAGACTATGCCTGCCGACAGGGAGGCCAGGACGGCAAGAGTCACATTGGCTGCATGGAAAGAGCCGGTCAACGGCACACTGAAGCGATGAGGCTCACCGCCCGAAGGGCTTACCTCAAGCTCGAGCAGTCCCGGCCGGGCATCGAATACCGTAAAGGAAGCATCCAGACCCGCATGGTGCAGTTCGGCGCCGCACTGTTCAGCCGACTTTCGTATTTCGTCGAGCGCATCCCCTTCCGGGACGGCGGTATAAACCCGTGAACCAGGCTTGATGATGGCCGCCTTTTCACCTGCGATCTGACGCAGGCTCTCACCGAGCCATGCCGTATGGTCAATTCCTATGCTTGGAATGATGACGATATCGGCCCGGACGGTGTTGGTCGCGTCGAGTCGCCCGCCCATGCCGGTTTCGATCACTGCGGCATCGACACCCTCCTCGGCAAAGAATGCAAAGGCCATGGCCGTCGTCACCTCGAAAAATGTCGCACCATGCTCGATGATGGCCGGCTTCAGCCGGGTACAGTATTCGGCGACCTTCTCCCTGGAGATCTGCTGCCCGTCGATACGAATCCGTTCGGTGAAATCGATGAGGTGCGGAGAGGTAAACAGTCCCGTTTTTCGACCGGACGCCTGGAATATGGAGGCCATGCACGAAGCGACGGTGCCTTTGCCGTTGGTCCCTGCGATGTGCACGATCGTGCCGAGCCGCTGTTCCGGATGGCCGAGCGCATCGAGCAGCGCATTGATACGGTCAAGGCCTGGTTTGATACCGAACCGGTGAAGGGGAAAAAGAAAATCGATGGCTTCCTGGTACTCCACGCTCACCTCAAGTGTTATTGCGAATAGCGCCAAGCGAGGACTTGACCAGCTCCTCGACCGAGAGGCCCGGCGATGCCGCGAGTATCCCGGATACAGACTTCTGGGCAACGGCCTTTGGAAAACCGAGGGTTATGAGCGCTGCCACGGCATCTTCGGTCAACTGGGAGGAAAGACCGTCGCCTCCACTACTGCCTGATGCTGAAGGCTGAATTTTCAGAATCTTGTCCCTGAGCTCCAGAATGATGCGGGCGGCGGTCTTCTTCCCCACTCCGCTGATACCGTAAAGGGTCTCGGGGCGGTTCGAAACGATCGCCTCCTGGATCTCGTATACCCTCAGGCCCGAGAGCACGGCTAAAGCGAGCTTCGGCCCGACGCCGCTGATGGAAAGCAGCAGCCTGAAAAGCTGAAGCTCCTCTTCATCGAGAAACCCGAACAGCTGATGGGCGTCTTCACGAACATGATAATGGGTAAACAGTAAGACCTGGTCGCCAGATGGGGGCAGCCTGCGGCTTGTCCCTGAAGAGATGTGTAGCCGGTAACCGATTCCGGAAACTTCGACAACCGCTTCCTCCTGGGAGGCCGTTATCAATTCACCTCTTATAAATGCAAACATGACGGATTGGATGGACTACACCCGGACTCGGAACTCGAGCCTGTAAAGGCATGAGCTTCGAGTCCGGGTATACTGAAAAGAAGAATCGCTAGCCGGCAGATGCCGGAAACCCCCTGAAGGATCAGGCGGTCTGCGAGTAATTGTTCAGGATCCTGGTCAGCTGGGCTTTCTTGCGCGATGCCTTGTTGGCATGGATGTAGTTCTTCACGCCGAGCCTGTCCAGTTTCTGTACTGCCGAACGGTATGCAGCCTCGACTTCACTTTTCTGGGCATTTGCTTCGATCAGCTTGTTCATGTTCTTCAAAAGACCCTTGAGCTCTTTTTTCCTGGCCCGGTTTCTTTCGTTCCTGCGCGATGCCTGTCTGAGTCTTTTTTCGGCTGATTTGTGTAAAGGCATATACTTGTGCTGTTAGTGTCTTGCAAAGTCTGGTAAATCTTGTGCGATTTCCGCAACAAAAGGCATGTAATATACAAGAAAGCAACAAAAAGAAAAAAAGCATCGGAACAATTATTCGCATTTTGTGATTCGGGAGGCCATTCGGATTTGCGCTCAGGCTTCGAGGGTTTTTAATTATATTCCCGCATCGCAGGGTTCCCCTGTCAATCACCAAGAAAACCATCGCCATTATGAGCTTGATGATCAGCGTCTCCGGCATACGCGGCGTCGTCGGCAAAAGCCTGACCCCGGAAAACCTCACTGCATTCACCATGGCATTCGCCGCATGGACAACACGGCGGAAACGCGAACGCAGCGGCAACTCTTCAGAAAAGCCGAAAATCGTTATCGGCAGGGACACCCGGCCCACAGGCAGGATGATCACCGAGCTGGTCGCCAGCACGCTGGCCCTCTGCGGATGCGATGTGGTGGATCTGGGCATGACGACCACGCCGACCGTCGAAATTGCAACTGCAGGTGAACAGGCCGACGGAGGCCTGATCGTCACGGCATCCCATAACCCTGTCCAGTGGAACGCATTGAAAATGCTCAACGAAAACGGGGAGTTCCTTACCGCACCCGACGTCGAGCTGCTGCTCGAAATCGCCCGGGACAGGGCGTTCCAGCCTGCCGGATGGGAGACTGTCGGTTCAGTCATTGGAGACAATTCCTGGGACACCGTCCACATCGACAGAATCCTGAATCTGCCCTGCATCGACAAATCGCTCATATCGGGCATGAACTTCAGGGTGCTCATCGACGCCGTCGAAGGTGCCGGTTCGTTCATCGTACCGGAGCTGTGCAAACAACTCGGAGTCCGGGATATCAAAACGCTCGCCTGCCAGGGTACAGGAATCTTTCCGCGCAACCCTGAGCCGATCGAAGAGAATCTCGGCGAAACCATGCGGATCCTCCGTAACGAAAGCTGCGATTTCGGAATCATCGTCGATCCGGACGTAGACCGACTGGCCCTCGTATGCGAAGACGGAACCCTGTTCGGCGAGGAGTACACGCTCGTCGCCTGTGCCGACTTCTACCTTAACCACAGGAAAGGCCCGGTCGTCAACAACCTGTCGAGCAGCCGCGCCCTTCGGGACATCGCCGCCCGCCATGAAGTCGAATGCTTCAGCGCGAAAGTAGGCGAAGCCAATGTGGTCGAAGTCATGAAAAGCTGTGGTGCTACGATCGGCGGAGAGGGCAACGGCGGCGTCATCCTGCCCGAACTGCACTACGGTCGCGACGCACTGGTCGGCATCGCCCTGTTCATTCAGGCCTTCGCCGAATGGAAAACCGCCACGGGCGGCACGCTGTCCGGCTTCAGGCGCACCTTCCCCGACTATTTCATGTCGAAGCAGAAGGTAGTGCTGGAAGAGATGTCCAAAGAGGTCATCGACGCGATTTTCGATATCGTGGCGACAAACCATCCGGATGCGGAGCAGAGCAGGCTCGACGGACTGAAGCTCGATTTTCCGTCCGGCTGGGTGCACCTTCGCCCGTCGAACACCGAACCGATCATCCGCATCTATGCCGAAGCCGGTTCAAAGGATGAGGCCGACTCCCTTGCCGACACTTTCATCGCCGAAATCAGGAGCGCATCAACAGGCAGGCCTACGACATGAGCGCAACCGCCAAACCGGCATCGGGATTCCGCACACAGCAGGACGAAACGCTCGGCGGCCGAAAGAAAGGGTCAGTCGACCTCTATATCGTCAAGAGGCTGCTTGCGTACATCACACCGTTCAAAGGGCTGATCACCGGCGCAATCCTCCTGACCGCCGGCGGCGCTATCCTGACCCCCCTCAGGCCCTGGCTGACCAAGGTGGCGATCGACGACTACATCGTCCATGGGGACCACAAAGGGCTGGCAATCATCAGCCTTGCCATGCTCGTGCTCATCGTTCTCGACGGGTTCAAGCAGTACGCGGCCACATGGCTCACCATGCTTATCGGGCAGAAAGCCGTGTACAATCTCCGCATGGACATTTTCAGGCACCTGCAGCGCCTGCCGATCCGTTATTTCGACCGCAATCCCGTCGGCAGGATCATCACCAGGACGACCAACGACGTAGAGGCGCTCGACGAGATGCTCTCCAGCGGACTGATCACGATCGTCGGCGACATCCTCCAGCTCGTGTTCATCGTCGTCATGATGTTCTGGAGCGACTGGCGTCTGACGCTCGTGGTGCTGAGCATCCTGCCGTTCATGATCTACGCGACCATAGCGTTCAAGAACCGTGTGCGCCAGGCGTTCCTCGACGTGAGAACGCATCTGGCCAGGCTCAACTCGTTTTTCCAGGAGCACATAACCGGCATGAAGATCGTCCAGCTCTTCGCCAGGGAGGAGGCGGAATTCATAAAACATTCGGAGATCAATGCCGATCACCGGGATGCCAACATCCGGACAGTATTCTACTTTTCCATCTACTATCCGCTCATCGAGTTCCTGAGTTCGGCGGCTGCAGGGCTGGTGATCTGGTTCAGCGCAAGCAGGATCATGAATACCGATCTCTCGGTCGGCGTGGTCGTCTCGTTCGTACAGTACATCTGGCTCTTTTTCCGGCCGCTTCAACACCTGTCGGACCGGTTCAACATCATGCAGACCGCCGTGACGAGTTCGGACCGTATTTTCCGGCTGCTCGAGGAGCCGGTGGATCCCGAACCCGTCGACGACACCGTCAGGATATCGTCGTTCAGCGACCGCATCGTCTTCGATAACGTATGGTTCGCCTACGACAACGAGAACTGGGTGCTCCGCGACATATCCCTGGAAATCAGGGCCGGCGAGACCGTAGCCATCGTCGGTGCCACGGGCAGCGGAAAAACGACGCTCATCAACATCCTCTCCAGATTCTACCCATACGGAAAAGGATCTGTGACGATCGACGGGATCGAAATCAAGGAGATCCCCGGCAGGGAACTGCGCAATCTTGTGGGAGTGGTCATGCAGGATGTGGTGCTTTTTGCGGGCTCCATCCGCGAAAACCTCTGCTTCGGCGACCCATCGATCCCCGAAGAGACGGTCATAGCGGCTGCCCGCACCGTAGGGGCAGACCGGTTCATCCAAAAACTGCCCGGAGGATACGACTACAAAATTCGCGAAAACGGTTCAGGGCTGTCAGCCGGACAGAAGCAGCTCATCGCCTTCGTCAGGGCGCTTCTGTACAATCCGGACATTCTCGTTCTCGACGAAGCCACCAGCTCGGTCGATACGGAAACCGAATCGCTGATCGAGGAGGCTACAGACAAGCTCATGAAGCACCGGACATCCGTCATCATCGCCCACCGACTTTCGACCATCCAGCACGCCGACAGGATCATCGTCCTGCACAAAGGCACCATCAGGGAGACCGGTACACACCAGGAGCTGCTCGCCCGAAGGGGACTCTACTACAAGCTTTACCTGCTGCAGCACCCCGAACGCTCGATACAGGCGCTGGCGAACCCCCTGCCGGACGGACTCTGATATCCCACATTCCAGTTGCCCCGAACTTCAGCCTCCCATATTCAGGATGACTTCAGTCATCCTGAATGTAAACGGTTGCAACCCCGGGGAGACTGAAGAGGGTGATAATCCGGATTTCCGACTCACCGACCTGTCCCGACTCGTGGATAGGGATGGTGGGATTTGCCGAATAGCAGCACGGCTACAAGTTACTGTCCCTCAAGACCTTTACCGGCTCGAGCCTTGCGGCCCGGGCGGAGGGAAGTGCCGCCGCAATCGTGCTGATGGCTACTGTTACGGCGGTGACCAGAAAGAAGTACCAGGGGTTCCATGACATGCTCAATCCAGTTTTGGTCAATGGGCCCTGGGAACTCTCGGTGGGCAGATTGGCAAGGATGTTGATGGCTCCGACGGACAGCAGACAACCGAAAAGCGCCCCTCCGAGGCCGACCAGGAAACCTTCGAAAATGAACAGCCCCACCATCTGGCCTGAAGAAAAGCCGAACGATTTCATGATGGCGATGTCGCGGCTTTTCTCGAAAACGGTGGTCACAAGGATGTTGGCTACGCCGAACCCCGAAACCACGCCAACGAAAGCGACCAGCGAAATCACGATGTAGCCGATCCTTGCAAAAAGCATCAGCACGCTCGCGTTCTCTTCCTGCCAGGTATTGCATTTGTATCCGGTCATGCGCGTCAGGTCCCTTGCAAGCTGTGCGCCATTGACAGGGTCGCTGATTTTAAGGGATATACCTGTGACCTTGTTGGCAGGAAAGCCCTCTATGATCTGGCCGAGCTTGAGCGAGCCGAGAATACAGTTGTCGGCAGCATTGACCCCTGTGAAAAAAATACCTGTAACCTTGCACTGCCGGCTTTTGCCGTCGGGGGAGATAATGGTGATCTGGTCATTGAGCCTGACATCGAGGTCCTTGGCAACTGAGCGCCCGACGAGCAAGGCCTCCGGGCTTTTCCTGAACTGGATGAGGTCTCCTGAAGTCAGGCTCCTGCCAATCTGGCTGATCTGATCCTCCCTGTCGATGATCACACCCTTGAGCAGCACCGGCTGGTTGCGATTCCCTTTGACGGCCATTACCTGCGACTCGACGAACGGTGATGCCGCAAGCACCTTGCTGGAAAAGGCCGGGGATGCCAGGATTTCCAGGACTCTCCCGTAGTTGCGAACCTCATCCCTTTCGTCCCTGCCGATATGGTCTTCGACAAAAGCGATCCTCGACGCAGGGCCGCCGGAGAACAGATCGGTCGGTATCGGATCGGTTTTTTCCCCCTTGATGTTGATATGGGGAGCTGCATTGATGATGGTTTCAGTAAACGAATCGAGAAGCCCCCTGGTCAGCGAGATGGTTGTAATGAGCACCATCGAGCTGACGGCTACGGCGGCCATCGTCGTAAGCGTCTGGCGTTTGCGCCCGAGAATGTGCCGGATGGCGATATCGAACAGTGTTCTGAACATTCCGGAGGAGTCGGGCTAGCCTGAAAAAAGTTATGGTATATTTTCTGTAAGTTATACTTTTAAGGGCACCTCTGAAAATCGTCCCGAGTTACGATCGTATCACTTGACAGCATATGCCTCAGAAAAGCGCTACCATAACTGCCGAACGGAAACACAGCCACGTCGATATCTGCCTGCACCGTGAAGTCTGTTTCGACGGTCAGGATACCGGCTTTGCATCTTGGAAGTTCGAGCATAACGCAGCGCCGGAGATCGACGCCGCGGAGATCGACCTGACTACCGAATTCCTCGGCCGCAGGATCGGCCTGCCGCTCATGGTCTCGTCGATGACCGGAGGCTATGGAGAAGCACTCTCCCTGAACCGAACCCTGGCCGAGGCAGCTGAACGGTACCGCATCCCGCTCGGCGTCGGCAGCATGAGGCAGGCCCTCGAAGGTTCGTCACACAGGGAAAGCTTTGCCATCGTCCGTAAATCGGCGCCATCGATACCGGTCTACGCCAACATCGGGGCTCCCGAAGTCGCCGCAGGCCTGAGCAGGGCACAGCTCGCTTCGATGCTCGACCTTATCGGAGCCGACGCGCTGATCGTGCACCTCAATCCTGCACAGGAGCTGTTCCAGCCGGAGGGAAGTACAGCTTTCAGAGGCTTCCTCGACAAGCTTCACGACATCAGCTCGACCATCTCCGTCCCGGTCATCGCCAAAGAGGTCGGCTGCGGCATATCGGCTACGGTCGCCCGAAAACTGGCCGATGCCGGCGTCAAGGCTGTCGATGTCGCCGGCGCGGGCGGAATCAGCTGGCAGAAGGTCGAAGAGTGCCGCTATATCGAACGGTTCGGCCATGAGGACCGGTTCAGCCCAACGGCCCTCGATGAACTGCTGAACTGGGGAATCCCCACTTCAGATTGCCTGACAGGCATCGCAGCGTTAAAAAAACAGCACCCCGGTTACGAGCCGCTCGGCGTCATCTCCTCCGGCGGGATCCGCAACGGCATCGATATCGCAAAATCAATCGCCCTCGGCGCGGACATTGCCGCTTCCGCACAGCATCTGCTCAAAGCTCTTCATGCAGGAACGCTCGACCGCATCATCGAGACCTGGACGAACGACCTGAAGGCCGTGATGTTCCTGACCGGATCGGCCACCATAAAACAGCTGAAAAAAGCTTCAATCCACAAACAACCTTGAGCACCGGCGTCATGACTTTACAGATAACCCAGGAACAGGTCGAATCCAGGTACCATCAATACCACGCGAGAATCAACGAAGCTCTCGCCGGATGTTTTCAGAAAGAGAGCCCAGCCACACTCTACGGTCCGGCACGATACATCCTCGAAGGAAAAGGAAAAAGGATCCGTCCGTTCCTGACGCTCCTGGCTGCTGAATCTGTCTGCGGCTCTGCCGATGACGCCCTCGGCGTCGCACTCGGCGTCGAGGTGCTGCACAATTTCACCCTGATGCACGACGACATCATGGACCAGGCAGACCTCCGGCACGGACGCCCTACCGTCCACAAGCAGTGGGACGTCAACGCCGCCATCCTGTCGGGAGACATGATGATCGCATACGCTTATGAACTGGCGCTGAAAGCTCTCTCCGCACGCCATGCAGAGGTCATCCATATCTTCAACGACGCCAACATCACCATCTGTGAAGGTCAGGCCCTCGACATGGAGCTCGAACTGCGCAAGGATGTCTCCATCGCCGACTACCTCGACATGATCTCAAAAAAGACGGGACGCCTCATCTCGGCGGCACTTGAAGCCGGCGGTGTAGCCGGCAACGGAACCCCCGAACAGGTAGCGGCCCTGGTCACCTTCGGCGAAAAGATCGGTCGCGCCTTCCAGATCCAGGACGATTATCTCGACATCATGGCCGGAGACGGCAAATCGGGCAAAGTCCCCGGTGGAGACGTCATCAACGGCAAGAAAACCTGGCTCCTGCTCCGTTCCCTCGAACTCGCAACAGGCAATGACCGGCAGCTTCTGCAGTCGATCATCGACAACAAAGGCACTACCCCGGATCAGGTGCCGGTTGTGAAGGCGATTTACGAACGCTGTGGCGTGCTCGGCGAAACACAGGATCGCATCAACAGGGATACCGAAGAGGCCCTTGCAGCAGTCGACCTCCTGCCCTCCGTAGAAGGACGGGAATATCTCAAGGGATTCGCCTGCATACTCATGAAACGCGATTTCTGAACTGCTTGAAAAAAAGGGCTGATCCCGGCCT
>Ga0326730_1000347_pt1 | contig 12868 bp, 12 predicted proteins | sample MHFSIPfraction_3_FD_207740 | JGI IMG/M metagenome (GOLD analysis project Ga0326730, IMG submission 207740) | Lab enriched peat soil microbial communities from Michigan Hollow, Ithaca, NY, United States - MHF7AN SIP fraction | ecosystem: Environmental > Terrestrial > Soil > Wetlands > Peat...
TAAAGGCGAGCGCGCCGTCGACCGCGTCGATCGAGACACTCCCGCCCTTGGCGAGCTTCCCGAACAGGAGCTCGTCCGCGAGCTTGTCCTTCAGCTCCGTCTGAATCACTCGCGCGAGCGGACGCGCACCGAAGTGCGGGTCGAAGCCCTTCTCCGCGAGCCACGCGCGCGCGGCCGGAGTGAGTGAGATGCGCACGCGCTTCTCCGCGAGCTGCGCCTCGACCTCGAGCACGAACTTGTCGACGACGCGCGCCATGACTTCGGGCGAGAGCTGCTTGAACTTCACGACCTCGTCGAGGCGGTTGCGGAACTCGGGGCTGAACAGTCGCTCGACGTCCTTCTGCCCCGAGCCGCGCACGGCGTCGTCGAAGCCGATCGCGCGGCCCGCCATCTCGCGCGCGCCGACGTTGCTGGTCATGATCAGAGTCACGTGGCGGAAGCTCGCCTCGCGGCCGTGATTGTCGGTCAAGGTCGCGTGATCCATGACCTGCAGGAGGATGTCGAACAGATCCGGGTGCGCCTTCTCGATCTCGTCGAGCAACAGCACCGCGTACGGCGTGCGCCGGATCGCGTCGACGAGGATCCCGCCCTGGTCGTAGCCGACGTAGCCCGGCGGGGCGCCGATCAAGCGCGCGACCGCGTGCTTCTCCATGTACTCACTCATGTCGAAGCGGATGAAGTTCACGCCGAGTGTCTTCGCGAGCTGCTTGGCGAGCTCGGTCTTGCCGACGCCCGTCGGGCCCATGAACAGGAACGAGCCGACGGGCCGATCCGCGCCGCCGAGCCCGGCGCGCCCGCGCTTGATCGCGCGCACCACCGTCGAGACCGCCTCGTCCTGACCGTACACCACACGGCGTAGCTCGCTCTCGAGCTTCTCGAGCCCCTCGAGATCCGACGTCGACGCCGTAGGCAGGGGGATCTTGGCCATCTGCGAGATCAGCACCTCGACGTCGCGCACGCCGACGGTCTTGCGCTTCTCGCCCTTGCGCAGCCGCACCGCAGCGCCGACTTCGTCCATGACGTCGATCGCCTTGTCGGGCAGGAACCGGTCGAGCAAGTGTTTCGCGGAGAGCTCGACGCACGCGCGCAACGCCGGCGCGGTGTAGTGCACGCCGTGGTGTTTCTCGTAGTGCGGCGCGAGGCCCTCGAGGATCTTCACGGCGTCGTCGATCGACGGCTCATGCACCTCGATGCGCTGGAAGCGGCGCGCGAGCGCGCGGTCGCGCTCGAAGTGGCGGTACTCCTGGAAGGTCGTCGAGCCCATGCAGCGCAGCTCGCCGTTCTGGAGCAGAGGCTTCAGCATGTTCGACGCGTCGACCGTCGCGCCCTGCGCGGCGCCCGCCCCCAGCACCGTGTGTATCTCGTCGATGAAGACGATCGGATTCGGGCGCTCCTTCACGGCGGCGACGAACGCCTTGAAGCGCTGCTCGAAGTCGCCGCGGTAGCGCGTGCCCGCGAGCATCGCGCCCAAGTCGACGGCGTAGACCTCGGCGCCGAGCAAGTCCTTCGGGACGTCGCCGCTCACGATCCGCTGCGCGAGCCCCTCCGCGATCGCGGTCTTGCCGACCCCCGACTCACCGACGAGGATCGGATTGTTCTTGCGCCGCCGCGCGAGCACGTGAATCACTCGGTCGATCTCGGCCTCGCGCCCGACGAGCGGATCGAGCTTGCCCTCGGTCGCGCGCTCGGTGAGGTTCGTCGAGAACGCCGCGAGCGGATCCGCGATGTCCTCTTCGTCTTCGTCGCCGTGTGCGCGGCGCGCGGGCGGCGCGGAGCCGTTCGCCTCGGCACCGGAGCGCGACTCGGGCAGCTTCGAGATCCCGTGCGACACGTACTTGAGTACGTCCAGGCGCGACACGCCCTGCGCGCGGAGCAGCGCCAGCGCCTGTGAGTCGGGCTCCTGGAAGATCGCGGCGACCAAGTCGCCCGCGTCGACCTCCTCGCGCTCCGCGTTCTGCGCGTGCGCCAACGCGCCTTGAATCACGCGGTGAAAGGCGAGCGTTTGACCGGTGTCGATCGGGTCCTCGCCCGGCTCGCCGGCGATCTCCTCGTCCAGGAAGTGCTGCAGCTCGGACTTCAGCTTGCGCACGTTCGCGCCGGAGTGGCGCAGAACCTCGGCGCCGCGCTCGTCATGGCAGAGCGCGAACAAGAGATGCTCGACGGTGAGATACGCGTGCCTGCGGCGTACGGCCTCGCGCATCGCGGCCTGGAGGGTTTGCTGCAGCTCGCGGTTGAAGCGGCTCATTCGGGCTCCGATCCTGCGCGCAGCGGATAGCCGCGCTCTTCCGCCAGGCGGTGCACGGCGGCGACCTTAGTCTCGGCGATCTCCAGCACGTACACGCCCGCGATGCCCATTCCGCCGCGGTGGATCTGCAGCATCAGCTCCGTCGCTTCCGCGGGGCTCTTCGAGAAGACGGTCTCGAGCAGGGTCACTACGAACTCCATCGGCGTGTAGTCGTCGTTGAAGAGGATCACCTTGAAGCGCTTCGGGCGCTCGACTTTCGGCCGATCGCGCGTCGCCAGCCCGCCCTCGCGCTCGCGCTCTCGGATGGGCGGATCGACCGGCGGTTTCTTGGGCTCGTCCGGCACCGCCGCAGGATAACCGAGGCCACCGGTGCGAGGTACACTGCCCGCGGATGGTGGAGGTCGAGACTCTCTCCGGCGTGCGCGAGCTCCCCGCCGCGGAGTGGAACGCGCTCGTCGGCGACGAGTCGCCGTTTCTCGAGTGGGAGTGGCTCGCGTCGCTGGAGGAAGCGGGCTGCGTCGGCGGCAAGAGCGGCTGGACTCCGCGGCCGCTCGTCGTGCGCGACGCGGGGCGACTGGTTGCGGCGGTGCCGCTGTACCTGAAGATGCACAGCGAGGGCGAGTTCGTCTTCGACTGGGGCTGGGCGGACGCGGCGGAGCGCGCGGGCATCCCGTACTACCCGAAGCTGCTCGTCGGCGTGCCGTTCACGCCGGTGACCGGCGCGCGCTTTCTCGTCGCTGCGGGCGAGCGCCGCGACGAGTGGATCGCGCGCCTCGGCGCCGCGCTCGTCGGGCTGTGCGGCGAGAGCGATCTCTCCGGCGTGCACGTGAACTTCTGCCGCGCAGACGAGATCGAAGCGCTGCGCGCGCTCGACTACGAGCTGCGCGTGGGCGTGCAATATCACTGGAAGAACGCCGGCTATGCGAGCTTCGAGGACTGGCTCGCACGCTTCCGCAGCAAACGGCGCAATCAGATTCGGCGCGAGCGGCGCGAGGTCGTCGAGAGCGGCGTGCGCGTCGAGACACTCGCGGGCGACGCGATCCCCGACGCGCTCTTCGAGCCGATGTTCCGCTTCTATCTCGCGACCGTTCGCGGCCGCGCCTGGGGGCGGCAATATCTCAACCGTAAGTTCTTCGCGCTCGTCGCGGAGCGCTTCCGCGAGCGCCTCTGCTTCGTCGTCGCGTACGCCGGCGGCGACCCGATCGCGGGCACGTTCAACGTCGCGAAGGGCGACGCGCTCTACGGGCGCTACTGGGGCGCGATCCGTGAGGTTCGCAATCTGCACTTCGAGGTGTGTTACTACGCGGCCGTCGAGCACTGCATCGCGCGCGGGCTCGCGCGCTTCGAGCCGGGCGCGGGCGGCGACTACAAGCAGACGCGCGGCTTCGACGGCGAGCCGACGTACAGCCTGCACTGGCTGGCCGAGCCGCGGCTGCGCGCCGCGGTCGCGCGTTTCCTCGCCGACGAGCGCGCGCGCACGCAGGGCGGCATCGAGTGGCTGCGCGAGCACAGCGCCCTGCAGCGCGTGGCTCGGGTGCCCGCCCGCTCCACTGAGTCGGACTGAGCGCGGCGTGCACCTGGATCCCGTCGCCGCGCTGCTCGTGCTCTCTTCCGCGGTTCTCCACGCCACCTGGAACGCGCTGGCCAAGTCGAGCGGTGACCGCGTCGTGACACTCGCCGGTGTCATGGGGATCTCGGCCGCGTTCGGCGTCGTCGCGTCGCTGTTCGTGTCTGCGCCCGCGCGCGAAGCGCTGCCGTATCTCGCGCTCTCCTCGATGTTCCACTTCGCGTACCAGGTCTTCCTGCTGTACGCGTACCGCTTCGGCGATCTGTCTCTGGTCTACCCGATCGCGCGCGGCTGCGCGCCGCTGCTCGTCGCGATTCTGGGCGCGAGCTTCGCTGGCGAGGTGCCGCGCCCGGTGCAAGCCGGCGGGATCGCGCTCGCGTCGGTCGCGATGGCGAGCTTCGCGTTCGAGCCGCGCGCGCCGCACGCCGGAGTCACTCGCTCCATCGCCGCCGCCTTCGTGACTGCCGGGATGATCGGCTGCTACACGTTTCTCGACGGCCAGGGCGTGCGCCACGCCGGCTCGCCGTTCAGCTACATCGCCTGGAACTGTTGGGCGACGAGCTTCGCGTTCCTGATCTTCGCGGGCGTGCGCAACCGCGGCCGCATCGCGCCGTTTCTCGGCCGCGAGGGTGGGCGCGGCGTCGCGGGCGGCGTGCTCGCGCTGGCCGGCTACACGATCGTGCTCTGGGCCATGTCGCGCGGCTCCATGGCGAACGTCGCGGCGCTGCGCGAGACGAGCGTGGTGTTCGCCGCGCTGATCGGCTCGCGCATCCTCGGCGAGGGCTTCGGCGGGCGGCGCCTCGGCGCGGCCCTGTGTGTCGCGGCCGGCGTGCTCCTGCTGCAGACGGGCTAGGCGAGCGCGCTCTTCGCGGCGGGCCGCGAGTGAGTCGGGAGCTCGCGTGCGATCAGCTCGCTGACTCGGTCTGTGAGTGACTCGATCGTCTCGCCCACGTACGTGGCGGGGTCGAGCGCGGGCAGCACGTGCACGCGAATCGGATGATGGCCCTGCAAGAGATAGCCGCGCTTGGGCAGGGCGCGCGCGGTGCCGTCGAGGGCGATGGGCAGGATCGGCGCGCGCGTGCGCAGCGCGAGCTCGAACGCCCCGCTCTTGAACGGGCGCATGCGGCCGTCCAGGGAACGCGTGCCCTCGGGGAAGATCATCACGGAGCTGCCGGCCGCAAGAGTCGCCTCGCACATTCGCATCATGCGCAACACGCTCTCGCGCTTGCCGCGCACCAGCGGGATGTACCGGTTCAGCGACATGTTCCAGCCGATGAACGGCACGCGGAAGTTCTCGACCTTCGAAACCCACTTGAAGTGACGGAACAGGCGGAACAGCACGAGGATGTCGACGAAAGACTGATGGTTCGACGTCATCACGTACGCGACGCCCGGGCGGATGTGCTCGCGGCCCTCGATCGTGACGGGCCACGCGGGATTCAGCCACGTGTAGAGCGAGGCCCAGAAACACGTGAAGCGGTGGAGCACGACCCCGCGGCGGTCGAACGGAGCGGTCACCGCCCAGATCAGGACCGCGACCGGAAACATCAGCAGGGAAGACAGTCCCAGGAACGTCCAGAACGCGAGCGAGAGCACGTGCAGTCCCAACACGGCGCGGATTCTCGCCTGTCCGGCGCGTCCTGAAAAGCGGCGGCCGGCCGCTCTCTCCTCCGGCGCGCGGCTCGGGTAGACTTCCGCGCCGTGGCGGATCTCAAAGTCAGCTTCACGTTGGGCGAGCGCGACCTGAAACACTTCCGCCGCGTGATGGCCAAGGCCATCGACGTGGCGAACCCCGAGAAGGAGAAGGAGATCACCGCTGCCGCGGTCGCGCTGATCGAGAAGGCGCGCGCCGCGGAGCCGCCGGACTACGTGCGCGAGCGGCTCGACCGCCTCGAGCGCATCGTGGCGATGAGCTACGACGACGAGTGGCGCATCCCCGAGGTCGTGCGCCGGCGCGTGCTGGCGGCGCTGTCGTATCTCACCGAGCCCGACGACATCATCCCGGACAGCGTGCCGGGGCTCGGCTTCCTGGACGACGCGATCATGATCGAGCTCGTGAGTCACGAGCTGCGCCACGAGCTCGGCGCGTATCTCGAGTTCTGTGAGTTCCGCCTGCGCGAGGACAAGCGCGTGTTTCACCCGCAGGGACGCATCACCCGCGATCGCGCGATCGCGAAGCGGCGCAAGGACCTGCGCGCGCGCATCGCGTCGCGCGAGAAGCCCGCGGGCGACAAGAAGTCGCGCCGCTTCCGACTCTGGTAGGCCCAAGGCGCCAGACCGGCGCCGCACATGATGTCGCGCCAGACCGGCGCCGCACATGATGTCGGGCCAGACCGGCGCCGCACATGATGTCGGGCCAGACCGGCGCCGCACGTGATGTCGGGCCAGACCGGCGCCGCACGTGAGTCGGGCGCCGCGGCTACTTCGGTCGCGGAGAGCTCGGCAGGCGCGTGGCCAGGATCGTCCCCTGACGGCGCGCCTCGTCCTGCAGCGGCTCGATCGCCGGCAAGGTCGCGACCAGGCGCTCGACGCGCCGCTTCGACTCGTTCGACAGCCAGTCGAAGCGCAGCGCCATTCCGTTCTCGCCCTCGTCGCGGATGACGGTCGCCTCGACCATCACCGGCTCTTGGGGCCCGTTGAGCTGAATCGCGAGGTTCAGCTTCGCACCCACGGCGAGCCCTTCGACCGGCTCGATTCGCATGCCGCCGATCGACAGGTCGAGACACAGAATCATGTAGGCCTCTTTGCCCTCGATCGCAGTGAGTTGGCGCCGGTACCTGGCGCGCGCGTTCAGGCGCCGCTTGCGCCGCGGCGGCGCGCTGCCGGCTGCGGCTCTCGCCTCGGCGGGCCGTGACTCGGAGGGAGTGAGTGGGACGGCGGCGGCGAGCGACGCGGGGCCGATGACGCGCTCCGCGAGCACCGCGCGCAAGCGCTCCTTGGTGCGCGCGTTCAGCTCGCCGAAGCGCACGCCGACGGAGTGCTCGGCGGAGACTCCACCCTCGCGATCCGCCCGCGCAACGCGCACCGCGTGGCCCGAGAGCTCGAGCGCCTTGCCCCCGGCGAGCTCGCGCGGGATCTGCACGCGAATCGGGGTCTTCTCGCGGATCGCCGAGCTCACGAGCAGGCGACAGCCGCGGGGTGAGAGATCGACCAGGGTCGCGGTGCGCCGCCAGAAGCCCGTGCGGTAGCGCACGAGACACCCGAAGGCGACGCGCGGCGCGCGCCGTGTGTCGCTGCCGCGGAACAGCGCGCGCTGCAGCAGCACTCGGAGCGCTGCGGGATGAACCGGCTCGCGGATCAGAAAGTCGAAGCCGGCCTTCTGCAGCAGGTTCCTCTGCGTCTTCGAGTCACCGGCCACGAACGCCATCCACGTGGCGCGCTCGGGCGCGGGAGTCAGTGTTCGCTCGAGCCGCAGCGAGTGAGCGGCGCGCGCGGTCGCGATCAGGAGGCGCGTCGGCTGCGCGATCCCGGCGGCGTCTCGCGCCCGCACGTGTGCGGCGTCGGCCCCCAGGTCTTCGAGCAGCATGCGCACCGATTCCAACTCGCCGTCGTCGATCACGAGAACGGGTGAGACGGAGCTCATGCTTCGCACCCGGAGCGCATCCAGTCTCGATCGGGAGCGCGAGAGAGGCGCTTGAGGCATGCGCGGCGGTCCTTCGCACGAGCGTCGTTCGTGTACCTTCGTGCCGAGGTCGTCGCGCCATGCGGATCGCAGACATCGCGACTCGGTCGCCCGCGCCGGCTCCGACGGGTGCGGGCGAGCGAGGGCCGTCCCGAGCGAGCCCCGCAAGCGGCGCAGCCGCGCGCAGCGAGGCGGAGCCGAGCGAAGTACACTGACCCGATGAGTGGGACGGTGCGCATCGAGAAGGACGGGTCGATCGGCTGGATCGTCTTCGACCACCCCGAGCGTCGCAATGCGGTGTCGGCCGACATGTGGCGACAGATTCCGGGCGCGGTCGAGGCGTTCGCGAAGGACGAGGACGTGCGCGTCGTCGTGCTGCGCGGCGCAGGCGAGGCGGCGTTCGTGTCGGGCGCGGACATCTCGGAGTTCGAGGAGCGGCGCAAGGGCGGCGGAGGCGGCGCGCAGTACGACCGCGACTCCGGGCTCGCGTTCCGCGCGCTCACCGGTCTCGACAAGCCGCTGGTCGCGATGATCCACGGCTTCTGCGTCGGCGGCGGCGTGGCGCTCGCACTGACTGCGGACCTGCGCTTCGCGTCGGACGACGCGCGCTTCGCGATTCCCGCCGCGCGCCTCGGTCTTGGCTACTCGGCGGCGCTGCTCGAGCCGCTGCTCACCTTGGTCGGCCACGCGAAGGGACTCGAGATCCTGTACACCGCTCGGCGCTACCGCGCCGACGAGGCGCTCGCGATGGGGCTCGTGAACGCGATCGCGCCCAAGGACGCGCTCGAGGCACTGGTGCGCGAGACGGTCGACCGCATCGCCGCCAACGCGCCGCTCACCTTGCGCGGCGTGAAGGTCGCCGCGCGCGAGCTCGCCAAGGACCCGGCGAGGCGCGACTCGGCGCGCGTCGAGGCCGCCGTCGCCGCCTGCTACGACAGCGAGGACTACAAGGAAGGCGTGCGCGCGTTCCTCGAGAAGAGAAAGCCCGCGTTCAAAGGGCGCTGACGGAGCCCGGCTCCGGTCGAGTCACTCCCGGGAGCTCCTCGGGGATGTGGTCCGCGATCCGCGCGAGGCTCTTGTTGCGCGACAGTAGATCGACAACGACCGGCGCGGGTCGCGTCCAGATCCAGGGATAGACCCACTCGCCGCGCGCCGGATCAGCGTGAACCGCGAGGCGAGGCGGATCGATCGAGAACCGCGCGTCGAGGCCCGGCTTGTTGCCGCGCGCGTCGAGCTGGATCCAGCGCTCGCGACTCGCGAGATACACGCCGTTGAAGCCGTACAGGATCCTCTCGCTCGCGTCCGCAGCGCGGCGCACGACCTGGTAGCAGAAGCCGGCCGGGATCCCGAGCGAGCGGAGCAGGGCCGCGAGCAAGTGACTCTTCGAGAAGCCGATGCCGGTGCGCGCCGCCAGCACCTCGCTCGCGCGACACGGAAGTGCGTCGAGCCCGGCGTCGGCGGTGTGCACGATCTCGTCGCGCACGAACTCGTAGCAGGCGCGCGCCTTCGTCTCGTCGCTGCGCTCTGCGCCGGCGCTCGCCAGCGCTCGCGCACGCTCGACGATCGCCGGCGTCTGCCAGTCGATGACGATCGTGTCCTCGACGTAGCCGTTCCAGCTCGCGGACTCGGGTCGCATCCCGAGTCAGTCTACCGGGACGACCGTGACCTCGGTGCGCACGGAGTTCGCGATGAAGCAGGCGTGGTGCGCGGACTCGTGCAGCTTCGCGATCTCGTCCGGCGTCGGCCGCCGCTCGCCGGAGAAGACGATCCGCGGGCGGAGCTCGCAGCGAGTCACTGCGAGCTTCCCGTCCTCGTTCTTCTCCATGTGCCCGACCGCGTCGTCCTCGTACGAGTCGACGGCGAACCGCTTGCGCGCGGCGACCGCGAGGAACGTGAGCATGTGGCAGCTCGAGATCGCGGCGACCAGCGCCTCCTCGGGGTTCGGCAGCGCCGCGTCGCCGAGATACTCGGGCGCCGACGACGCGTCGAGCTCGGCGCCGCCGCCGAAGCGCCAGCGGTGCTGGCGCGGGTAGGTCTCATACGTGAACGCTTTGCCGCTCCGGGCCCATTGGATTCGCGCGCGGTGTTCCGACATCGAAGCCAGCGTGACCGAAGACGCGTCTCGGCGCCAGCGGCACGGGCTGCCGCCCCGCGGCTAGTGGGCGGTCTCCGGAATCACGATGTCTCCTGTGCTCGCGTCTTCCATCGACTCGAGCACGCTCGCGTCCTCCCACACCGGGATGGCCGCTTGCTTGTACAGCTCGCGGGTTCGCGGAGTCACTGCGCCCACGCGCACCAGCGCCGGCATCATCAGGTCCTTGAAGCTGTGAATCGATCCGGGCGGCAGCTTCGCGTTGATGCCCGCCGCGCCCGCTTCGATGATGCCCTTGATGAAGTCCTGCGGATCGATGTTGCAGTGCTCGAGCACCTTGAAGAAGCCCGGGTCGCCCTTGCGCTGGCCCTTGCCGTCGACGCCGCCCTGTGAGTCGACCATGCTCTTCACCGCGTCGAACGCGAACTGCGCGACGTCCTCGCGGTCGTCGGGATGCATCGCCGCGATCGTCTCCTTCACGTAGACGTTCCCGAAGGCGACGTGCCGTGACTCGTCCTGTAGCACGTAGTGAGTCAGGTCCTTGAGCAGCGGGCAGGTGGCCTGGCGGCGCATGTTGTGGAAGGCCGCGAGCGCGAGCCCCTCGACCACCATGTTCATGCCGATCAGGATCTTCACGAAGTGATCGCCCTGCAGCGTGAGATCGATGATCTCCTTCAGCCACGGGGAGATCGGGTATACGATCGCCAGCTTGCGCACGTAGCGCTCGTATACTTCGACGTGTCGCGCCTCGTCCATGGTCTGCGTCGCGCCGTAGAGCTTGGCCTCGTAGTCCGGCACCGCGTGAGTCAGCGCCGCCGCAGTCATCAGCGCGCCCTGTTCGCCGTGCAGGAACTGCGACAGCAGCTGCGCGGTCGCGTGCGCCGTGAACATCTCGCGCTGTGACTTCGACATGCGCTGCATGAACGGCATTTGCAGGAACATGAAGCGGTCTTCGCCGACGATCGGCTTCGAGGGATCCACCTCGACCGACCAGTCGAGCTTCTGCTCCGCATCCCACTGGAACTGCTTCGCCTTCGAGTACAGGTTGCGCAGCTTCTCGATGCCGATCTCGTAGTCGAACTGCCAGGCGATCTCCATCGGCGTCTTGTAGGTGTCGAGAACCTGCCAGTCGAGCTGCGGTGCGACGGGTTGCGTGGCCATCAGTGGGAATCCTCCGTGAAGATGTAGCGGCAGATCATGTCCGTGAGTCCCTCGAGCATCCGCTCGGGGGCGGGATCGGTCATGCGGTGCACGAAGACTTCGGTGGCGGCCGCTTCGATCGAGCGGCGCATCAGCACCGAGGCGGCGAGCGGGTCGATCTCGGCGCGAATCACTCCGCGCTGCTGGCCGAGCGCGAGTAGGTCGCGCAGGCGCTCGTCGGCGACCTGGTTGATGCGGTTCAGCCGCTGGCGCGCATCCGAGTCGCGCTCCGCGAGCTCGAGCAGCACGAGATAGAACCCGCCTTCGCGACAGAGTCTCTCGTAGCTCTGCCGCAAGTCGTCCGCGAACGCGGTGCGCGCGTCGTCGGCGAGAAACCGCTCGGCGTTGTGGTGCGAGCGCCGCTGCGCGAGCTCGCGGTCGCCCCAGTCGTCGATCAGCGCCAGCAACAGCGCGCGCTTGTCGGGGAAGTGGTGATACAGCGTTCCGACGCCGATGCCCGCGCGCTCTGCGACGTCGGCCATGCCGCTGGCCTCGTAGCCGCGCCGCGCGAAGAGTGACTCGGCTGCGAGCAGCACGCGCCGACGGGTCGCGACGCCGCGCGCTTGGGATCGCGTGCGTTCGAGCCGGACCACGGAGCCGCGGGGAGCACGGGCCATCAGACGTGCAGGCTACTCGGGCCGAAAACCGAATGCAAGTTCGAAATATGCAGAAAATCTATTGCAGTATCAGCATCTTAGAAGACCGCAGGAAATCGGGGCTCGCCGCGCCGCGCATCAGCCGAGCAGCGCTCGCGCTCGCTCGAGCAGCGGCACGATCGAGCGGCCAGTCACTTCCCACAGCGGGTCGTGGCGCTTGCCGCGCCGGTGCAGGCCGAGGTTCAGTCCGGTGATGATCGCGAACTTGTAGGCCGCGAGGGCGCGGAACCAGGCGACGTCGGCGAGTGACTCGCCCCAGGCGCGCTGGTACATCGCGATCAGCTCGTCGGCCGGCAGCAACATGGGAGTCACTTCGCCGCCGGTCGCCCAGGCCGCCGGATCGCTGAAGGTCGCGACCCAGCCCACGTCGTTCAGGGTCGCGCCGATGCCGCACAGCTCCCAGTCGATCACCGCGAGCAGCCGACCTTCCTTGGACCAGAAAGTGTTCCGCCAGTTGTAGTCGCCGTGAAACAGGCCGATCGTCGCGCCGCGCGGAACCTTCGCGAGCAGCTTGGCGCGCACGTCCGGCACGAGCCGCATCGACTCGGGCTCCGCCGCGCGCTCGACGAAGCGGTCCCAGCGAGTCACGTCCTCCTCGAACGGCATCGGCGCGCCCAGGTAACTGAGCTTGGCGCGCCAGTCGACGCGGTGGATCTCGGCGAGAGCGGTCATCGCCTCGGCCGCCATCGCGCGCTTCTTCTCGAGAGAGAACGGCTCGGCCCAGCCACCCGGGCCGAGCATGAGCACGTCGCCCTCGAGCCGCGGCACGACGAAGTACGGCCGCCCGAAGAACTCGAGCTCCTCGCCCGCCCACTTCACCGAGCAGTGCGGCACCGGCCCGCCGTCGAGCGCGCGCAGCGCCGCGACCTGGCGCAGCACGTCGGCGGTTCCCTTCCATTGGACGTTGGGCGGCGGCAGGCGCAGGAACCAGCTCTCGGTCGCGCCGCGCGACCGCACCGAGAAGCCGTAGGAGAAGCCCGCGTGCCCGGGCATCTTGTGCACCGCGAACACCTCGGCGGCCGGGTCCGCGTACTTCGCGCGCGCAAACGGGATCAGTCGCGCTTCGAGCTCGGGGAGCTCCATCGTGCCCTCCGCGCGCACTCTACCGGAGAGAGGCCTTCAGCGGCGACTCACCGGGCCGGACGGCGGGCGCGCGCGGAGCTCGTGTGCGTTCTGCTGGATGCGCGCGAACGCGGCGACGACGTCGTCGACTTCTGCGTCGCCGCCGAGGAAGAGCTCGTGCGGCAGCCAGATGGATTCGTCGAACGCCGCGCGGTGCGCGACCGGGAAGGCGGCGGGGTCGTAGCGAGTCGCGTCGCACGCCGCCGGGTTCGTGAGTGGATCGGGCGCGAAGAGCGGATCCTCGGCGAGCGGCGTGTAGAAACGGCCGGAGCAGGGCACGCCTTCGGCGCGCAGCGCGAGGATCACGTGGTCGCGCGGCACGCCGGCGAACGCGCGCGGGTCGTAGCGCAGCACGAACTGATAG
>Ga0326730_1000349_pt1 | contig 12835 bp, 8 predicted proteins | sample MHFSIPfraction_3_FD_207740 | JGI IMG/M metagenome (GOLD analysis project Ga0326730, IMG submission 207740) | Lab enriched peat soil microbial communities from Michigan Hollow, Ithaca, NY, United States - MHF7AN SIP fraction | ecosystem: Environmental > Terrestrial > Soil > Wetlands > Peat...
CGCATTCCCCGCCCGGATCCCCAGCGTGACCTCGATCTCCTGTCGCAGCCGATCCGCGCCGGGACGGTCCGCCTTGTTGACCACGAAGATGTCCCCGATCTCCATGATCCCCGACTTGAGCGTCTGAATCCCGTCACCCGATTCGGGCACCAGCACCAGAACCGTGCTGTCCGCGCTCCGTGCCACGTCCAGTTCCGACTGGCCCACCCCCACGGTCTCGATCAGGATCCGGTCGTACCCACCGGCGTCGAGCACATCGCACACTTCGCGAGTGGTCGTGGCCAGTCCGCCCAGCGACCCGCGGGTCGCCATGGAGCGGATGAACACCCCCGGGTCGAGCGCCACTGACTCCATCCGGATCCGGTCGCCCAGCAGCGCGCCACCGGTGAACGGACTGGTCGGGTCGACCGCCACCACAGCGACGGTGAGCCCGGCCTTGCGGTAGGCCAGCACCAGCTGCTCCGTAAGGGTGGACTTCCCCGCCCCGGGCGGACCGGTGATTCCGATCCTCCGGGCGTGGCCGAGGAGCGGATGCAGCTCGGAGAGCAGTTCCTCGAACCCTGGGCGGCCGTTCTCTACCAGCGAGATCGCGCGCGCGACGGCAGGGGTCTTCCGGGCCCGCAGCTCGCCCAGGAGTGTAGCCTCATTCATGAGTGTAAGTTCACATGGGAGAATAAGCTACGCAACTTTTGCAGTTCCCTGACCCAGTCTCCCGCTACCGGCCCAGGCGGCGCCGAACCCCTCGGCTGATCCCCCAAACCAGCAGGCCGCCGATGATGGCGCCCGCCAGGAGACCTTGTTCGATGTGCTTCACCCGTCCCACCAGGGCGGTCGTCCCATGCCCGACGCCGTAGCCCAGCAGTGCGAAACCGGATGCCGCCAGCGCGCAGCCGACCGCATCGATGGCAATGAACCGGCCGAGGGAAAGCCCGTGTTGGCCCCAGAAGACCATGCTGGCGTTCCGGGTCCCGTAGACCACGCGGGCCGCGAGCAGCTGCCACGCGCCCAGCTTTCTGGCCAGGCGCTCGATGCCCGGGCCGACGGCGCGGTAGATCCGATGCCCGCGGATAGGCTCGCGGAAACGCCGGCCGATGAGAAACCACACGCAATCGCCCAGCAGGTTGCCGGCTGCGCCCGCCAGCGCCACTCCGGGGAGGGGGAGCAATCCCATATGGGCGAGCACCCCGCCGACCAGCACACTGAGGTCGCCCTCGACCGTGGCGAGGAGCAGCAGGGCCAGCAGCCCGTGCTCCGAGAGAAACCGTTCCAGGGGAGTCACCCGGCGAGCCACCCGACCAGCGCACCGCCCAGCACCAGCCAGGCCGGGTTCACTTTCCAGCGAAGTGCCACCAACAGCCCCCCCAGCGCGATCGCCCATGCTGCGGGACCGGTCAAGGCGGACCGCGCCAGCTGGATGGTTACCGCTGCCATCAGTCCGAGCGCCGCCACGTTCACCGAATCAAGGAATGCCGCGAGCCAGGGCGTCTGTCTCAGCCGGTGAACATGCGGCGCGGTCAGGGCCACGAGGACAAACGAAGGCAGGAAGATCGCGGCGGTCGCAACCAACGCTCCGGCAGGACCGAGGACCAGGTAACCCACGAATGTGGCAGTCGAGAGCACCGGGCCCGGGGTGAACTGGCCCGCAGCAACCGCATCGACCAGTTGCGCACGGGTGAGCCACCCGTACCTCTCCACCAGGCCACCCTGCAGAAATGCGATCAACACATAGCCCGAGCCGTAGAGTACCGATCCAATCTTGAGGAAGAAGAGCCCCAGGGCAGTCAATGTCGGCAGACCGCCGGCGGTCCCGGTCGACTGTGTCCCCAGGGTCAACACCCCGGCCGGCAGCAAGCCGAGCACTGTGTCTGGCCTCCCCCGGCCGGGGAGACCAGCCAGCCAGCAGGCGCCGGCAACCCCGCCCGCGAACAGCAGGATCAGCTCGCTCACCCCCAGGAGCGCCGCGGCGAGCACCAGAGTCCCCACCAGGGCAAGAGGCCGGCTCCTCACCGCGGTTCTGCCCAGCCGCCAAACCGCGATACCGATCACCGCCAGCACCGCCGCCCGGATACCGGCGAAGGGCGCCTGCAAGGCGGGAAGGGTGCCGAACCGAACGTAGGCCCAGGCGAACAATGCGGTGATCGCCACCGCCGGGAGTATGAACGAGACGCCCGCGCCGACCAGGCCGGCGACACCGGCGCGGCGCCAGCCCACGTGCATGGCCAGCTCGCTGGAATTGGGTCCCGGAATGAGGTTGGCTGCCCCGAGCAGGTCGAGGAACTCCTCCGGTCCGAGCCACGCCCGGCGCCGCACCACCTCCTCCTGCATCATCGCAACGTGAGCAGCCGGCCCACCGAAACTGGTGGCGCCGAGCCGGAAGAACAGCAGCAGCAGGTCGCGCATTCTGATCCGGTCCGGGCAGGTGCATTGGTCCTCATGCCGCCGGTGCCCGGGGTAGAACCCGGTGCGGGGTTGTGGCACGTGAATTGACAGCAGGTCTCCGCCCGGCCAAGTATACCGCCGGCTTGCGACTATAGACACGCACCCCGACTCGGCCAGGTTGTGATCGCCTCCGCTCGTACCAGCGCCTCCCGTCCTGAACCGCCTGTCGGTCCGCTGACGCTGCCGCGCAGGTTGGCACTGCTCACCGCGGTGCTGGCGGTCCTGCTGGTGGCGGGCTCCACCGAACTGGGGCTCGCGCTATCCGAGCGTGCCCGGCTGGACGATCTGAAGGTCGAGTCGGTGGATCTGGCCACCACGCTCGCGGCATATCTGACCAGGATTGCGCCGACCGGCGAGCCTTCCGCCCTGCTCGTCGGCCTGGCCGGCTGGTCGCGACGGCACATCACGGAAACCACGGCGATCGCGTTTGTGCTGGTCGAGGATCAGCTGCTGCCGGCGGCCGCCAGCGATACCACCGTGGACATCGATCCCTCCGAGCTGGACCGTCGGGCCTTGGTCGAGGGCGCGCCGATCGCCTGGTTCCGCGACGGGCCATCGCCCGCCCAGGAGGTGGCCGTGCCCCTGGGCGGCCGCGAACCGTATGGCGTGCTTCACGTCACGGTCTCCACCGGGCGGCTCAACGAGTGGGCCCACGAGGAGCGGCGGCGGGCCCTGCTGCTCGCGCTCGGCTCGGCATTGCTGGTGGCCATCGGCGTGGCACTGCTCACCACCCGTTGGGTCGGGCGGCCGCTGCGCTCGCTCACGGGGGCGATGGCCGGAGCCCATGGAGGGGCCGAGGGGTCGCCGGAGGCGCCGGAGGTGGGGCCGCCCGAATTCCGGCTGTTCGCCCGGCACTACAACGACCTGCGCGACGCCCTGGTACTGCGTCAGCGGGAGAGTGAGGCACGGGCCGCGCTGCTCTCGCTCGAGGATCGGGCTCGGAACTACGACCGCCTGGCCCAGGCCGAAGAAATCGCGGCGGCCTTCGCGCACGAGATCGGGACTCCGCTCAACACCATGAGCGGTCACCTCCAGCTGATGCGGGAGGATCTGCGTCACGGTGGGGACCACGGCGGAGCGGATCGGGTAGGCCTGCTGCTGGCCCAGCTCGACCGGGTGGCGAAGATCGTGCGCGGCCGATTGGAGGGAGGCGAGTGGCCGGCCCCGGAGGGGGAGCGAGTGGACCTGTACCAGTTGGCCCAGAGGATGCTCAGGTTCCTGGAGCCCTCGCTGGAGACGGCCGGAGTTCGGGCCTCGCTCTCCCCGCGGCCCGCGGGCCCGGCCCCACTTTCCCGGAGCGACAGCGACCTGGTGGAGCAGATCCTGCTCAATCTGCTCAAGAACGCCATCGAGGCCCTCCCGCGAGGGGGGCAAATCAGCGTGGCCACGGGCGCCCGCGACGGCCGGGCCTATGTGGAAATCGCGGACGACGGCCCCGGACTCACCCCGGAGGCGCGCAGTCAGCTGTTCCAGCCGTTCGTCACCTCCAAGGCCCACGGAACCGGCCTCGGCCTTGCAGTGAGCCGCCGGCTGGCACGAGCCCTCGGGGGCGAGCTGTCGTACCTGCCCTCTGAGCGGGGCACCCGCTGGCAGCTTACCCTGCCGCTGTCGGAGCAATCATGAGTACCAGTACCCCGATCGAAGCTGCCCCCCGCCTGCTCCTCGTCGACGATGATGAGGAGGCCTGCCGCATGCTCGCCGAGGTGCTGGCGCGGGAATCGTACGAGGTATCCCGGGCACTTTCCGCCCGGGAGGCGCTCAAGCTGGTCGACCATGAGGGACCGTTCGACGCGGTGCTCACCGACCTGCGGATGCCGGAGGCCAGCGGGCTGGATCTGCTGGCCGAACTCCGCAAACGGGACCCCGAGGCGCTGGTCCTGGTGCTCACCGCGTTCGGGGACGGCGCCGGCGCCGCCGAAGCCATCCGGGCCGGGGCGTACGATTTCATCAGCAAGCCATACGACCTCGGGGAGCTGCGGCAGACCCTGTCCCGGGCGCTCGCCCGGCGGCAGCTGGTGGCCAGGCGAATCTCCTCCCAGGAGGAACGGCCGACCCCGCCGGCTTCCGGCACCGGCGTGCTGGTCGGCCACAGCCCGCCGATCATCACGGTCATGAAGCAGGTGGCCCGGGTGGCCCCGACCCAGGCCACCATCCTCATCACCGGCGAGACCGGCACCGGCAAGGAGCTGGTAGCCCGGACGATTCATCGGTTCTCGGAGCGGGCAGACCGGCGGATGGTCGCGGTGAACTGCTCGGCCCTGGCCGAGGGTCTGCTGGAGAGCGAGCTGTTCGGCCACGTGCGGGGCGCCTTTACCGGCGCCGTCAGCAACCGGCCCGGCCTGTTCCGCGAGGCGGACCATGGCACGGTCTTCCTCGACGAGATCGGCGACATCTCTCCCGGGCTGCAGGCGCGGCTGCTGCGGGTGCTGCAGGAACAGGAGATCGTGCCGGTGGGCGCCGAGCAGCCGATCAAGGTCGACGTGCGGATCATCGCGGCCACCCACCGCGACCTGCTCGCCATGGTGCAGGAGCGGAAGTTCCGCGAGGACCTGTACTACCGGCTCAATGTGGTCACCGTTCACCTGCCCCCGCTCAGAGAGCGGCGGCAGGACATCCCGCTCCTGATCGACCACTTCCTGACTACCCTCGCAGGGCGGCACAGCCGGGGTCCGGTCGCGATGGACCCCGCGGCGCAAACCCTGTTGCTGGCGCACGACTGGCCGGGCAACGTCCGCGAACTGGAGAACGTGCTGGAGCGAGCCCTGGTCCTGGCGGAGATCGATGTCATCGGTCCGGAGCACCTGCCCGAGAACCTGAGAGGCGCACCTGGCACCGGCAGCACTCCCGCCGTTTCCGCGCTTCCCGCCGCGGCGGGCAACGCGGAAGAGGCGAAAAAGTCGGAAGAGGGGGGAACGGCCACGGAGCTGGTAAGCCTCGACGAGCTCGATCGCCGGCACGTGTTTCGGGTGCTCGCGGCCACCCGTGGCAACCGTGAGGAGTCCTCCCGGATCCTCGGCATCTCCCGCAGGACGCTGACCCGGATGATCCAGCGCTGGGGGTGGAGGCCGGGAGCGGGGTGACCGTCCCGAGTTCCGCGTTCCGTGTTGTGTGAGTCAGGTCACGCCTCACGTAGCACGGCGGCAGGGACGATCCCAGCCAACCCGAAACTCGAAACGCGGAACGCCGAACGGGTTAGAGGACAACTCGCCCTGCCACTCTGTCCCCCCGTGGGCCACTCTGTCTCAGCCGCGCCCGAAACCGAGCCCAAACACCCCCTCAAGACGCGGCACACCGATTGCCTTTCTCCCGGGGCGAAGTCGTGCTTGACCAAGAGCCGCACGACCGACCCCAACGGAGGAATCCAATGATCCGCAGGACTGCTGTCGCCGTACTCGCCCTCGGTCTGCTCACCGCATCCGCCGCGATGGCCCAGAGTGCCGCGACCACCCCGACTACCGCCTCGACCAAGACCCAGCAGCCCGCGGCAAAGCCGGCTCCGGCCCCCGCAGCTGCCAAGCCGGCCGCTGCCAAGACGACCGCACCCAAGGCGGAGCTGCTCGACCTGAACACCGCCACTCGGGAGCAGCTGGTTGCGCTCCCCGGCATCGGTGAGACCTACGCCGACGCCATCATCAAGAACCGGCCGTACAAGACCAAGAGCGAGCTGATCTCCAAGAAGGTGATTCCCGGGGCGGCGTACAAGAAGATTCGGTCCAAGGTGATCGCCCACCAGGGCTGATCCGCCGCCCGTTTCTCCCCGCGGGGCAACACGGCAACCCTCCAATCGCTCCGCGTTCAGCCGCCTGTCGGATTCACTCCGGCAGGCGGCTTTCTCTTCATCCTGTCCCAACGGCTTGACGCCGTCGCCGGAGCCGCGTAACCTCGCTCAGTCTCCCTGCCCCAACAGCACGACCAGCCACACAATCCGGAGGGATCGGCATGCCACGATCCGTGGTCAGACGCCTGTGCCTTTCGGCCGGGCTGTTGTTCATCCTTGCCCTGTGCACCCGAACCGCCACGGCCCAGTCCGGCACGGTCTCGGGGCGGGTGTCCGACAGCAGCGGGGCGGCCATCGCCGGCGCGATGATCAGCATCGACGGCACCAGCCTGCGATCGGTCAGCAGCGCTACCGGCCGGTTCGTGCTGCGGGGCGTCCCCAAGGGGCTGCAGACGATCCGGATCCGGGCCATCGGCTACCAGCCCGCCTCGCTCGATGTCAACGTGGCCGCGGCCGACGTGGTGGAGAAGGACATTGCGCTGGTCCGGTCCCCGGTGGAGCTGGCGCCCATCGACGTGGTGGTGGGCTCCCGCGGCCGGCATACCGCGGCGGAAGAGCTGGCGGTGCCGGTGGACGTGTACACCGCGGAAGAAATCCAGCAGCAGGGCACCACCGAGACCAGCCAGATCCTGCAGAGCCTGTCCCCGTCGGTGAACTTCCCGCGGCAGAGCGTGACCGACGCCAACGACATCATGCGGCCCTTCACCCTTCGGGGGCTGTCACCCGATCACACGCTGGTGCTGGTGAACGGCTGGCGGCGGCACCAGATGGCCGTGCTCAACACCTTCGCCTACGGCATGGGCGCGGGCTCGTCCGGGGTGGACATGAACGCCATACCCGGCGGCGCGGTGGAGCGGATCGAGGTGCTGCGGGACGGAGCGGCGGCGCAATACGGTTCGGACGCGATCGCGGGCGTGGTGAACGTGGTGCTCAAGGAAGGCAAGATCAGCCCGTTCCTGAGCGCCAACGCGGGCCAGTACGTGACCGGCAAGGGCTACACGAACGACGGCACCACGGTGGACCTGAATGGCGGGTTGGGGCTCGGGCTCGGCCGGGGGTCGCTGGCGCTGTTCGGCGAGTTCCAGCAGCGCGACAAGACCAACCGCGCCTGGGCAGACCCCTTCCTGGTCGATGCCACCGGGACCGCCGATTCGATCAACCCGAAGACCGGCCAGGTCGTGATCAAGCGGAACAACCTCCCCCAGCCCAACCTGCACTGGGGCGACGGGCTGGAGAAGGATGCGATGACCTTCGCGAACTTCCGCATGCCGCTCAACGCCTCGGGCACGAGTGAGGTCTACGCCTTCAGCGGATACAGCCACCGCACCGGCACCGGCAACGGATTCTGGCGCTATTTCGACAGCGACCGGAACTGGCAGGAGATCTACCCGGACGGGTTCCTGCCGGAGTTCCACCCCACCGACGAAGACTTCTCCGCGACCGGCGGGGTCCGCACCTCGGCGGGTGGATGGGCGATCGACTTCGGCGGATCCTACGGGGTAAACCGATTCGACTACGACCTGCAGAACACCCTGAACGCCTCACTCGGTCCCTGCCTGGTCACCGCCTGTGCCCCCGGAGCAGACGGGGTCCTGGGCACCCTCGACGATCCGGGCGTCCCCAACCAGACCTCGTTCTTTGCCGGGCGGCTGCTCCGGCGCGAGGTACTCGGGGCGGTGAACGTGGCCCGCTCGGTCAACGTCGGGCTGCCGGGTCCGCTCAACGTCGCGCTCGGCGCAACCGCCCGGCGGGAGCAGTTCAAGATCGAAGCCGGCGAGTTTGCCTCGTATGTCAACGGCAACCACCTGGCTCAGGATTCCAGCGCGCCGGCACCCGGCGGCTCCTCGGTGTTCGGCGGTTTCTCGCCGACGGACGCCAGTGACCACCACCGGACCAACTACGGCTTCTACACCGACCTGGAAACCAACCTGACGCCGAAGCTGCTGGCCAACGTCGCGGGGCGGTTCGAGAACTACAGCGACTTCGGATCCAACCTCTCCGGCAAGCTGGCGCTTCGGGTCCAGCCCAGCCGGCAACTGGTCTTCCGCGGCGCCGCCAGCACCGGCTTCCGGGCGCCGGGCCTCTCCCAGAACTACTTCAGCCACGTTACGACGAGCTTCATCGCCGGCCAGCTGGTGGAGGTCGGCAACTTCCCCACCGATCACCCGGCGTCCAAGCTGTTCGGCGCCAAGCCGCTCAAGGAAGAGACCTCGGTGAACCTGAGCGGCGGACTGGCGGTGACGCCGAGAGACAACCTGACGCTGACGCTGGACCTGTTCTACATCAAGATCAACGATCGCATCATGCTCGGCGCCACCTTCGACGACGACACCACTCTCGCCATCCTGGCGCGGAACAACTTCACCGGCATCGGTGGCCTGCAGTACTTCACCAACGGGCTCGACACCAAGACCCAGGGCATCGACTTCGGCGCCAACCTGCGGCTGCCGGCGGGGGCCAGCGGCACCGTGACCATGGACCTCGGGGTGAACTACACCAAGAACACCATCACCCACGTCGATCCGCTTCCCGCCATCCTGGCCAACTCCGGTGAGACCGGTCTGATCGACACGGTGACCTACCTCGGCATCACCGAGGAACGGCCGGACTGGCGGGCTACCTTGACCACCCAGTACGAGACCGGGCGGTTCCATGCCCTGGGCCGTGCCTCCTACTTCGGGAAGTTCGCCTCGGCCCAGCCCGGGTTCTGCGACCTCTGCCGCGACAGCTATGGCGCCAAGACCCTGTTCGACCTCGAAGTGGGCTACTCGTTCAACCAGGTGAAGGTGTCGGTCGGCGCGCGCAATCTGTTCGATGTCTACCCCGACCAGCCAAGCAGCAACCGGATCGTGGACAGCGGCGGTGACCGCGCCAAAGACTTCAACAACAACTTCAACACCTTCCCCTGGGCCGCTGCCTCGCCGTTCGGCTACAATGGCCGGTTCCTCTACAGCCGGGTGGAGATGGTGCTGGGCTGGTAAGGCGGACAGGCGGTCAGGCGGTCAGTGGAACGCGACAGGGTGGGTTCCTCGCGGAGCCCACCCTTCGCCTTTTCCAACTGGCCGCCTGACCGCCTGACCGCCTACACTCCGAGCAACAACCCTGCGAGTCCAAACAACAACGAATAGCCGCACACATCGGTGAACGTCGTCACGAAGATCGACGACGCGATCGCGGGATCGATCCCCAGCCGGTTGAGCAGCAGGGGGATGAACGCGCCGGCAAAGCCGGCCACGAAGAGATTGCCGGTCATCGCCAGAAACACCACAAGGCCCAGGTTGGACCCGTGGCCCAGGGCGTAGGCAACCAGGGCGGCTGCCACGCCGTTGACCGCGCCGTTGACGAGCCCCGCCAGCATCTCCTTGCCGATGATCGGCAGCGCCTTGCCTGTGGGGACCAGCCCCAGCGCCACCCGGCGCACCGTCACGGCCAGCGCCTGGGTCCCTCCGTTGCCACCCATCCCCGCGATCACCGGCATCCAGAAGATCAGCGCACGCACCGCGTTGACCTTGGCGGCGAAATAGGTGGCCACTCCTCCCGCTGCGAAGGCCGTTACCAGGTTGGTCAGCAGCCAGGGGAGCCGGCTCCGCACCGCGCCGTGCCACGGCGCCGCCAGCTCTTCGTCGGCGGAGGTGCCGCCGAACTTGAGCAGGTCTTCGGTCTGCTCCGCCTGCACCACGTCGATCACGTCGTCGAAGGTGACCTGACCCAGCAGCTTGCCGGCGCCGTCGACGACCGGTACCGCGGGAACGTTGTAGCGACCCATGACCCGCGCCACTTCTTCCTGGTCGGTCTCAGGCGTGACCCGCAGCTCGGTGTCATCCATGAACTCCCGAACCGGCCGGGTGGCGGGGCTGGTGACCAGCCGCTTGATCGGGAGGACGCCGACCAGGTGCTCCTGCTCATCCACCACGTATACCTGGCTGAAATCCTCGATCTCTTCGGCCTGGCGTCTCAGCGACTCGATCGCCTCGCCGGCGGTGTCGGTGGCCCGAACGGTGACCACTTGGGCGGTCATCAGGCCGCCGGCGGTCTCCGGGTCGTAGCGGAGCAGCTCCTCGATATCGGCCCGGTCCTCGACCTCGGAGAGAATCCGCTCCTGGTCCTCCGGGTCGAGCCCGCCTACCAGGTCGGCCGCCTCGTCGTCGGGCAGCTCGTCGACGATGTCGACCGCGGTCTCCGGCGCCTCCGAGGCCAGACTCTCGAGCGTCTCCTCGGCCTGGCTCTCGTTCGGCATCTCCACCAGCGCGGCACTGGAGAGCCGTGCCGGCAGCGCCTTGACCACCTCCAGCCGCTGGTTGTCGTTCAGCGACGAGAGCACGTCCCCCAGGTCGGCCGGCTCCGCCTTTTCGGCCAGCGCAAGAAATCCGCGGAGGTTTCCCCGGCGGATCAGGTCCAGCATCGCTTTCACGATCGCGACGGTGCGGATCACGCCCGCCGCCCGCCGTCGAGCACCGGGGCCAGCACCACTGGTGCCGTGGTACCGCGGCGGATGACCACCCGTTCTACCCGGGTGGGGCTGCCCTGGAACACGTCGAATTCGAGGCCGCGGACGAGGAACCGCTCCCCCGGTTGCGGAATCCGTCCCGCCAGCTCCGCCAGCAGTCCGCTCACCGTGCTGGTGCTTGCTTTGGGCAGGGCCACCTCGAACCGCTCCTCGATGGCGGAGATCGGGGTAGAGCCGTCGGCCTCGAACACCAGGGCGCCGGCGCCCGCCTCGGGCGCAGCCTGGCCGTCGTGCTCGTCGAAGATCTCCCCCACCAGCTGCTCCAGCAGGTCCTCCAGGGTCACGATTCCCTGCGTCCCGCCGAACTCGTCCAGGACGACTGCCAGATGCCGCCGCTCACGCTGCATGTCCAGCAGCAGGTCGCCGCAGGTCCGGCTGGCCGGCGCCACGGCCACCGGACGCACCGGCAGCCGGTCGCCGGGCTGCAGCTTGAAGAGGTCGAACGCGTGCAGCATTCCCACGATCTCGTCCAGGGTGCCGCGGTACACCGGCAGCCGGCTGTAGCCGCTCTGGGCAAAGACCTGGGCGATGTCGTCCAGCGAGTCTTCCTCGGAGACCGCCACCAGGTCGGTCCGGGGCGTCATCATCTCCCGCACCGGACGCTCAGTGAAGGTCATGACGCCGCCGACCATGATGAGTTCATCGTCGGCGGCGAGGCCGGACGCGGCTCCTTCCCGCCACACGGCCCGTAGCTCGCCGGCGCCGGGAACCGTTCTGGCGGGGAGGACCACACCCACCACGCGGGTCAGCGGCCGGAGCAGCGGCACCACGAAGTTTCTGAGCGCTACGCCCCGGGGGCGGACCAGCCACCGGGGAATGATGTAGCCCGCCAGGATCACGGACGGCACCGCCACCAGGACGAGCAGCAGGGCCAGCGCGGCCAGGGTGAACCCGGTGAACATTCCCGGGATCGCCGCCCCCACGATCACCACGCCCAGGGCCGTCAGCGTGGCGGTGACGCTGAGGTACTGCTCCATTTCCGCCAGCCAGCTCATAGACCCAGGCCCGCCCCTGAGCTGGCCCGCCACCGCGCGAGTCAGCTCCAGCCGGCTCAGCGAGACCAGGGCGGTCCCCGCTACGGCGCCGAAGATCGCGAGCAGCAGGCCAACCGAGAAGACGAACCAGATCATTCGCCGTCCTCCGCCTGGACCTCGGCGCGGACGGGCCGGGTCACCAGCACCCGGCGCACCCGCCGTCGGGCGACGTGCTCGACCGTCAGCTGCACGCCTTCCACTTCCACCTGCTCGCCGCCCTTGGGCACCCGTCCGAACGCATCCAGGACCAGTCCGCCGACGGTGGTCACATCCTCCCTGCGGAAGCTGTGTCCCAGCAGCGATTCCAGCTCCGAGAGCGGGACTCCACCCTCGACCGACAACCGGCCGTCCCCCGTCTCCATCACCGGCCGAGCCTCGTCGGTGTCGTGCTCGTCCTGGATCTCGCCGACGACTTCCTCGAGGATGTCCTCGAGAGTAATGAGCCCGGCGGTGCCGCCGAACTCGTCCACCACCACCGCCAGGTGACTCGGGCCCCGCTGGAAGTCGCGCAGTTGGCGGTTGAGCGTCTTGCCTTCCGGCACGAACGCCGCCGGCCGGATCAGGGCATGCCAGTCCCGCGCGCCCTCGCCCAGCGGCAGCCGGCCCAGCATGTCCTTGGCGTAGAGCACTCCGGCCACGGCATCAGGGTGACCGTCGAAGACCGGGATCCGGGCGTGCTCCGACCCTCGCAGCGTGGCCACCACCTGCTCGGGTGTGGCCGAGCTGTCCACGGCTACGATGTCGATGCGGGGGGTCATCACCTCCGCCACGGTCATGTCGGCCAGGGAGAACAGACCGAGGAGCATGTCCCGCCGAACCGGGCCGTGCTCGCGGTTGACCGGCGGTGCCGGTGGCCGCACCCGGCTGTCTGCCCAGGCGATCAATCGGAACAGGAGCCCGAAGACCTTGATGGAGCGGAGCGCCGCCGGTCGCACCAGCACCGGGAGGTCGGGGGCGAGCGCCGCGACGATACGCGGGAGGAGGCTGGCGACAAGCCAGACCAGGAGCACCGCCAGCAGCAGGCGAACCAGCGCGCCCGCCGGCGCGAAGGCCCACCAGGCCTCGGCCAGTCCAGCG